>Ga0180220_1000606_pt1 | contig 36105 bp, 36 predicted proteins | sample eDN5th37CBELigBY_FD_151335 | JGI IMG/M metagenome (GOLD analysis project Ga0180220, IMG submission 151335) | Enriched backyard soil microbial communities from Emeryville, California, USA - eDNA 5th pass 37_C BE-Lig BY (version 2) (version 2) | ecosystem: Environmental > Terrestrial > Soil >... | reverse complement strand
TCCGCAAGTTGCTGGTGCGGTACGAGAAACTCGCACGCAGCTTCCTCGCGCTCAATCATCTGGCCGCCGCCATCATCGCGTTCCGCAAGGTTCCCTTGAAGGTAAACGTAATTTACGGATAGGCTCTTAGGCCCACGGGTCCTGCAGGACCATCGTGTGCTCGCGGTCCGGGCCGGTGGAGACGATGCTGATCGGGCAGCCGGCCAGTTCCTCCAGCGCGCGCAGGTAGGCGCGGGCCGCGGCGGGGAGCTTGTCCCACTCGGTGATGCCGTGGGTGTTCTCGCTCCAGCCCGGGAATTCCAGGTACACCGGCGTGCACTCTTCCCAGCCCTGCGCATCCAGCGGCGCATATTCGGTGCGCTTGCCGCGGTATTCGTAGGCGATGCACACGTTCAACTTGTCCATGCCGTCCAGCACGTCCAGCTTGGTGATGCACAGGCCGCTGATGCCGTTGATCGCCACCGCGCGCTTCAGCGCAACGATGTCCATCCAGCCGCAACGACGCGGACGGCCGGTCGAAGCGCCGTATTCCTGGCCGCGGTCGCGGATGCCCTGGCCGATCTCGTCGTCCAGTTCGGTCGGGAACGGGCCGCCGCCGACGCGGGTGGCGTAGGCCTTGGCGATGCCGAGCACGTAGTCGATCGCGTCGGCGCCGACGCCGCTGCCGGCCAGCGCGCCGCCGACCGTGGTGTTCGACGAGGTGACGTACGGATAGGTGCCGTGGTCGATGTCGAGCAGTGCGCCCTGCGCGCCTTCGTACAGCACCTTCTTGCCCTGCCGGCGCAGGTCGTGGAGGATGCCGGCCACGTCCGACTTCATCGGCTGCACGTATTCGCCGAAGGCCAGCGCTTCGTCGTAGGTCTGCTGGAAGTCGACCGCGTCGACGCCCAGGTACTGGGTCAGCACGAAGTTGTGGTAGTCCAGCGCGGCGCGCAGCTTTTCGGCCAACTGGTCCGGGTAATGCAGGTCGGCCACGCGGATGCCGCGACGCGCCACCTTGTCCTCGTACGCCGGGCCGATGCCGCGGCCGGTGGTGCCGATGGCCTTGCCGCCGGCGGCCTTCTCGCGCGCCTGGTCCAGGGCGATGTGGTACGGCATGATCAGCGGCGTCGCAGGGGAAATCTTCAGCCGCGAACGCACCTCGACGCCGCCGGCCTCCAGTTCCTCGATTTCCTTCTTCAGCGCGGCCGGGCTCAGCACCACGCCGTTGCCGATCAGGCACAGCGCGCCGTCGCGCAGGATGCCCGAGGGGATCAGGTGCAGGACGGTCTTCTTGCCGCCGATGACCAGGGTGTGGCCGGCGTTGTGGCCGCCCTGGAAGCGCACCACGGCACCGATTTCCTCGGTAAGCAGATCGACGATCTTGCCCTTGCCTTCGTCGCCCCACTGGGCGCCGAGAACGACCACTGACTGGCCCATGACGTTTGACTCCTGGAACTGCGGCCATCGGGGCCGCGGTGAATGATCGTGTCCGGCCGGTTGCCGCGGGGTGACGGTGCCATCGGGGCAGCGCCGGCCGCATCCGGCCCAGACACGGAAAAAGCCGGCAGGGTCGGGCCCCGTCCGGCTTTTGCGAATTATCCGGGTTTTCTGGGGTGGGGGCTACCCCGGGGCGACCCCCGTCCTTTCCTCCGCTTCAGCGGAGTGACCATGCCGGACCCCTCCTCCTTCTCCCCCCGTTTCAGCGGGGAGAAGGAGACTGCCGGGCCCTCGGCGGGCGGGCAGAAGGCGATTCCTAGCGATCGCTGCGCAAGTACTGCAGGAACGGGTCGTTGCGGTCCAGCACGATCACGCCGTTGCCGTCGGCGAACGCGGTGCGGTAGGCCTCCAGGCTGCGGTAGAAGGCGTAGAAGCCCGGGTCCGCGGCGGTCGCCGCGGCGTAGATGCGGGCCGCCTCGGCGTCGCCCTCGCCGCGCATGCGCTGCGCGTCGCGCTCGGCCTCGGCCACCAGCACCGCCTGGTCGCGGTCGGCCTGGGCGCGGATGGTGCGGGCCTGCTCTTCGCCCTCGGCGCGCAGCTTGCTGGCCACCTGCTTGCGCTGCGCGCGCATGCGCTCGTAGACGTCGGTGATGACCTGGCTGTCGGTCGGCAGGTCGATCTGCTTGATGCGGATGTCGACGATCTGCACGCCCAGGTTGCGCGCGGCCGCGTTGATCGCCTGCAGCTGGCCCGCGACGATTTCGTTGCGGTCGCCCGAGACCAGTTGCTGCAGCGTGCGCGAATTGATCTGGTTGCGCAGCGAATCGGTGACGATCGGCGCCAGCCGTTCGGCCGCGGCGCTCTCGACGCCGCTGGTGGCGCGATAGAAGGCGCGCGAGTCGGCGATGTAGCCGATCGCGAAGAAGTCGACGGAGACGTCCTTCTGCTCGCTGGTGAAATAGCGCTCCGGGTTGGTTTCCAGGATCTGGAAGCGGCGGTCGAAGGTCTTCGCCGACTCGACCAGCGGCCACTTGAAGTGCAGGCCGGGCTTGAGGTCGGCGCGCACCACCTTGCCCAGGTTCAGCACCAGCGCGGTCTGGTCCTCGCGCACCACGAACACCGAGCCGAGCAGGCCCAGCAGCGCCACCACCGCGACGGCGACGATCACCGAAGCCTTCATCGTTGCACCTCCTCGCGCCCGGTCGGTCGCGGCGGACGCGAACTGTCGCGCTCCGTCGCCGAACTCTCAACCGCGGGCATCGTCAGTTCCGGCGTCGTCGGCAGGACCGGCGCCGCCGTGGCCGCACCGGACTGGGCCGGCATCGGCACGTAAATCAGCTGGCGGCCGTCGCCGCCGACCACCTTGCGGTTCTGCGCCAGCACGCGCTGCACCGTTTCCAGCCACAGCCGCTTGCGGGTGACTTCCGGCGCCGACTTGTACTGCTCGTACAGCTGGCTGTAGCGGCTGGCGTCGCCCTGCGCCTTGGCGACCACCGAGGCCTTGTAGCCCTCGGCCTCGGCGCGGCGCCGCGCGGCGGTGCCGCGCGCTTCCGGCACGACCTGGGCCGCATAGGCCTGCGCCTCGTTGACCAGGCGTTCCTTGACCTGCTGCGCGCCGTTGACCTCGTCGAAGGCCGGCTTGACCTCGTCCGGCGGGCGCGCGTTGGGCAGGGTCAGGCCGGTCACCGTCAGGCCGGTGCGATATGCGTCCAGCGCGTGCTGCAGGCGCTCCTTGGCCGACGAAGCCAGCGGACCGCGCTTGTTCAGCACGTCCTCCAGGTCGGAACGCCCGACCTGTTCGCGCACCGCGCTCTGCGCCGCCTGTTCGAGCACCTGCGCCGGATCGCGCGTGCCGTAGAAATACAGGCGCGGATCGCTGACCCGGTACTGCACGTTGAGGGTGACGCTGACGATGTTCTCGTCGCTGGTCAGCACCGGCACGACCTTGTTGATGCCCTTGATCTCGGTGGCGTTGACCTTGCGCATGCTCTCGATCGGCCACGGCCACTTGAAGTTGGGGCCGGGCTGCATGATCCGGTTGAACTGGCCGAAGCGCAGCACCACGCCGCGCTCCTGTTCGCCGATCAGCTTGAAGCTGCTGAACAGCACCAGCAGGCCGAGCACGACGCCGGCCCAGCGCCACCAGCCGCCATTGCCGCCCTCGAACAGCCCGCGCAGTCGCGCCAGCAGGTTGTCGAACGGGCTGCCGCCGCCGCGCGGCTGCCAGGGGTTGCGCTTGTTGTCGTTGCCGCCAGAACCGCTGCCGGGGGTGTTCCAGGCCATGCCCGCTCCACTTGGTTGATGTCCGCGCGGGCCGCAGCCGTCGCGGTTTCGATTCTACAAGATGGGGCCGGGGTGCCGGGCTAGCAAGTCTCGGCGCCCCTCTCCCGCTTACGGGAGAGGGAAAGCATGCAAGGGCAAGGGTTCACGCCTCGATTTCGGGCAGCAGGGCCTCGAGCGGGTGTCCGCCGGCCTGCACGGCCAGCCGCTGCGCGTCGCCCAGGGCCAGGTCGATGGTCAGGTGCCAGCCGTGCTCATCGTGGTCTTCGTCGAGCACCGCGCCCAGCGCGTGCAGGCGCGAGCGCAAGCGCGCCGAATGCGCCGGCAGGTCGATCCGGCCGCGCACCCGGCGGAAGCCCAGCTGTTGCGCCAGCACCCCGCGCAGCAGGTCGATGCCGAGGCCGTCGCGCGCCGAGACCCAGACCCGCTCATGGCCGTCGCCGGGCACGTCGTGGCGCGGCTGCACGCCCTCGATGCGATCGATCTTGTTGAACACCAGCAGCTGCGGGATGTCGCCGGCGCCGATCTCGCGCAACACCTCGTCGACCTGGCGGATGCGTTCCTCGCGCAGCGGGTCGGCGGCGTCGACCACGTGCAGCAGCAGGTCGGCCTCGCGCGCTTCCGACAGGGTCGAACGGAACGCCGCGACCAGTTCGTGCGGCAGGTCGCGGACGAAGCCGACGGTGTCGGCCAGCACCACGCCGCCGCCGGGCAATTCGACGCGGCGCACGGTCGGGTCCAGCGTGGCGAACAGCTGGTCGGCCGCGTAGGCCTCGGCGCCGGTCAGCGTGTTGAACAGCGTCGACTTGCCGGCGTTGGTGTAGCCGACCAGCGCCACCCGCGGCAATTCGCTGCGCATCCGCGCGCGGCGCATCTGCGTGCGCTGCACCTCGACCTTCTCCAGCCGCCTCTGCAACTGCTCGACCCGCTTCTGCAGCAGGCGGCGGTCGGTTTCCAGCTGGGTTTCGCCGGGGCCGCGCAGGCCGATCGAACCGCCGCGCTGGCGCTCCAGGTGGGTCCAGCCGCGCACCAGCCGCGTGGCCATGTGCCGCAGCTGGGCCAGTTCGACCTGCAGCTTGCCCTCGTGGCTGCGCGCGCGCTGGGCGAAGATGTCGAGGATCAGCCCGGTGCGGTCCAGCACGCGCCGCTGCAACGCCTTCTCGAGGTTGCGCTCCTGGCCCGGCGACAGGGCGAAATTGACCAGCACCAGGTCGGCCTCGGTCGCGTCGGCGATCGCCTTGGCTTCCTCCAGCTTGCCGCTGCCGATCAGCGTGGACGGATTGGGGCGGTCGATGCGTGCGGTGACCAGGCTGGCGATGGTGGCGCCGGCCGAGCGGGCCAGTTCGGTGAATTCCTCGGCCACGCCCTCGTCGGGCGGGCCACCGGCGTGCGGCAGGATCAGCAGCGCGTGTTCGCCCTTGCGGGATCGTTCAAACATCCGCCAAGTGTGGGGGCTGGCAGGCGGAAAACAAAGGGAGGACGGTTGGCGGCCACGCCCGGTCCTTCATCCGCCTACGTCGCCCCGCTTCCCGCGCAGCGGGAGAGGTGCGGTCACTCGCCCGCTTCGCCTTCCTCGGCGGATTCGCCTTCCGGCGGCTGGCCGCCCATGCCCACGCGCACGTTGCGCGCCGGCACCACGGTCGAGATCGCATGCTTGTAGACCATCTGGCTGACCGTATTGCGCAGCAGCACCACGAACTGGTCGAAGGACTCGATGGTGCCCTGCAGCTTGATGCCGTTGACCAGGTACACCGAAACCGGCACACGTTCGCGCCGCAACGCATTCAGGAATGGATCCTGCAAGGACTGCCCCTTGGACATTTCACTGCTCCTGTCCCTCTCGCGGAGGGATCGTTCTTATTGCCGGCGCGGCTCTGCGTTTTCCCCACGCGCCGCCCGGTCCAGCGATGTTACACAACCACGGCCGTTTGGCCAGCCCAGCGCGTCACAATGGTTTCGCCAGGAACATTTCCAGCGCCTGCTGCAGTGCGTCGTGGCCGGTTTGCGGATCGAACCAGCGCGCGTCCATTTCGCCGCGCAGCCAGGTCAGCTGGCGCTTGGCCAGCTGGCGCGTGGCGGAGATCGCGCGGTCGCGGAATTCCGCCGCGTCGCTGGCGCCGTCCAGGTGCGCCCAGGCCTGCCGGTAGCCGACCGCGCGGATCGCGGGAAGGTCGAGCGCCGCGGGATGCTGGCGCAATGCCGGCAATTCGCGCAGGCGCCTGACCTCGTCGAGGAAGCCCGCTTCGAGCATCGCGTCGAAGCGCTTCCCGATGCGCTGGTGCAATACGGCGCGTTCGCGCGGCGCCAGCACCAGCTTCAGCACGCGGAACGGGAAACGCTCGCGCACGGACTCGCGCTGCCATTCGCTGATCGGCTTGCCGCTGAGCCGGAACACCTCGAGCGCGCGCTGGATGCGTTGCGGATCGGTCGGCTTGATCTTCTTCGCGGCATCGGGATCGACCCTGGCGAGTTCGGCGTGCAGCGCCGGCCAGCCGAGCTCTTCCGCGCGCGCCGCGATCTCCGCGCGGATGCCGGCATCGGCTTCCGGCATCGGCGACAGGCCCTTGAGCAGCGCCTGGAAATACAGGCCGGTACCGCCGGTGAGGATCGGCAGCCTGCCGCGCGCGGCGATGCCGTCGAGTGCGGCGCGCGCATCGGCGGCGAATTCCGCCGCCGAATACGGCTGCCACGGTTCGCGCACGTCGATCAGGTGGTGCGGGACGAGCGCCCGTTCTTCCCTGCTCGGCTTGGCCGCGCCGATGTCGAGGCCGCGGTAGACCAGCGCCGAGTCGACGCTGACGATCTCGCCACGGAGCCGCTGCGCCCATTCCAGCGCCAACGCGGACTTGCCCGACGCGGTCGGGCCCATCAGGGCGATGGCGGGGGGGCGATTATCCGTCGCCACTCAACCCAGCCCCGAGAATGCATCGCTGACGATTCCCCGCCAGCGCTTCAATCGCTCCTTCAACGACCCGTGGCCCTTTCGGAAGCACGTCGCCAGCAGCCAGGCGGTAGCCCCCAGCATCATCAGCAGCCCGATGGCGACGAATGGCCAATCCATGCCGCTCAATCTTCCGGCCAGGCGATCGCCGGCTTCGTTTCCCTGCGCGGCAACGGCACCGCGGCGACGGCGCTCCACACCTTCAGCGCGTCGACGGTGGCGGCGACGTCGTGCACGCGCAGGATCTTCGCACCGCGCTGCGCGGCGATCAGGTGCGCGGCGACCGAGCCGGCGACGCGCTCTGCGGGCCTGTCGCGCCCGGTCAGTTCGCCGATGGTGCGCTTGCGCGACAGGCCGGCCAGCGCCGGCACGCCGAGTTCGGCGAAGCGTTCGAACTGCGCCAGCAACGCCAGGTTGTGCGCGGTGGTCTTGCCGAAGCCGAAGCCGGGGTCGACGACGAGGTTCTTCTTCGCGATGCCGGCCATCTCCGCGGCGAAGATGCGTTCGGTCAGGAAACGGTGCACGTCGCCGACCACGTCGTCGTACTCCGGCGCGTCCTGCATCGAACGCGGTTCGCCGAGCATGTGCATGATGACGACCGGCACGCCGAGTTCGGCCGCCGCATCGAGCGCCCCCGGCTGGCGCAGGCCGTACACGTCGTTGACCATGCCGGCGCCGGCGGCAACCGCGGCGCGCATCACTTCCGGCTTGTAGCTGTCGACGCTGATCGGCAGCGACGTTTCCTTCGCCAGCCTCTCGATGACGGGAATCACGCGCCGGAGCTCTTCGTCGAGCGGCACTTCGCCGGCGCCCGGCCGGGTCGATTCGCCGCCGACGTCGAGGATGTCGGCACCCTCCTCCGCCAGCTTCAGCCCGTGCGCGACCGCCGCTTCCAGGGTGTCGTGCGCGCCGCCGTCGGAGAACGAATCCGGGGTGGCATTGACGATGCCCATCACCCGCGGGCGGTCGAGCTTCAGGATGCGGCCGGCGCAGTCGAGTTGCGGAGTGGTGTCGAACATGGATCGATCCGGATGCGGAAACAAGAAAGGCCAGACGGAAGTCTGGCCTTTCGCTGTCGGACTGGCAACGCGCCTCAGGTCTGCGCCGCCGGGCCGCCGATCGGCGGCAGCGGGCGCGGTTCCTTGCGGCCCTTGTCCGACTTGCCCCAGTCCGCCGGCGGCGGCACGTCGCGGCCTTCCATGATCGCGTCGATCTGCGGCGCGTCGATGGTTTCGTACTCGAGCAGCAGCTTGGCCATCTGGTGCAGCTTGTCCAGGTTGTCGGTCAGGATTTTCGTGGTCCGCGCGTAGGCCTTGTCGAGGATGCCGCGCACCACCTCGTCGATCCTGCGCGCGGTCTCGTTCGACACGTTCTTGTGCTGGGTCACCGAACGGCCGAGGAACACCTCGTCCTCCTCCTCGCCATAGGCGATCGGGCCCATCTCGTCGCTCAGGCCCCACTTGGTGACCATGTTGCGCGCCATCTTGGTCGCGCGCTCGATGTCGTTGGACGCGCCGGTGGTGACCTTGTCGGTGCCGAAGATCAGTTCCTCGGCGACGCGGCCGCCGTACAGCGAGCACAGCTGCGATTCGATGGCGACGCGGTTCATCGAATACTTGTCGCCCTCCGGCAGGTACATGGTCACGCCCAGCGCGCGGCCGCGCGGGATGATCGTGACCTTGTAGACCGGGTCGTGCTCCGGCACCAGGCGGCCGACGATGGCGTGGCCGGCCTCGTGGTAGGCGGTCAGCGTCTTCTCGTCCTCGCTCATCGCCATCGAGCGGCGCTCGGCGCCCATCAGGATCTTGTCGCGCGCCTTGTCGAAGTGCTCCATGCGCACTTCCCTGGCGTTTTCGCGCGCGGCGAACAGCGCCGCCTCGTTGCACAGGTTGGCCAGGTCGGCGCCGGAGAAGCCCGGCGTGCCACGCGCCACCACCATCGGCTCGACGTCGTCGGCCAGCGGCAGCTTGCGCATGTGCACCTTGAGGATCTGCTCGCGGCCCTTGACGTCGGGCAGGCCGACCACGACCTGGCGGTCGAAGCGGCCCGGGCGCAGCAGCGCCGGGTCGAGCACGTCGGGCCGGTTGGTCGCGGCGATCACGATCACGCCCTCGCCGCCCTCGAAGCCGTCCATCTCGACCAGCAACTGGTTGAGCGTCTGCTCGCGCTCGTCGTGGCCGCCGCCGAGGCCGGCGCCGCGATGGCGGCCGACCGCGTCGATCTCGTCGATGAAGATGATGCACGGCGCATGCTTCTTCGCCTGCTCGAACATGTCGCGCACGCGGCTGGCGCCGACGCCGACGAACATCTCGACGAAGTCGGAGCCGGAAATCGAGAAGAACGGCACCTTGGCCTCGCCGGCGATCGCCTTGGCCAGCAGGGTCTTGCCGGTGCCCGGCGGGCCGACCATCAGCACGCCGCGCGGGATCTTGCCGCCCAGCTTCTGGAACTTGGACGGGTCGCGCAGGAATTCGACCAGTTCGCCGACTTCCTCCTTGGCCTCGTCGCAGCCGGCGACGTCGGCGAAGGTGATCTTGATCTGGTCCTCGCCCTGCAGCTTGGCGCGCGACTTGCCGAACGACATCGCGCCCTTGGCGCCGCCGCCGCCGCCCTGCATCTGCCGCATGATGAAGATCCAGAAGCCGATGATCAGCAGCACCGGCAGGAAGTTCATCAGGATCGCCACCAGCGAGATGCCGCTGCTCGGCTTTTCGCGGGTGACCACCACGTTCTTGTTGACCAGGACGTTGATCAGGTCGTCGTCCTTCGGCCCGTACACGGTGGCCGACGAGCCGTCGGCGCGCTTGTACTTGATCGCGTTGGTCGCCAGCGTGGTGTCGTTGGTGAATTCCACCGACTGCACGCGGCCGTTGTTCACTTCCTGCAGGAAGTCCGAATAGGCGGTTTCGCTCGCCACGGCGCCGCCGCGGTTCGGCGAGAAGCTCTGGAACACCACCATCAGCACGACGGCGACGACCACCCACAACAGCAAATTCTTGGCCAAGTCGTTCATCCTCTTGGGTTTCCGGTGTTCCTGCCTGCCTACCTTACTGCAATTGCCTCAATGCGGCTGCGGCCTCTTGCCCTGCCCCAGCGCGTAAACCTCCGGCGACCGCTTGCGCGAGGCGTCCGGCTTGCGGATCGCGACCTTGTCGTAGCGCTTCCGCATTTCCCTGACGTAGTCGTCGAAACCCACGCCCTGGAACAGCTTGATCAGGAACGCGCCGCCGGGCCGGAGGTGGCCGTCGGCGAAATCCATCGCCAGTTCGGCCAGGTACATCGCCCGCGGCTGGTCCACCGCATCCATGCCGCTTTTATTGGGGGCCATGTCGGAAAGCACAAGGTCGACCGGCTGCCCGTTCAGCATCGCCTCCAGCTGCGATAACACGCCCGCTTCCCTGAAGTCGCCATGAAGGAACTCCACCCCCGCCAGCGGCGGCATTTCCAGGATGTCCATCGCCACCACCCGGCCGGTATCGCCGAGGGCCTGGCGTACGTACTGCGACCAGCCTCCCGGCGCGGCGCCCAGGTCGACCACGACCATCCCCGGCTTCAGCAACCGGTCGCGGGCGACCAGCTCCTCCAGCTTGTAGGCCGCGCGCGAACGCATGCCCTCGGCCTGGGCCTTCTTCACGTAGGGGTCGGAGAAATGTTCCTTCAGCCAGCGCTGGCTGCTTTTGCTGCGGGTAGCCATGGGCGAGGCCGGCGGGGGCCCGTCGTGGGAGAACGGTTGGCCGCCATGATACCCTGAACCCCCATCCCAGCCCGTATTTCGCATGTCCACGCCGTTGACCGCCGCCCAGAACCGCTTCCTGCGCGGCCACGCCCACGATCTGAAGGCGTTGCTGCAGACCGGCGGCAAGGGCGTCACCCCGGCCTTCCTGGCCGAGCTGGACGAGGTGCTGGAGCGCCACGAGCTGGTCAAGGTCAAGGTGGCGGCCGAGGACCGCGAGACGCGCGAGGCGCTGGTTTCCGAGATCGTCGGCCGGACCGGCGCCGCCCTGGTCCAGCGGATCGGCCACGTCGCCATCCTGTACCGGCCGAGCAAGGACAAGCGGCAGATCGTGCTGCCGCGCGGCTGACGAATCCCATCCTGCTTGAGGGGGCGGGCCGGAAAGTCGAACCATGCACCTGAACCGCGAAATCCCCGACTACGCCTTCATCCTGCGCGCCGCCGACGGCCGCAGCGCGAAGGTCAACGACCGCGTGCTGACCGCCAGCTTCATCCTGTCGCCGGCGCAGCTGCTCGAGGACTGGGCGCCGGCCGGCGCCGGCGCGCTGACCGCCGACGACCTGGCCCCGCTGCTGGCACTGAACCCGGAACTGGTCCTGCTGGGCACCGGCGAACGCCAGGTGTTCCCGCCGGCCGCGGCAATGGCCGCCTGCCTGACCCGCGGCATCGGCATCGAGGTGATGGCCAACCCCGCCGCGGCACGGACGTTCAACGTGCTGGCCAGCGAGGGCCGGCGGGTCGTCGCGGGATTCCTGCTCGGCGAGTGATTTGTAGGATGGGTGGAGCCGAAGGCGATACCCATCGTTTCGCAGAGTCCGACACATGACGACGATGGGTATCGCTACGCTCCACCCATCCTACTTGCCACATCACTTTCGTCGCTGTGATCCGTAGGGCGGGTTTCAACCCGCCTTCAGAGATTCTCGTAATATCTTGAGAGGCGGGTCTGGACCCGCCCTACCTTGCTGGCGAGCGAGGGGCGACGGGTGGTCGCGGGATTCCTGCTCGGCGCGTGATTTGCAGGAACCGGTAGAGCCGAAGGCGAAGCGAAGTGGCAGACCAGCCCTGCGTGGCAGATGCTTCACCCGCGGGCCGTCAACTATGGCCGGGATGAAGCTCTCCCGATGCATCTGAAGTCGGCTCTTTGAATTCAACCCACAACGATTCGATGATGCTCAGCGCCATTTCTGTCGAATCGGAACCATCCATGTCTCGAATGGCATTCGAGACATGCCGGACCACGTCGGCAAGCAATATCCCCCATGCCGCCGCTTCATCATGACCCTGCTCTTTCCACATGCCGACATTTAACGTGCAGTGCAGACCTTTCTCTGCAATCCATGCGCTCAGCATCTGTATCGAGTTTTCATCACGCTGTGCTGCTGGAGGAATAACCAGAGTTCGCATGCTCTTCCCCGATCAAGTCAACGTTTCGGCAAATATTCCTGCGGATTGACCGGCTTGCCGTTGTAGCGGATTTCGAAGTGCAGCATGTCGCGCGAGGTGCCGCTGCGACCCATTTCGGCGATCTGCTGGCCGGCCTTGACGATCTGGCCTTCGTTGACCAGGCGCTTGCGGTTGTGGCCGTAGGCCGACAGCCACTGCTCGTTGTGCTTGACGATGATCAGTTCGCCGTAGCCAACCAGCCCCGCGCCGGAATACACCACCATGCCGTCGGCCGCCGCGCGCACCGGCTGGCCGCCGGAACCCGCGATGTCGATGCCCTGCCGGGTCGCGTCGCCGGCGGCATAACCGCCGATCACCTGCCCGTCGGTCGGCCAGCGCCATTTGAAGCCGCTGCCGGACGGGACCGCCGCAACCGGCGGCGGCGCGGGCGTCGTGTTGCGCGGAGCCGGGGCCGGCGGCTTCGGCCTGCCCGTCGTCGTCGCCGGGACCGAGGGCTTCGACGCGGACGCGGACGCATCCGACGGATACAACCGCAGCGTCTGTCCCGGGTAGATCGTGTAGGGCGGCGAGATGTTGTTCCACAGCGCCAGATCCAGCGGCGTGATGCCGTTGTCGACCGCAATGCGGTACAGCGTCTGTCCCTTCCGCACGCGTGCGGTGGCGCCGTACTTGGGCTGCGAAACCTTCGGCGCGGGCCGCGAAGAGGGCTGGGACGTGCGCGTCACCGTGGCGGTGCCGCACGCCACCAGCGCAGCGGCGGCGAACGCGAGGACGGAGGCCTGGGCCAGTGCGTTGCGCGCGGGTTTCATCCGTCTGCTCATCCTTCCTCGTTCCGTGCGTCCGTCGTCCTGCCGGATTCTATCCGGCGTATTTGGCCTTCCACACCAGCCAGCCGACCAGCGCCGCCAGCAGCGCGCTGGCGATCCAGCCGACCGGCTCGATCCAGCGGTGCAGCGCCGCCTCGGCGCGTACCCCGCCAAGGCGGATCGCGCCGGCGACCAGATACAGGCGCTTGCCGCGACCGACCGCCATGCTCGCGAGGAACGGTAGCAGCGGCACGCCGACGATGCCTGACGCCCAAGTGAATATCTTCAGCGGGATCGGCGTGAATCCGGCCAGCACCAGCAGCCAGAACGCCTTCCACGGCGATTCGGCGACGATCTGGCGCAGGTGCTCGACCTGGATATCGATGGCGTTGCGCCAGCCCAGCCATTCGATCGCCGGCTGCAGCGCGGCGAAGGCGAAATGGCCCAGCGCATAACCGAGCAGCGCGCCGAACAGGGAGCCGACCAGACTCAGCGTGGCGAACCACAAGCCGCGCTCCGGTTGCGCCAGCGACATCGGCGCCAGCATCACTTCCGGCGGCACCGGGAAGATCACCGCCTCGGCGAAGCTCAGCGCGGTCAGCAACGCCGGCGCGCGCGGATGCGCGGCCCACTGCATCGCGCGCCGGTACAGCGGCCCGAAGATCCGCATCAGTCGAGGGTTCCGGACAACAGGGGCACGAAGGCCACCGCGGCCAGCTTGGCTTCTTCGACGCTGCCGTCCGCGCGCTTGGTCAGCTTGACCAGCGACTGCGACGATGCGCCGCCGACCGGCGCGACCAGGCTGGCGCCGACCGCGAGTTGTTCGATCAGCGCCGCCACCAGCGCCGGCCCGGCGGCGGTGACGATGATCGCGTCGAACGGCGCGTGTTCCGGCCAGCCGGCGCGGCCGTCGTCGTGCTTGCTGCGGATGTTGAGGCCGAGCGTGCGGAAGCGCTTGCGCGCCTGGCGCAACAGGTCGCCGATGCGCTCGACGGTGTAGACCTCCATGCCCAGCGCGGCCAGCACCGCGGCCTGGTAGCCGGAACCGGTGCCGACTTCGAGCACCCTGGTCGGGGCGGCCGTCTTCGGCGCATTCTCGAGCAGCGCCTCGGTCATCCGCGCCACCACCCACGGCTGCGAGATGGTCTGGCCGTGGCCGATCGGCAGCGCGGTGTCCTCGTAGGCGCGCGTGGCCAGCGCCTCGTCGACGAACAGGTGCCGCGGCACGGTGCGGATCGCGTTGAGCACGTTCTCGTTGCGGATGCCGTTCTCCCGCAACCGCTCGACCAGGCGGTCGCGCACGCGCTGCGAGGTCATGCCCAGCCCGACCGCGTGCGGCCGCAGGTGCAGCTTCGACATCATGCCCGGCCCTCCGGCGACGAAGCCTCCAGCGATGCGGTCAGCCCGTCGACCCAGCTGGCGACCTTGTCCAGCGCCTGGAAGCGGGTCAGGTCGACGTGGATCGGGCTGATCGAGATGTTGCCGGTGCGCACCGCGTGGAAGTCGGTGCCGGGGCCGGCATCCTGCTCCGGGCCGGCCGGGCCGATCCAGTACACCGTGCCGCCGCGCGGATCGCTCTGCGGAATGCAGGCTTCCGAACGGTGGCGGTTGCCGAGCCGGGTGACTTCGAAGCCGGCCACCTCGTCCCAGGGCAGGTCGGGCACGTTGACGTTGAGGATGGTGTCGGCCGGCAGCGGATCGGACTTCAGCCGCGCCACGATCTCGACCGCGGCGCGCGCGGCGGTGGCGTAGTTGCGCGCGGTGTGGTCGACGGTGACCAGCGATACCGCCACCGCCGGCAGGCCGAGGAAGCGCCCCTCCATCGCCGCCGACACGGTGCCGGAATAGATCACGTCGTCGCCGAGGTTGGCCGAGTTGTTGATGCCCGACACGACGATGTCGGGCTCGAAGTCGAGCATGCCGGTCAGCGCCAGGTGCACGCAGTCGGTCGGCGTGCCGTTGACGCGGATGGTGTGCTCGTCGAGCCGCTTGGTGCGGATCGGCAGGTCGAGCGTCAGCGAATTGCTGGCGCCGGAACGGTCGCGGTCGGGCGCCACCATCCACACCTCGTGGCCCGCGCCGCGCAGGCCTTCGGCCAGGGCGTGGATGCCGGGCGCGTCGACGCCGTCGTCGTTGCTGACCAGGATTCTCATGCGTTCCCTCATTCGCGCCCATGATACCGGAAGCGCATGACGACTTGCCCGCCCGCATCGCCCGTTTCCGGCGTTAACCTTGCCGCATGTCCCCGATTCCGACCAAAGTCCCGGACGACGACGAAGGCGACGACGCGGCCCTGTTCCGCGCCGCCGTCGGCCCGGTCAAGCCGCAGGCCGCCGCCCCGGAAGCGCCGCGCAAGGCGCCGCCGAGGCCACGGGCGCGGATGGCCGAGCGCGACGAGATCGACGCGCGCAGCCGGCTCCAAGACAGCGTGTTCCAGCACGGGCTGGACGAAATGGAGCTGCAGGCCGGCGATGCGCTCAGCTACCGCCGCGATTCGCTGCCGCCGCGCGTGTTCCAGCGACTGAAGCGCGGCCAGTTCTCGGCGCAGGACGAACTGGACCTGCACGGCGCCACCGCGCTGCAGGCCGAGGGCCTGCTGCGCCGGTTCCTGAAGGAAGCGCACGACCACGATCTCGGCTGCGTGCGCATCGTCCACGGCAAGGGTTTGCAGGCCGACGGCGCGCCGGTGCTGAAGAACCTGGTCGACCGCCTGCTGCGCCAGCGCAACGACGTGCTGGCCTTCCATTCCGCGCCGGCGAACCAGGGCGGGACCGGTGCGGTATTGGTGTTGCTCAACCGCGCGTGACGTCGCGGCAATCGCCCAATTCGTGCAGCAGCGCCGTCGCGTAGCTGCCCGGCGGCAATGCGAATGACAGCTGCAGCGTCGCCGCATCGGGCCATTCCCACTCCAGTCCGGCGACCTTGAGCCGCAGCGCGCGGCGCTCCTGCTTGAGTTCCGCCGCTTCGAGGCCGGTGCGCAGCCGCAACGAAACATCGTCGGCAATCGCCGCGAGTTCGACTTGCGCGCATTCGCCCGCGCTGCGCAGTTCACCCGTACCCCATAGCGGACCGCTGGGATGGATGTCGAATTCCGCGAGCCGCCGCGCCAGCGCGTCGCCCCACGGCTCCGGCCCGAACACGCTGCGACTGCCGTCGAGCATCCAGACTTCGCCGTCGAGCGGCTTGTCCCAGGTGCCGTTGGCGACGCGGGCGGCGAGGACGCGGTTGAACAGTTCCGAACGGGCGGACGAAAGCAGCATCGAGCGTTCTTCGCGCTTCACCCGCCGGCCATCGAACATCGCCAGTGCCTTGCCGATGTTGCCGCCATCGCGGCCGAAGCGCTGCTCGCCGAACCAGTTCGGCAGCCCGCGCGCGCCGATCTGCGCCAGCCGCGCATCGATCGCGCCCCGCTCGCCTTCGACATTGCGCAACGCGAGCACGAAGCGGTTGCCGGCCAGCGCGCCGCGCGGCAGCTTGCGGTTGTGCCAGGTCGATTCGACGACCTTCAACCCTTCGACCTGCAGCGCGGCGAAATCCGGCGCGACCTTTTTCGGCAGGTGCACGCTGAACCACTGCCGCGTGACCGCGTGGCGGTCCTTCAGGCCGGCGTAGCCGACGCCCATCTCCGGAATCTTCGCCCAGCGCGCCAGTTCCTTCGCGATGAAGGCGGTGTTGAGGCCGCGCTTCTCGACGGTCAGCAGCAGGTGTTCGCCCTCGCCCGTCGGGGCGAAAGCGGGAATTTCCCCGACGAAGAAATCTTCGGGCACGGTACGGATTTGCGCCGTGAGGACGGCATCGCCGAACGTACATGGCAAGATCGAAGTGTCGGTCATCGCATGCCTTGGTAGAGCCGAGCTTGCCCGGCTGCTGTTGCTGTTGATCTTCCGCAATCGTACTGGTAAGCAGCCGAGCAAGCTCGGCTCTACAAGGGCAGAAGCAACACCACCGCCTGCGCGGCGATACCCTCGCCACGACCGGTGAAGCCGAGCTGCTCGCTGGTCGTCGCCTTGATACTGATGTCGTCGATGCCGATGCCCAGGTCGGTGGCGATGGCCTCGCGCATCGCCTGCGCATGCGGACCCACCTTCGGCCGCTCGCAGACCACGGTGACGTCGGCATTGCCGACCTTCCAGCCCCGCTCCGCAATCAGCTTGTTGCAGTGACGCACGAAGGCCCGGCTGTCGGCGCCCTTCCATTGCGGGTCGCTGGGCGGGAAATGCCGGCCGATGTCGCCCAGCGCCAGCGCGCCCAGCATCGCGTCGCACAGCGCGTGCAGCACCACGTCCCCGTCGCTGTGCGCCAGCACGCCGCGGTCGTGCGGCACGCGCACGCCGCCGAGCACCACGTGGTCGCCGTCGCCGAAGGCGTGCACGTCGAATCCCTGGCCGATGCGGATACTCGTTGTCATCGTTGCGACAGTATGAACCGGAACCGCGCCAGGTCGGCCGGCGTGGTGATCTTGAAGTTGTCCTCGCTGCCCTCGACCAGCAACGGACGCAGGCCCTGGCGTTCCATCGCCATCGACTCGTCGGTGGCCTCGACGCCGGCCTTCGCCGCGTCTTCGAGGGCTTTCGACAATTGCAGGCGACGGAACATCTGCGGGGTCAGCGCGCGCCACAGCCGCTCGCGCGGCTCGGTGCGGTCGATGCCGCCGTCGTCGCCGGCGCGCTTGAGCGTGTCGCGCACCGGTGCGGCGAGGATCGCGCCGACCGGATCCTCGCGGCCGCGTTCGACCAGCTTCTGCAGGTCGTCGAGGGCGAGGTTCGGGCGCGCCGCGTCGTGCACCAGCACGAAATCGTCGGCGCGCACGCTGTCCGGCAGCGCGCTGATGCCGGAAAGCACCGATGCCGCGCGCGTGGCGCCGCCGATCGCGGTCGAAACCGGCTTGCCCGCGAACTCGTTCCAGCCCGGCCAGTCGGCGTCGTTTTCCGAAACCACGACGACCGCGCCTTCCACCAGCGGATGCGCCAGCAACGCGGCCAGCGTGTAGGCGATCAGCGGCTGGCCGTCGACGTCGAGGTACTGCTTCGGCACCTCGCTGCCGAAGCGCGTGCCGCGCCCCGCCGCCGGCACCACCGCCCACAGGCCGCGGATCAAGGCCGCGGCTCCTCTGCCTTGTCGTCGTCGGGCGATTCCCCGGCATCCGCCGGCACGCTGCCCGGCGGCTCGACCACGCGGTAGAACTTCTCGCCGGGCTTGATCATGCCCAGCTCGCTGCGCGCGCGCTCCTCGACCGCCGCTTCGCCGGACTTGAGGTCCTCGACTTCGGCGGCGAGCGCGGCGTTGCGCTCCTTCAGCCCTTCGTTCTCGCGCTTCTGGTGCTCGACCTGGTTCTCCAGCGCGACCACTTCGCCGGAACTGCCGCGGCCGAACCAGAACTGGTACTGCAGGAACGCCAGCAGCACCAGCAGGAACAGCAGCAGCCAGCGCATCCCGCGCATGCGGCGTTCTCCGTCAGCCCTTCAGCGAAACGAAAGCCTTGCGGCCGGCGTAGCGCGCCCTGCCGCCCAGCGCCTCCTCGATGCGCAACAGCTGGTTGTACTTGGCGACGCGGTCGCTGCGGCACAGCGATCCGGTCTTGATCTGCGTGGCCGTGGTCGCCACCGCGATGTCGGCGATGGTCGTGTCCTCGGTCTCGCCGGAACGGTGCGAGACGATCGCCGCGTAATCGGCGTGGTGCGCCATCGCGATGGCCTCCAGCGTCTCGGTCAGCGTGCCGATCTGGTTGACCTTGATCAGGATCGCGTTGGCGGTGCCGGACTCGATGCCTTCCTTGAAGATCTTCGGGTTGGTGACGAACAGGTCGTCGCCGACCAGCTGCACCTTCCTGCCGATGCGTCCGGTCAGCTGCTTCCAGCCGGCCCAGTCGTCCTCGGCCATGCCGTCCTCGATGGTGACGATCGGGTACTGCGCGGCCCAGTCGGCGAGGAAATCGACGAACTGCTCGCTGCTCAGGCGCTTGTTCTCGCCGACCAGGTGGTACTTGCCGTTCTCGAAGAATTCGCTGGAGGCCACGTCCAGGCCCAGCAGCACGTCCTCGCCGGCCTTGTGGCCGGCCTTGCCGATCGCCTCGAGGATGGTATCCAGCGCTTCCACGTTGCTGCGGAAGTCGGGGGCGAAGCCGCCCTCGTCGCCGACCGCGGTGCTCAGGCCGTGGCCCTTCAGCACCGACTTCAGCGCGTGGAAGATCTCGGTGCCGGCGCGCAGCGCCTCGGAGAACGATTCGAAGCCGACCGGCAGGACCATGAATTCCTGGAAGTCGACGTTGTTGTCGGCGTGCGCGCCGCCGTTGATGATGTTCATCATCGGCACCGGCAGTTCGACCCGCGATTCGGTGGTGTCGGACAGGTGCTGCCACAGCGGCACCTTCTTCGACGCGGCCAGCGCGTGGGCATTGGCGAGCGACACGGCGAGCAGTGCGTTGGCGCCGAGGCGGCCCTTGTTCTCGGTGCCGTCCAGATCGATCATGCGCCGGTCGAGGCCTTCCTGGTCGACGGCGTCGAAGCCCTTCAGCGCCGCGGCGATGACGGTGTTGACGTTCTCCACCGCCTTGCGCACGCCCTTGCCCATGTAGCGGGTCTTGTCGCCGTCGCGAAGTTCGACGGCTTCCTTGGTGCCGGTGGATGCGCCGGACGGCACCGCGGCGCGGCCGAACGAGCCATCGGCGAGGGTGACTTCGGCTTCAAGGGTGGGATTGCCGCGGGAATCGAGGATTTCGCGGGCGTGGATCTTGGCGATGGTGGTCATTGCTTATGCGCCCCCCTGTATAGCCGTGTCGCAATAAGGCGCATTACTCAGCGTCACTCTAACATCCATCAGCCGATATCTCCGTTTGTACATTCGCATAAATTGGCACGTAATCCTTAATGAAGGTTTCAGTAGTACAGCCACTAGGGGTACATACTTGGCTGGTACCGTAGATGGGCTGGTACCCCACAACACTGGTCCCCATAGTTCCCGGCACCCCACACATTCCGCCCCCGCCTCCGCCACTAAGAATGGGAGCCGACGCCACCTGCAAGAAGTTTCCATTCGCCTGATATTGATAAACGACGCACTTAGTTGCATTACAAATCGTGACCGTCTTTCCTTTCCCCGTGCTTGAATTCCACCAAGTTGTCACATCCTGATTTACGACCGCTCTGATAAAAATCAGAGTATCTCCATCCGGCACTGGACCTGTTAGCTGACACTCGTTACAGGTGTACGTCCCAACGGATTGCGCATATACCCCAACCGAAAAAAGAGAAAGAGCAAGCGCGATACCGCTTTGCATATGAACCTGCTTAGCACGACACCCTCCTTGTCTTTGATTTTTAATCGGCCCGACAACATTCGGAATACAGCGAATTCCCTCTGGTCTGTGCAACGCTTTGTTGACTAGCACTCAGCCCAGACGCCGCATTTGAAAGCAGGCTTGAAATCCTCCCTCCCGGCCTTGAAAGGCTATAGGCATACAGGTAGGCATAAGCCTGCTCTGGATTTTTTTCCGTGAGGATTCCATCCTCATAAGCAAATCCCAACTGCAATAAAGCATCTATATTCCCAGATGACGCAGCCCTATTTAGATACTCGATGCTTTTCCGCTTGTAATCGATGAGCTTACCGGGCTCTACGATGGCATCTTGCAGAGTCATAGAATTCGCAACAACCGTACTAAAGGCAAGCTGCGCTTCCACAACTCCAGACCGAGCCGCAAAATCGATCAAATCAACGTATTGACCTGTTTGTTCGTCTGTAAGGCCTTTGCATCTTTCCAGCACACCTTCTGCGGTGAGCAGCGCTGCCTCAGGCGATGCCTCCGCGCCATTTGCAGTTCGACCTAAATCGTCGGCGGCATCCAACATTCCACCTACATTACGGCACTCATTAAGTTTCAGCGCAAATGCATAAGCATAGACTGGGTCTGACTTCGACAAGTCCATGAATTTTTCATAGTCTCGCGCTAGGTCCGCTGAAGCCACAGACCTCTCGATCGCAGACACATTTGGATCTGACTTAACAACAGAATTCACTGCTTCCGCAGCGACATTTCCAGCACCTTGAAAGACGCTATTACTTGCATCCGCTTTTTTGGTTCCAGATACTTTTGACCCCATAAAGAGCCAAGCCATCAAGGCCACGCCGAAGAAAAGCGCCAATCCTAATAGTCTTTTCATCGCATCCCTCCAATTCAAATTACGGGAACAGCCTGTGTTACTTACCGCTCACGCCCGCGCTTCCTTCAGCAGCTTGCCGCCGGCCTTCTTCTCGCGCGCGGCGCGGATGAAGCCGACGAACAGCGGATGGCCGTCGCGCGGGGTCGAGAGGAACTCCGGGTGCGCCTGGCAGGCCAGGAACCACGGGTGCACCGAGCGCGGCAGCTCGACCATCTCCACCAGCAGGTCGTCCATCGACTTGGCGGCGATGACTAGGCCGGCGTCCTCCAGCTGGGTGCGGTAGCGGTTGTTGAACTCGTAGCGGTGGCGATGGCGCTCGGCGACCACGTCCTTGCCGTACAACTCGCGCGCCAGCGTACCCGGCTTCAGGCGCTGCTCCTGCAGGCCCAGGCGCATGGTGCCGCCGAGGTCGGATTTCTCGTCGCGCTTCTCGACGTCGCCGCTGGCGGTGCGCCATTCGGTGATCAGGCCGATCACCGGGTGCGGCGACAGCTTGTCGTTCTCGGTGCTGTTGGCGCCTTCCAGCTCCAGCACGTGGCGGGCGTAATCGACCACCGCCGCCTGCATGCCGTAGCAGATGCCGAAGTACGGAATCGAATGCTCGCGGGCGTACTTCGAGGTCAGCACCTTGCCCTCGAAGCCGCGGTCGCCGAAGCCGCCCGGCACCAGGATGCCGTCGACGTCCTTCAGCGCCGACATGTCGGAGCCTTCCAGGTCCTGCGCTTCCAGCCACTTCAGGTTGACCCTGGTGCGCTGGCGCAGGCCGCCGTGCTTGAGCGCCTCGCCGACCGACTTGTACGCGTCCTGGTGGTCGACGTACTTGCCGACCACGGCAATCGTGACTTCGTCGAGCGGATGCAGCGTGGCGTCGACCGCCGCTTCCCATTCGGAAAGGTCGGCGTCGGGCTTCGCCGGCAGCTTCAGCTGGTCGACGACGATCTGGTCCAGGCCCTGCTCGTGCAGGCCCAGCGGGATCTTGTACAGCACGTCGACGTCCTGGACGCTGATCACCGCGCGCTCGGAAACGTTGGTGAACAGCGCGATCTTGCGGCGCTCGCCATCCGGCAGCGGTTGTTCGGTGCGGCACAGCAGCACGTCGGGCTGGATGCCGATCGATCGCAGCTCTTTCACCGAGTGCTGGGTCGGCTTGGTCTTCAGCTCGCCGGCGGCGGCGATGTACGGCACCAGGGTCAGGTGCATGAACAGCGCCTTGTCCGGGCCGCGTTCGGTGCGGATCTGGCGGATCGCCTCGAGGAACGGCAGCGACTCGATGTCGCCGACGGTGCCGCCGATCTCGACCAGCGCCACGTCGTAGCCCTGGGTGGCCTCGTCGATGCTGCGGCGGATCTCGTCGGTGATGTGCGGGATCACCTGCACGGTCGCGCCGAGGTAGTCGCCGCGGCGCTCCTTGCGGATCACGTTCTCGTAGATGCGGCCGGTGGTGACCGAGTTCTTGCGGCTGAGCCGGGTGCGGACGAAGCGTTCGTAGTGGCCCAGGTCCAGGTCGGTCTCGGCGCCGTCGTCGGTGACGTAGACCTCGCCGTGCTGGAACGGGCTCATCGTGCCAGGGTCGACGTTGATGTAGGGGTCCAGCTTCATCATCGTCACCCGCAGGCCGCGGGCTTCGAGGATGGAGGCCAGGGACGCGGCCGCGATGCCCTTGCCGAGCGAGGACACGACGCCGCCGGTGACGAAAACCAGGGGAGTGACGGGATTGAGGGGGGTCATGGCGCGAGGCCTCCCGAAAGCCATAGTTTACCGGCTTGGCGGCTGGGCGACAAAGCTGGGCCCGAAACGCCGACGCCCCGGCTGGCCGGGGCGTCGCTGGCATCGTATTGGTGCGCTCCTGCGCGGATCAGGGCGTCTTTTCCTTCTTCTTCGCCTCTTCTTCCTCTTCCTTCGGCGCCTGCTCGCCGGCCTGCTTGGCCTTGGCGCGCTCGGCGGCGATGGCCGCATTGGCGGCGCGGCGATCGGCGCGCTTCTGTTCCTCGGTGCGGGTGTCTTCCTGCTGGGCGCCGCTCTTCTTTTGATCGGCATTGCCGCCGGACTGGGCGTAAGCGTAGGCGGCGACACCGGCCAGGCTGATGAGGGCCAGCGCGATCAGGGACTTGTGCTTCATCGTGCTTCTCCTGTTTCCGTTTCCCACAGGCATGCGCCGCATCTTACACCCCGCCCGCCGACGCGGCCTGCGGACAACTGAACGGCGATCCCGGACGCGGGGCCGGGGATGGCGCGCATCTCCCGGCCCCGCGAAGACGCCCGTCCATGCCGATCATTCGGGAGATTCGGGGTTGTCGTCCTGGTCTTCCTCCGCGGCCTTCTTGCTCTTGTCCTTGCTCTTGTCCTTGCTCTTGTCCTTGCTCTTGTCCTTGCTCTTGTCCTTGCTCTTGTCCTTGCTCTTGTCCTTGCTCTTGGCCTTCTCGGCCTTGGCCTTGCCGGCCGCGCTGGCGTCGGCAGCGGTTTCGGCGCCCATCGTGGCCGCGGACGCATCGGCCGAAGTCGTGGTCGTCACGGCCGAATTCGCGCCGGCGGTCTCGCTGCCCGACACGGCGTCGACGGCCTGGTCGCTGGCGTGTCCGGCCGCCTGTGCGCCGGTGCGTGCCGTATCGCGAACCATCGTGCCGACCTCGTCGCCCGAATCGCGCGCGGACTGGACCGCGCTCTGCACCGCATCGGCGTGCATGCTGGCGTCGATGCCGGTCTGCGCCTGCATGCCCATCGACCCGGCCTGCACGCGGGCGCCCGCACCGGCGACGCCGCCCGCCTGTTGCGCAGACGCCAGGGCCGCGAACAGGAGGGACGATGCGGCGACGCCGACAATCATCAGCTTGCGCATAAAAGTTCCTCTACCGTTGGTTTGGCGCCACCCATCGTGGCGCCGCAACCCTAGGCAAACGCGCCTGATGGAAGAGTGAAACCCGCGCCGAAGCCTTCATCGGCGAGACAGGTTCTTGACCGGCGCAGACGCTGCCCCCATCCTGCCGAATCCCGATGGCAAGCTGAACCATGAGTACCCGCTACAACGCTGCAGACATCGAAGTCCTCTCCGGCCTGGACCCGGTCAAGCGCCGGCCGGGCATGTACACCGACACCAGCCGGCCCAACCACCTCGCGCAGGAAGTCATCGACAACGCGGTCGACGAGGCGCTGGCCGGCCACGCCGGCGAAATCGAGGTGACCCTGTACAAGGACGGCAGTTGCGAAGTCGGCGACGACGGCCGCGGCATGCCGGTGGACATCCATCCGGAGGAAAAAATCCCCGGCGTCGAGCTGATCCTGACCCGCCTGCACGCGGGCGGCAAGTTCAGCAACAAGAACTACACGTTCAGCGGCGGCCTGCATGGCGTCGGCGTCAGCGTGGTCAACGCGCTGTCGACCCTGGTCGAGGTGCGCATCAAGCGCGACGGCAACGAATACCGGATGACGTTCAAGGACGGCAACCGCGCCTCGCCGCTCGAGGTGGTCGGCAGCGTCGGCAAGAAGAACACCGGCACCCGCGTGCGCTTCTGGCCGGACCCGAAGTACTTCGACACGCCGAAGTTCAACCTGCGATCGCTGAAGCACCTGCTGCGCGCCAAGGCGGTGCTCTGCCCCGGCCTGACCGTGAAGCTGTTCGACGAGGCCAGCGGCGAACGCGACCAATGGCATTACGAGGACGGCCTGCGCGACTACCTCAAGGGCGAGCTGCAGGGCACCGAAGCGCTGCCGCCGGAGCTGTTCACCGGTTCGCTGAAGAAGGACACCGAGGTCGTCGACTGGGCCGCGGCATGGGTTCCCGAAGGCGACCTGGTGCAGGAGAGCTACGTCAACCTGATCCCGACCGCGCAGCACGGCACCCACGTCAACGGCCTGCGCAGCGGCCTGACCGACGCGTTGCGCGAGTTCTGCGACTTCCGCAACCTGCTGCCGCGCGGCGTCAAGCTGGCGCCGGAGGACGTGTGGGACCGCGTCGCCTTCGTGCTGTCGCTGAAGATGACCGACCCGCAGTTCAGCGGGCAGACCAAGGAACGCCTCAGCTCGCGCCAGGCCGCCGGCTTCATCGAAGGCGCCGCGCACGACGCCTTCAGCCTGTGGCTGAACCAGCACGTCGAGTTCGGCGAGAAGATCGCGCAACTGGCCATCGAGCGCGCCAGCGCGCGGCTGAAGACCGAAAAGCAGATCGTGCGCAAGAAGGTCACCCAGGGCCCCGCCCTGCCCGGCAAGCTGGCCGACTGCATTTCGCAGGACCTGTCGCGCACGGAACTGTTCCTGGTGGAAGGCGATTCGGCCGGCGGCTCGGCCAAGCAGGCGCGCGACAAGGATTTCCAGGCCATCCTGCCGCTGCGCGGCAAGATCCTGAACACGTGGGAAGTCGCGTCCGGCGGCGTGCTCGCCTCGCAGGAAGTGCACGACCTCGCCGTCGCCATCGGCTGCGACCCGGGCAAGGACGACATCAGCGGCCTGCGCTACGGCAAGATCATCGTCCTGGCCGACGCCGACTCCGACGGCCTGCACATCGCCACGCTGCTGAGCGCGCTGTTCCTGCGCCACTTCCCGGCGCTGGTGAACGCCGGCCACGTGTTCGTGGCGATGCCGCCGCTGTTCCGCGTCGACGTGGGCAAGCAGGTGTTCTACGCGCTGGACGAGGAAGAGAAGCGCCTGCTGCTGGAGAAGATCGAGCGCGAGAAGATCCGCGGCCAGGTCAACGTGACCCGCTTCAAGGGCCTCGGCGAGATGAATCCGGCGCAATTGCGCGAATCGGCGATCCACCCGGACACCCGCCGGCTGGTGCAACTGACCGTCGACGACGCCGACCGGACCCGTTCGCTGATGGACATGCTGCTGGCGAAGAAGCGCGCTGCGGACCGCAAGACCTGGCTGGAGACCAAGGGCGACCTGGCTTCGCTGGAAGTCTGATCCGGCTGTTCGTCATGCCGTACAGCGAGCGGGGCAGGCCCCGCTCCACGGAACCTCGACTCAAGCCAATGCCGTTTCGAGCAGGCGGCGGATCAACGCCTGTGTCGGCGTTGCCCGCTCCGGCAGGTATTCGAAGCTGTCCTCGTCCATGTAGTTCAGCTGCGCCAGTTCCAGTTGCACGGCGTCGATGCCGTTGGCCGGGTCGCCGTAATGGCGCGTGATGTAGCCGCCCTTGAAGCGGCCGTTGACGACGAAGCTGTAATCGCGCTGCCCTTCGAGTACGCCGGCCAGGCGCTCCTGCAACGCTGGCGAGCAGCTCGCGCCGCCGGCGGTGCCGAGGTTGAAATCCGGCAACCGGCCATCGAACAGGAACGGCACCACGCTGCGGATCGAGTGCCCTTCCCACAGCACCGCGCGGCCGTGTTCGCCGCGGATGCGCTCGAGTTCGTCGCGCAACGCCGCGTGGTACGGCCGCCAGAACGCTTCGACGCGGCGGCGGACTTCGTCCGGCGGCGGCTCCAGGCCCTCGCGGTACACCGGCGCGCCGCTGAACATCGCCGCCGGGCACAGGCCGGTGGTGTTCTGCCCGGGGTACAGCGAGACGTCGTCCTCGGGCCGGTTCAGGTCGACCACGTAGCGCGAATGCACCGGCACGATGACCGAGGCGCCGAGTTCCTTCGCGAAGTCGTACAGGCGCGCGACGTGCCAGTCGGTATCCGGCACGCGTCGCGCAGCGTCGGTCAGGCGCGCGGCGATGTCGTCCGGCACGCGCGTGCCGTCGTGCGGCAGGCTGACCAGCAGCGGCGCCGTGCCGCGATGCAGTGCATGGGTTTCCATGCCGCGAAGTCTAGCGGATCGGCTGCGCGGCGCCGGCGTTGCGCAGCATCGGCTGCCAGCGCCAGTAGGTGATGCAGCGCCACAGCCACTCCATCGGTCCGTACTGGAAGCGCGCCAGCCACCAGTGGCTGAACGCGACCTGCAGCGCATAGACGACGAACACGAACAGCAACTGCCAGGCGCGCCCCAGCCCCCAGTGGCCGAGGAAGAACCCGTAGAAGAACAGGCACTGGAGCAGCGACTGCATCAGGTAGTTGGTCAGCGCCATGCGCCCGACCGGCGCCAGCACCGATATCCGCGACAGCCATCCGCCCGAATGCAGCATCAGCACCACCAGGCTGGCGTAGCCCAGGCAGGCCGGCAGGTTGCCGGCCATCGTCAGGCCCATGGCCGTCTGGAACTGCAAGTCGTTCTGGCCGGGGACGTGGGTGGTCGTGATCAAGGCGCCGGCAATGCCCATGGCCAGGCCGATCGGCAGGCCGACGAAGGCCAGCTTGCGGAACAACGGCAGGTGTTCGCGGGTACGGCGCATCACGCCCGAGCGCACGAACCACACGCCCATCAGGAACATCGCCACCACCAGCGTGGCGAAACCCAGGTTCTGCGCCGCCTCCTCGGGGAACTTCTTCGCCCGGTATTCCACCGCGGCGACGTAGCTGTCGCCGCTCATGATCCGCGTCTCCTCGCGCATCTCCTCGACGTGCTCGGTACGCTGCTTCTGCTGCTGCTCCAGCTGCTTGGCGTCGGGCTGGTGGCGCAGCTGCGGCTGCCACGTCATCAACGCGCCAAGCAGGGCCATGGTGAGGAACGGCCCCAGGTAGAAGAAGGCGCCGGCGCGCAGGGTGCGCATGGATTCCGGCTCGTGGTAGCGGGTCGCAAGCCAGCCGGCCAGCGCGACGATCGCCGCGGCCACGCCCATCGGCACGCTGGCTTTCGCCACCGCGCCGGCCAGCACGACCAGGCTGACCGGCCAGCAGACCAGCGTCAGCACGTGCCAGCGCGTGAGCAGGTGCCAGCGACGTGCGAACAGATGCGCGCCGATCTCCTTGCGCAGGTACAGCGCGAGCACGATCGCGATGGCCAGGGCCGAGGCGGCGGAGAAGAACCCGTCCAGTCGCGTCGCCGCGCCCAGGCCGATACAGGCAAGCACCCCGGCGAAGATCCACGACGGCCGCGCGTAGAACAGCAGCAGCAGCAAGGCAGCGCCCAGCGAATAGGCGAACAGGATGTCGCCCGCCCACAGGAAGATGAAATGGCACGCGCCGAAGATCGCCAGCGCGACGATGCGCCGCAGGTACGGCACGACGAAGTCGCGGCCGGCGCTTTCCGCCCGCGCCAGCATCACCGCGAAGCCCATGCCGAACAGCAGCGAGAACAGGGTCCAGAACTTGCCGCGCACGAACACGTGGATCAGCCAGCCGGCCAGCCAGTCCACGCCCTGCGCGTCGGCCGGCATGCCCGCGCCGAGGTCGGCGATGGGCCGGTTGAACCACTCGACGTTCATCAGGAAGATGCCCAGCAGCGCGAAGCCGCGGATCACGTCCAGCGCATCGATGCGTTCGCTCGGCGCGATCGGCGCCAGCGCGGCGGGAACGGAACTCGTGTCGGATTCCAGCATGGCCGCGCCTCCCCGGGATTGTGGCGGCCAGCTTAGCGCCTGCGCGTCGCGCGCGCAGTGCGGGAAGTAACCCTCGGACTAGCGGAAGCGATCGACCCGGTACGGCGCCGGGTCGATCGCCGGCGGCCGGCCGCCGACCAGGTCGGCCACCAGTTGCCCGGTCGCCGCGCTCATGCTGACGCCGAGCATGCCGTGGCCGGTGGCCAGCCACAGGTGGTCGTGCCCCGGCGCGCGGCCGATCACCGGCATGTCGTCGCTGCTCATCGGCCGCCAGCCGTACCAGCGTTCCTCGACGACGGCGCCGACCGGCTCGCGCAGGTATTCGCGCGCCGCGCTCTCCAGCATGCCCAGCCGGGTTTCGTTCAACGACGTGTCGTAGCCGGAGAACTCCATGGTGCTGCCGAGGCGGAAGCCGCTGTCCCAGACGGTCACGCAGACCGAACGGTCCTTCAGCGTGATCGGGCGCTTCGGCACCAGGCTCGGCCGCGAATAGGTGATCGAATAGCCCTTGCCCGGCTGGATCGGCAGGTAGAAACCCAGCGACTTCGCCAGCTGCGGCGACCAAGCGCCGAGCGCGATCACCGCCTCGCGCCCGCGACGCTCGCCCAGCGAGGTGCGCGCGCGCGCGCCGGAAGCGTCGGATCGCACGCTTTCGACCCTGCAGCCCTCCTCGATCGTGCCGCCGCGCTCGCGCACCACGCGCGCCAGTTCGGCCGCGTAGCGGTCCGGGCGCAGGCGCGCATCGCCGGGGAAGCGGATCGCGCCGACCAGGCCTTCCTTCAGCGACGGATCCGCGGCGAGGTAGTCGCGGCCGGAGATGAACTCGCTGGCGATGCCGAATTCGCGCAACGCTTCGCAATCGGCCATGTTCCTCTCGAAATTGGCCTGCTCGCGGAACACGTAGTCCATGCCCTCCTCGACGAATTCGCATTGCAGGCCGTAGCGGCCGATCCACTCGGCCATGCGCGTGCGCGAATCGTTGAGGATCGCCGCGCGCCCCAGCGTGCTGGCGTGCCAGTCCCTGCGGTTGCAGCGCGCGGCGAAACGCAGCAGCCAGCGCCACAGCGCCGGGTCGAAACGCGGCTTGACGTACAGCGGCGCGCCCGGGGTCAGCATCCAGCGCATCGCCTGCAGGACCATGCCGGGCGCGGCCAGCGGCGGCGCATGGCTCGGGGTGATGGTGCCGCAATTGCCGTGCGAGGCGCCGCTGCCGGCGGTCTGCGCCTCGAGCACGCGCACGCCGCGGCCGGCTTCGAGCAGGGCAAGCGCAGTGGCGAGGCCGATCGCGCCGCCGCCGATGATGAGTATGTCGTCGCTGGAAGAAGTCACTTTCGTAGTTTATCCCAGCCCCCGCCGCCCCCACAGGCCGGCGCGCACGCGCCGGCCTGCGGCCTGCCCCGACCGCACAGCCGCCACGCCGCCACGAAGCAGAACGGCCCGCGCGAGCGGGCCGTTCTGCCGATCGCGGTTTCCCGCACGGGGTTCAGTGGTGGTGGCCGCCGTCGCCGTGCACGTGGCCGTGCTCGATTTCCTCCGGCATGGCCTCGCGCACGTCGACCACCTCGATGTCGAAGTGCAGGTCCTTGCCGGCCATCGGATGGTTCAGGTCGACGTCGACCACGCTCATGCCGATCTTCTCGATGGTCACCGCGCGCGGGCCGAAGTTGGTCTGCAGCACCACCTGCTGGCCCGGCTCCAGCTTCTGGTTGCCAAAGTGCTTCTTCGGCACGCGCTGGGTCATGTTGTCGCGGCGCTCGCCGTAGGCGTCGGCCGCGGCCACGTCGACGCCGAAGCTTTCGCCGGCTTCGCGGTCGATCATGGCGTTCTCGAGGCCGGGAATGATGTTGCCGTGGCCGACCAGGATGGCCAGCGGCTCGCGGTCCTTCGAGCTTTCGAGGGGTTCCTTGCCCACTTCGGACACGGTGTAGTGGAAGCGGACGACGCTGTCTTTGGCGATTTTCATTCGTGACTCTGTGCTGGCTGCGAAGGCAGCGTTGGCGGCTTGCCGGCCGGGGCGGTTGCGGCCAAGATGGCCGGCGATGAAGAACAGGCATTATCCCGGCTCGACCGGCCGCATGCCAGCCGCGGCCGTGCTGACCATCGCTGCCGCCCTGCTTTCCGCCTGCGGCGGCAACCGGCCGGCGACAAGGGCGAGACCCGCCCACGACGCGCGCGACTGGCCGCAGGTCGCCCCCGCCGATCCCGCGATGGCCAACGCGGTGGTGATCCGCGCGCTGGGCCTGGTCGGCACGCCCTACCGCTACGGCGGCAACACCCCCGAAGCGGGTTTCGACTGCAGCGGCCTGGTGACCTACGTGTTCCGCGACATGCTGGACCTGCGCCTGCCGCGCACCTCGCGCGAGCTGGCCAAGGTGCAGGGCCCGAAGATCGCGCCGAAGAAACTGGCGGCCGCCGACCTGGTGTTCTTCGGCAACAAGGGCAGCGTCAGCCACGTCGGCATCTATGTCGGCGAGGGCCGCTTCGTCCATGCCCCGAGCACGGGCGGCACGGTGCGGCTGGATTACCTGGACGGCCCCTACTGGCGCGACCACTACACCGGGGCGAAGCGGGTACTCGACTGACATCGGTGCGGAAATTGCGACATTGCGTTCGCAATTTATTCGCAATTTAACTATTAATTAACAAATTAGGGGATTTCCCCCGGCATCATTCGTCCAAGTTCCTGATTTTCCACGACGTACCGTGACCACCGACGCCCAGCCGACAGGCCAACCTGCCGCCGCCTGCCGCCCCCGCGGTACCCGTCTTCCGCTCTTCCTGCTGCTGGCCTGCTGCGCTTTCTGCGCCCCGGCCCTCGCCCAGAACGCCACGCCGCCGATCGAGCTGCCGCCGGAATCGGCAGCGCAGCCCACTGCCGAATCGCCGGCCGAGCCGGTCGCCGCCAGCACCGATGCCGTCGAGACCACGGCGGCCGAAACCGCGCCGGCCGTTGCCGCGACGCAGCCGGCCGGGAAGCCCGACGCCATCGACGGCATCCGCGACAAGGCCTCGCAGGTCGCCACCGCGACCCTGACCGCGTTGCTGCCGCGCCTGGCAGCGACCGACGCGCTGCCGCTGCTCGATCGTTCCACCGTGCTGGCCGGCGACCTCGGCCGCCTGCTGTCCAGCTACGAGCACTCGGCCCTCGCGCCGCGCGACGCCGGCGACAACAAGGTGCAGACCATCCTCAAGCGCGCGCTGACCCTGCTCGGCACGCCGTACCGCTGGGGTGGCACCACGCCGGAAGGCGGCCTCGACTGCAGCGGCCTGGTCGGCTACGTGTTCCGCACCGCGCTGGGCGTCGAGCTGCCGCGCGTTTCGCGCGACATGGCCCGGATGTCCGACGCCGAACTGATCCGCAAGCGCGAAGACCTGCAGCAAGGCGACCTGGTGTTCTTCGGCCGCAAGGGCCGGGTCAACCACGTCGGCATCTACGTCGGCGAAGGCCGCTTCCTGCATTCGCCGAGCACCGGCAAGGACGTGCGCGTCGATTCGCTGGTGAGCGGCTACTGGGCCGGCAAGTTCATGCAGGCGCGACGCCTGGCGCTCTGAGCGCGCGCCGCCCGCATGGGGGAACGGGGAAGGCCGCAGGAGTGCGGCCTTTTTCGTGCCCGGCGGAACTTCACCCCGCCGCGTGGTAGCGGGCCACGGTTTCCTCGATGCCCTTGCTCAGTTCCATCACCTTCAGCGCGTATTCGGCCAGGCGGCGGTCCTCGTCGCATTGCGGCTGCCATGCCGGCACCGGCGTCGGCTTGCCGCCGTCCATCGCCACGAACACGATCACGCAGTGCGTGCACAGCCGCTCCTCGCCCTGCATCGGGTCGCGCGCGCGCACGTCGATCGCGAAGTGCATGCTGGTGGTGCCGGTATGCACCAGCTTGGCGTTGACCGTGACCAGGTCGCTGGTGGAAATCGGCGACACGAAGCGGATCCCGCCGACCGCGACGGTCACGCTGTAGCGGCCGCTCCAGCCGACCGCGGCGGCGTAGCCGGCCTGGTCGATCCACTTCATCACCACGCCGCCGTGGACCTTGCCCCCGTAATTGACGTCACTCGGTTCGGCAAGGAAACGGAAGGTCAGTTCGCGCTGTTGCCCGCTCATCGCCGGCCTCCTTCGATCGATGCGGCGAGTATGCCCGCTCCGCGGGCCGGCGGCGAAGTCAGACCCGGTAGAACATCCCGACCGACTTGTCGGACTGGGCGAAGCCGTATTTCGCGTACAGGTGCTTCGCGTCGCCGTCGGCGAACAGCGAGACATGCGCGGTGACCGGCGCGTTCGCGCGCAGCCAGGCGTCCAGCGCATCCATGATGCGCTTGCCCAGGCCGCGGCCCTGCAGCTCGGGAACCACCGCGATGTCGACCACGAAGTAGAAGCAGCCGTCGTCGCCGACGATCCGCCCCATGCCGACCACGGCGCCGTCCTGCAGCAGGCTGACCCCGTAGCTGGTGCGCGCCAGGCCGCGCCGGGCGGCCTCGGCGGATTTCACCGACAGGCCGGTGAGCGCGCGCAGGCGGCAATAGTCCGCCACGTCGGGGAAGCGCTCGGCCAGTTCGATGGCCGTCTCCCGGGAGGCCGCTTCGCTCACGCGCCCTCTCCTTCCTCCACGCCGACGTTGGTCGGCGCGGCTTCGTAGACCTGGCGATCGAGCATGCCGGTTTCCTTCGCCACCAGTACCGGCACCAGCATCTGCCCGGTCACGTTCGTCATCGTGCGCATCATGTCGAGTACGCGGTCGATCGCGTACAGGTAGCCGATCGCCTCCAGCGGCAGGTTGGCCGCGCTCAGCACCACCGTGGCCATGATCACCGCGGTGCCCGGCACGCCGGCGGTGCCGAAGCTGCCCAGCACCGATGCGATCAGCACGATCAGGTACTGGTCGGCGCTGAGCGGCGTGCCGGTGTACTGCGAAATGAACAGCGCGCACAGCGCCGGGTAGATCGCGCCGCAGCCGTCCATCTTGATGCTGGCGCCCAGCGGCACCGCGAACGAAGCGTAGTTCTTGTCGACGCCGAGGTTGTGGGTGATCGAACGCAACGCCACCGGCATCGCCGCGAAGCTGGACGAACTGACGAACGCCACCTCCATGCCGGGCGCGGCGCCGCGGAAGAACTTCAGCGGGTTCAGCCCGTGCGCCAGCAGCAGCAGGCTGTAGACGACCACGATCATCAGCGCGCAGGCCACGTACAGCGCGATCACGAACTTGCCCAGCGGCAGCAGCTTCTCGAAGCCGTAGGCGCCGACCAGCGAGGCGATCAGGCCGAAGGTGCCGATCGGGGTGACTTCCAGCACGAATCGCGTGACCTGCACCATGATCTCGCTGGCCTCGCCGGCCAGCTTGCGCGCGCCGGCGACCTTGTCGCCGAGCTTGACCATCGCGAAGCCGAGCAGTGCGGCGAAGAAGATCACCGGCAGGATCGATCCCTTGCCCTCGGCAAGCACGGTTTCGCCGGCGGCATTGACCTTGGTGCCGATGCCGGCCAGGGCGTAGAACGGATTGCTCGGCACCACGTCCAGCAGCACCCGGGCCACGCTGGGCACGTCGCGCGGCACGTAGTCCGGATCGACCTGCAGCGCGCCGACGCCGACGCCCGGCTGCAGCAGCGTGCCGACGCCCAGGCCGACGCCGACCGCCAGCACCGCGGTGACCGCGAACCAGCCGAAGGTGCGCCCGCCGAGCGCGGCGACCGACTTCTGCCCGTGCAGCGACGAGATCGCGTTGATCACCGCGAAGAACACCAGCGGGATCGCGATCATCTTGATCCCGGTGACGTACAGGTCGCCCAGCGGCTTGAACCACACGTCCGCGGCCGGTCCGAACAGCCAGCCCGCCAACCCGCCGAGCACGAAGCCGGCGACCACGCGTTGCCAGAACGGAATCCTCAGCCAGGCATTGACCCACTTCATTCGCACATTCACCGCGATCAGGAGACGGGCAAACATAACCCGGAGCCGCCGCGATGGCGACCGCACGGCTGGAAAACGGCGTCGCACCTGCAGGAACGGCGTAAGCCGCGACCGCCCACCATCCCGCCCGGCGAAGCCTTCCGCGGAGCGCCGACTATGGCGTCGCGGCTCACGCCGCTCCTACAAGAGCCGTGTCATCGACAAGACATTTGCGCCTGTTGGCATAATCGTTCCCTATTCGCCCCCCGGAACCGTCAAATGCATCGCTTCGCTCCCGCCCTTTCCTGCACCGCCGCCCTGACCCTGCTCGCGGGCTGCGCCACGACGGCGCCGACGACCGGCGCGACCGACAAGTCCTGGCACGTCGACGTGCCGGCGGTCGCCCACCCCGGCGGCGAGACCCCGCAGTGGTGGTACCGCAGCGCCGCGGCGCGCGCGGCGGCCAACGGCGCGATGGGCGGCAAGGCGAAAAACGTGATCCTGTTCCTCGGCGACGGCATGAGCCTGACCACGGTCGCCGCCGCGCGCATCTTCGACGGCCAGCGCAAGGGCAAGCCGGGCGAGGAAAACCTGCTGTCGTGGGAGAAGTTCCCCGCCACCGCGTTCAGCAAGACCTACAACACCAATTCGCAGGTGCCGGATTCGGCCGGCACGATGAGCGCGATCACCACCGGCGTGAAGACCCACATGGGCGCGATCGGCGTCTCCGCCGGCGACCGCAAGGACTGCGCGCAGAGCCTGCGGCACCGCCTGCTCAACTGGCTGGAACTGGCCGACAGCGCCGGCCTGTCCGCCGGCATCGTCACCACCACACGCGTGACCCACGCCACCCCGGCCGCATCGTGGGCCCATTCGCCGAACCGCGGCTGGGAGAACGACACCGACCTACCGGCCGAGGCGGTGCAGCAGGGTTGCCGCGACATCGCCCAGCAATTCCTCGACACGCGCTACGGCCGCGGCCCGCAGGTGCTGATGGGCGGCGGCCGCCGCAACTTCCTGCCGACGACCGCGGCCGATCCCGAGGAAACCGGCGAGATCGGCGCGCGCCGCGACGGCCGCAACCTGATCGAGGAATGGAAGGCCGCGCATCCCGGCGGCGCGTACGTATGGAATGCGCAGCAGTTCGCCGCGGCGAAGGACGCGCCGACGCTGCTGGGCCTGTTCAACTACGACCACCTGCAGTACGAGCACGACCGGCCGAAGGACAAGGGCGGCGAGCCGAGCCTGGCGCAGATGACCGTCGCCGCGATCGACGTGCTGAAAAAGAACCCGAACGGCTACGTGCTGATGGTCGAAGGCGGCCGCATCGACCACGCCAGCCATTCCGGCAACGCCTACCGCGCGCTCAGCGACGCGGTCGCGCTGTCGGAAGCGGTGCAGGCCGCGGCCGATGCGACTTCGGCCGACGACACGCTGATCATCGTCACCGCCGACCATTCGCACACGATGAGCTTCGTCGGCTACCCGGTGCGTGGCAACCCGATCCTCGGCAAGGTGCGCGGCGGCAGCGGCGAAAGCACCGGCGGCGGCTACGCGCTCGACGGCCTCGGCCTGCCCTACACCACGATCAACTACGCCAACGGCCCCGGTTACGCCGGCGCCAGCGACAAACAGCCGGCCGGGCCGAAGCGTTTCGAGCATTCGCCGCGCAGCTTCGAGCCCGCCGCCGGCCGCCCCGACCTGCGCAGCGTCGACACCGAGGACCCGGACTACATGCAGGAAACGCTCTTCCCGACCCGGGCCGAGACCCACGGCGGCGACGACGTCGGCATCTGGGCGCGCGGCCCGGGCAGCGAGGCGATCCACGGCACGGTGGAAGAGAATGTCATCTACCACTTCATCGTGCAGGCCACGCCGAAACTGCGCGAACGGCTGTGTGCGGCCGGCACCTGCGACGCGAACGGCGTGCCGGTGGAATTGCCAAAGCCGGCGGATTTCGAGAAGAAGTGAACCGCTACGCGGTTCCGGTTGGAATATGGCCTCGACTTCGGCGGCGCCCATGTCGCGGGGATGGCGCTTGCCGTTGGCGAGGATGAAGCGCCTTATCCAACCGACATAGATGTGCTCGGTGCGCAGGCTGTAATGCCTGACGCGGATGCGCCGC
>Ga0180220_1000604_pt1 | contig 36173 bp, 30 predicted proteins | sample eDN5th37CBELigBY_FD_151335 | JGI IMG/M metagenome (GOLD analysis project Ga0180220, IMG submission 151335) | Enriched backyard soil microbial communities from Emeryville, California, USA - eDNA 5th pass 37_C BE-Lig BY (version 2) (version 2) | ecosystem: Environmental > Terrestrial > Soil >... | reverse complement strand
ACGCCTTGTTCTCCATGACCCCATTATGCGGCGGCCACGCGCCGACCGCGGAGAGAAGCGAGTGATCCGTGGGAACGATCACGCAGTCGAGGAAGCAGCTTGACCCAAGAGGCCCCAATCAGAGAAGGCTCTTAGAAGCGCCAGCTGGCAGGGGTGTCGTACCAAAGCGATGGTGATGCTGGCGCCGGACGAGACATCACGAACCATTTCAACGCAGCTATTCCAACCCAACTGATCCGCGACAGTACCGGAAAAGGGACGTGTCTTGTGTCGCGCCGCGATGCATCCATTGCCTTTGCGGCGACCGACTCCGGTGCGGTTGGTATTTGCGTTCGCCATGGCAGCGGTCGGTCTGGCGCATAAAAGCAACGAGCCAAATTGGATGGACGAATGGCGGCAGGTCTTCTCTCTAGCTTGCGAGTGGTGGAGTTCGACGGAATGGGGCCGACTCCCTTCGCCGCAAAGATGCTCGCCGATCTCGGAGCGGAAGTCGTGCGTGTCGCACGCGCCGGGGCCAGCGATCGTGCCGGAGCGGCCGACATGCTCGCCAATCGTACAGTGGTACGCGTCGACCTCAAATCCTCGGATGGACACAAGGCGGCACTCGATCTGATTGCAACAGCTGACGGCGTTCTTGAGGGTTTTCGGCCTGGTGTGATGGAACGCTTGGGGCTTGGACCCGACATATGCCTTCGTACAAATCCGCGTTTGGCTTATGTGCGTTTGACCGGCTGGGGCCAGGACGGACCGCTCGCCCCGCGCGCGGGTCACGATCTCAACTATCTCTCCATCACCGGGGTACTGAACGCAATCGGCCCGGCCGATCAGCCGCCGCCGCCGCCGTTGAATCTGTTAGGGGATTATGGAGGTGGGTCGACCTTTGCCGTGATCGGATTGCTGACGGCGGTGCTCCATGCGCGTGAAACGGGGAAAGGGCAGGTGATCGACGCTGCAATGGTCGATAGCGTTGCAGCGTTGTCGACCGCCATCCACGGTCTCATGAATTCGGGGGGGTGGCGCGATGAGCGGGCGGCAAACACTCTCGATGGTGGCGCGCCATTCTACCGTTGCTATGCCTGTTCAGACGGGAAATTCATCTCAGTCGCGGCACTGGAGCCGCAGTTTTTTGGCCTTCTGCTCGATGGACTTGAGATCGAGCGGACGCGGTTCGACCAGCGCGACCGGGCGCACTGGGCGGAAATGGAAGCGACCTTTAGGGCGCGCTTCGCCACCCGAACCCGCGATCAATGGGCCGCCGTCTTCGAGATCACTGACGCTTGCGTGGCGCCGGTGCTGAGTTTTGCGGAAGCGCGGACGCATCCGCACAATATCGCGCGTCAAACGTTTCGCGCAGCGCTCCCGGCGGCTGCACCGCGCTTTGCAGAGCCGGCGTATTCAACGTCGCATGGCGAGGGCGATATCGAGGAGATCGTCGCGCGATGGGGCACGTCCCCCAAGCGGGACGTTGCTTTGACCCGGGCCGGGCTCCTAGCGGACGATCATGGACAGCTATGACTATGTCGTAATCGGCGCAGGCTCGGCCGGGTGCGTCATCGCAAGCCGGCTCGTCGAGGCCGGCAAGAGCGTGCTGCTGTTGGAATCTGGACCGTCCGATCGGGACTTCTTCATCCCCATACCCGGCGGGCTTCAAAAAATTGATAAAAAGCTGGCCTGGCACTTCCGTACCGAGCCCGAGCCGGGCGTCGGCGGACGACGCGTCTACATGAAGCAGGGCAAGCTGTTGGGCGGCGGTTCGTCGATCAACGGTATGGTCTATATCAGAGGGCAGGCTCAAGATTACGACGATTGGGAAGCGGCAGGCTGCGAGGGCTGGAGCTGGAGCGACGTACTCCCGGTATTCAAACGCAGTGAAGCCAATCAGAAATATTCCGAGCCGTTTCACGGTGTCGACGGCCCGCTGAAAGTCTGCGATGCCGGTTACCATCACCCGCTGAGCTATGCCTTCGTGCGCGCCGGGCAAGAAGCGGGCCTGCCATATAACGATGACTTCAACGGTCCGACACAAGAGGGCGTCGGGTTCTATCAGACGACCTCGGCGGACGGCCGGCGCCAATCGGCGACAGTTGCGTTTCTGTCGCGCGTGCGCGGCAACGCATTGCTGACGCTGCGCTGCAATGCCCATGTCGAAACGGTTCTGACGGCGAACGGCGCGGCGGTTGGGGTACGCTATCGAATCGAAAATGACGTGGCCCGCGAAGCGATGGTCCGTGAGGAGGTGATCGTCGCCGCCGGCGCCTTCGGTTCACCCAAGGTTCTGCAGCTTTCGGGTATCGGGCCCGAAGCGTTGCTGGCCCGGCACGGCATTCCGATCCTGCGTGCACTGGACGGCGTCGGCGCGAACTTCCAGGATCATTATCAAGCTGGCGTTTATGGCCGAACCCGGGACCCGATCAGCCTTTTCGGCGCGGACAAGGGATTGAAGGCCGCTCGTCACGGCGTGCAGTGGCTGCTGTTCAAGTCGGGCCTGCTGACATCCAATATTGTCGAATCCGGCGGGTTCGCATCGACCGATGGCTCAGGCCGGCCCGACATCCAGTTCACCACGGTTGCCGCCCTCACCGGCGATGCCGACCGGCCGGCACTGCCAGGGCATGGCATATCGATCAGTCCCTGCAATTTGCGTCCCAAGGCGCGCGGCACGGTGCATATCGCCGGGCGAGATGCGGCCACTCCGGTGCGCATCGAGGCAAATGTGCTGGGCCATAGCGATGACATGGCGACGCTGGTGCGCGGCGTACGGCTCGCGCGCCGCATTCTGCATTCGCCGTCGCTTGCCGGTTTGCTCGAATGCGAACTGGCGCCGGGCCAAGGTCCCGATGATCAAGTAGATGATACCGTGATCGAAGCGCATATCCGCAGCGTGCTGAAGACGGTCTACCATCCTTGCGGAACCTGCAAGATGGGGCCTGCCAGCGACCCCACCGCCGTGGTGGACGCACGGCTTCGCGTTCATGGTGTTCCGCGGCTGCGCGTCGCTGATGCCTCGATCATGCCGAACCTGATCAGCGGGAACACCAACGCCCCCGCGATCATGATCGCCGAACGTTGTGCCGACTTCATCCTTCGGCACGCCTAGGAGGTTGAGATGCACACGCCATTGCAAGGAAAGCTTTACGTTGGAGGCGAGTGGATCGTGCCGACCGGCGGGGCTTCCGAAGCCGTCATAAATCCCGCGACAGAGGACGTTATTGGCCACGCCGGGCTGGCTGGCCCGGCGGAGGTCGAAGCTGCGCTTGCGGCCGCCCGAACCGCGTTCGACCTTGGCCCTTGGCCTCGCATCAAAACGACCGAACGGGCGGCCTTTCTCGAGTTGATGTGCGAATGGATCGAAGCGCGTGCCGACGATCTGCGCACGTTGATTGCAAGGGAAACGGGATCGATTCACCCCTTTGCGCGCTCGATGCAGTTCGCAACCGGACTGGAGCATGCGCGCCACTATATCGAGCTCGCACGAAGACAGGCGCCGCAACCTCTGCCGCTGGAACCCGTCGCGTTGCCTGACGGCACGACAATGGTGGGCGGCGGGTTGATGGTGCGCGAGCCGGTTGGCGTGTGCCTGGCGATCACGCCGTTCAACGTGCCGTTCACGTTGAACTTGGGCAAGGCGGTGCCGGCGCTGTTGATGGGAAACACTGTCATTCTCAAGCCTTCGCCGCTGACGCCGTTTTCCGCGCTGATTCTTGCCGAGGCTGCTGAAGCCGCCGGTTTGCCATCAGGGGTATTCAATGTCGTGAATGGCGACCTCGCCGCCGGCGAGACGCTGACCACCGACCCGCGTGTTGACCTTATCACCTTCACCGGTTCCGATCGTGTTGGCGCGGCAATCCAGTCGCAGGCGGCGCCGACGTTGAAACGTTGCATCATGGAACTCGGCGGCAAGTCCGCGATGATCGTACGTGCGGACGCGAATCTCGAAGCTGCGGCTCAGGCCGCGCTCGCAAGCCTTACCTTTCATGCCGGCCAGGCCTGTGCTGCGCTGACTCGTCTGGTCGTGCACAGTTCGGTGCGGCCGCAGTTCGTCCAACGGCTGGCCGAGCTGTTTCGCGCCGTCAAGATCGGCGATCCGGCGGATCCGGCAACTCGCATGGGACCATTGATCCGCGCCAATGCACGCGATCGCGTTCAGCGTCTGGTCGATTCGGCGATTGATGATGGCGCAACGCTCGTGGCGGGTGGCCGAATACCAACGGGTTTAGAGCGCGGCTTTTTCTACGAGCCGACGCTCTTCGACGATGTCGACAATAGTTGGCGGGTCGCGCAGGAGGAGGCCTTCGGGCCACTGGGCGTGGTCATCGAATTCGAAAGCGATGAAGAAGCCATCGCCATTGCGAACCATAGCGACTTCGGCCTGTCGGGCGCGATCTATTCTGCCGATGTCGGACGTGCTCTCGAATTGGCATCGCAACTGCGCACAGGCAAAGTCAATTTAAATGGGGGGTCGGGCAAGATGAGCGCACATCATCCGTTCGGCGGGATAAAGCGCTCTGGCTATGGCCGCGAATTCGGTGAGGTCGGCCTGCATGAATTCACCTATATCAAGACCATTTCCTATCACCTCGCCTGAAGTGATTTGCCCTCGATCTGGCACCCTCTAGCCCTGCCGCCCCTGCAAATCCGATGGGCTCAGGAAAACAGCGAACGGGCGACGATCATGCGCTGGATCTCGGTCGCCCCTTCGCCCAGCCGCTTGATACGGAGCTCCCGAAACCACCGCTCGAGCGGTAGTTCACAAGAGACACCCATCCCGCCGAACAGCTGGATGCATGTATCGAGCGTCTTGAAGGCTGCCTCGGTCGCGCTCCATTTCGCCATCGCTGCCTCGGCGCGTGCGGGCTCGCCGCGGTCCACTTTTCTCGCCGCCCGGTGGATGAGCAGACGCGCGGCATCGAGCGCCAGACGGCAATCGGCCAGCATCCATTGTGGTCCTTGCTTTTCCGCAAGTAGACCGCCGAACACGTGGCGCTCCTTAGCCCACGCGATCGTAAGTCGCAGGGCTTCCTCGGCGATGCCGACGGGCCCCGCTCCGTAGGTGATCCTTCCGCGCGTTAGAAAATCGTCGGCCAGTGCAAAGCCGCTGCCTTCCTCGCCGATACGATTGGCCACAGGCACGCGAGCATTGTCAAAGTGAAGTTCACTGGGACTGTTGGCGATCATCACCGGTATGGGTGAGCGCGTGAATCCCGGCGTTGCAGTCTCGACGATGAAGCAGCTGATGCCATCCCGCCGCCCAGGCTCGCCGGTTCTCGCATAGACGATCCCCCAATGCGCCCGGTCGGCATGGGTGATCCAGGTCTTGGTTCCGTTCAGGACATAATGGTCGCCATCGCGCACCGCGCGACACTGGATGGCTCGCGCCGGATCCGAGCCGCCGGATGCTTCGCTGATCGCGGTGAAGGCCTTTGGCATCCGGCCTTCGACGATCGGCCGACCATAGCGCTCAAACTGATCGGGCGTACCATGAAACAAGACCGATGGCGGGTCACCCCCGATGGCGCCGGCCGCCGGGAAGAACGCGCCGAGGCGGCATTTGGCCGCTTCCTCCGCCACAATCGTCTGAGCGAGTACGCTCAGCCCTGCGCCGCCGAACGGCTCGGGCGTGGCCAGCGCCCACAGGCCCAGTTCGCGCGCGCGATTCTGCAAGGCGGCCTGCTTGTCCGCGTCAAGCTTCGCCTCGCCGGACTGAAGCCGAGCCTCCGCTGGCACGATTTCCTCGGCTACGAACCGGCGCACCGTGTCGCGTAGCATGTCGAGCTCATGCGCCAGCTCAACATCATCCGACGCGGCCGAACTCATGGGTGCTGGCCCGGATTGACGGCACGAAAGGCGATCGAACCGAGCGGACCATAGTCGAAATGGAAGCTGTCGTTGTGGCTGACCGCGACCGGCGCTGTGAATGATCCACCAAGAATGATCTCGCCTGCCTCCAGTCGTTCCCCATAGGGATGGATTTTGTTTGCGAGCCAAGCAGGTCCGGTTGCGGGATGGTTCAGAACCGCTGCGGCGACGCCGGATTCTTCAATCACTCCGTTTCGATAGCACAAGGCAGCGATCCAACGCAGATCGACGTCATGCGGTCGAACCGGCCGACCGCCAAGAACGATACCGGCGTTTGCCGCATTGTCGGAAATTGTGTCGAGTACCTTGCGGGTCTGGCCGGTCGCAGGGTCTATTGGTTGAATCCGTTGGTCGATGATCTCGACTGCAGGAACGACATGATCAGTCGCATTCAGCACGTCGAAGATCGTGCAGTTTGGCCCTTCCAATGGCGACTTGAGAATGAAGGCGAGTTCAAGCTCGACGCGAGGAAGGATGAATCGCGAGATGTCGATGTCGCCGCCCGGCTGGAAGACCATATCGTCCAGCAACGCGCCATAGTCCGGCTCGGGAATGTTCGACGTGCGCTGCATCGCTCGACTCGTCAGGCCGATCTTGTGCCCGACGATCTTGCGCCCGTCGGCGACCTTCAAGGCGACCCATGCACGCTGGACTGCATAGGCATCAGCGACGGTCATGCCGGGATGTTCGAGTGAGAATTGCGGAATCTGTTCGCGCTCGCGCTCGGAACGGTCGAGCCGTCGTGCGAGGTCAGCGATTGTTGCGGCTTCTAGTGTGGGCTGGTCGTTCATGTTGACAATGCCCCTCGCTCCCCCGACGTCACGCGGCTTCCTTCAATGCGCCAATTGATGGATGAGTAGACTGGCGAGATTGCCGTCGCTATCGCAGGGTGACGCTATGCGCCATAGCCTCTGCCTGTGGCGCTGTGGCGTGGACATGAAGGCCTACGGCGATTTTGCCGACAGCGAGGTACGATGGACGAGGTTCAGCTCCGCAACTTCATGATGATCAGCCGGTGCGCTTCGATCACGGAGGCAGCCGACCGGTTGGGCATCGCGCAGCCGTCGCTCAGCCAGCAGTTGTTGCGGTTGGAAGACGAGTTCGGCACCAAGCTGTTCCGGCGAACGTCACGCGGCGTCGCGGCCACCGACGCCGGCCGTATGCTGCAGGAGCATGCCGCCACCATCCTCCAGGCGATGAACCGCGCGCGCGAGGAGGTCCAAGGCGCCGAACGCGTGCCGCAAGGACAGGTCGCGATCGGCTTACCAGGCACGGCCAGCCTGATCTTGGGCGTGCAATTGCTGATCGCGTCGCGTGCGGCGCTGCCGCTCGTCAACATCCATGTCCGCGAAGCGATGAGCGGCACGATCCGGCGCTGGCTGGAGGAAGGGCGGATTGAGCTCGGCGTCCTCTACGATGCAGAAGGCCTGCATCATCTGGCGAGCAAGGTAATCGCGCGCGAGACGCTGCTTCTCGTCGGGCCGGCGGGCGCTTTCGGAAAGGCTGACGAGTTCGGAATCGCCATCGAACCGGTGGAGCAGGGCGTGCTTCGTGGTCAGGATTTCATCCTCCCGTCGGTTTCGCATGGCCTGCGCAAGCTGATCGAACGGCGGCTGCACATGGAGAATCTGTCGCTGGCTGTGACGACCGAGATTGACTCATTGGCGCATACGAAGACGCTTGTGGCGGCAGGCTTCGGCTATACATTGCTCTCGCATGCGGCGATCCGTGCGGAACTTACTAGCGGCGAGCTTTCCGCGGCCCTTATTGCAGGGATCGACCTGTCCCGCAGTGTATCGTTCGTCCGCAATCCGGCTCAAAGGCTCACCCGCGCATCGATCGAGGTAGAGGATCTGGCAACTCAGTTACTGCGCGAAATGGTCGCCGACGGCCGGTGGCTTGCGACGCTGGTCAGCGACAATTGATCTGCACCCATAGGTTTCAACTATCTCTGCTCTCGATCATTAGCGAAGGACGCGGCGAAGCCCTTGGTGCAGACGACGATGGACGCGTCGCAGAAGCGGCAGCGGTCGGTCCGACGGTGGCGGGCGGCAAATTCACTGCGCTGTCGACCGCCTCATGCGCGGGCGCGACCATTGAATCGGAGGTATCTGAAATGGCCACAAAGGTATCGGCTGACATTTCCGCAGTTCATATGCCCGGCGATATCGCCGGCCGTCTGGTCGATCCCAAAGCCTATGGTCAATGGGATCAATTGCAGCAGGACCTGACCTGGCTCCGCCGGGAAATGCCCCTGAGTGTCGCCGAGGCGGAAGGCTATGACCCGTTCTGGATGGTCACCAAATACAATGATATTCAAGAAATTGGCCGACAGCCCGGCATATTCGCAAATAATGGCGCGCGTAAGACGCTGATCGACCGCAACTTCGCGCAACGTGCGGAGGCGATCGAAGCTGAAGGCGGCCGCGCGGTTAATCGCTCGTTGCTGACCATGGATGCGCCCGTGCACATGCGTTACAGGCTGGTGACCGCGGCGCAATTTGCACCAAAAGGCGTGAAGGTCCTCGAAGAGGATATCCGCGGCCTCGCACGCGAGGCGATCGACGCCATGGAGGGGCGGGACGAGATCGACTTTCTCAATGCCGTCTCGCACAGGTTCCCGCTGCGCGTGATCCTGAGCCTGCTCGGCTTGCCGCGGTCCGACGAAGACATGTTGCTTGCAATGACCCAGCGCTTCTTCAACCCGCGTGACGAAGAACTGGCCGGCGAGCAGACCGGCAATTCGATCGGCGCGACCGCGAACCACGACATTCTTCACGAGATGTACGACTATTTCGCGGCCATCGTGGCCAACCGCCGCGCCAACCCGACGAGCGACGTCGCCTCGGTCATCGCCAATTCGACGATCAATGGCGAGTTGATCACCGAAGCGGACGCGGTGAGCTATTATCTGACGATCGCAACGGCAGGGCACGACACGACCGCCTCCTCGACCGCCGGCGCGGTCTGGGCGCTGGCCGAGCGCCCCGAGGAGTTCGCCAAGGTCAAGGCCGACCGCAGCCTCATCCCATCGCTGGTCAACGAAGCGATCCGCTGGACCTCCCCGGTCAATCACTTCATGCGCACGGCATTGGCCGACTATGAGCTGCGCGGTCAGCAGATTCGCGCGGGTGATTGGCTGATGTTGTCCTACCCCTCGGCCAATCGCGACGAGGACATCTTCGAAGCGCCGTTCGAATTCCGCGTTGACCGCCAGCCCAACCCGCAAATGGCATTCGGCTTTGGCGCGCATGTCTGTCTGGGCCAGCATCTGGCGAAGTTGGAAATGGGGGTATTCTTCGACGAGCTCTTCAATCGCGTCGAGCATGTCGAGCTGGCGGGCGAACCGAAGCGGATCGACTCCATTTCGGTCGGCGGCATCAAGCGGCTGCCGGTGCGCTACAAGCTCGCGGGCTGAAGCGATGCCGGCACTGCACGGAAAGGTGGTCGCGATCACGGGCGGATCGAGCGGAATCGGCCGGGCGATAGCGCGCGAACTGGCGCGATGTGGCACGAAGCTCGTCCTGAACGCACTGGCCGATGAGGAGCTCGACGGCATTCGCGCCGAGTTCAGCGACGAGGTTGTGATCGTGCCGGGCGATGTCGCCGAGCGGGCGACCGGCGAGCGCTTGCTCGCAAATGCGCTGGATCGCTTTGGCCGGATCGATGTGCTGGTCAACAATGCCGGCATCTTCCGTCACGGGCCGGTCGCCAGTGTCGATTTGGACGAACTCGATCGCATGATCGCGATCAACTTCGGTGCGGTGGTCCGCAACAGCTATTTGTTCTCGCGCGCTATGATAGGGCAGGGCGACGGGCACATTATCAACATCTCGAGCATCAGTTCCACTTTAACGACAGCGGGCTGTGGCGCCTACGGCGGCACGAAACGCGCTGTGGAGGCCTTCAGCGATGCGCTGCGCATTGAATTGGCGGGCACAGGTGTTCGAGTCGGAATCGTCGCGCCAGGAACGACCGACACCGATCTGTTCGACCGGATGCCGGGTCAGGGACGGGCTGCCAGCGCGAACGCTGCGGTCCGCAAGCTCGATCCGACCGATCTGGCAGAGGCGGTACGCTTTATGCTCGAACGCCCGGAGCACGCCAATTTGGCCCATCTCCGGCTCTATTCCGCCGATCAGCGACATTGATCGGCTCAGGCGAATGCCGGCAGTGCGCAGGCTGCTTCATATTCGGCGACCAGACGGTCGACGGCTTTAGCGACCGACTCGATTGCGGTGATTGACGCGATGCCATGGCCTGCACTCCAGAGGTCACGCCATGGGCGCTTGTCGGGCGGAAGATGGCTGTAGTCGCCTCGCCCCGGCGAGCGCGGCAGACTGGCGGGGTCAAGTCCCGCGTCACGCAATGACGCCGCAAGCCAATTGGCCCCCACGCCGTTGATCGCGGTTGAAAATATCACGTCGTCCGCGCGGCCGTCCACGATCATCGCCTTGTAACGCTCATCGGCATTGGCCTCGGTCGTGGCGATGAAGCGGGTGCCGAGATAGGCGAGATCGGCGCCCAGTGCCTCGGCGGCACGGATTCCGCCGCCCGTCGAGATCGCGCCGCCGAGGAGTATCGTCCCATCGAAAACATCCCTGATCTGCGGGACCAGGGCGAACGGACTGATAATCCCGGCATGGCCACCGCCGCCGGCCGCGATGCAGGTGATCCCGTCGACCCGCGCCTCGATCGCTTTTTCCGCGAATCGATGGCTGGTGACATCGTGGAAGATTCGCCCGCCTCCATCGTGCACCTGCTTGGCCAGTTCGGTGGGATCGCCGCGGGCCGAGATGACGATGTCGACGCCGTACCGGCGACACAGGGCGAGCTCGCGTTTTATCTCGTCCGGCGGCGTGGCTCCGGAGAGATTGACCGCGAGTGGTCCCACACGCGCTCCGGGCGCTTCGTCGCGGTACCGGTCAAGTGCCAGGCGAATGCCGCGCAGCCACGCCTCGAACTGCTCGAGGCTTGCCGCATTGTGCCGCGGCAGCCCGGCCATGATGCCTGCCTTGCACGCTGCGGTCACCAGCGCGGGGCTTGAGACGCCGATCATCGGCGCGCAAACCGCTGGCAAGCGGATCGAGCGGCCGAGATCGGGCGGGACCGTCATCTGCGCGCGCGCGCGAGCGGCTTCATTCAGAAGCCCGCGACAACTGTGATCACGCGCGCCGCTTCCGCGCCGTCAGGAGCGGCGTTGCTCCGCCAGCAGACATGCGCATCAGGGCGCACCAGCGCGAGCGCGCATTCATAAAGCTGCGCGATCTCCGGCACGTCGATATCGACGACCTGCAGATCGATCCCGCGGTCGCGCGCGGCAACGACGATAGCGCCGGCGTCGATCGCTGCCTCGAACCGGAGCAGGACATAACCGTTGCCGAACAGGTCGATGGTCGACCGTCCGTCACCGAGCCAGGCATGTGGCGCGCGGTGGCCGGGACGGGCAGTCTGATGATAGGTCTGCGCGGGATCCGGGGGCTCGGGCGTGTCGTCGGGCACGATCAGGGGCGAACCCTCATAGCGGTAGCCCAGCGCCACGCCGGTCGAGGTCCATTCCTGCTGCAGCGCCGCACTCAGTTCGGTGCCGATCCGGGCGCGTGATTGATCGCCCTCCGGCCCGGGCAAGAGGACGCCGCTGAAATCGGCGGCCGCGATCCAGCTCGTGAAATTCTCGGTAGAGATCGAGCTGTTGCGGATCGCGACCGGACGGCGTTCGGCTTCATAGGCGTCGAGCAGGCCGGCGCCGCCCCGGCCGCTCAGCACGGCATGCAGCATCCAGCCGAGCGCGAACGCATCGCCAATCCCGGTGTTGAGCCCATGTCCTCCAGTTGGGGATGTCGTGTGCGCCGCATCGCCGGCGAGAAACACATTGCCGACGCGATACCTATCGGCCGTGCACTGGCTGCGGCGCCAGGGGAGCACCCGCAGCACCTCGAACGGGATGGCCGGACCGAAGGCGCGACGAATATCGGTCGCGATATCGTGGATCGTCGGATCCAGCTTCGCCTCGCTGCCGACGAGTGTAAAGCGCCAGAGCTGGCGCCCGTCGACCGAAGTCAGGTTGGCCCAAGTACCGTCCTCGTCGATGAACATGTAGCGGTTGCGGATCCCGAACCGGCTGTCGCCGAGGTCTGCGCGAAGCATGGCGCTGACGGAATATGAGAGCATTCGACCCGGAAAGCCAATCCCCAGACCGCGCCGGATGCGGCTACCTGCGCCGTCGCATGCGATGAGATAGCGGCTCTGCAGCGTGCGCGTGGTCCGATCGGCGATGTTCGTCACTTCGGCGCTGACGCCCTCGGCGTCCTGCCCGAGCCGTTCGAATTGATGACCATAGAGTAGTTCGACGTGCCCTGTTGCCGCTGCGGCCTCGGCGAGGATCGGATCGAACAGGAATTGCGGGCATTTGCGCAGCATCTCAACGGCACCCGCTGGCTGCACGCGATCTTTTGTCGCAGGACGGGGGTCGATACCGATAAGCAGTCCGTCGAGCGTGGTGCAGTACAGCGTGTCCAGATTGACGTCGTCCGGAAAACCGCACCGCGCAACCGCGTCGGCGACGCCCCAGAATCGGCAGATTTCCATGGTTCGCTCGTTGAGCGTACCTGCCTTGGCGAGCAACTCGTCCCCGGTGCCTCGATCGCGTTCGACGACGATGCTCCGGATGCCCCGCCGCCCGAGATCGAGCGCGGTGGCGAGTCCGACGGGACCGCCGCCGATGATCAGCACTGGTGCGTCGACCGACATGGTTGCGCTTTCCAAAAATGCCGCGCGACACGCGCACATGCCGCGATGGCGTCCAGCCCTGCGTGTCGCAATGCCCCGGCGGGGGGGACAAGCCGCTATTGATCATCGACGACGTGCGTCGAACCCGCCTGCCTGTCCTCAGTGTCAGCTGAACCAGGTTCGTCTGCCTCCCGCAGCTGCAGCCGCGCCGTCAGTACGACCACCGCGATCTGAAGGAAGGCGGAGATCAGCAACGCCTCGCTTACGCCATAGCAGTTCGCCAAGATTCCGGTCGCCCAGCTGCCCATGGCGACGCCGCCGAATGCGGCCATCTGGTAGATTGCGAGAATCCGCGCAAGCGCCCAGTTCGGCGAATTGAGCTGGATGGTGACGTTCATCATCGAGAATGCGACAACCCAGCCGGCGCCGTTGAGCGCGAGGGCGGCCGCTGTGAGCGGAAAGGATCGGCTGGTGGCGACGCCCAGTGTGCCGAACGCAAACAGCAGTGCGAACAGCCGCGACAGCTGCTCGGCCGTCAACCGACCGCGCAAACGCCGGATCGACATACCGCCGACCACCGCACCAAGGCCGAAGGCACCGAGCAGCAAGCCGTAGGTGAGCGCGTCCCCCTTCATCTGGTGGCGGGCGACCAGCGGCAACAGCGCCTGGACGGCGCTTGACGTGAAGCCGAACAGGGCTGCGCGCGGCAAGACGACGCGCAGCTCGGGGGTTGCTGCGACATGGCGAATGCCCGTCCACATCGCCCGCAACAGGGTCTCTGGCGTGCGCGCTGCAGGAACGCGCTCGCGCCGCCAGCGCGAGAGCGCCAGCAGCATTGCGATATTGCTCACGGCGTTGGCGACGAACGCTGCAGCGGCGCCGCCCGCAGCCACGACCAAGCCCCCCAGCGCTGGACCGGCACTGCGCGCGAGATTGAACCCGACGCTGTTGAGAGCGATCGCGTTCGGCAAGGCCGCGCGCGGGACCATCTCGCTGACCCCGGCCTGCCAGGCGGGCGTCTTCAGTGCCGTGCCGCATCCGATGAGAAAGGTAAGACCAAGCAGGGACCATGGATGCAGCCCGCCGATCCAGGCGATCACAGCGAGCGCGAACGAAGCGATCATGATGAAGCTCTGGGAGAGAAGCATCAGCTTTCGTCGATCGAAGCGATCCGCGACCACGCCAGCCCAGGGCGCGACCAGCATCAGCGGCAGAGCAGTGCTGGCCTGCACCAAGGTTACCATCTGTTCCGACGTGGTGAGCGAACTCATCAGCCAAGCCGCGCCCACCAGCTGCACCAGGCCTCCAAGGTTGGAAATCATGTTCGCCGCCCAGATTTCGCGGAACGCACGCGATGAGAGCGGAGAGGCGCTGGTAGAACCGGCGCTGGGGGGTGCGCCGCTCATGCGGCCGCTTCGACCAGGGGCGCCCGGCCGTTATCGGGGAGAATGATCGGAGTCGCGCCGGACAATGCCGGCTCGGACCGTACGATGGAAAAGGGCGCTGACTCGGCCACGTCTACCGTCCTGTGGAGACCGGAAGCCAGGGCGGCAATTCCCCTTTGCAGGGACGCGGACGCGCAATCGCCGGAAGCTATGGCAGATCACGCGCAATGGCGATGCCGCGCCCCCACTGCGGCCCCTAAGAGATTGTCGCAGGCGGGGGCTACGGTTCCGGATCGGTCAGAACGGAATGATATGAGCAAAGATGTTCACGACGTCGTAGTGGTCGGCGCCGGCTTCGCCGGCCTTTACGCCGTGCACAAACTCCGCGGTCAGGGGCTTTCGGTCCAAGCCTTTGAACGCGGCGGTGATGTTGGCGGCACCTGGTACTGGAACCGCTATCCGGGTGCGCGCTGCGACATTGAGAGCATGGAATATTCATACAGCTTTTCCGAAGAGCTGCAGCAGGAATGGGCGTGGAAGGAGAAGTTCGCCGGGCAGCCGGAAATCCTCGCCTATCTGCGCCATGTCGCCGACCGATTCGACCTTCGCCGGAGCTATCGCTTCGGAGTCTCAGTCGTCTCTGCGATCTACGATGCTCGCGCCAAACGCTGGTCGGTGACTGTCGATGACGGCTCGATCTGCACCACGCGTTACCTGGTGCTCGCGGTGGGCTGTCTCTCCAACGCAATGCGGCCGCAGATCAAGGGAATCGAGCGGTTCGAGGGGCAGGTGCTACACACCGGCAACTGGCCGCACGAAGGTGTGGATTTTGCCGGTCAACGCGTGGGGATCGTCGGTACCGGCTCTTCCGGCGTGCAGGCTATTCCGATGATCGCTCAGCAAGCGGCGGACCTGACCGTGTTTCAGCGCACCGCGACCTATACGGTTCCCGCGCGCAATGCTCCCCTCGATCCGGCCGAGGTCGCGCGGGTCAAATCGAACTACGCGGATTTTAGGCGACGCAATCGCAAGATGATCGGTGCCCGCGGCGCCGACCGGCTGCAGCACAATCCTAAATCCGTGTTCGAGGCCACGCCGGAGGAGCGGCGCGACGCGTTCCTCGCGCGCTGGGCGGAGGGCGGCATGGGGATCCAGGCGACCTATCACGATCTTCGCACCAATCTCGAGGCCAACGCAATCGTCGCCGATTTCGTGCGAGAGCAGATCCGCGATATCGTCAAGGATCCGGCGACCGCAGAGTTGCTCTGCCCAAAGCAGCCACTGGGGTGCAAGCGGATGTGCATCGATACAAACTATTATGCGACTTTCAATCTGCCCAATGTTCATCTCGTGGACGTGAAGTCGGATCCGATCTCGCATTTGACCGTCCATGGACTGGTGGCGGGCGACACCGAGTATCGACTCGACAGCCTCGTCTTCGCCACCGGATTCGATGCGATGACCGGAGCGCTGCTGGCGATCGACATCCGTGGCCGCGATGGTCTGTCGCTGCGCGAGGCTTGGACGGCGGGGCCAAGAACCTATCTCGGTGTCAGTACGGTGGGCTTCCCGAACATGTTCGTGCTTGTTGGGCCCGGCAGTCCCTCGGTGCTCGCCAATGTCGTGATCGCTGCCGAGCAGCATGTCGAGTGGGTGACGGATCTGATCGTCCATCTCGATCGGCGCGGCGCACGGGCAATCGAACCGCAACAACAAGCGCAGGACGATTGGGTCGATCACGTCAATGCGGTGGCCGCCGGCACGCTCTATACCAGCTGCGATTCCTGGTATCTTGGCGCAAACGTGCCCGGCAAGGCGCGCGTCTTCATGCCCCTCTTCGGCTTTCCCGCCTATGAGGCAAAGTGCAATGCCGTTGCTGCGGATGGATATGTCGGATTCGACGTTCGCTGACCGACCGCGAGCCGGCGGATTTCATGTATCGATTATCGTTCCCGCCCAGATGCCCGAGTCGACCAGCTCGGCGGCGATCCGCGCGAAGACCTCTCCGACGAAACGGGCGGCAGGCATGATCGGGCGGTCGGTAGGATAAGCAATCAGGACGCGCCGGCTCGGCACCGGGTCGCTCAACGGCGCGGCGGTCAGCTCGCCGGCGCGAAGTCGCGCATGGATCGGTGCGAGCGGCAGAATCGTCAGTCCGAAGCCGCCCCGCACCAGATCGATCATCGCCGCGAGCGAATCCGCCTCGAGCGAGGGCGTGAGTTGAATCCCGGCCCGGCTGGCACAGGCGTTGAGAATGGTGCGCAAGCCGTGGGCCGGGCTGGGTAGAACAAGGTGTTCGCCGGCAAGCGATGCGAAGGATGTAGCGCATTCCATGGCGAGACCACTGTCGCGCCCACCGACCAGCAACAGGGCTTCCTCAAGAACGGGTTTTGTTCGCACGAGTGGACTGTTTTGCGCGTCATAGGCGACGCAGCAATCGAGCTCGCCGCGTTTGAGCCATTCCATGAGGTGACCGGAAAATCCCGTCGTGAAGCAGAGCGATAGCCGCGGATGTGTCTCGCGGATGGCCTGTACGAGCGGTACCGTAGCGACTTCCGCGACGGTTGGTGTCATACCGACGCGCACCCGTCCCAACAAGGATTTGGTGCCCTCGGTGGCGATCTGACGAATGGCATCCAGCCGCGCGAGAATTTCCCCCGCCGGCGCGAGCACGCTGTGGCCGAGCTCGGTCAGGATCATGCCACGCCCATGGCGGATGAAGAGCGGCGCCCCCAACTCCGCTTCGACCAGGCGGATCTGTCGGCTCAGCGCAGGCTGGACGATACCCAGTCGCTCGGCGGCGCGGCTGAGGCTGCCGAGTTCCGCGACGTGAATGAATGTTCTGAGCTGCGCGATATCCATTCGCGCATCATACCGAGCTATTAAATTCTTGGATAGCTCATCCATCCAATGGGCATTCGTCGGCTATGTCTCGGCCGGCTATGCTTGGCCCATGGCGGCGCGACGCGCTGAGTAGTCAAAGGAATGAGCATGGCGCTGGCAAGCCTTCAAGGGACCAATTTTCCGGAAATGCGCGAAGGCGTCAGGCGCCTGTGCGAAGCGTTTCCCGACGAATACTGGCGCAAGCTGGACCGGGAGATGGCTTATCCTGCCGAGTTCGTGAATGCGCTCAGCGAAGCCGGCTATCTTGCGGCCCTCATTCCGGAGGAATTTGGCGGTTCAGGCCTTCCGCTGTCCGCTGCCGCAGCGATCCTGGAGGAGGTTCAGCGGGCCGGATGCAACGGTTCTGCGTGCCACGCGCAAATGTACATCATGGGTGCGCTGCTACGGCACGGAAATGACGCGCAGAAGCAGAAATATCTGCCGCGGATCGCCAGCGGCGAATTGCGGCTGCAGGCCTTTGGCGTCACCGAACCGACGAGCGGAACGGACACGGGGGCTCTGAAGACCGTCGCCGTGCGCAAGGGGGAGCGCTATATCGTCAACGGGCAGAAGATCTGGACGTCGCGCGCGGAACATTCGGACCTGATGTTATTGCTGGCGCGTACCACGCCGCGTGACAAGGTCGCGCGCGGCATCGACGGGCTGTCGATCTTCATCCTCGACATGAACGATGCGCGTGCCGCCGGTGGCCTGACGATCCGGCCGATCCGCACGATGATGAACCACTCGACCACGGAAGTCTTCTTCGACGATGTCGAGGTGCCTGCCGAGAATCTGATCGGCGAGGAGGGCAAGGGGTTCCGTTACGTCCTGTCCGGCATGAACGCCGAGCGCATCCTGATCGGTGCGGAGTGCGTCGGCGATGCCAAATGGTTCATCGAACGATCGCGCCGCTATGCCAATGAACGGCACCTGTTCGGCCGCGCGATCGGACAGAATCAGGGCGTCCAGTTTCCGATCGCCAAAGCCTATGCGCAGATGCGGGCGGCCGAACTGATGGTCTCACATGCGGCGGAGCTGTTCGAAGCGGGCGAACAATGCGGCGAGCAGGCCAATATGGCCAAGATGCTGGCGGCGGATGCATCCTGGGCGGCAGCCGAAGCGGCGGTCCAGACGCATGGCGGCTTCGGCTTTGCCGAGGAGTATGACGTGGAGCGGAAGTTTCGCGAGACCCGTCTCTATCAGGTCGCTCCGATCTCGACCAACATGATCCTGAGCTATCTGTCCGAGCATGTGCTTGGCCTGCCGAGATCCTACTGATGGCGCGGCATTTGCCGCTGGAGGGCATAACCGTCGTCGCCGTCGAACAGGCGGTGGCGGCGCCATTCTGCACCTCGCGTCTCGCCGATGCGGGCGCGCGCGTGATCAAGATCGAGCGGCCGGAAGGCGACTTCGCACGCGGTTATGATACCGTCGCAGCGGGGCAGAGCAGCTATTTCGTCTGGCTCAATCGCGGCAAGGAGTCGCTGGTGCTCGACCTCGCCAGTGCGGAAGGGCAGGCGCGCTTTGCCGCGCTGGTCGGCCAGGCCGACGTGCTGGTGCAGAATTTGAAGCCGGGTGCGCTCGCGCGGCTGGGGTTCGGGCCTGACGACCTCGTTGCGCGGCATCCGCGGCTGATCGTCTGCTCGATCAGCGGCTATGGCGACGCCGGGCCGCTTGCCGGGCGAAAGGCATATGATCTGCTGATTCAGGCGGAATCGGGGCTCGCTTCGGTAACCGGCGGACCGGAAGCGCCGGCCAGGGTCGGCACCTCGATCGTCGATATCGCGACTGGCGCGACCGCACATGCCGCCATTCTCGAAGCACTTATCGGCCGTGCGGTCAGCGGCATGGGCGCCGACATCCGTATTTCGATGTTCGACGTTATGGCCGACTGGCTGACGGTACCATTGCTGCACCATGAAGGGGGCAAGTCGCCGCAGCGCATCGGCCTCGCGCATCCATCGATCGCGCCTTACGGCGTGTTTGTCACGCGCGATGGCAAGTCGATCCTGCTTTCGATCCAGAGCGAGCGCGAATGGAAGGGTTTCGCGGCACATTTTCTGGGCGATGCGGCGCTTGCCGGCGACTCGCGCTTCGCGACGAATATCGAACGGGTGCGCAATCGCGCGGATACCGATTCCCTGGTCGCGGCGAAGTTCGCCGAACTCGACGAAATCGAGGCGCGGGAACGCCTGGAGGCGGCCGACGTGGCGTTTGCCAGCGTCAACGATATGGCGGCGCTGTCCGCACATCCGCATCTGCGCCGTATCGCGGTGGAAACACCGGCGGGTACCGTCGCCTATCCGGCGCCGGCACCCGTCGTGATGGGCGAACAGCGGGCCTACGGCCCGGTGCCGGCGCTCGGGGCGAATAGCAGGAGCGGAGGATGAACGATCAGCTAGATATGCCGCATTTGCGGCAATGGATTGGCCGGGAGGATATCGCGGAGGATATCCTGACGCCATCCCTCGTGGAGAAGTTCAATGCGACGCTTGGCCTGCCCGGGCATGACGTGCAGTCAGGCGATACCGCGCCCAGGCTGATACACTTCTGCCTGTGTCAGCCCGCCGTGCCGATGGCGGCGCTCGGCGATGACGGGCACCCGTCGCGGGGCGGATTCCTGCCTCCGGTGCCGCTGCCGCGGCGGATGTGGGCCGGAAGCGAGATTGCCTTCGAACGCGAACTCCGGGTGGGAGATACCATCCGCCGGCAATCGCGCGTGGCGGACGTGGCGGCGAAGACCGGACGAAGCGGCACCCTGTGCTTCGTCACGGTCGATCACGAGATCTCGGCAGCCAGCGGCGTGGCCGTCACCGAGCGGCAGACCCTCGTCTACCGCGCCGAATCAGGCACGTCACAAGTGGCGCCGGCACCCGAGCCAGCGCCAGCAGGGGTCACCGTTGAGAAGGTCGACATATGTCCAGTGCTGCTGTTTCGCTATTCGGCGCTGACGTTCAACGGCCATCGCATCCACTACGACAGGCCCTACGCCATGACCGAAGAGGGCTATCCCGGTCTCGTCGTGCACGGGCCGCTTCAGGCGAGCTTGCTGATCCATCTGGCGGCGCGCTGTCATGGCGGCTCGCCGCCTGCCCGCTTTGCCTTCCGTGGCGTATCGCCGGCGTTTGATGGGCAGCCGCTCGGCTTGAATGCTGGCCGGGTCGCGGCCGATGAGCTGGAATTGTGGACCGCTTCGATCGGCGGACCAGTGGCAATGCGGGCGATGGCGCGCTGGTGATGGATCCGCTTTCCTTTCGAGTCCCTTTGTTTGTCCCGGGAGACCGACCCGAACGTTTCGCCAAAGCCGGGGCGAGCGGCGCTGATGCCGTCATCCTCGATCTCGAGGATGCGGTCCCAGCGGCCGCCAAGGACGCGGCGCGGGCAGCGCTGACGGCGGCGTTCACCGAGCTTCCGATCGTGGTCCGAGTCAATGCGTCGGGGACGCCCTGGCATGAAGCCGATGTCGCGGTCGCGGCGGACCTGAACATGGCAGCAATCATGCTGCCCAAGTCCGAGCGGATCGAGGACGTCGCGCGTCTCGCGGCGCAACGGCCGGTCATCGCGCTGATCGAAACCGTCGCCGGCGTCGCTGGCGCACGTGCGCTCGCCACGTCGGGCCATGTCGCCCGGCTGGCGTTTGGTTCGGTCGATTATGCCGCGAATCTCGGCTGCGACCATGTGCCCGAGGCGCTTGCGGCGGCGCGCGCCGAAATCGTCTTTGCCTCGCGGCTGGGCGGTTTGTTGCCCCCGCTTGACGGGGTGACAACAGAGTTGAACGATCGGGCGGCGGTCGAAAACGACGCACGCCGCGCAGCGATGCTCGGCTTCGGCGGAAAGCTCGCAATCCACCCGCGCCAGGTCGAGGACATATGCGCGGCGTTTCGTCCCGCGCCCGAGCAAATCGAGTGGGCGCGACGCGTGCTGTTCAGCGGCGAGGGCGCTGTCAGGGTGGATGGCGCGATGGTCGATGAGCCTGTCCGCAGTCGCGCTCGCATTATCCTGGCGCGCGCCTCGCAGCCATAGGCGATCGCAATACTTAGCCCTTCAACTCGGCGCTAACGGATAGCCACAGCCTGCCCTAGCAGGATCGGTGCGGTGTGTTGAAGGTCGTCGCTAAACGCAGAAGGGAACGAGGGCATGGAACTGGTGGGGATGGTGAGTATGTCGCACTCGCCGTCCTGGAATCTTGAAGCACTGGAGGGCGCGCCAAAGCCCTATGTCGATGCGGTGTTTCGCGCCCGCGACCTCGTCGCGCGCGTCAAGCCCGACGTGCTCGTGGTGTTCGGTCCGGATCATGTCCGAAACTTTTTCTTCGACCTCATGCCGGCCTTCTGCATCGGACTCGAGAAAGTGATCGGATTTGGCGACTTTGGATCGCCCAAGGGCGAATTGCCGATCAGACCCGATTTCGCTGCCCATATCGCCAAACAAGTTCTCTCGGCCGGCTTCGATCCCGCATTGTCGTACAGGATGGGCATCGACCATGGCATCAGCCAGCCCATCGCTGCGCTGACGCCCGAACTGCAGACGCCTGTGGTGCCGATCATGATCAGCTCGGGGGGCGCGCCACTGCCCACTTTGGCGCGATGCTACGCGTTCGGGCGGGCGGTGGGCAACGCCATCCGCTCGTTCCCCGCACAGGGGCGCGCGCTCGTGGTCGGTTCGGGCGGACTGTCGCACTCGCCGCCTTCCATTTCGCCGTCCGATCCGACGGTCGCGCCGGAGATGCGCGACTATCTGATCAACGGGCGCCCCCGCGTCGAGCAGTTCAATGCGCAGCGTGAGGAATCCTCGCGCAAGCGTCGCGAAAGCGGCGGGACCGGCCCGATCAACGAGGTGTGGGACCGCTGGCTGCTGTCGTGCATGCGCTCGGGCGATCTCGCTCCGGTGCTGGCGCTCGACAATGCCGCGGTGCTCGCCGACGGAGGCGTGGGGGGACAGGAAATCCGTGCATGGATCGCCGCGCTGGGCGCGTGGGGCGGGCCGGCGCACACAGCCGACTACGGACCTGTGCCCACCTGGATCACAGGGATGGGCTGCATCACCGCTTTCGACGAGGGATTGGCATGACTGACGACTATCACCACCGCAGCATCTGGGGCCATCTGATGAAGCTTGAGTTTCATCAGGGCTATGTCGACGCTGGCGGCATCCGCACCCGATATGTCGATGCTGGACCCAAGGACGCGCCGCCCGTGATCATGATTCACGGCACCGGCAGCAGTTGGGAATGCTTCTGCGCCACGCTCGAAAGCCACGCGCGGGAATTCCGCTGTCTTGCAATCGATCTGGCGGGCAGCGGCTTCAGTGACCGGCCCAACGAACCCTATGAGATAGGCTTCTACGTCAATCACGTGCTCGCATTCATGAAGGCGTTGGAGATCGAAAAGGCCTCGTTCATCGGCGTGTCGCTGGGCGCCTGGGTTACGAGCCGCCTGGTGGTCGACCATCCGGAGCGTGTCGAAAAGCTCACCCTGCTCGCGCCGTCGGGCCTGATCATCAACAATGCGACGATGTCCCGGACCAAATCGGTCCGCAACGCGGCCGTCGACGATCCGAGCTGGGAGAATATCAAGCCGGTCTTCAATTCGATCCTCTATAAGGAGGAAGATCGGATCCCCGACCTGATTCAGGTCCGTCAGGCGATCTATCGCGAACCCGACATGAAGATGGCGATGGATCACATCCTTGTGCTGCAGAATGAGGAGGTGCGGCGCAGAAATCTCGTGACGGAAGAGGAATGGCGCGGCGTTAAGGTGCCAATCTTCATCATCATCGCGCCCGACGACAATGCGGACTATACCACGACCGGACGGCGCATCGCCGAGCTCGCTGCCGACGTGCGCACGCTGACGATCGAAAAGGTCAAGCACTGGGCGCATTACGAGGCACCGGAGATTTTCAATCGGGCCAACCTGGCGTTTCTTCGCGGCGAACCGATCCCCGGCTGACCACGGCAAATTGGAGTTTCATACTATGTCGAGCAACCCAGAGGGGTTGGTGCGGGGCGCCTTCATCGCAAACGAGGTCGTTCCAGTGGCGAGCGGCAGCAGCGTGCCGGTCCTCGCCCCTTCCGACGGCATTGCGTTCACCGAAATCGCCGAGGCGGGCGAGGCGGAGATCGATGCCGCGGTCGCTGCGGGACGACAGGCGCTGGAATCGGGCGAATGGGGCCGACTGCCGGGATATGAGCGGGGGCGGCTGCTCGCGCGGCTGTCGCGCGGGATTCTGGATCATGCCGAGGAGCTCGTCGCGCTCGAAGCGCGCGATACAGGCAAGCCGCTTGGTCAGGCGCGCGCAGACATCGCCGCCGCCGCGCGCTATTTCGAATTCTACGCCGGTGCAGCAGACAAATTGCACGGCGAGACCATACCTTATTTCAACGAGTTCTTCGTTGCCACGGAGCGCGAGCCGCACGGCGTGGTCGCGCATATTATTCCTTGGAACTATCCTGCGCAGATGTTCGGGCGCAATGTCGCGCCCTCGCTTGCGGTCGGCAACGCGGCAGTGGTGAAGCCGGCCGAGGATGCGTGTCTTTCGGTGCTGCGCATGGCGCAGCTTGCGGCCGAGGCCGGCTTTCCGGCCGGTGCGCTGGCCGTGCTGCCCGGCCGGGGTTCTGTCACCGGCGCAGCGCTCAGCGCTCATGGCGACATCGACTATATCGCCTTTACCGGCAGCCCCGGCGTCGGGGAACTGATCCAGGTCGCCGCGGCACGGCGCGCGATCGGCTGCACATTGGAGCTGGGTGGCAAATCGCCGCATCTACTGTTCGGCGACGCGGATCTTTCGCTGGCGATCCCGGCGATCGTCAACGGCATCGTCAACAATGCCGGTCAGACCTGCTCGGCCGGCTCGCGCGTGCTGGTCGAGCGCGCGCATTTCGATCGGCTCGTGGCTGCGATCGCGGACGGCTTTGGAAAGCTGCGTGCCGGCACGCCGGAGATGAACCTGGATCTGGGGCCAGTCATTAATGCGCGACAGCAGCAGCGGGTGGAGCGCTATTGCGAACAGGCAAAGGCGGACGGCATCGCCTTGCTCGCTGAAGGGACGGTCGACGCTGCGGTGCCGGCCGGGGGCTTCTACATTCCGCCTCGCCTCTACGGTCCCGTTCCTCCCGACAATGCGTTGGCGCGCGAGGAGGTGTTCGGACCGGTGCTCTGCGTGATGCCGTTCGAGGACGAGGCGGACGCGTTGCGTCTGGCGAATGACAGCGAGTTCGGCCTTCTGGCCGGCGTCTGGACCTCCGATGGCGGCCGCGCCATGCGGCTCGCGCGGAAGATCCGGGCCGGACAAGTATATATCAACGGCTTTGCGGCGGGCGGGGGAATCGAGTTGCCCTTTGGGGGCGTGAAGCGCTCGGGCCATGGTCGCGAGAAGGGCTTCGCCGCGATGCACGAGCTGTCGACGATGAAGACGATCATTCATCGTCACGGCTGATCGCGGTTGCATCCGAGCGATGGAGTCCAGCGTGCCGGCCGATGCTGAACCTGCAGAAGAGCAATTCGACATTGTCGTCGTGGGAGCCGGCCCGTGCGGGGTCACGCTGGCAAATCACCTCGGGCTGCATGGAATCAGAACGCTGATTCTCGATAGCTCGTCCGACATTCTGGACTATCCGCGCGCCGTCGGCATGGATGACGAGGCGCTCCGCTCGTTCCAGACGGTCGGACTCGCCGAGCCGCTGCTCGCCGACATGATCCGCAATGTGCCGGCGCGTTACCACACGGCGGGCGGATGGTGTTTCGCGCACGTCCATCCGCAGGAGCAGCCCTATGGCTGGAGCCGACGCAACCTGTTCATTCAACCGCTTGCCGAGCGCACCTTGCGGCGTGGCCTGGATCGATATGGAAATGTCTCGCTGCGCACCGGCGAGACGCTGCACGATTTGGTTCAGGACGACGCTGGTGTCACTGCGACCGTCGATCGCGCCGATGGTTCCTCCTATGCCGTGCGTTGCAATTATCTCGTCGGCGCGGACGGCGGCCGCAGCGCGGTACGCGGGCTGACCGGCGTAAAGCTTGAAGGAACGACGGACGCAGCGCGCTGGCTGGTGGTCGATATGCGCAACGACGATCTCGATTCACCCTATTCGAGCGTGTTTACGCACCGCCATCGTCCCCGCATGTCGATCGCGCTGCCCTATGGGCATCGGCGTTTCGAGTTTCGTCTTTCGGAGACCGAGAGCGACGAGGAGGCCGTCGAGCCCGTCAACCTTGAACGGCGCCTCCAGCTGTTTTACGGGCCGGGCGCGCGGCGTGCCACTGTATTGCGCGCGCGCGTTTATCGCCATCATTCTCGCATTGCCGATCGTTTTCAGATTGGCCGCGTCTTCCTCGCCGGAGACGCAGCGCATCTTCAGCCGCCGTTCTTCGGCCAAGGTATGAATTCCGGACTGCGCGATGCCACCAATCTCGCTTGGAAGCTGGCCGCGGTGATCCGTGGTACCGCGGGGCCGGGCCTGCTGGACAGCTATGAAGCCGAGCGTCGCGACCATGCCCGCAAGATGGTCAATATCGCGACGATGTTCGGCCGTCTCTATGCGCCCGGTTCACGGATCCTGGAGGTCGCACGCGACCTGTTCTTCCGGCTCGTGCAGCACCTCCCGCAGCTGCGAGATTATGTGCTGCAGATGAAGTTCAAACCGATGCCGCGATATACCGAAGGTCTCGTCCTCGATCCCGGCAGTGGCGCGGGCGAAGCCGTTGTCGGCCGGATGTTCATGCAGCCATTGGTCGAGACGAGCGATCGGCGCCAGGTCAGGCTGGACGATGCAATCGGCCCGTGGTTCGCCGTCATCGGTATCGGTCGCGACCCGGCGGCGGCGATGTCGGAGCCCGCGCAGGCGTTTTGGCGGGCATTGGGCGCCGCTCTGGTCGAGGTCCGGCCTTCGCGCGCCGAGCACGGACCGAGCGAATCCGTCGTGATCGAGGACCTGATGGGAGCGTTTCGCGACTGGCGTCGGCTCAGGCCATCGATCCGGTTCGTGATCCTTCGGCCGGATCGCTATGTCGCGGCAGTCGGGGGCGATGACGACCTCGATGCGGTCACGCTAAAGTTTCAGCAACGTCTGGAGATGTGACAGGTGGACGTAAGGGCTGATCGACCAGCCATTCGCCATTCCGCCGCAGCTCCTCGAGCTTGCTGCGAACGATCGCTTCCACTGCCGGCAAGGCGGCGGGAGGGCGCCGTCCGGCCCGAACCAGAGCGAAGGGCAAGTTGAGATCCATGCCGCTGACCGGCGCCGCCGAAAGTTGCCCGCTGCGCAGCTCGTCACGGACGGCCAGATAGGGCAGCAGGGAATAACCGGCACCGTCCAGGAGCAGTGCTTTGAGAATCGGCAGCGAATCGATTTCGCTGCGCACCGAGAGCCGGATTGCCTCGCCATGCTGCTGCTGGTTAAATCGGCGCTTGAGTCCCTTTGACATGGGTGGCAGCAGCAGATCGACGTGACGCAGGCTCTCGGCATCGATGGCTTCGAGGGCGATACCGCGATGATCTACCGAGCCGAACGCGTCGGGCGGACCGATGATGAACAACATCTCGTCCGCGATATGCTCGACCCGAAGATAGGAAAGATCGTCCGAATAATAGACCAGGCTCGCATCGAGCATGCCTTTTTCGAGCCAGCGCGTGAGGTCGCTTGCGAAGGCCAGGCGCAAGCGCAGCTTCACGCCGGGCAGTTCATGCTGCACGGCGCGAACGATATCGGGGGCGATCAGCTCCCCAAGCGAGATCGGCATCCCGATCGAAACTTCGCCGACCAGGCCGGTGGCTGACCGGCGAACCTCTTCGCGCGCGAGGCGGGTAGACAGCAGGATGGCTTCGGCATGCGCTTTGAACACTTCGCCTTCCGGCGTCATCGACACGCCGCGTGATGTTCGATCGAACAATTTCGCGCCGAGCTCATCCTCCAGGCGCAGCAGCTGCTGGCTCAGCGAAGGCTGGGCGAGTCCGAGTTCGTCGGCTGCCTTCGTGATCGAATGGAATTCGCCGATCGTCAGAAAGGCGCGCAGCTGCCCCTCGTCCATGGTCCGTTTCCTCGTCGCTCTCCCGCGGCTATCGCCGCTACAGCAGTGTCAGATAACGCTGCATCAACTCGTGCCGCCCGCCGATCCGCAGCCGCGCATATAGCCGCTTGCGGTACGTCGCGATCGTTTCCTCGCCCAGTCCGAGATCGATGGAGATCCCATAGGCGGAGATGCCGAACAATATGCGGGCGCTCACTTGCAACTCGCGTTCCGACAGACCCCAATCGCTGGCTCGAAGATTGGCTTCGATGACCTCGACAGAAGCAAAATGGGCGATGGTTTTGGCACAATCCCAGTGCAGTGCCGCGTGTTTCGCGCAAGCTGCGACGAGCATGTCGGCATGTTCGGCAAGACCGTGCAGTTCCTGCTCGGCGAACTGCCCCGATTCGCGCGACCGCATCACCGAGAGCGCGTAGAGGTCGTCAACGGCACGCCCGCATACCATCACCCGATCGACGATACGAAAATGCTCAAGCGCCGAATGCAGCGTCGGATCAGCGACCTGTTCGATATCGTCGCGAAACATCAAGGCGTTGTCAGATGAGCGTGCAACTTCGTCGGCTTGGTGCAACTCAATGAAAGATCTTTCCGGCCAGCGCTTTTCGGCACTGCGATGGCGCATGGCGTGCGTGCCTCTGACACTCGCGCCGCCCAGAAACTGCGGTCGTCCGTCGCGAAGACGATAGACGCAATAATGCTCTGCGCCCGACATCGTGTTCAGGAAACGTAGTGTCTCGCCTTCGAATTCGTCCGTCCCGAGCGCATTGACGACTCCGGCAAGCGTCTGAGTCCGGGGTGTCTGCATGATAGCGATTGCGTTCAAGGCTGCCTCTCCTGTCGGCCCGTTGTCGGGCTTGTTCATGGCCGGAGACAGTATCGTCCACATCGACGCGCCTTGTCGAGTGCGCGTACCGGACCTGCCGCGCGCATCCTTTCGGCGTATCGACAACGGCTGCCCAGCCAGTTTCGACGTCGCCGTTATCATGGCAAGTTGCAGCCGCGCGCGCGCGCGGCTTGGCATGCTGCCTGCTATTGGAATTTGTTATGGCTGGAGTCCGCTACGGCAAATTCGTACTCAGTCGGCGCCGAGAATCATCGTGCCACTCGAGCAGAACCATCCGCCGGTTCCGCTGACGCAGGCGAGCTTCGCGTCTTGCACCTGGCGCGCGCCGCAGCCGCCGCGCAGCTGGCGCGCGGCCTCGACCAGCAGGAAGAGTCCCCGCATGCCCGGGTGGCACGCGGAAAGGCCGCCGCCGTCGGTGTTGACCGGTAGCGCGCCGTCCACGCGAAGACGACCGCCTTCGACAAAGGCGCCACCTTCGCCTTTTGCACAGAAGCCGAGATCCTCGAGCGTGATCAGCGCCATGTAGGTGAAGGCGTCGTAGATTTGCGCAACATCGATCTCGTCCGGACGAATGCCGGCGCGTGCGAAAGCGGTTGGTCCGGTCATCGCTGCCGGAGACGTGGTAAAGTCGTCCCATTGGCTCATCGAAACGTGTGAGCCCGCTTCGGCGCTGCCGAGTATCCAAACCGGTTTGATTGCAAGGTCGGCGACGCGGTCCTCCGCGACCATGATGACCGCCGCGCCGCCATCCGAGCGGATGCAGCACTGCAGCTTAGTGAAGGGATCGGCGATCATGGGACCGTCGAGCACGTCGGCGATCTCGATCGGCTCGCGATAAGCGGCAAAGGGGGTGAGGCTTGCATTGTAACGGGCCGAAACCGCGATCTCGGCCATTTGCTCCAGCGTCGTGCCGTATTCATGCATGTGGCGCCGCGCCGCCATTGCATATTTGGAGATCAGCGTATGTCCGAAAGGTGCTTCGAACTGGCTTGGCCCGCGCGTTCCCCACGACAGGCTCGCGGTGCGAAGCTTGCGTTTGAGATCGGTCCGCGCGGTCGACCCATAAGCCAGCAGAATCACGTCGGCGCGCCCTTCGGCGATAGCGTCCGCAGCATGGGCGGCCATAACCTCCCAGGTCGCGCCGCCAACCCCCGTCGAGTCGATCCAGCGCGGTCTCAGCCCCATATATTCTGCGACTTCGAGCGGTTGCAGTGCACCGAGACCTGCGGAGGCAAAACCGTCGATGTCCGATGGCTTCAGGCCGGCTTCTCCAATCGCCGCGCGTGAAGCCTGTGCATGCAGCGCATATGGCGTCGCCTCGGGCGACCCAGGTAATCCCGACAATCCTACGCCCGCAATTGCAACCCGCCGACCCATGCAGATGTCCCCTTCGATTGATCGGGACACTCTTAAGTCATTCGCCCGCGACTGACTGTCACCGTAACGGGGACTCGTCGAGCGCGGTGGACCGTCGCTAGGCCGTGCTTGGGCAACGACTTGAGAAGCGCGGAGGAATGGCGTTGGAAGAGAATGCGACCGACATGGTGCTCGGTGACGTCGCCAACGGCGTCTTGCGCATCACCCTCAATCGGCCCGACCGCGCGAACGCGATCACGGCCGAGGGCCGGGAACGGCTGATCGGGCTGCTCGCCGAGGCCGACGCGGATGTCGGGATTCGCGCGGTGCTGCTGCAATCGACCGGCAAGCATTTCTGCTCCGGCGCGGATGTCGGTCGCATGTCGAACGCCATGGCCACGCCGCGACCGGTTGGGACCACGATGTGGACGATGCTCGGGGGCGCGCAGCGTCTCATCGCGGCGGTGCTCGACTGCGGCAAGCCGGTCGTTGCGGCGGTGCAGGGCCCTGCCGCCGGCATGGGTGCTCATCTCGCGCTTGCCTGCGACCTGATCGTTATGGCCGAAGAGGCCTGGCTCTCGCAGCCGTTCGTACTGCGCGGTCTCGCACTGGATGCAGCAGGGGCCTATCTCCTGCCGCGGCGGGTTGGCTTGCAGAAGGCAAAGGAGCTTGCCTTTCTCGGGGACCGCCTGGCCGCACGCGATGCGCTCGCCCTCGGCATGGTCAATCGTGTTTGTGCTGCCGAAGAACTGGCCGGCGCCGCTGACGAACTGGCCGGGCGTCTGGCGGCGGGTGCGACGACGGCGATCGGCCTGTCGAAGCGTCTGCTGAACGCCTCGCTCGACGGCGATCGCCAAGCCGCCTTCCTTGCCGAAGCGATGGCACAGGAGATCAACGGCAAGACCGAGGACGTCAGGGAAGGAGTTGCTGCCTTTGTGGAGAAGCGCTCCGTCAACTTCAGGGGTTATTGATGGCAAGCAGCGCGGTGCGCTTCGATCTGCCGACGATCGAAGCAGAGACCAAACCGTTCTGGGATGCATTGCGCGAAGGCACGCTGATGCTGGGGCGATGCGAGTCCTGCGAGCAAGTCCATTACTATCCGAGGCCGATGTGTCCGCATTGCTGGAGCGAGATGGTCACGCTCGTCCCCGCCAAGGGTGGGGGCACGCTCTACACCTGGTCGACAGTGTTCGTGAACGACCTTCCACCGTTCAACGCCAAGCTGCCCTATGTCGCGGCCCAGGTTGATCTGGAGGAGGGCGTGCGCGTCACCACGATCATCACCGGCGCATCGCCCAAGGAGCTCGAGATCGGCATGCCGGTCGAACTCGGGTTCGAGGCGATCTCCGACGAAGTCACCATTCCGGTATTCAGTCCGGCAAGGAGCTAGAAGCACATGACGGGAATTCTTGAAGGCAAGGTGGCGCTGGTCACCGGGGCCGGGCACGGTATCGGACGCGGCCACGCGCTCGAACTGGCGCGGCAAGGCGCAAAGCTGATCATCAACGACCTTGGCGGTAACGCGAATGGCGAGGGGCAGGGACGCGATGCCGATGTGGTGGTCGACTTGATCAAATCGCGCGGCGGCGAAGCCGTTGCCGACTATGGCGATGTCAGCGACGAGGCCGCGGCCGCGGCGATGGTGAAGCGCGGCATCGACGAGTGGGGCCGGATCGACATCGTCGTCAACAACGCCGGTATCGTCCGTGACAAGGCCATCTGGAACATGTCCGTCGAGGATTTCGACCTGGTGATGAAGGTCCATCTTCGCGGCACCTGGCTGGTCTGCCGTGCGGCCGCGCAACATTGGCGTGCTGCCGCCAAGGCGGGCAACGGCCGCTATCCCGGCCGGATCATCAACACCACCTCGGGCGCCGGCCTGCTCGGCAATTTCGGTCAGACCAACTATGCCGCTGCGAAGGCCGGCATCGCCGGACTTACGCTCACTCTCTCTTTGGAACTCGCATCGATCGGCGTGACCGCGAACCTCATCTCGCCGGGGGGGCTGACGCGCATCTCATCGACAATCGGCATGGGTGCGCCCAAGGAGCCGGACGAATTCGACGCCGAGAGCTTCGACCCGATGGACCCGTCATTGGGATCGCCGGTTGTGGCGTGGCTCGCCAGCGATGAGGCGCAGATGGTCAGCGGCCAGTGTATCCGGGCGGTTCGCGACCGTCTGTCGGTGCTCAAGGGCTGGCATGAGGGCGCGGGACTGTCGAGCGGCGAAAAGCGGTGGAAGACGGAAGAACTTGGCCGGATCATCGGCACGGATCTGTTCGGCACGCGGACAGCCGGCCTGCGCCTGGGAGGTTGAACCATGACGACCTTGTTGAGCCGCGAAACGCTGCCCGGTCTTGTCGGCCGGACCCTGGGGCCCGGCGAATGGCTTGAGATTACGCAGGAGCGCGTAAATGAATTCGCGCGTGCCAGCGGCGACCATCAGTGGATCCATGTCGATGTCGAGAGGGCCAAGACCGGGCCCTTCGGCACGACCATCGCCCATGGCCTGCTCACGCTATCGATGATCGCAGCCTTGAATCAAGGCATGTTCAAGTTTGACGGATTCAAGATGGGACTGAACTACGGCTATGAGAAGGTACGCTTTCCCAGTCCGGTTCCAGTCGGATCGCGCCTGCGGGTGGCCGCCAAGATCCTGAGCTTCGAGCCGGTTGGCCCGATGTTTCAGACCATCATCGAATATGTGGTCGAGCGGGAAGGGGCCGAAAAGCCGGCCTGCATCGCACAGATGGTGTTCCGCCACGCAGTTTGAATTGGAGGCTGGATCCATCCTCCGATCGCCGGGCATTGCACAGATCTCGACGGGTGTCGCACGCGATGCCCGTGTCGATGTGCCGCCGCCGGGTTCAGGCGGATTCGGGAACGGAGCGCCAGTCTTGCCCGGCTGGCACCACACGATCCACCGGCCGCGCATCGCTGCCGCTCCATGGACCGTGGTGGGGAGCGAGAGGAGGGGCGCCTTCCTGATGATTGCGCAGGGCGCGCAAAAGCATCATTCGCATCTGCACGATCGCGACATCGCTTGACGAAGGATGTTCGCGCGTACGGTCGGCGATGGCGCCCATGCTGACCTGCACGACGATATCTTCCTCGAGCAGATTATCGGTGAACCCGGTGAAGTGCCCTGCAGACATCGCGACGCGATCCTGTCCCCAATTATCGTCCCGCGAGCCTTTGAACGGGGCAAAATCATGGCGGTCGACCCGCCCGTTGCCGATCAGGGCCTGAACGCGCGGAGTGTCCTCGCCGATCGCGAACGACTCGGAAAAATAGCCGAAGAAGAGCAGATGATGCGTGTCGTCGATTGGCACACCGATGAAGATCGATCCCTCATTCCGTCCGGATCCAGGCACCAGATTTATGAAAGGTGCGACGAACTGCGTGGTGCGGACATAGGTGGAATCATCGGCTAATACACGCAATGCGGTCGCACTCAGGCCGAAAGGCGTTCGGTCGATCTCATATCGTGGAGCGACTGCTTTCAACGCCAGGGCTATTGTTCCGCCGGCGGGCGAGGTGCTCGCGGCAAGCCGCGGTACCCAGCTCTGGTGCAAGGTGCCGACATGTGCGGAATCGAGTGCGCCCTCCACTCCCTGCAACCAGTTGCAGTCGACTTTGGTCACCGTCATCCAGACATGGTCTTCCGGCAGTTCGAAGAATGGCAGATCCGGGAAGTCTGCAGCGGGGAGATCGCCCAGCCAGACCCATACCAAGCCGCCGCGCTCCCGAACGGGATAATGACGCGTGCGAATCCCCTTCAGAAACGCGGTTTGGTCGCCATGATGTGTCGGTGCTTCGACGACCTTGCCCGATGCATCCATTGCCCAGCCGTGAAAGATGCAGCGCAGCATGCATCCTTCGTGGCGCGCGAGCGCCATCGACACGCCGCGATGCGGACAGGCTTCATCGATAAAGCCGATCTGGCCTTCCGTCGTTCGGAAAGCGACATAGTCGGTTCCCAGAAGGCGAACCCTCAAAGGGGCGTCGCCAACGACGAGCTGCGTGGAGATTGCGAATGGAAACCAAGCCCAACTGCGCAGCAACGCTCCCATCGGCGCCTCACCCTCCACGCGAGTAAGATTGGCATTTTGCTCCACGTTCAGCATTGCCGGTCCTCCTTTTAGGGGCTTCGTTTATCCGGATGATGTTCCCTATTTCCTCCTCTGTCTGTCCCCTGTGGCGGGGATTGTCCCGAATCCCCTTGGATTTAGTCTCGGCTGGAGGAACAAGCGCGCGAGCGGACGATTGCTTCCGATGCATGCCAGCGCTCGTCCAACCCGGTCGCTGTAGACGACGCAATCTTCTGGAGGGGATGGGGGAATGAACCGAATTTCCGCAACGCGGACCCTGTTGACTGCGCTTGGCGCTTCGGCCGCGATCGGCGCCGTTGCATGGCCGTCCATCGCGTTGGCACAAGCCGAGCCGGCATCGGGACCGGCAGCGCAGAATGCCGAAGCGAACCACGATGACGGTGAGATTCTCGTCACCGCGCGACGCAAGGAAGAAAGCCTGCAAGCCGTTCCGCTTTCGGTCGCCGCCGTATCAAGCGACGAGTTGCGGACCGAGAATGTGCAGTCGCTGACCGATCTGCCTCGCGTCGCACCGGGTCTGACCGTCACGCCGAGCTCGCTGGGAAGCACCCGACCCGCCTATCAGATCCGCGGCCAGCGAGCGAACGCGACCCGTATCACCGCCGATCCCGCGATCGTCGTCTATTTCGCCGAAGTCGGTACGGCACGTTCTGCAGGGTCGTCGCAATCGGTGTTCGATCTCCAGTCGGTTCAGGTGCTCAAGGGTCCGCAAGGCACGCTATTTGGTCGCAATACGACGGGCGGCGCGATCCTGCTCACGCCCAACGCGCCGACGCGCGATTTCGAAGGATACGGCCAGCTTTCGGCCGGCAATTTTGGCATGCGCGATGCAGAGGGCATGCTCAACCTGCCGATCAGCGATGCGGTGCAGCTTCGTGTCGCCGGCAAATATCACAAGATGGACGGCTGGTTCCGCAATGCGCTGCGGCCGGGCGAGCGGAGCTGGGACGAAGACAACACGTCGCTTCGCGCCTCGCTGCGCTTGACGCCGACCGAAGATATCACCTCCGACTTCATCGGAACCTATTTCCGCAGCGATGTCCTGGGCTTCCAGCCGAAGCTGATTGGCTTCAATCCCGGCACTTTCCCGGTGGCCGCCTTAGTGCCGGCGGTTCAAGCCGAGCTGGCGGCCAGCAATGCGCTGGGTTTCTATGAGTATCGTGAGCTGCACAAGGCGCGCAACCGCGACAAGGTCCTGTCGATCCAGAACACCACTACGATCGAACTCGGCGACGACCTTTCGCTGTTCGGTTCGGCAAGAATCAAGAACATCATTGCCTATCGCGACATCAAGAACAACTTCAGTACGTTTGCCGATGGCTCGGGTTTGGGAATATTCTATACGTTCGGTAGATATGACGGCTATCAGTTCAGCAACGAACTCCAGGTTCAAGGTGAGAATGGCAATGTCGACTACGTTTTCGGTGCATTCTACTCCACCGAGAAAGGCGACGATTTCACCAACGCGCAGACGTTCAATGCCCTGCCGCTGAACTTTACCGATCTGACCGGCCGCAACGACAGCATCTCGACCTTCGCGCACGCCAACGTCAAGCTGCCGTCCATCGCAGATGGCTTGAGCGTATCATTTGGCGCACGCATCACCAAGGACACGCGCTATATCGATTCGCACGTCCGCCAGCAGCGTGCGCTGTCGGCGACGGTCACCGAGCCCAATGTGTGTCTGGCGAGCGGCGTGCCGATGGTGATCCCCAATCTGACCGATCGTTCGCTGTGCTCCTTCAAGACCAAAGCCACATTCACCGAGCCGACCTGGGACATCAGTCTCAACTATCAGTTCACGCCGGACAACCTCGTCTATGTGGCGCACCGTCGGGGCTATCGCGCCGGCGCCGCGCGTTCGGCGACTTCACCCGACGTTCGACCTGAGCTGGTCGACGATATCGAGATCGGGTCGAAAAACGAATTCGATCTCGGCGACGCCTCGATCCGGTTCAATGTCGCCGGCTACTATGGCTGGTACAAGGATCTTCAGCGTAACATTACGCTCGTCCTGAACGGCGTCACCGCAGCGCAGGATCGCAATGCGGCGAAGGCGCACGTCTATGGCCTCGAGACAGACCTCAACGTCGACATCGGCCGCATCGTAACGCTGTCGGCGTCCTACGCGCTCACCAAGGCGGTATATGACGACTATAGCAACGTCTTCAACACCCCGGGCGGGCCGGTCACCGTAGACAATTCGAGCGCTCTGTTCTCCTACACCCCTGAGCATATGTTCACCGCGAGCGCCCGACTTAACGTGCCGATGGCGCCGGAGAACGGAGAAGCTTCGATCTCGGCCACCTACTCCTATCAGAGCAGCTTCCAGACCACCGACTCCAACTCCAAGAACTGCGGGCCGAACGGTATAGAGCGTTGGTGCCTCAACCAGGTCGGTGTGGTGGACGGCTATGGTCTGGTTAATCTGCGCGCGGATTGGCGGAAACCGTTCGGCGCCCCCTTCGACATCGGCGCATTCGTCACCAACTTGACCGACGAAAAATATTATGCCGGCAAATATGCGCTCGTGAACGTGATCGGGTTGCTCAGCGCATGGCCCGGTCCGCCGCGTATGTACGGCCTGGAATTGCGTATACCGTTCGGTCGCTAAGGCAGCCGAAGTTTGAATAAACGGGGCGGTCGCTGGACCGCCCCACAGACTGCTGACAAACCCCGTCGTTTTGCGGCGGGGTTTGTTGTTTGTGCTGTAGCATTGTTCGATTTGGGCTTTGGGTGCGGCGACAGATCTTCGTTTCGTGTCAGGCGAGTGCCGGGAGGCTTTCTCGGGTCATTGCCAGGGCGATTTTCTTGATATTCTGGGCTGCTGCGGCGATGAGACACTGGAAGGCGACGCGTTTTCGTCCTCGGAAGCGAGCGTAGCGGTGTCCGTGGAGTTGCTTGGCGTCGGCGAACGAGCGTTCGACTGTTTCCTTTCGTCTTTTGTAGATGGCTTTGCCTTGCGGTGTGAGCCGTA
>Ga0180220_1000603_pt1 | contig 36253 bp, 28 predicted proteins | sample eDN5th37CBELigBY_FD_151335 | JGI IMG/M metagenome (GOLD analysis project Ga0180220, IMG submission 151335) | Enriched backyard soil microbial communities from Emeryville, California, USA - eDNA 5th pass 37_C BE-Lig BY (version 2) (version 2) | ecosystem: Environmental > Terrestrial > Soil >... | reverse complement strand
CGCCGAACCGGTCGGCCCTGGAGGGGATGGGCGGGGCCGAAGCATAACTTAAATTCCGGGCCGAGTGGTCTGGACAATGGGGTCCACCTCAACGATCGACACCAGATTTACGCGGGCTCTCTCTGCCTCAAGGCTGGAGCGACGATGGAATCATAATTGGCAAAAACGCCAATCGCGCTACCCTTGTCTGGGGCGATCAAGGGGGAGAAAATCCATGCCGACGCGGAACATCAATTTTAACGGACCACCTCGATCGGTTCGTGGAGGATCAGGTTGAGGGCGGCAAATACAAGAACGCCAGCGAGGTTCTCCGGGCGGGCCTGCGGCTTCTGGAGCAACAATCCCAGACCGAGCAGAGGACGCTCGCGCTGCTCAAGAAACTCGCGGCCGAGGGCTTCGAGGCGCTCGATCAGGGGATGGGGCTTTCGCTGGACGGGGACGAGCAACTCGCCGAGGCCATCGGACGGATCGGCCGTCGGGCCGCGCGGGCCGGTTCGGGTCGTCCGGTGGAATGACGAATGCCCAAATACCGTCTATCTCCGCTCGCCGAGCGGGACTTGGAGGAGATCCTCGCCTGGAGCCAAGAGTATTTCGGCGAACAGGGACGCCTCCGCTACGAGACGCTGATCGTTCAGGCCATCCGCGACGTGGCCGTCGGCCCCCGACGGCCGGGATGCCGCTCCCGGCCCGAAATCGCCGAAGGCGCGCTGACCCACCATCTGATCAACAGCCGCGCCCACGTCCCCAAGACCCGAGGCCGCGTTCGGAAACCGCGCCACTTTCTACTCGCCCGCCTGACGGCCGACGACTGTCTGGAAATCGGCCGCGTGTTGCACGACAGCATGGATCTGGAGCGGCACCCGCCGGACGAGTACCGCCCGCGGTAAGACCTTCCCGCCCTAATTAGGCGAGGAGGCCGAATCTACGAGATGATGGCTGATATTCGACTCTTGGTCCTTAATTCCCCTCCGTGAACTGACACCGGGTTTTTCGGGGGCAACGGCCGCATCCTCGAAGCCGAGATCGCTCAGCGCGGGGGCGGAGGCGCCGAGGGCTACCCCTCTTCCTTCTCGGCCCGCGCGCGAAGAGTAGACAGTTTACGGCTGATTTGATCGTTGTTTAGGCCGAACTTCTGGGCGGCGTGAATTAGAGCTTTTAATGTCGCTGCCAAAAAGGCTAGCTTGGCCTGCTCTTCATTAGCAGACTGCAAGTTTCTTGCGTCCAACTCGATAGACATAGGCAAGTCTCCATGTTTTGCATTAACGCGTTCGTATGAAGGTTCCTCGGCGTCTTTAAAGCCAAATCTCAGGGAGAGCGTAATCCATTCGAACGGTGCCCCGTCGAGATAACCGGATTCAATGATCCACCGGTCGACTTCGTCACGAACCTCCTGCATCAATCTTATTCTGTCGACCTTGAATCGTACAATTACCATGTCGGCCCCGAGGAGGCCGAGTTTGCGGTTGTGCTTTCTCAACGTGTTCATCTTGTCTTGTTCCTTGGAAAAGCGTTGCTGCTAAACATGGCACGAAAATGCTGGATCAACTTCGTCTCATATTCGCGAGTGGATAGGGAACAGGAAAAGGGGGCATTCTTGAATTTCGGCGTAAACCAGGGAGTACGGGTAAAGCGAAGGTAGCTTATCCAGCCGTTTGCTTCGGCTTGGCGCTTTCTCTGAGGTGGACCCCTAAGCCTCGCAGAACCCCTTGAGAATTAGGAATGACCCTTTTGCATTTCACTAGGAATGACCCCTTTGCATTTCACTTTCGAGCCGATCGCAATACCGACTGTCGATATTCATCGATTTGCCAATGTGACGCAGGTGTTCAAGCGTTTCTGCGTCGGCAACCACATCGTACTCGTAAAGTTGAGTGCAAAGATTTTCGAACGCAACCCCTGGCTCCCCAGCCCTCGCTAAGTCCATCATGTCCTGAACCTGATCATCTGGAAGCTTGCCTCGAAAAAGGCTTGCAATACGGGCAAGCTCATCCCCGATGGTTCGGAAATCCATGCGCGTTATCCTCCCTCTCTGGGATAGGGTGTGCGGTGATAATCCCCTCGCCCGCAGGCGCGATCACGACCTTGATCCTCATGCCGCCACGCTCGCCGATACCAACGAACCGCGCCGGGGCACCGGCCTTCGTATACAGAGAACCGGGCTTGCCCGTTTGCTGTATCCAGACTTGGGCGGAGGCAGACGAAGGGGGTATTCCTAAATTTTGACGTGAGCCACGGGTTCGGGCAAGGAGTGGATTCATCCAGGCGCGGTCTCAACGAAGGGGAGGTTTCTCCAGAGTTCACAAACCGCCTCGGAAATTAGGAATGACCCCTTCGTCTGCATGATCCCCTCGTCTGCATGCAAGAGCCCGCCCGCCAACCCGATATCGACAGCGCGAGCTTACCGGTTCCTTGGACGAACGCGACTCGGCGCGCCGCCCCGTGGCGAGATCTTGAAATGACGAGTCGGATGCGTCAATCACGCGCGTCCGGTTTCGTGGGAACCCTGGGGGACAACCCCCCAGGGCGACTCGGCCCAGGTGTTCCCTCGCGGCATGATCCTTGCGGAATCACGGAAGCCGCGGCCGGAATGACAACTTAAGGCGTTCCCGGCTCCATGAGAAGCGCGCCGTGGGGGACGTCGGCGTGGTCGTGGCCGTTGTCATGGCCGTCAACGATGCCGTTGCCGTTGGCGCGGAACAGGCCCAGGAGGCTTTCGCCGATCGCCGTCTCGCCGTGCTGGGTCAGGTCGAGGCCGTCGAGCTCTTCCTCCGGCGACACGCGGAGGGGGATGACCCGGTCGACCAGTTGGTACAGGCCGTACGAGCCGGCGAAGGCGAAGACCGACACGATCACCAGGGCGATCAGATGGTGGGCGAAGACCGTGGTGTGGCCATACCAGAGGCCGACGTCCTTGGCGAAGACGCCGGTCATGACCATGCCGACCATTCCGCCCAGGCCGTGGCAGGGGAAGACGTCGAGCGTGTCGTCGATGGCGGATCGGGTGCGGAGCCCGACGGCCAAGTTGGAGACCACGCTGGCGGACAGGCCGATGAAGATCGACTGCGGGACGGTCACGAATCCGGCGGCCGGGGTGATCGCCACCAGTCCGACGACCGCGCCGATGCAGCCGCCGAGCGCGGACGGCTTTTTGCCGAGCATCCAGTCGAGGAAGATCCAGCCGAGCATGGCCGAAGCGCTCGCGGTGTTGGTGGTGGCGAAGGCCAGCGCCGCCAGGCCATTGGCGCCTCCGGCGCTTCCGGCGTTGAATCCGAACCAGCCGAACCAAAGGAGGCCGGTGCCCAAGAGCACGTACGGGATGTTGGCCGGCGTGTGAAGAGTTTTCTCCCGGTGGGAGTTGCGGGGTCCAAGGACCATCGCTCCAGCCAGGGCCGCGAGGCCGGCGGAGATGTGGACGACGGTCCCGCCCGCGAAGTCCTTCACCCCCCAGCGGAACAATAGTCCGTCGGGGTGCCAAGTCATGTGGGCGAGTGGGCTGTAGATCAGGAGGCTGAAGAGGGTCATGAACAGCAGGTAGGAGGAGAACCGCACGCGTTCGGCGAAGCTGCCGGTGAACAAGGCCGGCGCGATGACCGCGAACTTGAGCTGAAACATGGCGAATAGCAGGAGCGGGATCGAGAACCCGACGGCGGTCGCGGGGTCGCGTCCCAGCCGAAAGGTCGATTCGGAGACGTTGTGGAACAGGAAAAACGTGCGGGGGTCGCCGATCAGGCCCATTCCGCCCAGGTCGTCGCCGAAGGCCAGGCTGAAGCCGACGAGCACCCACAGAAGGCTGATCATCCCCAGAGACACGATGCTCTGGAACATCGTTGAGACGACGTTGCGGAAGCTCACCATTCCGCCGTAGAAGAACGACAGCCCCGGCGTCATGAGAAGAACCAAAGCCGAGGCGGTGAGCATCCAGGCCGTGTCGCCGGCATGGATCTCGCCATTGGTCGGCGGCGGCGGGCCAGTCGCGGGCCAGAATAGGGCCAGAAGGCTCAAGAAAACCAGGAAAAGAAAAGGGAGGGAGGCTCGCTTCATAGACGCTCCTGTTTGACTAATGGGCACGCATTCAACATTTGAATCAGCTTGTTGGTTATGCCGGGCCGAGGTTTGGGCCGCGCGTTGAGCTTTGGGAAGTTGTGCATGTAACGATTCGATAAAACGCGACGGCTCGTCCCGGTCGGGTTGACGCCGGACAGCGTGGGGCGCCCATGGGCGCGGAGGTCTGTCCCGCGCGTGCGATCCCATGCGGCGCGGCATGCTGGTCATCACACCGTTCAGGATGTGATTCGCCATCCGCCGTGGTAATGACAGCAACCCACTCGCGCGGGTTCGCGATTTTATGATTGCTTCTAGAGGGAGGGGGAAATCAGAGGGACACGGCCGAGTCGGCCGTGAGCCGCAACTCCTAAAATCGGCTGGCCTTGGTTCACCTCGAGCCTGAGGAGCCGTGCCGCGACCTCGCCAGAGGAGAACCCGAACCGCTCGGAAAAAACTCTGGATGGCCGCCTGGCCACCGCTGGATCGCCTCTTTCAGGCACATCAGTTGCGTTTGGTTGAGTCGTCGTGACCCACCGAAGGCTGTGTGAAAGACCGACGACCGTGGCGTCTACTTCTGAACAGGATGACGACCATGAGACGCCTCCCGATCTTGTCCCTCGTTGCCCTGGGGGTTTGCCTGACGCCGCTCGCCGTGGGCGGTCTGATGGGCGGAGATCCTCAGGAAGAAGTCGGACGTTGTTACGCCTCGCCACTGGAGGCCAGCAAATCCCCTCCGGAGAAGCTGGCCTATGTCGTCGCCACCTATGCGGGCACCGATCGTGACAAGCCGGATTATCTGGCGGTCATCGACACCGATCCGCAATCGAAGACATACTCACAGGTGGTCCACCGCCTGAAGATGCCGTACGTCGGGGACGAACTGCACCATTTTGGCTGGAACGCTTGTGCAAGTTGCTACGGGGAGCGGGAGCGGCGCTTCCTGGTGATCCCCGGCCTGGTTTCCAGTCGCCTTTACATCGTCGACACCGCCAACCCCCGCGAGCCGAGCTTGCACAAAGTCATCGAGCCGAAGGAGGTGATCGACAAGGCCAAGCTGACCGGCCCGCACACGGTTCATTGCCTACCCGACGGCCGAATCATGATCTCCATGCTCGGCGACGAGAAGGGGGAAGCGCCGGGCGGCTTCCTGTTGCTCAGCGACCAATTCGAAGTCGAAGGCGGCTGGGCGTCGAGTCTCGAGGGGATGCATTTCAACTACGACTTTTGGTACCAGCCGCGACATAACGTGATGGTCAGCAGCGAGTGGGCGGCACCCAACACGATTCGGCCGGGCTTCAAGCAGGAAGATCTCAAGGCGGGGAAATATGGTCATCGCCTCCAGTTTTGGGATTTGAGCAAGAAGCGCATCGCCCAAACCATCGATCTGGGCGAGGACGGCATGATCCCGCTGGAAGTCCGCTTCCATCACGATCCCCAGAGCACTCACGGTTTCGTCGGCGCGGCCCTGTCCAGCACAATCTGGCGCTGGTTCAAGGACGGCGATCGTTGGAAAGCGGAGAAAGTCATCGAAGTCCCCGCGCAAGAGGTCGAGGGCTTGGACTTCCCGGTTCCCGGCCTCATCACGGACGTGGTGCTCTCAATGAACGACCGCTGGCTCTATTTCTCCGACTGGCTTCACGGCGACATTCGGCAGTACGACGTGCGCGACCCCTCGAAGCCCAAGCTCACGGGACAGGTGTGGTTGGGCGGACTGCTCGGCAAGCCGTCTGATTGGGAGGGGAAAGAGCTGACGGGTGGGCCGCAGATGCTGCAGCTGAGTCTGGACGGTCGGCGGCTGTATGTGACCAGCTCCCTGTTTAGTAGCTGGGACAATCAATTCTATCCCGAGATTGGCAAGAGCGGCTCGTACCTGCTGCAGATCGATTGCGACACGGAGAAGGGAGGCATGACTCTGAACAAGCGGTTCTCCGTGGATTTCGGCAAGGAGCCCGATGGTCCCGTCCGAGCCCACGAAATCCGCTTCCCGTTCGGGGATTCGACCTCCGATATTTGGCGCTGACGGAGGGAGCCCTGCGTCAGCCCCGTTTTTGACCTCATCGCGAATGCCCAAGGCCTAATTCCCCTCCCCGTCGACGAATTGATTGGCCGCCTCGTCGGTCCGGGCGCGGCGCTCGGCATCAGGTTCCCGATGCCGCGCTGAACGCCACCAAGACCTCTCTTCCCGAGAGCTTCTCGGTGCGGCATTCAACAACCGTGCCGGGGGGGAATTCCCATCGCTCGTTCTCCGGGTCATAATCACTGGGCCTGATGAGCCGGAACCGCGTCCCGCCTAGGGAAATCGCTCGCGCCGGCCGAAAGACGCGAGTTCCCTCGTTCAGCAGCGGGACAAAGATTTCTCGCATATCCGCATGAGCGATCTTGTCATCCGGCATGGGTTGCTTCTCCGGCAACGTCGTTGGGATTCGCGGAGACAGTCAGAGGAAGCCGAACATCGCCATGAACGATTGGAAGCAGCGCATGCGGAAGTCGGTGAGTCACCTGGCCGAGCGGTTGGCGGGGATTCGCTCGGGGACGATCGACATGGGGTTCGTGAATTCCGTCCGGGTCGACGGGCCGAGTGGGGCGGGGGTGATTCGGAGGTTTGGGAGTGTCCGACAGCAGGGGGACCGAATTTTGGTTTCGGTCTTTGATCGGTCGAACGCGGCGGCCGTGGTCAAGGCTTTGGGCGATGCGCGGTTGAACGCGTATTTGGTGAATCCCGAGACGGTCTCGGTTAGCGTGCCGCCGATCAGCGGAGAGCAGCGGGCGGAGATTGCCCGGCACGTCAAGAAGCTGGGGGAGGAGACCAAGGTCGCCGTCCGCGCGATTCGGCAGGACGCCCGCAAGTTTATGGAGTCAACGGGCCGAGGGTCTCGAAAGGCCGTTCAAGAGGCCACGGACCAAGCCGTTCGGGAGATCGAGGAGCTGGTTAAGCGGAAGCTCGCGGAGATTGGTGGTTGAAGCGGTCCTCAATTGTAGGGACGGTCCCCCGTGGCCGCCCTCCGGCGACCGGCGTTTGATCCGCGTCCCGCAGACGGCCACGGGGAACCGCCCCCACGACCTTCAACGGGAGAGAGCGGCGGCAAGCCGCCGCTCTCTGGAAAGGCCGCTCCCAGAACCCGTCACCCCACGCCCGCTTAGGCGTATTCGCGGTCGCGAACGATGCCGGGCTGCGGCAGCGGGTATTGGCCGTTGGGGTTGGTTTGCAGCGGCGCGGCGCCGTTCATGGTCAGCTTCTCAAGGTCGGGGGCGAACTCGTGCTCGCAATTGAGCATGTCGTCATAGGTGACGACTTGGCCGGTGTGGGCGGCCATTCGACCCATCGACGTGACCAGGCTCGCCTCGACGCCCCGCTTGACCTCGTTGAACGGCTGGTCGGAGCGGATGGCTTGGATCAGGTGGTCCCACTCAAGCTGGTACGGGTTGATCTCGGGCTCGGGGTAGGACCAGATGAGATCCTTTCTGGAGCCGAGCTTCTGGCCCTGGTAGATGCGGCTCTTGGCCGGGAAGTGGGCCGAGGTCGAGATCACCGCCGAGTTCTTCGAGCCGTGGGCGTAGCTGGCGAACTCGGACTTGACCCCGTCGATGTTGCGACCTTCGAGGAAGAACTTGGAGCCGTCTTCGAAGGTGTACTGGACCGAGTAGGTGTCGAAGTTCTGGTCGATGCAGCCGTCGCGGTAGGTCCGGGCGCCGGTCGCCTCGGCCTTGACCGGCCAGGCGTTCTTCATCCAGCAGCACTCGTCGATGTTGTGGATGAGAAAGTCGCTGTAGCAGCCGCCGCTGGCCCAGAGGAAGCCGTGGAACATCTTGACCTGGTACAGCAGTTCGCTGATGTCGTCGGGCTTGGGAGGGACGAAGGCCACGCCGACGGGTCCGGTCTGGCGGTAGGCCCGCAGGGCGACGAGGTCGCCGATTTCGCCGTTTTGGATCCGGTCGAACAGTTCCTTGCGGGCGTTGCAGTGGCGGCACATCAGGCCGACGCCGACCTTCAGGTTCTTGGCGACCGACTTCTCGCCGAGTTCCAGCATCCGCCGCGAGGTTGGGCCGTCGACCGTGACCGGCTTCTCCATGAAGACGTTCAGGCCCTTTTCAATCGCGTAGTTGAAATGGACCCAGCGGAAGGCGGGGGGGGTGGCCAGAATGACCACGTCGCCGGGGTTGAGGCTGTCCATCGCCTTGCGATAGGCGTCGAAGCCGATGAACCTCCGCTCGGGAGGCGCGTCGACCTGCTTGGACTCGGTGAAGGTCTTGTCGAGCTGGTTGAAGCTGCCGTTGAGCCGATCTTCGAACACGTCGGCCATGGCGACGAGCTTGATGGGACCGCTCTTGGTCATCAGGGCGTTCTCGGCCGCTCCGGTGCCGCGTCCGCCGCATCCCACCAGGGCGACTTGGATCGTGTTCTCCTCGCCCGCGTGAACTAAGGGCGCGGCCGCGTTGCCCAGAGTGGCCGCCGTCGCGATCAGGCCGCCGGTCTTCAGGAAGTCTCGGCGCGAGGCGCTCAATTGGGGATCGGTCATGGGATTCTCCATTATGTTTTGGGGTGGATGACCGGAGCGGGACAGGGGAGGGAGCGTCGGTGGCGGATCGGGATCGAAGCTCGATTCAGAGGTAGTATTGAGGCAAGTCAGAGGAAGCAGAACGGAGAGCCCGAGCCGCGAGACCTCTCATTCAACAATTTTTCATCTTACAAGACGGCCCCAGCCTGTCCAACGGCCATCGATGATTTTTTCCATGGTACGCGATCGAGGCGTCCATAACTATAGAGCTGTTGGAACCAGCCTGGTTGATCGGCGTTGTTGTTGGCGTCGTCGAAATTTTGGCGCGAGGCGAGGTCATGCCATTGGTTGCGAATCCGGTATTAACCACGCGAAACCCGGCGACCGGCGCCGAGGTGGGGCGCGTTCCCATCACGCCGCCCGACGCCTTGGGCGCGGTTGTCGAGCGGGCTCGGGGGGCTCAGGCGACGTGGGGCGAGACGCCCTGGACGGTTCGGCGGCGGGCGCTCGATCGGTTCCGGCGAATCGTGAGCCGGGACGCCCGGAAGTGGGCGAACTGGATTCGGGACGAGATCGGCAAGCCCGCCGTGGAGGCGATGGCCGGGGACGTCGTGCCGACGCTCGACGCCCTGCGGTGGACCGTCAAGCGCGCGGGGCCGGCGCTCGCCGACGAGCGGATTGGGCCGTCGTGGCAACGCTGGCAACTGATGCCGGCGGGACGGCTCCGATGGCGTCCTTACGGCGTCGTCGGGATCATCGGGACCTGGAATTATCCCCTCTTTCTCAACGCCGCGCCGATCGCCCAGGCGCTGGCCGCGGGCAACGCCGTCGTCTGGAAGCCCTCGGAATGGGCGGTGGGAGCGGGGGAGAGGCTGCAACGGAGCCTTGAGGAGGCCGAGTTTCCGGCCGGGCTGGTTCAGGCCGTCCAAGGGGGCGGAGAGGTGGGCCGGGCGCTCGTTGAGTCGAACATCGACAAGGCGGTGTTCACCGGAGGAGTTGAGACCGGAAGGCGGGTCCTCTCAACCCTTGGGGCGCGGGGGATTCCCGCGGTGGTCGAGCTTTCGGGCTTCGATCCGGCGATCGTGCTGCCCGACGCGCCCTTGGCCGAGACGGCGAGGGCGATCCTCTGGGCCGCGTTCGTCGGCTGCGGGCAAACGTGCGTGGCCGTCAAGCGGGTCTATGTGGTTGGGGACCCCGACCCTTGGATCGCGACGTTCGCCGAGTTGATCCAAAGCCTCAAGGTCGGCGATCCGGCGGACCCCGGGATCGACGTGGGGCCGATGATCTCCGAGCAAGCGCGCGACCGCTTCGAGGGGCTGATCCGATCGGCGGTTGAGGCGGGCGCGCGGGTCGTGGTCGGCGGCGAACGGCTGGAGAGGCCGGGCTCGTTTCACGCGCCGACGCTGCTCGAGGCCGACTCTCCCGACCCGGAGCGCGCGCTGGAGGGGGTCTTTGGGCCGGTCTTGCTCGCGAGGGGAGTCGCGGACGTCGAAGAGGCGATCGCCGCGGCGAATCAAGGCGCCATGGCGCTGGCCGCGAGCGTTTGGGGACGCGATCGACGGGCCGCGCGTCGGGTCGCGAGGCGCGTCCAGGCGGGGATGGTCTGCGTCAACGAGGCGGTGACGCCGGCCGCCTCGGCCTCGGCGCCCTTCGGCGGGTTCCGGGCCAGCGGTTACGGACGGACGCATGGAAAGCTGGGGCTTCGCGAGTTCGTGGCGCCCCAGGTGGCATTTGAGCGCCGCGCCGGGGGGGTTCGTCCCCACTTATTTCCCTATGGGGATGGGGCGTTGGTCGGTAAATTCCTGAAATTGTACCGTCGGGTCTTTCATCCCCGGCGTATCAAGGGTGGGTGAGCGCGGTTCGTTCCGCGACGTTACGAAACACGGGGGACGGTGATCGTGAAATCAACGAGCCATTCGAGATCGGGGGGCGGAGCGCTGATCGCCCTGGCCTGCGTCGCGGCTTTCGGCGCGGCGGGATGTTTGGAGCGGCCCTCCACAACCGACGAGAGGAAGCAAATCATGGCCAACGAAGCGAAACCCGACGTCGTCAGGGTCTCCGAGACCGACGAAGCGAAGCCCTCCAAGACCGACGAAGCGAAGCCCGAGGTCGTCAAGGTCGTCAAGACCGAGGAGGAATGGCGGGAGATCCTCACGCCCGAGCAATACCGCGTCACCCGCGAGAAGGGGACCGAGCGCGCCTACACGGGGAAGTACTGGGATCACGAGGAGGAGGGCGTCTACAAGTGCGTCGGCTGTGGGACCCCCTTGTTCGAGTCGACCACCAAGTACGACGCCGGCTGCGGCTGGCCCAGCTTCTACCAGCCGATCGTCGAGGATGACATCCAAGAGGAGGTCGACAACAGCCTCAACATGACGCGCACCGAAGTCCTCTGCCGCAAGTGCGACGCCCACCTCGGACACGTCTTCAACGACGGCCCCAACCCCACGGGCCTGCGCTACTGCATCAACTCCGCGTCCCTCGACTTCGAGAAGCGAGATGTCGCCTCGGCCCCGGCCGAGACGCCGGAAACCGTAAAATAAGCCCAGCCGTCGCGAAAGTCGACGGTCTCGATGGGTTCGACCCCTTCGTCTTGTTCGCAGGTTTCACAGAGAGTAGGATTTCTGTAGAAACTGTTTTACCTGACGAGGCGGTGACAAGCGTGAATCTCACACCCGCGGCGCAAAAGTTCGTGCTTCACTGGGGAGAGATGGGGCAGGCCTGGGGCATCAATCGGACGATGGCCCAGGTCCACGCCTTGCTCTTCGTAGCGCCCTCGGCCTTGGACGCCGAGGAGATCAGCAAGCTTCTGGACGTGAGCCGCTCGAACGTCTCGACGAGCCTGCGCGAGCTGATCACCTGGGGCGTGGTGAAGCGGGTCCACATCATCGGCGACCGTCGCGACCGATTCGAGGCGCTGAAGGACGTGATGGAGACGTTCCGCGTCATCATGGCCGAGCGCAAGCGGCGAGAGATGGATCCGACCATCTCGCTTTTGGAGCACTGCATCGAAGAGGCCGAGTCGGGAGACGAGTCCGAGCAATACACCCGCGAACAGCTCGAGAAGATGCTCGAGTTCATTCGGATGCTCACCGAGTGGTACGGCCACATCGAGCATCTGCCGACCTCGTCCATGCTCCGGCTCTTCCGGGGCGGGGCGACGGTCGCCAAGCTGTTTTCGCTCGGCTCGAAGAAGCGCAAGTCCTCGTCCGACGACGGGACGCTCGCGGGCTCGACGTCGGACTGATCCCCGCGCGTCGGCGGGGGCGGTTTATGGAGCGGGGGCGTCGGCCCCCGGGGCGGGATCGGAGAGCGCTGTGGCCGGCGAAGCCGCCGGTTGGCTCTCCCCCGTTTTCTTGGTCGCCTCCTCGGCCGTCGCTTTCTGCTTGAGGACGTCGGCGTAGGCGTTGTAGGCGTCGTCGGCGAGGTAACCGTCGATCAGGCCCTCCAGGTCGCTGAACCGCGCTTGGAGGTTCTTGGTGAGGACGGTGGATTTGGTGGCCTCGTAGGATCGTCGGGTCGCCTCGTCCTTCAGCTTTTTAAGGGTCTCGGAGAAGGTCGACGAGGAGGGGAGCTTGGCGTATTCCTTCAGCAGCGCGTCGAGCCCCTCCCAGTCCTCGCCGTCGGCCCGGGCTTGCATCAAGCGCTCCAACCGGCCGCGGAGAGCCACTTGGTCGACGACCTGATCGCGGAGGGCGTCGAGCTTGACCTGATAGTCCGCGGCCAGGGGAAGCGGGTCGATGGCGATCTCGCGCTCCTCGGCGCTTTCTCCGGGCATGATGGGGAACTCGGCCAAGGGCTCCGAGCCGCCGGCCAGCAGCCTCAGCTTCACGACCCCGCGGACCGGACCCGGATCGACGGTGATTCGACCCGTTCGATCGGTGACTCCCACCTCGCGGAGCGGGCCGTTGGGCGCTGGGCGCTCGGTGAGGGTGTACCCGGCCGCGGCCGTCTTGTCGTCCCTTTTGACGAACCGGAGACGCAGCGGGACGTTCCCCGGCTTCACGCCCAAGGCCGCCAGCGTGTTCGGTCGGGCGACCCGACGGGAGAGGGGATCGCGAAACGCGCTCACGATGGCGCATCGGGCGGTTGAGCCCTCCACCGACTCGGTCACCAGATAGCTGTAAGCGATCCGGTTGACCTGGGTGGAGCCGTCCCTCATGGAGACCAGCCGGAGGGGGATGAAGGTTGTTCCCTTGGCGACGACGACTCCCAACTCGCTCGCCGGCGCGATCGAGGCCCCCTGGACCTTCAGCAAGGCCCCGCCCCCCTCTTGCCCGACGATGAGCGCCGAGGGGCTGAACAGATCCGTCGCGATGTCGAGCAACGTCCGAGGAAGGTCGCGCGGGGAGGTCGCCCGCCGCGTTTGGAGCGGGCCAAGCCAGCGCGCGGCGGCGTCGTACTCGCGACCCGTGACGACCAGCTTCGAGTCCTTCGGATCGCGGGTGATCCAGACCAGCCAGACCTTGTCGAACGCGGGGTCGGAGTCGCTCAACTCCTCGGCCTTCAGCCGCTCCAGGCCATCGCCGACGAGCGGGCTTGGAGGATCGGCCACGTCGACCCGCCAAGATGGACCGATGAAGCGATGAACGAGCGCGCTCCATTGATCGATGAGATTATGTCGGAGCGACCCGTCGACCCGAGCGCTGACGTCGGCGGCCAAATGGAGCGCGATTCGATACGGCCGGCGCTCGATGGGCTCGTCGTCGCTGGCTTGGCTCGCCTTGCCCGGTTCGGGAGCGTCCGCGGCGACGACGTTCGCGACGCCGAGCGCGAGCCAAAGCGCCAGCAAGGCGCCGATCATTGCGACATCCAGGGATCTTTGGCGACCCACGGGGTGATCTCCCAGGTTTCGATGCCTTGATAAAGCTGGTTGGCGACTTCCGGGGGACCGGTCAGCCGCCCTCGCCAGGCGTAGTGGTCGGTCACTTGCCAGAGAGGGATCACCGGCAGCTCGTCACGCAACTCGCGGTCGATCTGGACCACGAGCCCCCTCGCCGACGGCCACTCCGCCGCGCGGTCGAGTTCGAGCAGGAGCTGGACGATTCGAGGGCTCGCGGCGGAGGCCAGGGCGTTGGCCGATGGGGGGGCGTCGTAGCCGGGGCAGATCATGAGCCCGGCGTCGAGAACCGGCTCGTCGCAGCGCAGCACCCGGTAAGCCATGTCGAACCGCCGCCCGGCCCGAAGCTCCGACTCCAGTTGCGACTCGGAGAGCCCGACCGGCTCGACCTCGATCCGGGCGAGCCGGAACGCCTCGACGAGCCGGGGAATCACCGCCTCCACCTCGGCGATCGCCGGGTACTCCAGCTTCAGCGCGACCGCCTCCTTGCCCAACTCTCCCTTCGCCAGCGCGGCCAGAGCCGCGGCCAGCACCGGATTGTATTCGAGCGGCTGAACCCCCGGGGCGTCGGCGTAGCTCGTTTTGGGGAAAACGCCGTCGGCGGGCGCGTCGGGGTCGGAGGCCGCCCGCTTGAGAACCGCCTCCTCCAACAGCGCCTTGCGGTCGACCGCGTGGGAGAGCGCCCGACGAAGCATCCGATTGCGGAGCGCTGGGGTCCGACCGTCGAGGGCGAGGACGTGGACCGACGGTTGAGCGTACCGCCCAAGCTTCACGTCGGGCGACGAGCCGAGGGCCGGAACCTGATCGGGCGGCACCCGCTCAAGCATCGCGACGTCCCCGCGATTGAACGCGGCCAGCGCGCCCGACGGCCGATCATATCGAAATTCCCGCAAGCGTTGGATTTTGGGGGGCGGAGGGGGGGGCGGCGTTTCGTTTCCCGCCGATTCGGTCGCCGCGCGCAGCTCGATCATGTGGGGCGTCGCGGAGGCGAGCGCGAAGGGGCCGTCGCCGACGAGCGGGCGCTCCTGATGCGAGACGAAGATCCGGCCGTCGGGGCCGGCGTGGGCTGGGCCGACCGGCTCGCCAAGCCAGTACGAGGGCTTGAGCAAGGGGCGCGCGAGGCGAAGCTCAACCGCGCCGTCGTCGCGGGGCGCGACCCGTTCGAGCAGTTCGGCCCATCGAGCCTGATATTTGTCGGGATTGCGGGGGTCGCAGCGGTCGATTAGGGCCCGGGCGACATCCACCGCCGAGGCCGACCGCGACCCGTCCGACCACGGGATGTCGGGCTTCACGCGGATCAGGAGGCGGCGGCCCAGGTCGGTCGACTCCAGCTCCGAGGCGAGTTGTCCGGGCGCTTGCCCCTGCTTCGCCTCCTCCGAGTCGTCGGCCAGGATTGGCAGATAAACGAGCCGGTTCACGCGCGCGTCGGCCGGGCTTCGGACCCAGGGGCCGAGCGGCGAGGGGACGTCGACGACGGCGACGTCCAGCGTCGTCAGCGCCTCGAACGCGGCGACGTATTCGGCCTCGGCGCCTTCGAGCGTCGGCCAGATCCGAAGGGCGTCGGTCAAGGCGTCGAGCCGCTCGGCGCTGGACGCGGAGCCTCCCACTTCGACGCGGGTCTTGGCGGCGGCCTGGAACTTCTCGCGGAGGCTTTTGACCTCGGCATGCTCGGGAACTAGCTGCTCAAGCTCGTGATGGACTCGCCTGGCGAGAGGGTAAAGGCCCAGGTCGAAGGCCCGGTTGATCCGGGCGGCGTAGGCCGCGGAGATCTTGTCGAGCAGGCCCGGGTAGTCGCGCCGTCGGGCGAGCAGTTCGCGGAGCAGCCGCAGTCCGCGCTCGCCTTCGCCGTCGCTCAAGGCCTGGCTTCCCTCGGCGAAGAGGAGCGCGTCGACGTGGTCGGCGAGCCCCGGCCACTCGGGGTTTCGCGTCTGGACCCGCAAGTAGCGCTCAAACGCCTGGTTGTATTTGCGGGCTTTGGCGAGGGATTCGCCCTCGGCCAGCAGCATGTCTTCAAAGTATTCGATGTTCTTGATGTGCGCCCGCTTGATGATGAAGTCGCGCGCGTCGCCCCGCCCCGTGGCGGTCTCCTTCGCCAGGTGGACCGTGATTTGCTGGTCGGGCCCGCGCTCGGCTTGCTTCTTCGCCTCAAACGCCTTGAACCGGCTGGGCTCGCCGGGCAGGCCGATGTTCCCCTCCGGATCGATTTTCGGCTCGCCTCCGCGTCCCCGAGACTTGGACTTGTCCGGCTCGACGGGGGGAAGCGGACGGGGGCTCACCGGCTCGACCAGGATGACCGAGTCGTCCAGGAGCGTGATTCGGTCGAACGGATGGGACCGCAGAAGTTCCGTCGGCGCCGGCGAGGCGTCGGGTGGGACCTTCGCGGCCTCCTGGCCGAGCGACGACGCGACGCGCCCGCCGAGCGGAACCGCGCAGACGGACGCGACCAGGACCAGCCATCGCCATCGTTGATCCAGAGAGCCACGCGCGTTCATCTTTGGAGTCACTCCCTGGATTCAAGGGGCCTCGGAGTCGGCCGAACCGAGCGCGAGCGGTTGAATCGCGCCCCGGCCCGTGGGCGCGAAGACATCGGCGCCCGCCGCGATCAAACCTCCGGCCGGGAGGGCCCCCAGGTCGATCGAGGCGACTTCCCTTCCCTCGCGAACCGAGAGCCCCCGGGCCTCGCCGTTCTGGTCGAGGATCCAGACGGTCTCGCCAACGATCAAGGGATCGCCGACGGCCGGCGCGTCGAGCTTCGCGGACCAGGCCCGTTGGCCGTCCCGCTCCAGAAGCATCACGCCGCCCGATGCGTCGAGGACGACGACCCGCCCTCCCACGGCGCGCGGAGAGCCAACGATCGGCGCGTCGAGGTCCCAAGCGCCGATCGGCGCGAGGTCGCGGGCCGAGAGCGAGCGGACGCGGCCGTCGGCCGTCGCCAAGACCAGGGCCGATTCGGCGGCGGCCGGATCGGCGATGATGTGTTGGTCGAGCGTGGTTTCGGCCTCGACGATGAGGCGCCGTCCCGGCGACGTCTCCAAGCCGATCCGTCTCGCCTTGCCGGCGTCGTCGACCAAGAACACGGAATCGGCGTCGAGCCGGCGGGGGGCCAGCCAGCGGCCGTTGTGCTCGCGGTCGAACTCGGGAACCAAGGGCTCGGCGTCGGAGCTTCCCGAGACGGGGTCGATCAAGCGCGCCCGACCGTCCTCGCCGGGAATGAGCAGACCGCCTCCCCAGGGCGGGGGAGTGGCGGCGAGCGGGGCGGGAAGCTCCACGCGGCGCCACCCTCCCGGAGCTTTCGGATCCTCCACCCAGATCGCGTCGGCGCCCGGCGGCGGGGCGATCAACGCGATGGACGCCCCATCCCGCTCGACGGTCACAAGGCGGCCGTCCGGAATCCGAGGCTCGCCGGGGCGCGGCGCCCGCGAGACGAGAAAGCCCCCTTGGCCGAGTTGGGAACGGGAGGCGCGAAGGCGGCGGCCGGTCTCGTCGACGACGGCCAGCGCCTCCCCCTCGTCGACCGAAACGAGGGGCGTGGGCCAAGGCGCGCCGAGCACCGTTTCCCAGACGATTTGGCCGCCGGCGGGGTCAACGCCCCGAAGGGAGAGGCCCCCGGTTTTCTCGTCCAGGAACGAGAGAACCACGCGCCGGGGGGTGGTTTGAATGGGAGCGGCGGCGACGCCCAGGGGGCCCAGCGCGCCGCGGTCGCTGATCTCGCCCCGTTCGGCGTCGAGATCAAACCGACCCGCGCGGGCCGCGGCGATCCAGACCTCGCGCTCGGTGGCGGCCAGAGCAAAGGCGGGACCAGAGGCCTCGACGTCGGGGTTGAGCTTCGCCAAGGGGCGCAAGGGAGTCTCGCTGGCGTAGTCTCCGGCCGCGAAGGCTTCGACCCCTCCCCGATCGCCGATCGCCCAGATGATCGAGCCCGACGCCGGCGGCGAGTCCCAGGTCCAGCCGGCGACCGGAATTTCCTGAACCGCGCGCGGCCGGGCGCCGTCGTCGTCCAGGACCAAGACGCGCCAGCGGCCATCGCGGGGCTGGTTGTTCTCGGCCACGATCAGGAACCGGCCCATTCGAACCGGAGCGCAGAGGATCGACCCCTCGCCGTGCCCGAGGTACTCCACGGCCTCGCAGCCGAGCGGGTCGCGGGCGAGGACGAACAGACAGTCCCGGCTCCCCATCACATAAAGGAACCGTCCCGACTCGTCGCCGACCGGTGTTCGCGTGACGGGGAAACCCAGGTCGACCGTCGCTTGAAGCTCTCCGGTCGCCAGGGAAATGAAGACCACCTTGCCACTTGGCAGCGATTGAACGACCTGATCGCCGAGCACCATCGGCGGGGCGTCCACCGCCTCCTCCAGTTCGAGCCTCCAGATCAAATTGCCGGAGCGGACGTCGCGACGAACCAGATCGTTGTGGCGGGCGTCGAACGCCAAGACGCTGGGATCGCCGGGGAGGGCCTGGGGCGTGAACGGGCTCGACAGGCCGACAGCCGTTTGCCAAAGCGGAGCGCCCGAATCGCCGTCGATCGCGTAAGCGATCCCGTCGGCCAAGGCGAAGACGACCGAGTCGGCCGGGGGCGCCGCGGCGGGCGGCTCGGTCGATGAGCGGAGGACGAAGCTCGTGAGGGGGCCGAGCGGCTCGGGACGCTCCGTGGTTTCCGCCGGCCGCTTCGAGAGGTCAACCTTGGCGGCCTTTCGCATCAGGTCGTTGGCCTGGATCATCCGTTTTCGGAGTTCGGCGTCGTTTCTCAGGTCGGCGTACCGCTGGATCAAGGCGTCGCGGGCCTTGTAGACGCGCGAGGCGACGCCCTGGGCGATCGCCTCGTCCATGGCCGCGAGGGTCTCGGCGCGGACCTTCGACTTTTGGACCGCCGCGCGGGCTTCGGAGAGCAGGTCGGGCAGTCGTGAGCGGGTGAGGAAGGCGGGGGCGGGCTCGCCGGCGATCCGAGCGTGCAGTGGGACGGCCGATTCCGCCTCGGCCAGGGCCTTCGGATCGACGTTGCGCTTCGCCCGATCGGCCAGCCCCTCGCCGATTCGCAGCACTAATTCGGCCAACTCGGTCTTCTCGTCGCGGAATTCGGGGAGGTCGCCCACGGTGTCGGCCATCTCTCGGGCCGTCTCAAGCGCCCGAGACCACGTCGCGCCCGAGAGAGTGATGTACTGGCGAACGTTCGCCAGGGCCCGCAACACTTGGGCCTTGCCCACGCGCGCGTCGGCCGGGTTCGCGGTCAGGAAGGCGTCGAAGTCGCGGATCGCCGTCGCGTAGTCGCCGTCCTCCATGAGCGTGACGGCGCGGTTGTAGGTTGTGGAGGCGACGGTTTTCTTGATGATCGATTGCAGCCAGAACCCCATGCCGACCAGAAGCGCCAACAGGACGATCAAACCGAGGACCACCGGCGAGGACGCCACCACCTCCCTTCCCGGCGCCAATTCGGCCCGAAGCTCTTTGCGCCATCGCTTCAGCCATTGGCCGAGCCGGCCCTCCCCGGACTTGCGATCCCGCTTCCGCCGGCTTCGCCCGGATTCGATCGGCTCGCCCTCGGCCTCCTCGCGGACGGGGGTTTCGATCTCCAGGGCCTCGAACAGGTCGTCTCGCTCAAAAACCGGCTTGGACGGGGCGGGCGCCCGGCTGGTCGCCGACGACCGACCGGGAGAGCCTTGAAGGATCATGGTCGCTTCGTCGTCGGGCCGGCGCTTGGGTTTCGATCGGGCGCGGGCGAGCCCCTTTTCATCGAGCCGCAGCACGAAGATCCGGCAGGGGCCAACGGTCAGCTCGTCTCCCTGGCGAAGGCCCGAGGTGACGATCCGGCGGCCGTTGACGATCAGGAACTCGGCGTCGGGTGAGGCGTCGACCTTGAGCCGGCGCCCGCCCCAACGGATCCGGCCATGCACCGGCAGGACCCCTTCGCCCTCCAGCGCGACGTCGCAGGTCGGGCTCGCGCCGAAGAGGATCGGGTGATCCAGGTCCACGTCAATGAAGCGGACTCGGCCTTGAGCGTCGTGGACTTCAAGTGTGGCCATGGCGGGGCGATCGACTCCGAAGCGGCTCGGCGTTGAAATCGTGTCGTTGATCCTCGGTTTTCGGGAGGGCGAGGCGGGGCCGAGGAGAGACCGAACCCCTTGGGGGCGGCCCCCAAGGGCCGCCCCCCGGCGACCGGCGCGGGGCTCGCGTCCCACGAGGGCGGCCACGGGGGGCCGCCCCTACAATGGGTGGCTCTCGTCGCCGCGTCGCGGGCAATCGCCCGGCCAACCGCAATTTTTCATCAGCCCAGCCCCGTCCTCCACAAATAAGATCTGGTCTTCCACTATCGAAGCGTTTCCTGGGCGACCACCTTGAAGCCGTAAGAGTTTCCCTTGGGGATCACCTCGAAGCGGGTAACCCGAATCTCGCCCGGAGAACGGCCCCGGTAGCGGTATTCGAGTTCGGCGAGCTGTTGTTCGACTCCCGGCGGATAGAACTGGAAGACAACCCCCTCGCCGACTTCGATGCCGGCCTTGCGGAGCAGGGCGATGTCGGACGTCTTGCGGAGCCTTCCCTCCCAGATGAAGTAGAGCCGTCCCTCCGAGGCGCTTCCGCCGTGCCGGACGGTCGGCTTGGGGTTTGAGAAGTTTGAGACGTAGGTCAACTGGTCGGGGCCGGCGACGACGGCGAGTTCGACTCCCAGGGCGTCGAGTTCGCGCGCGTACTCGTCGGGCCGCTGGCCCTCGGGGTAAATGATGCTCCAGCGGTTCTCTCGACCGACGCCGCCGTCGCCGGGACCGAAGCCCAGCCCGGGGCCTCCGGTCCCGAGCTTCGAGGCGCGCCTGCCTCCGGCGGTCGGTCCACCGTGGGGCATGGCCGGGCCGATGTCGAGCTCGGCGACCAGTTGGCCGGCTTCGAGCGCCGCGTCGAGCATTGCGCCGGGGGTGGCTTGAACCGAGGGCTGTTCGAAGTCGCCGGGGATCTCCTCGTTGTTCGAGGCCATGGGGGCCGCGTCGGCGCCCGGAACGTCGATGCTTTCGGTTGAGCCGGGGGTTCCGTCGGGGCTCCCGCCTCCTCCGCCGTGGACTTCGACGATTTGGAGGGGAGACGTGACCCGCGCCGAGAATTCCTGATTGCTCGCGAAGACCAAGCCCAACCAGGCGACGACGAGGAGCGCTCCCAGGACCACGGCCATCAAAAACGACGTCACGCGGTCATACAGCGATTCGCCGAGCACCCGGGGCTCGAACGCCACCGCGTCCTTCGGGCTCGACGTCGAAACGCTCATGACGGTCCACCTCCGGGCCGCGCCGGGGGGGGCGAAGCGGCGGCGGCTTCGCCCGTTTCCTCGGTCTCGTCGCGGTACGAGGCCGCCAGCGGACGGGCCTCGTCGTACCAGCGTCGCCACGCGTCGGCCGCCGCCTTTTTTTGCTCGGGAGTCGCGTCGGCGCCCGGACCGGGGCCGTCGATTTTGCGGCTGATGAGTTGAAGACCCTGCCGGGCCGAGGCGACGACCCACTCATCGGCGTCCTCCAAGACGGAGATCAACGAGGGGACGACGTCCAGGTCTCCGGTTCGGCCGAGGGCCCACGCGGCGACCTGGCGCACGCCGGGGTCGCGATCGTCGAGCATCCTCCGGAATCGGTCCTTGTGCGGGCGAAGCGCGGCGGGACCCTGTTCGTTGTAACGCTCGATGATCCCGGCGACGGCCGAATCGCCGTCTTGGATTCGAGGGTCCTCCAGAATGTCGAGCATCCCCTCGACGGCGCCGTTCATGGGCCGGCTGATGATCCGTCCGCCCGCGACGGCCATTGAGGAAAGGTCGCTGGGAAGGTAGCGGCCTCCCAGCAGCGTGCCCGCGCCGAGCCGTTGGATTTCGACCCGATGGAGGGTTTTGGCCGTCGATTTGGTCAGGAAGAGGATCGCCCAGACGGTGTTGACCTCGTCGGGGTAAGTGGAGTTCCAGGAGCCGTTGGGACGCTGGCTTGAACGGATGTAGGCGCGTCCGCGCTCGAACCAATCGACCCGTCCGATCGTTTGGCGGTCGGCCAGGGCGCCGATGCGCTCGATGCCGTAAAGGCCGTAGTAGACCGACTTGCCGAAGATCGAGGTGTCCGACGTGTTGAACCTGGCGCCAATCCAGCCCATGCCCCTGGCGATCGCGGCGTTGAGCTGGGCGTCGGTGACGGCCACCCGATACTCCGCGCTTGGGGCGGCGGCGTTGATGGGGGTTAGGTAGGGATTGACGCCCTTTTGGAACTGGCGGTATTGCGAGAGTTGGCGCTGGCAGATCAAGAGGCTGCCGACGCCGGCCGCGGTCATGGAGATGGTCTCGGGCCCGCCTTCGCCGGGGTGGTAGACCCAGCCTCCCGCCGAGCTTTGGGCCGACATGAACCACTGCGCCGCGCGGTCCCAGACCGAGGGGGGAACCCTGACGCCGCTGTTTTCACACTCCCAGAGGCCGAGGATCGCGTATTGCGAGATCGACGTGTCGCCGGAGGCGTGCGTCGGGTAGCTCCAGCTTCCGTTGGGCTTTTGCTTGCTGATTAGGTAAGAGGCGACCAACTCCAGCATGCCGCCGCGTTCCGACGTGGGAAGGTTCGAAAGCGCCAGGGCGACGGCCGCCGCCTCGTAGACGTCGATCCCCGAGTTCTCGGGCGAATATCCGCCGCTGGTGAACCGACCTCGGATCTTCTCCAGGCACGCCGCGAGCGTCGGGTCGCTCGTTGGAACTTCGGCCTTGAGAAGGCCCAGGGCGATCATGGCCGTCTCGCCCACCGCCCTCCTCGAGCCGGCCCGTCGAAGATAGTCAACCCCGGCCAAGACCGCCGGCTCCTGCTGCGCGCGGGCCGAACCCGCGCCCGGCGTTCCGAGCGGGAGCGCCAGGAGGCAAAGCAGGCCGAGAATCACGGTTCGCTTCGTCATGAGCGTGGCGAGCTGGAAAGCAAGTTGCCGTATTCGATCGAAAAGCCCACGAGGCCGCGATTTGCAATATGCCGACCGTATTATACCGCCCAAGCCTCGCGAATGCCCGCGCGGCGTCGGATTTGGACGGGCCCCGAATGGGCAATCAGGGCGTCTTGCGAAGTCCAAAACGCGCCTTGTATGTGTAGGCGGCGCCCGGCAAGCCGATAAACAAAAAATACTTCGCGGCGCTGGCCACGGAGGAACTTCCCCGGCTTTCGGATAGCAGCGGTCCGCCGAGCAGTTGTTCCACCAAGTACGCAACGCCGAGCAGGAAGATGGCGCAACCGATGACGCTTCCGATGAACTGCCTGATACGTCCGGAAGTGAAGCATGCGGCCGTAATGAGAAAGCAGAACACGCTAAAGGCGTGGAACCACATTGCCCTGGGCTCGGTCATTGGGGGAGCAACAAGAAACATGGCGGCGCCGCACAACGCCGTCGTGACGCCAAGCGTAAGCCGCGCGCCACGACTCAGGCCCCGATTGATTGTTGCGTTCGCATGCTCGTACATGTGACAAGATCCGATTAAACCCGCGAGGTCTCGACGTTTGGTTTATCGCCCGCTGTCCGAGCGGTGGCGGGATTGGGATGGCTCGCGCCGTAGCTGGTGCCGCGCCAGGTAACTTTGCCGGTGACGCACATTTGGATCGATCGGATGAGGATGTAGTCGGTCAAAATGTTGCCCAACGGAAACCAGGCGACGTGTCGAGACCCCGGCGTCGACGCGTTGTAGATCAGGCGGAAGACCGGATACATCAAGGCGTGATGGACCAGACTCATCCCCAACAGCCAAGCGGGGAACGATCCGGGCGTTCCGACGGCGAGCAGGATCAGCGAGGCCAGTAGCGCCAGGTGGCCGCTCTGGCAGAAGATCACGGGGTCGAGCAGCCTGCCGAAGAGTCGAATCGGGCTCCGGTCGAGCGCGTCGTAGAGGATGCGGCTCCAGCCGTGGACGAGTTGGCTGAGCGAGGAATACATTCGGCACGAGACGAGGCCCCGGGTCATCGCCACGCGGATCGGCAGTCCGAGCCCCTTGACCTTGTGGGCCAGGGCGATGTCTTCGACGAAGCGGTCTCGAACCGCCTTGTGACCTCCCGCCGCGTCATAGGCCGAACGCGCGACCAGGATCGACTGGCCGTTGGCGAACGCCAGCTTCGAGGAATCGTCGTTGATCTTGTGGAGGGGGAACGACTGCATCAGGACGACGCCGCCGAGCGGCTGAACGACCCGCTCCCAAAAGGTCTCGCAGCGCAGCTCGGGCAAGATGCTGACCAAGGCCGCGCCATGGGTTCGGGCGTGCTCCATCATCACTTTGAGGAACGGCGGCTCGTGCCGGGTGTCGGCGTCGAGGAACCAGAGCCATTCGCCGTTCGTTTGACCGGCGTGCTTGTCCAGAACGCGGGTTTTGCCGGTCCAGCCCGGCGGCGGCGGTTCGGCGTTGTGGACGACCCGAACCCGGGCGTCCTCGGCCTCGTGACGTCGGGCGATCTCAAGCGTCCGATCGTCGCTCCGATCATCGACGACCAGAATTTCCAAATGCGGGTAATCCTGGGCCCGGACGGATGTTAGGCATTCGTCGAGGGTCCGCTCCTCGTCCTTGGCCGGGATGATCGCCGTGATGAGAGGGGGCGCGGACTGTTCGAGCTTCGGCGAGTCGGGCGTGAGCGGTCGCGCGCGGCGAAAGATGAATTTCAGGGCGACGTAACGGATCGGCCAGATCGCGATGAGGGCCGCGTAGATCCAAAGAATCGTCGATTGGCCGCTGGTCATTCCGCGCGTCCCTCGTCGTTCGGAGTCATGGGCTCGTCGAAGCCCTCAAGCTCGGCGGCCCTGGGCAGGGCCAGAACCCCCAGAACCATCGCCGCGGCCCAGAACAGCGCGACCGTCTCCAACCTCGGGTCGATCGTCAAGCCGTAAATCAAGCCCAAGGGGGCGGCCACCCAACCGATCATGGCCGAGACGACTCGCGTTCGGAGGAGCCGCTCGCCGCGCGTGTCGGGTTCGCGCAAACGCTCGCGGCTCCCCATGATTCGGCGCGTCAGGTGACTGGCCACGACGACGCCGATCAGGCCGCCATAAAGGAGCCTTCGCCAGCCCTCCACGTCGGCCACGGTCACCCTCAAGCCGAGTTGGCCGAGGATCAGGCCCGAGATCATGATCGTCAGGCCGATGAGGATCAAGACCTGGACGACCCGCTCCCGGGTCCGCTCCAGGCATCGAACCGCTTCGGGCTCCAGCGCGTCGTCGGTCGCTTCAGGTCGTCCCGGCATGTTCCCCCGCGTTTTTCGATGCGTGATGATGTCGATGTAAGCGAATGATGAGTTCGACCTGGCCGATGGGGCGGCCGGTGGTCCGGGCGATCTCGGCCGCGTCCAGGCCGCGCTCCGCCATCGTCCAAACGTCTTCATGTTTTGGATCGAGGTTCGCGGCGTCGGTGTCGACGTCGGCTTGCAAGGTCATGTTGGGAACCGAGATCAGCGACGGGGCGGCTTCGCGCGCGGTCGAACCCGGATCCCGCGGAGCGCCCGCCGACTCGGTCGAGAGTCGACGGCGCTCCAGTTCTCGGACGCGCTGTTCCAGTCTGCGCAGGTCGAGCGAAAGTTGGATCAGCCGCTGTTCGGCCAGGTGTTCGGATCGCGATGGATGATTGGCGCGGCGGATCAGGAAGAGGCTCGCCGCGGTGGACAATAGGGAGAGACACAAGAGGCACGCCAAGCTCGCGGACAGCCAGAGAAGCGAGTCGTTCATGGCGATCCCTTCAGGCGGGGCCGAATTGGTTCAGGTCGCCGCGCGCTGGGCCGCGTGGGCCGCGCGCGCCGCGTCGTAGACCTCCAAGAGCGAGACGCCTCGCTCGGCGGCGACTCGGGCGCAATCGTCGTATTCCGGGCTGAAGCTCGGCGGACGGTTTTCGAGGATCCCGAGCTTGCCCCGGATCGTCCCGAACGGCGTCTCGACCTGGACTTCCCGCCGTTTGATTTTATGTCGGCTGACCGGATAACGGCGCACGCCCAGGGTGGTCGTTTCGCGGAAGAGGACCTCCTCCGCGGCCGTTATCTTGGCCTCGTCGCAGAGGACGCTGACCATCACCCCGGGCCGGTTCTTCTTCATCTGGATCGGCGTCACGAAGGCGTCGAGCGCGCCCGCCTCCATGAGCTTCACCATCGCGTGGCCGACGACTTCGCCGGGAAGGTCGTCGAGGTTGGTTTCGAGCATCCAGACCCGGTCGTGGGACGAGGGGAGTTCGACCGTCCCGACGAACAGGCGGAGGATGTTGGCCTGCTCGGGGACCTCGCGCGTTCCGGCGCCCAGCCCGATGGCGTCGATGGTCAGGGCGGGGAGGGGACCGAACCGCTCGGCGACGGTGGCGAGGATCGCCGCGCCGGTTGGGGTGGTCATCTCCATCTCGACGGGGGAGTCGGCCAGCGGGACGCCTTTCAGGATCTCGGCGGTGGCGGGGGCGGGCAGGGGCATCCGGCCGTGCGCGGCGTGGATCGACCCGCGGCCGGGGGGCACCGGGCTCGCCTCGAACCGATCGACGCCCAGCAGATCCAGCCCGACGGCCGAGCCGATGATGTCGATGATCGAATCGACGGCGCCCACCTCATGAAAGTGGATCTTGGAAAGATCAACCCCGTGGACCCGGGCCTCGGCCTCGCCGAGCCGCAGGAAGATCCTGGTCGCCAAGTCCTTCTGTCGGGGCGTGAGCTTCCCCTTGTCGATGATCTCTTCGATGTGCCGCCAATGCCGATGCGCGTGCTCGTGAGGAGTGACGACGCGGGCGTAAGTCGCCCGGAAGCCCCCGCGCCGGACGGTCTCAAACGAGAGTTCGCCGGGAAGGCCAAGGCTGGCGACCGCCTCTTGAATCGCGCGGCCATCGACCCCCGCGTCGACCAGCGCCCCAAGCGTCATGTCGCCCGAGATGCCGCTGAAACAATCGAAATAACCGACGCGCACGGGCGATCTCCCCATCAAGGCATAATGACTTCGAGTGGCATTATTCTAGCCATCCTCGCAACCCCAACAAGCCGAGAACAAGGCGCTCCGATCACGCTGGACGCCGAGCGGCCTCGGCATTGGGTTCGTTCGGTCTCGACGCTCGCTCTCGAAAGCCCGAGGAAAATCCTCGCAACCCTATGAAAGTCAAGAACTAAGAACGATTGGTCCAACTTCGGAAAATTGGGAAATTGGGTTCGTTCGGACGTTTTTTTCGGGCGAGGCGGGATGCCTCTTCTCTCCGATCGTCAGCGGATCACCGGTCTCCCGCAAACTCCGCGCGCACCCTCCCCGAGCAAAGATATCACATCAATCGCGATTGCGGACAAAAAATCGCGTGACGCTTTTTGAGCCGTTCGTGGGACGGCGGCCTGGGACAAACGTCTTATAGAGTGGAGGGCACGGAACCAAGGCGAGGATTTCGACGTGATGGACCCGGAATGGATCACGCGACTCTTGGATCGGCGCGCCGCCGCGCTGGCGCTTTACGCGCGGCAGTTTTGCGACGACGCGGAGGACGTGGTTCAGGAAGCCTTCTTGAAGTTGAGCGGACTGGAGCGTCCACCGGATGATCCGGCGTCCTGGCTCTTTCGGGTGGCGCGGAACCTGGCGATCGACGCGGCGAGGGCCGCGGGGCGACGGCGTCGACACGAGTCGAGGGCCGCGGCGAGGGCGGTCGAGTGGTTCGACCCGTCCGTCGGTTCGGGTGGGAACGAGATCGACCCGGAAGAGGCGGGCCGCGCGCTCGCCGAACTGCCGGTCGAACAGCGGGAAGTGGTCGTCGCCCACCTTTGGGGCGGGTTGACGTTTGAGCAGATCGCCGAGGTCTCGGGCGGGTCGTCGAGCACGGCCCACCGACTTTACGCGCGTGGACTGGAAACCTTGAGGCAACGATTGGGGGCGCCATGTCGCGAAACACGCCGGAACCCGAACTGACCGACTTTGAGCGCTCGCTCGCGGCGCTCGCGCCGTCGCCGGCTCGCTTCGATCGCGACCGCCTGATGTACGAGGCGGGCCGAAGGTCGGTCCTGAATCAACCTCGACGCCGTCTCTGGCCCGCGCTCGCGGCCTCTCTGGCCGCCGTCGCGGCGGGGCAGGCGATCGCCTTGAGCCGCCCACCCGCGCCGAAAATCGTCGAGCGCGTCGTGATGGTCCGCGAGCCGACCGCCCAGCCTGAGCGGCCCGACAAACCCGCGCCGGTCGTGATGCTGAGCCGACGCGCCGAACCCGAGGTCCGCCGCCCCCTCTCCCTCGGAGAGCCCGCGGACTTCACCTACCTGCAACTCAACCGCCGGGTCGAGCGCTTCGGCCTCGATGGTCTGCCCGAGCCGTTGCCGGGTCCGTGGTCCGGGGCCGATTTCGCCGCGGCCTTGCCGGTCGAGTCTCCCCCGATGCTTCGCCATCGCCTGCTGAACGAGTTGGCCAACTTTGGAGGTCCGCTATGAATCGACGCTTGATCTTGTGGTTTTGTGTGCTTGTGACGCCGCTCGGCGCGCCCGCCCGCGCCCAGGAGGCGGCCGAGGCTCCTCCCAAGGTCGTCCTCATCCGGCCGGCGGCGGAGCCGTCTCCGGCGCTCCGTTACCGTTTTCTCTCGGAACGGCGCGATCTGATCCCCGGCAACGCGGCGATCTTCTACCATCGCGCGATTGAAAATCTGCTGCGGCGCTCTTACGAGGAACGGATCGCGGCCTTGGAGAAGAGGCCGGCGCAGGGGGCGGCCGAGTCTTACGAAGATCCGGTCCAAGGGTGGCTCGATCTCCCCTTGGATCAATTTCCGAAGGAGGAGGCTCGCCGGTATTTGGGGGCGCGCCACGTCTCGGTCATTCAGGAACTCGAACAGGGAGCGCGCCGCGAGTCGTGTGACTGGGAGTTCCTGCGGCGGGACGAGGGCGTCACGTTGATTCTTGAGGACATTTCGGATACCCGGAGACTTGGGAGGTTGGTTGCGCTTCAAGTACGGCTCGATATCGCCGAGGGGCGCGTCGACGACGCGATCCGCGGGATTGGGACCGGCCTGGCGCTGGCCCGGAACGTTGGCCGCGGCCATTCCTACATACAATCTCTGATCGCGGGGAACACCGCCGAGCGGATGGTGGACGCAATCGAAGAATTGGTCCAAACCCCCGGATGCCCAAATCTGTACTGGGCGCTGACGGCCTTGCCGCGACCCTTCTTTGACCTGACCGACGCCACGGAAGGCGAAATGACCGTATTGGAGCGAGAATTTCCCCTTCTTCGTGGCATCGAAACCGACGTCTGGTCGCTCGAAACCGCCCGGACGTTCGGAGATGAGCTTGAGGAAAAAGGAGCCTATTTCTTTGGGCGATGGCCCCGAGTCGGGAGCGGGCTGACTCGTCCATCCCTTGAGGATCTTCGTGGCCACGCGGCCTTCCTCGCCCTGATCGCCCGGTCGTACCCGGAGGCGAAGCGGGCGCTTCTCTCCGAGGGAGTTCCTCCGCGACGGATCGAGGCGATGCCGGCGATTCAGGTGGTGGCGTTGCATTCCTATCGGAGGTACCTGATTCAGCGAGACGACCTCTTCAAGTGGATGTTGCTTCCCCATCCGCGTGATCACGCGGGTTTGAGCGAGGCATCGAAGCGGATCAATGAGCGTCGAACCTCGTCCATCCCGTTCGGTCAACTCTTGCCGCCCGTCCGGTCCATGTCGGCGGGAGTGGACAGGATCGAGCGACGCTTCGCGGTCCTTCGGATCATTGAGGGTTTGCGCCAGTACGCCGCGTCGCACAACGGGGCGCTTCCGCTCAGCCTCGCCGCGCTCTCCAGAACCCCGGCCCCGGACGATCCGGCCACCGGCCAACCGTTCGCCTACAAGCTCGATGGCGAGACGGCGATTCTCTCGGCGCCGCACATCGCGGGCTACGAATGGAGCCCTCTCTACGCGGTTCACATCGAATTCAAGGCGGCTCGCTGAGCCGGTTGCGTCCCTCATCTCTTGGGAGGGCGAGGCTCCCGCCGAGCCGGCGCTGGGCGTGGGGCTCGGCGGGAGCCTCGCCCTCCCGAATCAGGCCAATAAGTCACCCGGGAGGATCTTGTTCATGAATCGTTCCATCGCGCTTTTGGTCGCCTTCCTTCCGTTCGCGGGGGGCTTGGCGTGGTCGGCGGAGCCGTCGGTCGACGCGCTTTCGCCGTTTCTCGATGATGGCGTCGCCGTCGTGTGCCGAATCCGGCTGGAGGGGCTCGACGCCGGTCGGCTCGTTGATCGGTTGATCGAGGATAAAAAGGACGCGGCCGAGGTTTCGGCGAGGCTCTCCGCCTGGTTCGGCGCGTTGCGCGAGGCGGGGGTGCGTGAGATGTACGTTCTTGGGGACCTGATGAACCCGGCGCCCGAGGTCGGCTCTCCCTCGACGGTCGTCGTCCCCTTGGTCGAGGGGGCGAACGCCGAGGCCATCGGCAAGATCCTTTGTGGCGGGGGAGACGCGCCGGGGCCGTATTCGTGGCCGACGTGCGCGGTGATCCACGGAGCGGTTTTCGCGGGAGACGACGCGGCGCTTGAGCGCGCCCAAGAGCGCAAGCCGGCGGCTCGCCCCGAACTGGCGGCGGCGATGGCCGCGGCGAACGACGCCGTCGTGTCGCTGGCCGTGATCCCCTCGGCCGACGCGAGGCGGGTTATCGAAGAGTTGACGCCGAACCTCCCCAAAGAAGTCGGCGGCGGGCCATCGACGCTGTTGACCAAGGGGTTGAAATGGGCGGTTCTCACCCTCGGCGACCAGCCCGAGCCCAATGTCCGACTCGTGGTCCAGGCGAGCGACCCGAAGGCCGCCCGGGAACTCTTAACGGTCGGGGAAAAGGCCGTCCAACTGATGCGGAACGCGGAGGCGGTCACGCTCTATGTGTCCGAGTTCGGCAAGCTCGCCGATCAACTGGCCCCCGAGGTGAACCAGGACCGGATCACGTTGGCTCTGGACGCCCGCGAGGCCGGGCTTTGGGCCCAGGCGCTGTCGAAGCCTTGGCTTGAGGAGGCGGCCCGGGATCGCTGCAAGGACCATCTGAAACATATCGGCCTCGCGATGCACAATTATATCAGCGAGCACGGGAGTTTCCCCCCCGCGTACCGGAGCGACGCGGAGGGCAAACCGCTTCTTAGCTGGCGCGTGCTGATTCTGCCGCAACTGGGGCTGAACGACCTTTATAAGGAGTTCCACCTCGACGAGCCGTGGGACAGCCCCCACAACAAGCCGCTGATCGCGCGCATGCCGGAAGTTTACGTCTGCCCGAGTCCGCGCGGCGGGAAGCCGGAACCCGGAACCACGGCCTACGTGATTGCCCGAGGCCCCCAGACGATGTTCCCCGGCGCGGTGGGCCTGACGATCAAGGAGATCACCGACGGCACGTCGGCCACGATCATGACGTTGGAGGTCCCCGACGATCGGGCCGTCATCTGGACCAAGCCCGACGACTGGGACGTTCCCGACGACATTGACCCCAAGGCCCTGCTCAAGCGGCATCTGGGGGGATCCAACGCCGGCCTCGCGGACGGTTCCGCCCGCTTTCTCCCACAGTCCATTTCGGCCGATCTCTTGCGGAAGCTGCTGACCCGGGCCGGAGGCGAGGTGATCGACTTCAACCAGTTTTGACGCGAGGCTCATCGCGCCGCCTGGCCCCGAGGGGCCGCCCCTACGGCGGGCTTTGGCGTTCATTGCCGCAACGGCGCCCGCCCCGCGTCACTCGTCGAGATACGCCTCGTCCTCCAACCCGCGGATGTAGGCGAGCGCCTCTTCCAGGCTTTCGACGACCATGCCGGGGACGCGGCCGGCGTCGTCGAGTTCGCGGAGGAGTTTCAGGTCTTCCAGGTGCTCGGATTCGTCGAGTTCCCGGCGCTGGCGAGCGTTCAAGGGGCGGCCGGGGTTCAGGTCCATGTGGTGTTCGATGAGCCAGAGCGTCCGCTCGGTGACGGAACCGCGGAGGGCTTCGACGGCCGCGGCGGCGTGGTTGCGGGTTTCGATCGCCTTGCCGACGTCGTGGAGCAGGGCGGCGAGCAGGAACTCCTCGTCGTAGGGCCGGGCCTCGCGAGCCAGGTGGAAGACTTGCAGGCTGTGGTAGAGGGCGTCGCCCTCGGGGTGGAGCCGAGGGTCCTGCTTCACGGCCTCAAGCGGCAGGAGGCGCAGGCGGTAAACCTCGAAGCGGTCGAGCGCTTCGGCGAGGGAGGCGGGCGACTCGGCGTCGTCGGGCTCGGGCTGGTCGGCCTGATCGTCGGGATTGGCTCGCGTTTTCCAGAGGACGACGACCTGATCGCGGACCTCGTCGTCGGAGGGGAGGTCGCCCGGCCTGATCCGGTGGCCCAAGACGGCCGCCGCCTTGCGCTTGGCGGCGTAGTAGTCGTTCTCCCCGGCCGCGGCCAGGCGGTCGAGCGGGCTTTCGGCCTCGTCGCCGGGGAACTGTTCGAGCAGTCTGCGGGCGGCCTCGAGCGCGATCTGGCGCCGGTTCCGCGCGCTGCCGGCCGCCACGCGGTGCTTTTTTCGGAACTTGTCATGCATTCGCGAACGAGGCTCCCACCAACGCGTTGTCTCCAAAACCATGATCTCGGGGGCGACGCCGCTCCAAACAATGGAACCGCCGGCCACCGCCCGGACCACTTTATTGTAGCGACCGCGTCGACCGCGCCGCCAGCAAAGCCGCGCCGGGGGACGGTTTACGCCGTGAAGAGGTCCATCTTGGCGACGAGATCGTCGAGCGCGTCCTTCAGCTTCTCGGCGATCTCGGGTTTTTGCAGGGTCTTCTCGACGAGGGACTTGAACGAGTCTCGGTTCTCCGCGCTCGACTTCGCCACGGTGGCTTTGTCGGAGTCGGAGAGCCTGTCCCAGTCGCCTTTGATCTCATCGAGTTCGGCGCCCAAGGCGTTGAGGGTGGGCAACTGGCCCTCGGCCGTCTCGGGGCTGTTGACCGAAGCGAGGGATGTGATCGCGATCACATGGGCGTTGCCCAGTCTTTTGATGACTTCGCTGGCCGTTGGAGGAGGCGAATCCGACGCCTTCTTCGGAGTTTCGGGACCAGCCGGCGCGGAGATTGTCGCTCCCGATTTCTTCTCGGCGTTCTCCGGCGCGATGGGCTGCGGTCCCCGGGGGACGGTGGTCGTGGTCGTCTGGTCCGCTTCGATGGGCGGCGCGGGAGGTTGTTGGAGGAAGAAGTACCAGACAATCAGCGCGACCACGCCAAGGGCCAGCAAAGGCCGCAGCCAGTAGGGCTTCTCTTCGCGTTTGGCCTGGGCTTCGGCCTCGGCGACCGAGTGATGGAGGGGCGATGGCAGCCCGGCCAGGGAAAGCTCCGAGGGCGTGGCTCCGGTGATGTGCTGTTTCTGCTCCTCGAAGAAGGTCTTCAGGTTCGCCGCGCTGAGGTCGCCCCGGGATTTCAACCGTCCCGCGACCAGGCCGAGAACCAGGGGGGCCATATAACCGAGCAATCGCCGGATGGATTCGGGCTTGGCGCCCGAGAATTTGGCCAAGCCGTCGATCAAAGTCGACAGTCCGCCGCCGAGCAGGGAGCCGAGGATGTCTCCTCCCCGCTGCTGGACTTGGTCGCCGCGCCCCTTGATGATATCGTCCCGAAGCTTTCCGGCCGAGTCGGGGCTGAAGCCCTCCAGGACCGAGATGAGCTTGTCGGCGCCTGGTGGGCGCAACGCCAGACCAGCCAGCACCGAGAGCAGCGCGGGCGCCGCCGCGTTCGCGGCCGACTTAACCGTGTCCACGCTCTCGCCGACCGACGCCGTCAGTTTCTCCAACAGGGCGCCCGTCAGTTCGTTTTTGACCGCCTCGACGATGTTCGCCATGGAACTCCTCCGGTTGATTGTCGAGCTCCTCCGCCTGCGTCGGCGGGGAGCAGCAGCCCAACGGTTTTTCAGCAAGATTTATGCCTAAAGGATGATCCGGCCCCGGCGACGGCGGCGGGGTTCAAGCGGTGAGCCACACGCGCGGTTTTTCGGCTGGTTGGCGTCGGGGCCTTTGGCTCGGTCAGGCGTCCACGGGGCGTCGTTTGGCCAACTCGTCCTCGGCCATCGCGCGCGCCGCGCGGAGGTCGAGCTTGCCGCTGCCCAGCAGGGGGAGGGCGTCGACCTTGATGAAGTTGTCCCGGCGTGGGATGAAGAGGTTCGGCAATCCCATGTCGGCGAGCTTCCGGAGCGCCTGGTCGATTCGAGCTTCGTCGAGCGTGTGCAGGACGACGAGCTTCTCACCCTTCTTCGGGTCGCCGACCGCGGTGACGGCGAAGGCCTGCGCGCCGACCCCAGCGGCGTCCTGAAGCGCTTGCTCGACGCGGCCGTGGGGCACCATCTCGCCGCCGATCTTGGAGAACCGGGAGAGCCGGCCGGTGATCTTTAGGAACCCGTCGTCGCTTAAGAGGCCGATGTCGCCGCTATTGTACCAACCGTCGTGGAAGGCCTCGCGGGTCAGGTCGTCGCGTCCGAGATACCCGCGCATGACGTTGGGCCCCTTCACCAGGATCAGGCCTTCGGTGTTGGGGCCGAGCGGCTCGAAGGTGTCGGGATCGACGATCCGAATGGCGACTCCCGGCAGGGGTTGCCCCACGAAGCCCCGTTTCGAGCCGGGTTGGAAGAAGCCCGGAGCGCGGTAGTCGAAGGTGTTCACGGCCACGACCGGGGCGCACTCGGTCAGGCCATAGCCCTCCATCGGCCGGATCCCAAAGCCGTCCTCGAACGCCTGGCGGAGCGACTCGGGCATCTTCTCGGCGCCCACCAACACCAGCCGAAGCGACCCGAACTGCGCGGGAGAGCATCGCCTGAGGTAGAGCTGAAGGAACGTCGGAGTGGCCATCAAGACCGTGACTTTGAACCGCTCGATCAAGGAGCCGACGGCTCCGGGCTCAAGCGGGTTGGGATGGAAGGCCGATCCCATGCCCGACGCGCAGGCGAGCCAAAACATCGTGTAGCCGAACGAGTGGAAGAACGGCAGGATCGAGGCGAGCCTGTCTTCGGGCAGGACTCGATAGGCTTGGCGGATCGATTCGATGTTGGTCGCGATGTTGTAGTGGGAGAGCACCACCCCCTTGGGGTCGCCGGTGCTGCCGCTGCTGAAGATGATCGTCGCCGCGTCGTCGATCGACGGAGAGCGGGTCGCCCCCGCGTAACGCTCCAGCAGCCGAATCGGCGCCAGCATCGCCAGCGCCATCGCGATGAACTTTTCGCGTCGGGTGATGTCGGCCATCACGTCCTCGGCGAAGATCAGCGCGACGCCGGTTGGCCGCTCGACCTTCGCCTTCTCCAGAAACTCTCGGCTGGTGACGACCGTCCGAAGATTCGCTTGCCTCGCGGCCGACTCGACGCCCGCCCTTCCCGCCGTGAAGTTGAGATTGACCGTCGTTTTGCCCGCTATCGTGGCGGCCAGATTCACGATCGCCCCACCGATGCTCGCCGGCAGCATGATCCCGACGTTCGTCTGACCGGCCCAAACCGGCCTCAGCCGCCTGGCCATCGCCAAGGAGGCCGCCAGCGCCTTTCCGAACGAGAGGGGGGAGCTTCGGAGGTCGGCCATGGCGAGCCGGCCCGCGTTGCGCCTCGCCTGGCGGATGAACCCGTGATGCAGCGGGCGACATTCCGACTTGCGAAGAGCCCACGCCTGGTTGTCGAGGTCTCGAATGGCCTGGCGGATCTCGAAGAGGCTCGCCGAGGAGGGAAGCGGCGCGCCCAGAGAGACGGTCACGGGAAACGGGAGCCGCTCCGGGATCCAGCGGTGGCTGATCGGCGCGAAGACGCTCCGGTTGATTCGGTCGAGATGGACGGGGATGATCGGCGCCGTTCGCCCTTTGACGATCCGCTTCAGCCCGCGCTGAAAGGGCGTCATCAGGCCCGTCCGCGTGACCTGGCCTTCGGGGAAGACGCAGACGATCTCTCCATCGTCCAGCGCGCTTCGAGCCTCTCGAAACGCCTGGAGGATCATTCGGGGGCCTCCCGTCGCGGAGATCGGAATCGCCCGCATCGATCTGAGAATCCACCCCATCATCGGCTTCTCAAAATAATCGGCGTAGACCAGGAAGCGGATGGGGCGGTCGGTGGCCGTCATCACGAACAGCGCGTCGGCGAACGAGACGTGGTTGGGAACCAAAAGCGCCGGCCCCTCGCGCGGGATGTTCTCGCGACCGACCACCCGAACCCGGTAGAACGTGTGCGCCAGGCCGAGCAGGACGAACCGGAGAAAGGATTCGGGAACCAGGGTCAAGGCCCAAAAGAAGCCCACGCCCAGGCCAAGGCCGATGATCAGGAACGTTCCCCGGGCCGAGATTCCCCGTTGGGCCAGGACCAGGGCGAAGACCGACCCGGCCAACATGCCGGCGTAGACTAAAACATTGGTCAGGGCGATCACCCCTCCCCGACGATCCGCCGGCGCCCGCCACTGGATCAGGGCGTTGAGGGGAACCAGCAGAAAGCCCGCGAAAAGACCCAGGAGGGCGAGAATTAGCATCGTGCCGATCAATCCCGGCCCCCAAAACGAGAAGACCAGGGCGGCGACGGTCATCCCCAGCGCCCCGAAGGGAAGGAGCCCGTACTCGACGTTCGGCGCCGAGATCTTGCCGGCGAGCAGGCAGCCGACGCCGATGCCGATTCCCAGGGCCGCCAAGGGGAGCCCGGTCAACCAGGCGTCCAACTTCAGCGTCACGGCCGCGTAGGGAAGGATCGGCGCGGGGATTAGGGTGGCGATGCTCCAGACGATGACCTGGCCGATGACCGCCAACCGCAACACCCGATCGCCGTGGATCGCCCCGAGGGCCATCCGCGTGGTCTCGACCAGTCCGCCGGACCTCCGCGCGGGGGGGACGCTGGGGATGTACAGCGACGCGACCAATCCGCCCATCGAAAGGACGACCAGAAAAAGCCCCGCATGCCAAGGCTGGCCATGGGTGAGGGACAGCAGGACTCCGCCGGCCACCGTCCCCCCGAGGATCGCCAGGTTCGTGAACATCTCCAAAAGCCCGTTGCCTTGGGAGAGCC
>Ga0180220_1000601_pt1 | contig 36358 bp, 36 predicted proteins | sample eDN5th37CBELigBY_FD_151335 | JGI IMG/M metagenome (GOLD analysis project Ga0180220, IMG submission 151335) | Enriched backyard soil microbial communities from Emeryville, California, USA - eDNA 5th pass 37_C BE-Lig BY (version 2) (version 2) | ecosystem: Environmental > Terrestrial > Soil >... | reverse complement strand
TCCGATACACCTTTTTACGCAATATTTTTTCAGAAGCGTCCTATGTATTGCACATACCAATTGGTTGGTTTAATATCAAACCAACTAGTTGGTATGGTTTGATCAAGAGTCATGAAACAGAAAACACATCGATCGACAATACAGTCCACGGCAGGGGGCTCCGCCCGGGGCGCCGCCTCGCGCGGGCGCATTCTCGATGCCGCCCTGGGCGTATTCCGCGCCCAGGGTTACGCCGCCACCACGGTCGACGACCTGTGCCGCGCCGCGGGCGTCACCAAAGGCAGCTTCTTCCACCACTTTGAAAGCAAGGAAGCGGCCGCGCTGGCCGCAATCGAGCATTGGAACGAGGTCACGGCGGCCTTGTTTGCCGATGCGCCGTACTGGCGCATCGACGATGCGCGCGAACGCTTGCTGTCCTATCTGGACTTTCGCGCGCAGTTGGTACAGGGCGAACTGCCCGAATTCACCTGCCTGCTGGGCACGCTGGCGCAGGAAACCTTCGCCAGCCATCCTGCGCTCAGGGCGGCCTGCGACGCCGGCATCGAGGCTCACGCGCAAACGTTGGTGCCGACCATCCAGTCTGCGCTCGAATGCCATGCGGCCGGCGCCGGCGGCGAGGCCGAAAGCCTGGCCCGCTATACGCAGGCGGTGCTGCAGGGCGCTTTCGTCCTTGCCAAGGCGGGCAACGATCCGGGCCTCGTGCTCGACGCCATCGGCCACTTGCGCCGTTACCTGGAGCTTCTGCTCCCATCATCCACCCCAAGGAGACGTCATTGAAGATAGAACCCTACCTGTTCTTCGACGGCCAGGCCGAGGAGGCCATGGCTTTCTATGAAAAGGCGCTGGGCGCCCAGCGCGAAGCGGCAATGCGCTATGCGGACTGCCCCGATCCCATACCGGCGGAATACATGCCGCCGGGCGGCCCGCAAAAAATCCTGCACGGCAGCCTGCTCATCCAGGGGCAGCGTTTGATGCTCAGCGACGGCGTGCCGATGGAAAGCGGCGGTTTTCGCGGCTTCAGCCTGACCCTGCAATACGAAAGCGAAGACGAGGCGGGCGCCGCATTCGAGCGGTTGTCCCATGAAGGCCGCGTCATCATGCCGCTGGGCCCCACATTCTTCTCGCCCTGCTACGGCATGCTGCTGGATCGTTTCGGCGTGCAATGGATGGTGATGACGGCGCCCGAGTCTCCCCCCCAAGCGTGAAGGAGAAACACCATGCCTTATTCCCTGACCCAGATCCGGGTGTTCAGCGCACCGGCCGAGCGCGTGTACCGCGCCTTGCTCGATCCGGCCGCCTTGGCGAAATGGAACCCGCCCGATGGCTTCACCGCCGTCGTGCATGAGCTCGACGCGCGTGTCGGCGGGCGTTTCCGCATCTCGTTCGTCAATTTCACCAACGGCCAGACGCACAGCTTCGGGGGCGAATACCGTGAACTCGCACCCAACGAAAAAATCGTCGCGACCGACCGCTTCGACGACCCGAATCTTCCCGGCGAGATCGTGACCACCTATCTGCTGCGCCCGGTATCCACCGGCACCGAGCTCACGGTCGAACAGGCCGGCCTGCCCGACGTCATTCCGGCCGAGGCCTGCCGGATGGGGTGGCAGCAGTCGCTCGAGCTGCTCGCCCGGCTGGTCGAGCCGGAAATTCCGGCGGAGTAGCCAGGCCCTAGAGTCCTCCGGCACAGGCCAGCGTGGTGCCGGTGACGTACGAAGCGCTTGGAGACGCCAGCCAGACAATGGCTTCCGCGATTTCGGCGGGTTCAGCCAAGCGCCCCAAGGGGATTTTTGGCGCTATCCGCGCCGGCCTGCCGGGCTCGCCGGCGGCGGCATGAATGCCCGTCAAGGTGCTGCCCGGCGCCAGGCCGCAGACTCGGATGCCCTCGGCGGCGACTTCCTTTGCCAGGCCCAGGGTAAAGGCTTCCAGCGCCGCCTTGCTGGCCGCGTAATGCACGTATTCGCCGGGGCTGCCTGTTCGCGCGGCAATTGAAGAAACGTTGACGATCACGCCGCGCGTCCCATGGCGGCCGAAATTGGCGAGCGCCTCGCGCGCGCACTGCATTGCCCCCAGCACATTGACCCGGAACACTTGCTCGATGGTGGCATCGGTCGTGTCCATGAAGGAGCTTATTGGCCCTGTGATTCCCGCATTGTTCACCAGAGCGTAGAGCGCGCCCGCCTCGGTCTCGATTTCATCGAACATGCGCCGGATGTCGCCAGGCTGGCCGACGTCCGCCTGGATTATGCGGGCTTTGCGCCCCATGGCGCGGATCGACTCGGCGACGGCTCGTACCGCCTGCTCGTCGCGTGAATAGTTCAGTACGACATCGTGCCCCGAGCGGGCCGCCGCCAGCGCCGTTGCCGCGCCGATGCCGCGACCGGCACCGGTAATGAGCATGACGCCCTGGCCGGCGCCGGGTCGCTGATCATCGTTCATGGCGGGGGCCTCCGGAGTGCAGCATGTGGTTCGCTCCGGGGAAAGCGATCAGGTCCGTGACGCCGAAGTCGCGGCCCAGCTGCGACATGATGGCCGTGACCTGGCCACGGTGGTGGGTCTGGTGGTTGAACATGTGAAGCAATATGAGCCCGCATGGAAGCGTCGCCTCCTGGCGCCGGGAAATGGACCGGTAGGTGATGGGCTCCTTCAGACGCTCCGGGCTCAGATTGGATACGGTGTCTTCGATCTCGGAGTCCGTCATCGCCCGCTCGCGAGCCAGGGCCTGGAAATCGGCATACAGCTCTTGGTCGAGGGAATGGACTTCGAACGGCCGTGCCGCCAGCCGCCCCAGCCAGACGCGGTCGGCCAGCAGGATATGGTTGAATGTCTTATGGATGCTGCCGAAAAAGGCCTTCATGTCCCGCTTGCGTTCTTCGTCGCTCATTCCGGCGCACACGTCGTAAAGCCTTTCGTTCATCCAGCGGTTGTAGCCCGCCATCACCTGCAACATGTCCGGTTCAGTCATGGAGCCTCCTTTTTTGCCGCGGGGCCGCCCCCAGGCAAAGTTTTGCATGAAATTCATTCATCCCTCGGACGACACGACCTTCAGGCGTCCTTGAAAGCCCAGCGGAAGGCCGGCGCCGCGCAGCCATTCCAGTGCGTAAGGCCACAGGACGTCTCGAAAGCGCTCATGGAAAAACGCGAAATGGCCGATCTCGTCGTGGCCGACATCGCGGGGGCTGAGCCGGAGGTGGCGGCGTTCGCTGGCGCTGTAGTACTTCAGTAGACGGTCCAGCGCGGCCTCGGTCCCGTATGGATCATCGTCCGTGCCCAGCGCTAGAATCGGAGCGCTGACATTGCGGAAGTTCCGGGCCAGGGCGACGGCCTCGGGCAGGCCTTCATCGGTTTCGACGCCACGGCGCACGGAGTCTTCGAAACACGGCCCCATGCGCGCCCAGTCCAGCGCCACGCCTTTCGGCGTGTCCTCCATCCAGCCCAGCCGCTTTGCCGGAAAATAGCCCAGCGCCACGGCCAGGACGGGCATCACTACATGCCATTTCCAAAACATGCTCCGGCGCTGTTCGGGCAGATAATCACGCCAGTAGGCATATTGCGCTCCCATGGTGAAAATCCGGCGTATCCGGTGCGCCGACGGCGCCAGGCCGATGACGAAGCCGCCCGCCGAATGCCCCACGACGTCGATCGGCTGCCCCGGGAAGCCGCGCTCCGCGTACTGCAGCACGCCTTCGAAATCGCGCTGCCCCCAGTCGATCCAGTCGGCACGGAAACCCCTTAACGAACTGCGGCGGGACTCGCCGATGCCGCGATAGTCGTAGGTGATGACGTCCCAGCCATGCTGATGCAGATAATCGGCAAAGCGCGAGTAGTAGCGGCAGCGCACCGAAGTGGCCGGATTGACGATGGCCAGTGGACGCACGGCAGCATTCTCTCCGGCGTGGCGCCGCTCGAACCCGCCAAGCGGGTAGCCATCGGCCGCGGGGATTTCTATGGAACGGGACATGCGCTGCCTCAACAAGTGGAGTGAAGTATTTCGCCGATGGTTTCACCGATGCGGCGAACGGCCCATTCGGTACGCGGCGTAAAGACCGAGGCATGGCTCAGGCGCATGCAGTTTCTGTACTTTCCCGCTGCGGAAAAGATGTCTCCATGGGCGATCGCTATGCCGTTATCTTTAAGCATGGAATCGAGCGCGTGCGTGTCGAAGGACTCGGGCAGTTCGATCCACAGCGTAAAGCCCCCCTGTGGATGGCTGACGCGTGTGCCTTCGGGGAAATATCGCCTCACCCACTCGATCATGATGTCGCGCTGGCGCTGATACTGGCGCCGTATCCGGCGCAGATGCGCCGGGTAGTGCCCCTTTTGCAAGAATTCGGCCACCGCGATCTGCGGCAAGGCCGCTGTTGGCCCCGATCCCGTGTATTTCATGCGCAGCGCTTTGTCGAAATAGCGGCCGGGCGCTATCCAGCCCACCCGCAGCCCCGGCGCCAGCGTCTTTGAAAACGAACTGCACAGCAGCACGCGGCCGTCTTCATCGAGCGCCTTCAACGCATGGGGCCTTGGCCAGCCGTAGACCAGATCGCCGTTGATGTCGTCCTCGATGATGGGCACGTCGAACCGTTGGGCCAGGCGGATCAGGCCCAGCCTGCGATGTTCGGGCATGGTGTAGCCCAGGGGATTATTGGCGTTGGGCGTCACCTGGATCGCTTTGACAGGCCAGCGGTCGAGCGCCAGTTCCAGGGCCTCCAGGCTGATGCCCTGCAGCGGATCGGAGGGAATCTCGAACACCTGGACGCCCGACTCCTTGAGTATCTGCATCATGCCATGGTAGCTGGGGGACGCGATCGCCACGATATCGCCCGGCGCGCACAATATTCTCACTGCGCAAGACAGGGCTTCCTGGCAGCCGGTGGTGACGATCAGGGAGTCGGGCGGCGCGTGGTAGCCGGCATCCACGGCCAGCCGGGAAAGCTGTTCCCTCAGGGCGGGCACCCCCTGCATGTCGTTGTAATGCAGGCTGGCTATGCCCGCGTAGCGGCCCTCCCGGGCGAGCGCCGCCCGCAAGGGCCGCAGGGTGGGGCTCTCGACGTCGGGCATGCCGCGGCCCAGTTGGACCGTCTCGCTTTCGCTTTCGAGATCCAGAAGCTCCTGCACCTGCCCCCACTCCGAGACGTCGGTGGGACGCAAGTCGGGCTTGCCCATCTTGGGCAGTTCCGGAGCCGGCCGTGTCGCCGGCACATACCACCCGGATCGAGGGCGGGCTTCTACCAGGCCCGCCATTTCGAGCCAGCGATAGGCCTGCTGGACGGTCGTCAGGCTGACGCCATACTCGAGGCTGAGGGTGCGCACCGAAGGCAGGCGGACCCCCGCCCCGTACAGCCCCCGTTCGATGCGGCTGCCCAGGGTATTGGCTAGGTCGAGATAGCGGCTCATGAATGACGCGGCCCTGAGTGTGGAAGAAACAGGTTGAACATCACTGTAGGGCGGAATCTGTATTGTGGATAGATACAGATCAGACAATTTTCAGGTGATTTTGCGCTGAATCGATAGTTCTGTATCTTAAAAATCATACTGTTGTGTGTATTTAATACAGACGCGACGTCGGTGAACATCTTCTTCCAGGGCCGTGGGGCCCCGACAGCACCTGGAACGGACGCGATGCTTTCCGCCGATCTTCTTCTTACCTTTTCCCTGTTCGCGCTGGCGGCGTCCATCACGCCCGGGCCGAACAACACAATGCTGCTGGCATCCGGCGCGGCCTTCGGGTTTCGGCGGACGCTGCCGCACATGCTGGGCGTGGCAAGCGGATTCTTCCTGACGGTGTTGTCGATAGGCCTGGGACTGGGCGCCGTATTCCGGTCGTTTCCCGACCTCTATGTCTGGCTGCGCTACCTCGGGACGGCCTATCTGCTTTACCTTGCGTGGAGAATGGCCGCGTCCACGCCATCCGGCAGCGGTGGACACGGCCGGATCGGCGCGGGACCGTTGGGTTTTCTCGATGCAGCCGCTTTCCAGTGGGTCAATCCGAAATCGTGGACCATGGCCGTGGCCGCCCTGAGCGCCTACACGCCGACAGACAACCATCTGGCCTACGTCGTCATCCTCTCGTCGGTTTGGACGCTCATCGTCCTGCCTTGCATCGCCCTGTGGACCGGATGCGGCAGCCTGATCCGGCCGGTCCTGGACAACCCGTCCCGCCGGCGCCGTTTCAACCGGGCCATGGCCTTGCTGCTGGTGGCCTCCTTGTACCCGATGTGGAGATAGCGGCCCGGCCTTGCCGTCGGCCAAGGCGGCCATTCGCTTGCTGCGGCAAGCGTGTCCGGTACGAAATCAACGGCTTGGGGAACTAAATGGCGCCCGAACCATCAAATAGTTTGCATTGTGAGATACAATGTTCAGTCCACTGGGGTCGATCCGGCTTCGACGTGGGTCACGAAACAGAGCAGGGCATGTCGAGCACCAGTAAGCTCGTAAATCCACTGGAACACTACAAACGCCAACGACGAGCGTTTCGCTCTGGCCGCTTAAGCGGTGAGCCGCTGCACTGATTTGTCTTTGGGTCAGGTAGGGTAAAACCTACAGCAGCGTCATCTACAAAGAATCGGTTCTTGTCAGGTCACTGGGCAAGTTCCTAAACTAAAAGTGAATCGCCAAGGAAGGGCCTGTTGGTTGGCACGCTCCAAGGTTAAAACTTAAAATCAACCGACTACACATGTAGAACTGCCTGCAGAGGGCTTGCGGACGGGGGTTCAATTCCCCCCGACTCCACCAAATGCCACGAGAAAGGGTGCTCCCAATTGGGTAGCACCCTTTTTTTGCCGCCGGGCCGCCCCAAGGCAAAAAAAGGGCCCCTTTGGGGCAGCAAGCAGGCGCCAGCCTGCGCGGCGTGGGGGCTTTTTTGTTTCAGCTTCAGCGCGGCCAGAGGGTCCGGATGATGGGCCAGATCTCGGCGGGCGATTCGGCCACCGCGTCGGCATTCCAGGCGGCCACTTCGGAAAGCGCGCAATATCCGTAGGCCGCGGCCACCGTATGCATGCCGGCGGCTTTGCCGGCGACGATGTCGCGCTCGTCATCGCCGACATAGATGCAATGGGCGGGGTCGGCGCCCGCCTGGCGCGCGGCATGCAGCAAGGGGGCGGGGTGGGGCTTGGAATGCCCCGTGGTGTCGCCGCCCACCGTCACCACGCATTCGGTGTGCAGGCCCAGGTGCTCGACGATGGGCAGGGCCAGGTATTCCATCTTGTTGGTGACGATGCCCCAGGCATAGCCGTTTTCTTTCAGGGTGCCCAGCAATTCCGGCACGCCGGGAAAGAGGGCGGTCAGGACGGTCATCTCGGCCTCGTAGTCCTGCAGGAACTGGCGTCGGCATACTTCATACTCGGGGTGGTCGGGAAGCATGTCCAGGCCGGCCCGCAGCAGGCCGCGGGCGCCTTGCGAGGCCATGGGGCGCAGGGCCTCGTAGGGCAGGGGCTCCAGGCCCTTGCGCTGACGCTGCTTGTTGGCTGCCGCCGCCAGGTCGGGAGCGGTGTCGGCCAGCGTGCCGTCAAAATCGAACAATACGAGTCTTTTCATGGAATAGGCTTTTTCGGGGCTGTTTGCAGCGGTCGGTGAAGGGATTGTGTTTCATGGCGGTCAGGTTGCCGGGCGCCTGGCTTGGGACAATATACATAATGCAGTCATAGGCGCGGCGCTCAAACCAGTTTTTGTATTTTTACGGTGGCTTCGCCAGCTTCGCTCGATATCCACGCGCTGGCATCCTGGATGTTGATGTTCAGCGCCATCTTTTTTTCGGCCAAGCGGCCCAATGCGGCCGATCCGTCCACGTCCAGGACATAGGCGCGCGCGTTGCGGGCGCGTTCCAGTCCGTTGCGCACGCCCTGCCACCAAAGCGCCGCATTGCGCCCATAGGCGAGCACCACCACGTCGCTCGACCGGCCGCAGGCTTTCAGCACGCGCCGCTCATCCGGCAGGCCGATTTCTATCCATTGCAAAATCGCGCCGGTCAGGTCCTTGCGCCAGAGATCGGGTTCGTCCGTCTCGGACAGCCCCTTTGTGAAGCCCAGGCTGTCGTCCGCGTCGGCGAACAATGCGTAGGCCAGCAAGCGGATCATCATGCGTTCTTCGGTTTCCGACGGATGACGCGCGATCGTAACGCTGTGGCTGGCGTAGTAGCCGCGGTCCGTGTCGGCGATGTGCAGATCGGCTTTGTATATGGTTGCGCGCAGGGCCATGAAACTATGCTTCGCGCCGGGCGGCCATCAGGTAATTGACCGAGGTATCGCCGCTGAGCTTGTAGTGGTCGGTGATGGGGTTGTATTCCATGCCGGCCATGGCGCAGGGCGACAGGCCCGCGCCCCGGGCGGCGGCCGCCAGTTCGCGTGGCTTCACGAAGCCCTCGTAGTTGTGGGTGCCGCGCGGCAGGAGGCGCAGCAGGTACTCGGCGCCGACGATGGCGAACAGAAAGGACTTCGGATTGCGGTTGAGCGTGGAAAAAAACACCCAGCCGCCCGGTTTGACGAGCTGGCCGCAGGCGCGCACGATGGAGGACGGGTCGGGAACGTGCTCGAGCATTTCCATGCAGGTGACGACGTCGAACCGCCCGGGATGCCGGGCGGCCATGTCTTCGGCGCTGATGGCCTGGTAGTCGACCGGCACGCCCGATTCCAGCCCATGCAGCTTGGCGACCTTGAGCGATTTTTCGGCCAGGTCGATGCCGGTGACCTGGGCGCCGGCCACGGCCATGCTTTCGGCCAGGATGCCGCCGCCGCAGCCCACGTCGAGCACGGTCAGTCCGTCCAGAGAGCCGGCTTGTTCCTGTATCCACCCCAGACGCAGGGGATTGATCACATGCAGGGGCTTGAACTCGCTTTCAGGGTCCCACCAGCGGGACGCCAGGGCGCTGAATTTCTCGAGTTCGGACGGATCGACGTTGACGGAGGCGGACGGCTTGGCGGCTGGCATGATGAAGGCCCGAAGAAGCAAAGGTGAAATGAATAAGGGCGCCTGTGTAACAGGCGCCCTTATTGTAGCTGTAGCATTTAGCGTCGGACGCTAAACCCCGCGTGCGTCGTGGTTGCAGCGATTAGCGGCGCGTACCCACGATTTCGATTTCTACGCGACGGTTCTGGGCGCGGCCTTCGCGCGTGGCGTTGCTGGCCACGGGCTGGAGCTCACCCTTGCCTTCGGTGTAGATGCGGTTGGGGTCGATGCCCTTGCCGACCAGATACTGCTTGACCGAGTTGGCGCGGCGCTCGGACAGGCCCTGGTTGTACTGCTCGGTACCGATGGAGTCGGTGTGGCCGACGGCGATCAGGGTTTCGAGGTTGATGGACGAAGCCTGGGCGGCGACCTGGTCGAGAACCTGGCGGCCTTCGGGCTTGAGCGTGTCTTTGTCGAAATCGAAGAAGGTGTCGGCGTTCAGGACGACCTTGGTGGCGGTGGGGGCCACGACTTCGGTTTGTTGTGCGACAGGCACGCCATCACACCCGGCGATGCCGGTGGCGGGCGTCCAGAAGTTGTTGCGCCAGCAGAGCTCGTTGGTGCCGTTCATCCAGACGTCACCGTACGGGTTTTGCCAATTATCGATAGTTTGCGCGGACACTGCGCCCGAAGCCGAGAAGGCCGCGACGGCAAGCGCTAATGCGATTTTGGAGGGTTTATTCATGTTTCTCCTCGTTTGAGCTAGATGCTGAAAGTGGCGCAGCGAACCTCCGCCGCATAGTAAATAAAACGTAACCGTAACCAGTATAGCAATGCCCTGGGTTCTATCCAAGAATTGCGCTGTAAATCAGGCGTTGTCGGGCAAATCTTACGGCATTTCAGCAACGTTGGTTAAGCCTGATTCACGTCTGGAGTCCAGATAGGCGGAATTCTACCTCAACTTTCCAAGCAACGTTGGATTTTGGCAACAGTCTTCGAAAGTTGAAGTAAGTTCTGAAATTCCCGAGGGGGGAGGGGGCTGCGGGAGCGGATGCGCGGGGCGGCAGGCGGCTCCTGGCATGGTTTCAGGGCGAACACCCCGGAAGTGCTAGAATTTCCTATTGGCCCGTACTCGGTTTCTGTTCACGAATTTACCTTTAGACACCTCTATGGATTCCTACGCCAAGGAGACTCTTCCGATTTCTCTGGAAGAGGAGATGCGTCGCAGCTACCTCGATTACGCAATGAGCGTGATCGTGGGGCGGGCCCTGCCCGACGTGCGCGACGGTCTCAAGCCGGTGCATCGGCGCGTGCTCTACGCCATGCACGAACTCAACAACGACTGGAACCGGGCCTACAAGAAATCGGCGCGCATCGTCGGCGATGTCATCGGTAAGTATCACCCGCATGGTGACTCCGCCGTCTACGACACCATCGTCCGCATGGCGCAGGATTTCTCGCTGCGCTACATGCTGGTCGACGGCCAGGGCAACTTCGGTTCGGTCGACGGCGACAGCGCGGCCGCCATGCGTTACACCGAAATCCGCCTGGCCCGCATCGCCCACGAGCTGCTGGCCGACATCGACCAGGAAACGGTCGATTTCGGTCCCAACTACGACGGCAGCGAGCAAGAGCCGCTGGTGCTGCCCTCGCGCCTGCCCAACCTGCTGGTCAACGGCAGCTCGGGCATTGCCGTGGGCATGGCCACCAATATTCCGCCGCACAATCTGGCCGAGGTGGTCGACGGCTGCCTGTATTGCCTGCGCCACCCCGAATGCACGGTCGACGAGCTGATCGAGCTCATCCCGGCGCCGGATTTCCCCACGGGCGGCATCATCTACGGCATGAGCGGCGTGCGCGAAGGCTATCGCACGGGCCGCGGGCGGGTCATCATGCGGGCCAAGACCCACTTCGAGGACGCCGAAAAAGGCAATCGCCAGGCCATCATCGTCGACGAGCTTCCCTACCAGGTCAATAAAAAGTCTCTGCAGGAGCGCATTGCCGAGCTCGTCAACGAGCGCAAGATCGAAGGCATTTCCGACATCCGCGACGAGTCCGACAAAGACGGCATGCGCCTGGTCATCGAGCTCAAGCGCGGCGAGGTGCCCGAGGTCGTTCTCAACAATCTATATAAGAATACGCAGCTGCAAGACACTTTCGGCATGAACCTGGTGGCGCTGGTCGACGGCCAGCCGCGCCTGCTCAATCTCAAGCAGCTCGTCCAGCACTTCCTGGCCCATCGGCGCGAAGTCGTCACGCGCCGCACCGTGTACCAGCTGCGCAAGGCGCGCGACCGCGGCCACGTGCTGGAAGGCCTGGCCGTGGCGCTGGCCAATATCGACGATTTCATCGCCATCATCAAAGCGGCGCCCACGCCGCCGGTCGCGCGCCAGGAGCTCATGGCGCGCAGCTGGGATTCGTCGCTGGTGCGCGAGATGCTGCAGCGCGCCGACCAGGGCGACACCCCGGGCGGCCGGGCCGCCTATCGGCCCGAAGGCCTCGATACCGGCTACGGGCTGCAGGACGACGGCCAATATCGCCTCAGCGACGTCCAGGCGCAGGAAATCCTCAATATGCGCCTGCAGCGCCTGACCGGCCTGGAGCAGGACAAGATCGTCGGCGAATATAAAGAGATCATGGAAACCATCGCCGATCTGCTCGACATCCTGGCCAGGCCCGAGCGCATCACCGCCATCATCGGCGACGAACTGCTGGCGCTGAAGACCGATTTCAGCACCAATGCCAAAGACGTGCGCCGCTCGCAGATCGAGCACAACGCCACCGAGCTCGACACCGAAGACCTCATCACCCCCATGGACATGGTGGTCACCCTGTCGCAAAGCGGCTACATCAAGAGCCAGCCGCTGTCCGAATACCGGGCGCAGAAGCGCGGCGGCCGCGGCCGCCAGGCCACCACCATGAAGGAAAACGACTGGATCGACCAGCTCTTCATCGCCAATACGCACGACTATCTGCTGTGCTTCTCCGACCGCGGGCGCGTGTACTGGCTCAAGGTCTGGGAAGTCCCGCAGGGTTCGCGCGGCGCGCGCGGCCGGCCCATCGTCAATATGTTCCCCCTGGTCGACGGCGAGAAGATCACCGTGGTGCTGGCCGTGAAGGAATTCAGCGACGACCATTACGTTTTCATGGCGACGGCCCGCGGCACGGTCAAGAAGACGCCGCTGTCCGATTTCTCCAACCCCCGCAAGGCCGGCATCATCGCCGTGGCGCTGGACGAAGGCGACTACCTCATCGGCGCCGATCTTACCGACGGCAAGCACGACGTCATGCTGTTCTCCGACAGCGGCAAGGCGGTGCGCTTCGACGAGAACGACGTGCGTCCCATGGGCCGCACGGCGCGCGGCGTGCGCGGCATGTCGCTCGAAGACGGCCAGCAGGTCATCTCGCTGCTGGTGGCGGGCGACGAGTCGCAAAGCGTGCTCACCGCCACCGAGAACGGCTACGGCAAGCGTACTTCCATCGTCGAGTACACCCGCCACGGGCGCGGCACCAAGGGCATGATCGCGATCCAGACCTCGGCCCGCAATGGCAAGGTCGTGGGGGCCGTGCTGGTGACGCCGGCCGACGAAATCATGCTCATCACCACCGCCGGCGTGCTGGTCCGCACCCGCGTGTCCGAAATCCGTGAAATGGGCCGCGCCACCCAGGGCGTCACCCTCATCAACGTCGACGAGGACAGCACCCTGTCGGGCGTGCGTCGCGTGGTCGAAAGCGATGCCGACCTGGACGACGAGCCGGGTGACGAAGATTCGCCGGCCGAGAAGGGCGCATCCGGGGCCGGCGACGCCCCGGACCGGTCCGGCTCGGACGATGCTGGCGCGGGCTCCGACCCGGAAACGGGGGAGAACGACTGATGCGGCCCTGGAATTTTTCGGCGGGGCCGTCGGTCCTGCCGCTTGAAGTCTTGCAGCAGGCCGCCGCCGAAATGACCGATTGGCACGGCTGCGGCATGTCGGTCATGGAAATGAGCCATCGCGGCAAGCAGTTCATGCAGATCTGCGACGAGGCCGAGGCCGACCTGCGCGAGCTTCTGGCGGTGCCGGACGACTTCGCCGTGCTGTTCATGCAGGGCGGCGCCACGGCCGAGAACGCCATCATTCCGCTCAACCTCATCGGGCGCAACGGCTCGGGCAAGGCCGATTATGTGCTGTCCGGGTCCTGGTCCGGCAAGTCGTACAAAGAGGCCGGACGCTATGGGGACATCGCCGTCGCCGCCAGCAGCGGCGAGGCCGCCGTGCTCGACGGCGCCCAGCAAGCTCCCTGGACGTGGTTTCCGGCCGCCGACAGCTGGCGTGTGCGCCGCGACGCGGCCTATCTGCATCTGTGCAGCAACGAAACCATAGGCGGGGTCGAATTCGTCGACTGGCCCGACATGGCCGCCCTGGGCGCGCCCGACGTGCCCCTGGTGGTCGATGCCTCTTCGCACATTCTTTCGCGCCCGGTCGATTTCTCGCGCGCCGGCATGGTCTATGCGGGCGCCCAGAAAAACGCCGGGCCGGCGGGAGTCACACTGGTGTTCATCCGGCGCGACCTCATCGGCCATGCCCTGCCCATCTGCCCCACTGCCTTCGACTATGTCAACGTGGCCGAGGCGCAGTCCATGTTCAACACCCCGCCCACCTACGCCATCTATGTCGCGGGCCTAGTGTTCAAATGGCTCAAGAAGCAGGGCGGGGTGGCGGCCATCGAACGCGCCAACATCGCCAAGGCCCGGACGCTGTACGGCTATCTGGACGAGTCCTTCTTCTACGCCAATCCAGTGCACCGCCCGGTGCGCTCGCGCATGAACGTGCCCTTCATCCTGGCGGACGAGTCGCTCAACGGCGCCTTCCTGGCCGAGGCCGAGCAGACCGGTCTGCTGCAGCTCAAGGGCCACAAGAGCGTGGGCGGCATGCGCGCCTCCATCTACAATGCCCTGCCGCTGGCCGGTGTCCAGACCCTTGTCGACTTCATGCGGGATTTCGAAAAACGCCATGGATAAAGTACTGCAAAACAAGCTGGCGCCGCTGCGCGAACAGATCGACGCGGTCGACCGCGAGATTCTCGGCCTGCTCAATCAGCGGGCGCGGCTGGCCTTGCAGGTGGGCGAAGTCAAGCAGGAAGTCGACGCCGACGGCCCGATACTCAAGCCCGAACGCGAGGCGGCCCTGATCCGGCGCCTGCAAGAGCTCAACGACGGGCCGTTCACCGGGGCGGGCATCGCCGCCGTGTGGCGCGAAATCATATCCACCTGCCGCGGGCTGGAAAGCCCGCTGGTCGTCGCCTACCTGGGCCCGCAAGGCTCTTTTTCCGAGCAGGCCGCCGTCGAGCAGTTCGGCCAGAGCATCGTCAAGCTGCGCTGCGACTCCTTCGACGAGGTCTTCCGGGCCGTCGAGGCCGGCCAGGCGCACGCAGGCATGGTGCCGGTCGAGAATTCCACCGAGGGGGCGGTCAATCGCACTCTCGATTTGTTGCTGAATTCCCCGCTGCGGGTGCTGGGCGAGCGCTCGCTCAGCATTCATCACTGCCTGATGACGCGCTCCGGCTCGATGGAGGGCGTCACCCGCGTGATGGCGCACCCGCAGGCCCTGGCGCAGTGCCAGGGCTGGCTTTCCCGCCATTATCCGGGGCTTGCCCGCGACGCGGCGTCCAGCAATGCCGAGGCGGCGCGCATCGCCGCTGAAGACACCACGGTCGCGGCGATTGCGGGCAGCATGGCGGCCCAGGCCTGGGATCTCCAGGTGGTGGCCGCGGGCATCCAGGACGACCCGCAGAATCGCACCCGCTTCCTGGCCGTGGGCAATATGGAGCCCTCCGCCAGCGGCCACGACAAGACCAGCCTCATCCTGGCCGTGCCCAATCGCGCCGGCGCCGTCCACGACGTGCTCTCGCCGCTGGCGGACAACGGCGTGTCGATGAGCCGGCTCGAGTCCCGGCCGGCCCGCACCGGCCAGTGGGAATACTATTTCTATGTCGACCTCGTCGGCCACCGCGACGACGCTCCGGTGGCGCGCGCCCTGGCGGCCCTGAAAGAACGCGCGGCGTTCTTCAAGGTGCTGGGGTCCTATCCCATGCAATAGGCGGCCGTTCATGAGCGCAACGGACGCCGGCCCCGTCCCCGCATCCTCCGGCCCGCCCCTGGCCGGCGTGCTGGCTGTCGTGGGCGTGGGCCTCATCGGCGGCTCGTTCGCCGCCGCCATGCGGCAGGCCGGAGCCGCCGGGACCATTCTCGGGGCCGGACGCCAGCCCCGGACCCTGGCCCGCGCGCGGCGCCTGGGCCTGATCGACGAGGCCGTCACACTCGAAGAAGCCGCCGCCCGGGCCGATCTCATTCTGCTCTCGATTCCGGTCGGCGCGACCGAGGCCGTCCTGGCCCGCATGGCGCCGCATCTGCGCCCCGACACGCTGCTGACCGACGCCGGCAGCACCAAGGCCGACGTGGCGCAGGCGGCGCGCTCGGCCCTGGGCGAGCGCATCGCCCAGTTCATTCCCGGACATCCCATCGCCGGGGCCGAAGCCACGGGCCCGGAAGCCGCCCACAAAGATCTGTACCAGGGGCGCACCGTGGTGCTCACCCCCTTGCCTGAAAACCGCGAAGAGGGCCGGCGGCTGCTGCGGCGGGCCTGGGAGGCCTGCGGCGCGCGCGTCGTCAGCATGCAGCCCGAGGCCCACGACGCGGCGCTGGCGTCGGTCAGCCACATGCCGCATTTCCTGGCGTCGGTCTTCATGGGCCAGGTGGCCGCGGCAAAGGACTCCGACCAGCGCATGGCGCTGGCGGGCACGGGTTTCCGCGACTTCACCCGCATCGCCGCGGGCTCGCCCGAGATGTGGCGCGACATCTTCCTGGCCAACCGCAAGGCGGTGCTCGACGAACTCGACCAATTCCGGGCGGCCCTGGACCAGGCCGAACAATGCCTGCGCGACGAAGACGGCCAGGGCTTGTATGATTTTCTTGAACGCGCGGCGCTGGCGCGCCGTTTCTGGGGTAGCAGGAGCCGTTTATGACCTCTGATACCAGCCTGTTGCTGCAGCCGCTCACCACCGCGAAAGGCGACGTGCGCCTGCCGGGCTCCAAAAGCATTTCGAACCGCGTGCTGTTGCTGGCCGCGCTGGCCCAGGGCACGACCCGGGTCGGAGGCCTGCTCGAATCTGACGACACGCGGGTCATGATCGCCTCGCTGCGGGACCTGGACGTTTCCTTGAGCGAAGTGGACGAAAGCACGCTCGAGATTACCGGGGGGTGTCCGTTCCCCAACGCGCGGGCCGAGCTTTTTCTGGGCAATGCCGGTACGGCGTTCCGACCCCTGACGGCGGCGCTTGCCTTCATGGGGGGCGACTACCGCCTTTCTGGCGTGCCGCGCATGCACGAGCGGCCCATCGGCGACCTGGTGGATGCCCTTCGGCAGGCCGGGGCGCAGGTCGACTACCTGGGCAGCTCGGGCTATCCGCCCCTGGCCATCGGCAAGGGGCGGTTGGGCTCCGATGAGCCGGTGCGCATCAAGGGCTCGGTTTCCAGCCAGTTCCTGACCGCCTTGCTGATGGCCGGGCCGATCTATACCGCGGCGACGGGCCGCGACCTGGTCATCGAGGTCGAGGGCGTGCTGATCTCCCGGCCCTACATCCTGATCACGCTCAACCTGATGGCCCGCTTCGGCGTCGACGTCAAGTGCGAGGGCTGGCAGCGCTTCACCATTCCCGCATCCGCAGCCTACCGCTCGCCGGGCGCCATCGGCATCGAGGGCGACGCCTCTTCGGCCTCGTACTTCATGGCGCTGGGCGCCATCGGCGGCGGCCCGGTGCACATCCATGGAGTGGGCTCGCGCAGCATACAGGGCGACATCGCCTTTGCCGACACCCTGCAGGCCATGGGGGCGCAGGTCACCTGGCATGCCGATTCGATCGAGGTTTCCGGCGCGCGCGTGGCCCGGGGCGACCGGCTCAAGGCCTTCGACGAAGATTTCAATCTCATTCCCGATGCCGCCATGACGGCCGCCGCCCTGGCCCTGTATGCCGACGGCCCCTGCACCTTGCGCAACATCGGCAGCTGGCGGGTCAAGGAAACCGACCGCATCCACGCCATGGCCACCGAGCTGGGCAAGCTGGGAGCCAAGGTCGAAGAGGGCGAGGACTGGTTGCAGGTGCATCCGCTGCAGCACGACGACTGGCGCGAGGCCAGCATCGCCACCTACGACGACCACCGCATGGCCATGTGTTTTTCGCTGGCCGCTTTCGGGCCGTGCCCCGTCGTCATTCAGGATCCGGCCTGCGTCAGCAAGACGTTCCCGGACTATTTTTCGGTGTTCCAGGGGATGGTCTCGGCATGAACGCGACCAATCCGCAGACACCCGTCATCACCATCGACGGCCCCACCGCCTCCGGCAAAGGAACCATCGCCCATCGCGTGGCGCAGGTTCTGGGCTGGTCGGTGCTGGACAGCGGCGCGCTCTACCGCCTCAGCGCGCTGGCCTGCCTGGACCGCGGCGTGGACACCTCGGACGAAGCCGCGGTCGCCGCCATTGCGCGCGAACTCGACGTGCAGTTCAAGGGCGAGCAGGTGCTGCTGGACGGCTGCGACGTCGCAGCCCGCATCCGCGACGAAACAGTGGGCAACCTGGCTTCCGCCATCGCCCCGCAAATGCCGCTGCGCAACGCGCTGCTGGCCCGCCAGCGGGCCTTCCGCTGCGGGCCGGGCCTGGTGGCCGACGGCCGCGACATGGGAACCGTGGTGTTTCCCGACGCCCCTCTCAAGATTTTCCTCGAGGCCGACGTCGCGGCGCGGGCTGAAAGAAGATGTAAGCAGTTGAAGGAAAAGGGTTTTTCTGCTAATCTAGCAAACCTCATGAAGGATATGCAGGCGCGCGATCATCGCGATCGCACGCGCAGCGTTGCGCCGCTTTGCCCGGCGCCCGATGCGAACACGATCGATTCATCACGTTTGAGCATCGATGAAACGGTCAATGCAGTACTCGATCTGTGGTCTAGAAACCCGGCATCGAAAACCAGTTCCCGAGCATGAACCCATGTCTCGGGGTGTTTGTTCACTCCACTAGGGCGCAGGCCCCGGTGTGTTTTTTAATAGCCATCCGGCTAATGGACTTTATTTAATGTCTTCCATCCCAACCACTGCCGCCATGGGCGGCGAAAGCTTCGCCGACCTGTTCGCCGAAAGCCTCCAGAACCAGGACATGAAATCGGGCGAGGTCATCTCGGCCGAGGTCGTGCGCATCGATCACAATTTTGTCGTGGTCAACGCAGGGCTCAAATCAGAAGCACTGATTCCCGTCGAAGAATTCCTCAACGACCAGGGCGAGCTCGAAGTCGAAGCAGGCGATTTCGTATCGGTTGCCATCGACTCGCTCGAAAACGGCTACGGCGACACGATTCTGTCGCGTGACCGCGCCAAGCGCCTGTCGGCATGGCTGCAGCTCGAGCAGGCGCTCGAGTCCGGCGAACTGGTCAACGGCACCATCACCGGCAAGGTCAAGGGCGGCCTCACGGTCATGACCAACGGCATCCGCGCCTTCCTGCCCGGTTCGCTGGTCGACCTGCGCCCCGTCAAGGACACCACCCCCTACGAGGGCAAGACCCTCGAATTCAAGGTCATCAAGCTCGATCGCAAGCGCAACAACGTCGTGCTGTCGCGTCGCGCCGTGCTCGAAGCCAGCATGGGCGAAGAGCGCGAAAAGCTGCTCGAGACCCTGCACGAAGGCGCAGTGGTCAAGGGCGTGGTCAAGAACATCACCGACTACGGCGCGTTCGTCGACCTGGGCGGCATCGATGGCCTGCTCCACATCACCGACATGGCATGGCGCCGTGTCCGCCACCCCTCCGAAGTGCTGCAGGTGGGCCAAGAGATCGAAGCCAAGGTCCTCAAGTTCGACCAGGAAAAAAGCCGTGTCTCACTGGGCGTCAAGCAACTGGGCGAAGACCCCTGGGTCGGCCTGGCCCGCCGCTATCCGCAAGGCACCCGCCTGTTCGGCAAGGTCACCAACCTGACCGACTACGGCGCGTTCGTTGAAGTCGAAGCCGGCATCGAAGGCCTGGTCCACGTGTCCGAAATGGACTGGACCAACAAGAACGTCGACCCCCGCAAGGTGGTCACCCTGGGCGAAGAAGTCGAAGTCATGGTCCTCGAGATCGACGAAGACCGCCGCCGCATCTCGCTGGGCATGAAGCAGTGCCGCGCCAACCCCTGGGAAGAGTTCTCCATCAACTTCAAGCGTGGCGACAAGGTCCGCGGCGCCATCAAGTCCATCACCGACTTCGGCGTGTTCGTCGGCCTGCCCGGCGGCATCGACGGCCTGGTCCACCTGTCCGACCTGTCCTGGACCGACTCCGGCGAAGAAGCTGTGCGCAACTTCAAGAAGGGCGACGAAATCGACGCCGTCGTGCTGGGCATCGACACCGACAAAGAGCGCATCTCGCTGGGCATCAAGCAGCTCGAAGGCGATCCGTTCAACAACTTCGTCTCCACCTACGACAAGGGCGCCGTGGTTCCGGGCACCATCAAGTCGGTCGAGCCCAAGGGCGCCGTCGTGACCCTGTCGGTCGACGTCGAAGGCTATCTGCGCGCTTCCGAGATCTCGGCCGGCCGTGTCGAAGACGCCACCACCGTGCTGCAAGAAGGCGCCAACATCGAAGCCATGATCATCAACATCGACCGCAAGTCGCGTTCGATCCAGTTGTCGATCAAGGCGCGCGATAACGCCGAAACCGCCGACACGCTCCAGCGCATGTCCGAAGCCAGCGCCTCCTCGGGTACCACCAACCTGGGCGCCCTGCTGAAGGCCAAGCTGGACCAGCAACGCGACGACGGTTAATCGCTCGTGACTAAGTCTGAGCTGATCGCGCTGCTCGCCAGCCGCTACCCCCAACTTGCGGCGCGCGACACCGATATCGCCGTCAAGACGGTTCTCGATGCCATGACCCAGGCCCTGGTCAATGGTCAGCGCATCGAGATCCGGGGCTTCGGCAGCTTCTCGCTGTCGATGCGTTCGCCGCGTGTCGGCCGCAATCCCAAGTCGGGCGAAAAAGTGATGGTGCCTGCCAAGCAGGTGCCTCACTTCAAGGCCGGCAAAGAATTGCGCGAACGGGTCGATGCGGCGTTCGACGCCGAGGTCAAGGCGGCGGGCGGCTTCACCGAAGACTCTTCATATTCCGAAAGCGAGGGCGAAGGCGAAAACCCGTTCGCCGCCCGCATCATGCACGGGTAGCCTCGTTTCGGCGTAGGCGGTCCCAATGCCCCCGGCCATGCCGGGGGCATTTTTTTGCCGCCGGGCCGCCCCAAGGCAAAAAAAGCCCCCTCGGGGGGCAGCAAGCAGACGCTAGTCTGCGTAGCGTGGGGGCATCTTTCTACACCGTTTACCTTACAATTGCGATATCCCTGATATCTGGAGTTGAGTGATGCGTTTCGTGATCTGGGCAGTGCGCTTGGTGGTGTTCGTCCTGGTGCTGCTGTTCGCGTTGAAAAACACCGAGCCGGTCGACGTAGGCCTATACGCCGATCACGTCATTCGCGCGGTTCCGCTCATCGTCGTCATGCTGGTCGCCTTTGCGGTGGGCGCCTTGTTTGCCGCTGTCTTCGTCATGCCGGCCCTGATGCGCCGGCGCCGCGAGGTGGCTCGCCTGCGCCGCGAGGTCCTGCGCCTGCAGGAAGACGCCGCCCGCCGCCCGGCGGAAGAGGCCCCCGTCGCGCCCGAAGCCATCGCGCCCCTGGCGCCGCTGTAAGCCACAATCCGTTTTCTGAGGTCGACATAGTGGATTTCGAACCATGGTGGCTGATATCCGTACCTGTGCTGTTTGCGCTGGGCTGGATCGCGGCAAGGGTGGACATCAGGCAGATGCTGTCCGAGACACGCAATCTGCCCGACTCCTATTTCAAGGGGCTCAACTTCATACTCAACGAGGAGCCCGACCGGGCCATCGACGCTTTCGTCGAGGTCGCCAAGCTGGATCCCGAAACGACCGAGCTGCATTTTGCGCTGGGCAGCCTGTTCCGCCGGCGCGGCGAGATGGAGCGCGCCATCCGGGTGCACCAGAGCCTGCTTGCGCGCGCCGATCTGCCCCAGGAGGAACGCGAACACGCTCAGCACGAGCTGGGGCAGGATTTCCTCAAGGCCGGCATGCTCGACCGGGCGGAGCAGGCTTTTCAACAAGTGCTGGACACGCGCTTCGCCGTGCCGGCGGTGAGGGCGCTGATCCGCATCTATGAGTCCGAGCACGACTGGCCGCGGGCCATCGAGGCCGTCAAGCGCCTGCGGGCGCTCGTGGACGAACCGGTTCCGCAACTGGTGCACTATCAGTGCGAACAGGCCCAGACGGCGTTGTCCATCAAACCGCCCGATCTGGCCGCCGCCAGCGCCGCGTTGGATGCCGCCGACAACGCCGCCCACGCCTTGCGGGGTCAGGTGCGGGGCCATGCTTCCGAAGCCCGCATCGCCATGTTGCGCGCGGCCGTAGCGCGGTACGACAACAACCGCGAACGCGAGCGGGTCTATCTCGAGTCCGTGCTCAGTACGGCGCCCGAATACGCCGGCCTGATCGCCGAACCGCTGCTGGAAAGCTATCGCAGCATGGGCCAGGCAAGCCAGGGGCTCAAGGTGCTGACCCGGCACTACATGCGCTACCCCGCGCTCGACGTCTTCAACGTCATCTTCCGCGAGCTGCGCGCTCAGGACGGCTATGCGCCCGCATGGGAGTTCGCCCGCGACGCGTTGCGCGCGCATCCCACATTGCTGGGCCTGGACCGCCTGCTCGAGGTCGAATTGGCCTCGGGCAATACGCCGCCCGGGCCCAATATGGCGCCCGATTCAGACCTGGGCTTGCTGCGCTCGCTCATACACAAGCATACGCAGCGGCTCGATCGATATGCCTGCAGCGTCTGCGGCTTCGAGGCCAGGCATTTCTACTGGCAGTGTCCGGGCTGCAATTCCTGGGAAACCTACCAGCCGCGGCGCATCGAGGAGTTGGCATGATGGCGTTCCCCTCAGAGGCCGTCGCGCACTCCAGGGTGCTGGTGGTGGGCGACCTGATGCTGGACCGCTACTGGTTCGGCGAAGTAGAGCGCATTTCACCCGAGGCGCCGGTGCCGGTGGTGCGCGTGGCGCGCCGTGAAGACCGCCTGGGCGGCGCGGCCAACGTGGCGCGCAATATTGTGTCGCTGGGCGCCCAAGCCACCCTGGTCGGTGTCGTCGGCGACGACGAAGCCGGCCGCCGCATCGCGGCCTTGTCGCGACAAGAGGGCATCGATGCCCGGCTCGTGGTCGATCCACAGCTTCCGACGACGCTGAAGATGCGGGTCATGGGCCGCCAGCAGCAACTGTTGCGCGTCGACTTCGAAGAGACCCCGGACGGCGGCTGCCTGGATACGCTGAAAACCGACGTCGAGGCCTTGATCGCGCGGCACGACATGGTGGTGCTGTCGGACTATGCCAAGGGGGCGCTGGCTCGTGTCGAAGAACTCGTCCAGGCGGCCCGCGCGGCGGGGGTCCCCGTGCTGGTCGACCCCAAGGGCCATGCTTATCGCCGCTATGCAGGCGCCACCATCATCACGCCCAATCGGGCTGAGATGACCGACGCGGTGGGCCGCTGGAGCACCGAGGCCGAACTCGAAGAGCGCGCCCAGCGCCTGCGCGGCGAACTGTCGCTCGAGGCTTTGCTGGTGACCAGGTCCGAGCAGGGCATGACCTTATTTACCGACGAGGGCCGGCAGCACATCGATGCGCAGGCCCACGAAGTGTTCGATGTGTCGGGCGCCGGCGACACGGTGCTGGCCGCGCTGGCCGTCACTCGGGCTGCGGGCCTGCCGTGGTTCGAGGCGGTCAAGTGGGCCAACCGCGCCGGCGGGGTGGTGGTCGGCAAACTGGGAACATCCGTCGTCACAGCAGGAGAATTGACATGATCGTGGTAACAGGGGCGGCCGGATTCATCGGCAGCAATCTGGTGCGTGGCCTGAACCGCCGCGGCCAAACGGACATCCTCGCGGTGGATGACCTGACCGAGGGCGACAAGTTCGTGAACCTGGTCGACGGCCAGATATCGGACTACATGGACAAGGACGAATTCAGGCAGCGCCTGTCCCAGGGCCGTCTGCCGGGCATCCAGGCGATTCTGCACCAGGGGGCATGCTCGGACACGACCGAGCGCAACGGCAAGTACATGCTGGACAACAATTATCGGGTCACGCTCGAAATCTTCCAGTATGCGCAGAAGCACAAGATCCCGCTGCTGTATGCGTCGTCGGCGGCGGTCTATGGGGCGGGGCCGGCGTATATCGAAGACCTGCTCTACGAAGCGCCGCTGAACGTCTACGGTTATTCCAAGTTCCTGTTCGACCAGGTGCTGCGGCGCCATCTGGGCAATCTGGCGGCGCCGGTGGTGGGCCTGCGCTACTTCAACGTCTACGGTCCCAGCGAACAGCACAAGGGCCGGATGGCGTCGGTGGCGTTCCACAATATGAACCAGTTCCGGGCCGAGGGGCATGTCAGGCTGTTTGGCGGCTGGGACGGCTATCCGGACGGCGGGCAGATGCGGGATTTCATCCACGTGGACGACGTGGTGGACGTGAATCTGCACTTTCTCGATCACCCTGAGGTCTCGGGCATTTTCAACTGCGGGACGGGCAGGGCACAGCCCTTCAACGACGTGGCGTCGACGGTGGTCAATACTTTGCGCGAGGCGTCGGGGCAGGCGGCGCTGCCGCTCCAGGAACTGGTGGCGCAGAAACTGATCCGCTATATTGATTTCCCGGATGATCTGAAGGGCCGCTATCAAAGCCATACGCAGGCGGATCTGAGCCGCTTGCGCAAGGCGGGGTTCACGCAAGAGATGCGGGATGTGCAGACGGGGGTGGCGGAGTACGCCAGGGTGCTGCTGAAGCAGGGGCGTATCTAGGGTATCGAACGTCGCGCGCGGCGTATTTGTACGAATGGACCAAGCATGGCACATGCCATGGCCCGAAATGGCGGTGAATCGCATCATGGTGGCTGACAGGCTGTTTCAACGGCCTGCATTTCCGTTCATTCATCCGGAGGTCGCCATGAACCCGTTCACAGAATCAACCGTAGCACGTCCCCTGTCGGAATTCCCTTCCAACGCCGCCAACGACGATGCCCTGCAAGGGCTTGAAACCGGCCCTCACGGCAAGGGGCTCGAAAGCCGGCCTTCTTCCAATGGCGGGCGAGAGGGCCGCATGCCGCTTCGCCATCCGCGCGCGGCGCGCCTGGCGCGGCGCCGTGCCCGGGCTCAAGCCCAGGCCCAGGCTTCAGAAGAGCGGCCGATGGCATTTTGGCAAGCCCATTGCCGCAAGGCGGCGGGGGCGCTGCTGGGCTTTGTGCTGGCCCTGGCCCTGCCTTCGGCGTGGGCGGTCGATGTCAACAGCGCCAATGCGCAGCAGCTTGAAACCATCACCGGCATCGGCCCCAAGACGGCGCAGGTCATCATCGACGAACGCGCGCGCGGCGGCAGCTTCGAATCGTTCGACGACCTGGCCGAGCGGGTCAAGGGCATCGGTCCCAAGAAGGCCCAATCGCTTCAGGCGGCGGGGCTGGTGGTGGGGCAGGCCGACGCGGCGCCCAAAAACGCCGCTCCGGCGGCGCAGCGCAAAGCGGGAAAGTAGGTTTTCAACTTTCGATTCCCGACCGGGGCTCCGCCTCGGCCCCGAGGCGGAGTCCTATTCAAAAGGCGGCGCGCCGCCGCGGAACCGATCCGGGTCCGGGCGTCCTTTTTGGTGATGGCTTCTGCCCCTTGTGTTGGGTGTATCATTTGCCCATGAAACAATATCAGACCATCGAGCAAACCATAGGCGATACGCCGCTGGTGCGACTGCAGCGCATTCCGGGGCAGCTTGGCCAAGACCGGGGCAACGTCATCCTGGCCAAGCTCGAGGGCAACAACCCCGCGGGGTCGGTGAAAGACCGCGCCGCCAATTCCATGATCAGCCGGGCCGAGCAGCGCGGCGAGATCAAGCCCGGCGATACGCTTATCGAGGCCACCAGCGGCAACACCGGCATCGCGCTGGCCATGGTGGCCGCGGTGCGCGGCTACAAGATGATACTCATCATGCCCGACAATCTGTCGCTCGAACGCCGGGCGGCCATGACGGCGTATGGCGCCGAGTTGATCCTGACGCCGGCCGACAAGGGCGGCATGGAATACGCTCGCGATCTGGCCACGTCCATGCAGGCCGAAGGCAAGGGCAAGGTGCTGGACCAGTTCGCCAATCCCGACAATACCCAGGCCCACATCGACGGCACCGGACCCGAGCTGTGGCGTCAGACCGATGGCCGAATCACGCACTTCGTCAGCGCCATGGGCACGACGGGCACCATCATGGGCGTGGGCAGCTATCTGCGCAGCCGGAATCCGGCCATCCAGGTCATCGGCGCCCAGCCCGCCGAAGGCGCTTCGATTCCGGGCATACGCAAATGGCCCGAAGCCTACCAGCCCAAGATCTATCATCCCGAGCAGGTCGATGCGTTCGAATATATCGGCCAGCACGAGGCCGAGGAAATGGCCCGCCGTCTTGCCGCCGAAGAAGGAATTTTCGCCGGCATTTCGTCGGCGGGGGCGCTGGTGGCGGCACTGCGCGTGGCCGCGCGGGCCGAAAACGCCACTATTGCCTTCATCATTTGCGATCGCGGCGATCGCTACCTTTCCACCGGCGTGTTCAATTGAGCCGCTAGGCGCCGGCGCGATCCAAGAACTCTACAGCGATCGCGCCAGCCGCAGCCCCGTGTACTGCCAGCGGGCATGGGTGGGGAAAAAGTTGCGGTAGGTGACCCGGCTGTGATCGGGCGGCGTCACGCAAGAGCCGCCTCGCAGCACGTACTGGTTGACCATGAACTTGCCGTTGTACTCGCCGATGGCGCCCGCGGCCGGCTTGAAGCCCGGGTAGGGCGCATAGCTGCTTGAGGTCCATTGCCAGGCGGTATCGAACACTTGTTCGATGGCGGGCGCATCGGCGGGTTCGCCTTCGTCGAGGCCGCGCCGGGTGGATGCCACCGCGTGCTCCCATTCGGCCTCGCTCGGTAGGCGGGCCTGCGCCCAGCGCGCATAAGCGTCCGCTTCATAATACGAAAGATGCCGCACGGCCTGATCCGGCCCCAGCGGCTGCATGCCATACAGCGTGAACTCATGCCAGGCCCCGTCGCGCTGCTCCCAATATAAAGGCCGGGCGACAGGCCTGGGGCCGGCGTGCAGCCACGCCCAGCCTTCGGAGAGCCACAGGGCGGGGTCTTCGTAGCCGCCGGCCTGCATGAACTCCAGGTACTCGGCATTGGTGACCAGCCTGGAGGCCAGGGCATAGGGTTCGAGATATTGCCGGTGCCGGGGCGTCTCGTTGTCGAAGAAAAAGCCTTCGCCCTGGTGGCCGAGCTCGACGACGCCGCCGTCGAACGAGCGCCATTGCAAGGCGGAAGGCGGATTGGGTTGCGGCATGGCCTCGTCGCGGTAGGCCGGCCGCAGAGGATTGTGCCAGAACAGATGCTGCAGGTCGGTCAGGATCAGCTCCTGGTGCTGCTGCTCGTGCTGCAGTCCCAGCTCGATGAGGCGTTCGAGTTCGGGGTCGCCGTCTCCGGAAGGCGCGGCGGCGATCAGAATCAGCGATTCAATGCGGGCATCGACGTCGTTGCGGTACTCGTGCACTTCATCCATGCCGGGCCGGGTGATGAGACCGCGTTGCGAGCGCGTGTATTGCTCGCCGATGCCGTTGTAATACGAATTGAACAGCATCCTGAAAGCAGGATGGAAGGGCCGGAAGCCGGGCTCGAAACGTTCGAGCACGAAAGTCTCGAAGAACCAGGTCGTGTGGGCCAGGTGCCATTTGACCGGGCTGGCGTCGGTCATGGACTGCGCACAGCAGTCTTCGTCGCTGAGCGGTTCGGCCAGCATCGTGCTGGCGCGCCGCACATCCTCGAATCGGGATAGCAAGGTACCGGAAAGCGTCATCACGCGGCATCCTCCTTTCGCAAAGCGCCGGGCAGCGAACCGGCATGGACGACCGCGAACCAGCCGGCGGGATCCGTCCAGTATCCGGTCGGCGTCCAGCCGGCATCCTCCAGCAGGGCGGTCAGCGAGGGGCGGGTGTATTTGTAGCTGCTTTCCGTGTGGATGCGTTCGCCTTCGGCAAAGCGCCGGCTCGCGCCGGCCCACCGGACGTGCACGGGGCGCCGCGCCTGCAAGTGCATTTCGACTCGGCTCTGCTGTTCGTTGAAGAAAGCCACGTGCTCCCAGTCGCGCACGTCGAAGTCCGCGTCCAGCAGACGATTGAGATTGCGCAGCAGATTCAGATTGAAGGCGCCGGTCAGGCCCAGGGCGTCGTCATAGGCGGCGTTGAGCACCTCGGTTTCCTTGACCAGGTCGACGCCCAGCAGCAGCGACGCGTGCTCGCCGCCCGACTGGCGCAGGCCGCTCAGAAAGCGGTGGGCGTCGCCGGGGCCGAAGTTGCCCAGTGAGGACCCCGGGTAGAAGAACAGGCGGTTATCCGCAGGCACCTCTTCCGGCAGGCGCAGGCCCCGGGAGAAATCCTGGCCCAGCGCCGTCATGCGGATATGGGGGTGCCGCGACTGAAGTCCGTCCAGCGCGTTGCGCAGGAAATCGGCCGATATATCCACGGCCACGTAGTGGCTTGGCGCCAGCGCGTCGAACAGCCTTTCCGCCTTGGCGCAGTTGCCCGCGCCCAGGTCGATGAGGACGGCGCCGCGCCCCACGGCGCCGGCGATGTCCGGCAGATGATCCCCGACGATGGCGGTCTCCGTGCGGGTGGGATAGTACTCCGGCAGCAGGCACAGGGTCTCGAACAGCTTGGAGCCCAGGGTGTCGTAGAGGTATTTGGGAGGCACTTCGGCCGGCGAAGCCAGCAGCCCATGGGTCAGTTCGGCGTGTTCCGCCGGGCTGCAGCCGATTGCGGCGGTGTTGAGTTGTTCGCTTGCACAGTCGTCCGCATCGGACTGCAGGACAAGAGGGGAGGGTATCGACATTGGCTTTCGCTCTGGGTCTGCCCACATGGCCTCGGGCGGCCTTTTAGAGTAACACTGTCGATGAAGCCGGGTAAGGCCGCCGAAGGGCGGCCCCGCCTCGGCCGGGGGCTCAGTTGGGCGCGCCGTAGCCCATGCGCGCGGCCAGTTCCTGGGCCAGGTCGGCCACCGAGCTTGCATAGAAATAACTGCGGTTGTAGTGGGTGATGGCGAAGAAATTGGGCGTGCCGCTGCGGTATTCGGCCGTTTTGCGCGGCTCGTCCACCAAGTCGACGACCCCCAGTTTGTGCCGCATCCAGCCGTCGCCGAAGGCGCCTCCCGCCGAGGCCTGCACGGTCGCAGCGCCACGTGTTTTAAGTTGTTCCCAGTCGTAAACAGGTTCCAGTCCGCCATGCACGAGCGACTTCGCATCGGCCGGAAGCGCGACCGGCGCGAAGACCGGCAGACCCGGCTGCCAGCCATGCTCGACCAGGAAATTGGCCACCGACATGATGGCGTCATCGGGGCTGGCGGCCAGATCGATGCCGCGGTCGCCGTCGCCGTCGACGGCGTAGCGCATCAGGCTGCCCGGCATGAATTGCGGCAAGCCCATCGCCCCTGCAAACGAGCCCGTGGCCCGGCGCGCGTCCAGGACGCCCTGGTGATCGAGCACGATGAGATCCGCCAGTTGGTCCTGGAACAGTTGGCTGCGGTCGGGACGGTCGGGATCGGGGTAGCGAAAGGCCAGGGTGGCGATGGCGTCCAGCACCGAAAAGCTGCCGGTGTGCCGTCCGTAGACCGTTTCGACGCCTATGATGGCCACGATGATGGAGGGAGGGACGCCGTACTTGGCCGCCGCTTTGTCCAGCGTCGCGCGGTGCTGGGTCCAGAACTCGACCCCGGCGCGTATGCGCACCGGCTCGACGAAGCGCTTGCGATAAGTGACCCAGCTGCGCCGCACGCGCGTCTTGGCGGGCGACATCAGCGACGCCGCCTTGGCGTCGTAGCGGGCGTCTTCGAGCAGCGCTTCGACGTGGGCCGGTGGCAGCTTGCGGTCGGCCGCGATCCGGCGGGCGTACTCCTGGATCTCGGGCTTGAGCCGGCCTTGCGGGTCGACGAAACCGTTGATGTCCGTGGAAGGAGCGGGGGGCCTGCGGGCGTGGGGGGCGGCGGCCGGGGCGGAGGCCTGTTGCGCCGGCGCGAGCTGCGCCGAAGGCGGGGCCGTGTGGCTGGATGCGCAGCCGCCCAGCAGCACGGCTGCCGCGACTTGCAAAATGCGGACGGGTTTGAACATAATCCTCCTTATGCAGACCCTCTATATTACCCACCCCGAATGCCGCCTGCATGAAATGGGCGCATGGCATCCCGAAAGCCCTTTCCGTCTCGATGCCATCAGCGATCAACTGATTTCAAGCGGTCTGCAAGCGCTGCTCGACGAACGCGAGGCGGTTCCGGCCCAGGAAGCGGACATATTGCGCGTGCACACGCCATCTCTCCTGGCCGGCCTGCGCCGTCTTTCGCCGGTCCAGGGCTATGCCGAGATCGATCCGGACACGCTGATGAATCCCCACACCCTGGCGGCGGCCTTTGCCGCGGCCGGGGCCGGCATCACCGCGGTCGACGCCGTCATGGACGGGCAGGCGTCCACCGCCTTCTGCGCGGTCCGCCCGCCGGGGCATCATGCCCGGCCCGGCCAGGCCATGGGCTTCTGCTTTTTCAACAATCTGGCAGTAACTGCAGCGTATACGCTTGAAAAATACGGGTTTAAACGGATAGCTATCATCGATTTCGACGTGCATCATGGCAATGGAACCGAAGAAATGTTCGCCGGAGACAGCCGCATCCTGATGTGCAGTTTTTTCCAGCACCCGCTCTTTCCTAATGTGTACGCTGAAAACCCAGGCCCAAACATGGTCAATGTGGCGGTGCCTCCCCATTCAGACAGCGCCGCCCTGCGCGACATCGTCGAGTCCCGCTGGATGCCGCGGCTCGAGGCGTTCGAGCCCGAGTTCGTCTTCGTGTCGGCCGGTTTCGACGGCCACCGCGACGACATGCTCGGCCAGCTCGACATGACCGAGGCCGATTACGCCTGGATCACCGAAAAACTCGTCGACCTGGCGGACCGCAGCGCCCAGGGGCGCATCGTCAGCTTCCTCGAGGGGGGCTACGATCTGTCCGCCCTGGGTCGCAGTGTTGCAGCGCACATCAAAGCATTGGCAAAGCTGTAGAATGCAATATTGCCCGAATTTCCATTCATATCCCGGAGGAAGTGCTCGATGAAGGTATTGGTGCCCGTCAAGCGTGTGGTTGATTACAACGTCAAGGTGCGCGTGAAGTCGGATCAAAGCGGCGTGGATATCGCCAACGTGAAGATGTCCATGAATCCTTTCGACGAAATCGCCGTCGAAGAAGCCACCCGACTGAAAGAAAAGTCCGTCGCCACCGAGATCGTGGCTGTTTCTTGCGGCATTGCACAATGCCAGGAAACGCTGCGCACCGCGATGGCCATCGGGGCGGACCGCTCCATCCTGGTCCAGACCGACGCCGAACTGCAGCCCCTGGCCGTGGCCAAGCTGCTCAAGGCGGTGGTCGACAAAGAGCAGCCCCAACTGGTCATCCTGGGCAAGCAGGCCATCGATGACGACGCCAACCAGACGGGCCAGATGCTGGCCGCGCTGCTGGACTGGCCCCAGGCCACCTTCGCCAGCAAGGTCGAGGTCTCGGGCGACACGGCGACCGTCACGCGCGAGATCGACGGCGGCCTCGAAACCGTGTCGCTCAAGCTGCCGGCCATCGTCACCACCGACCTGCGCCTGAACGAGCCGCGCTACGTCACTCTGCCCAACATCATGAAGGCCAAGAAGAAGCCGCTCGACACCACCACGCCCGAAGAACTGGGCGTGGATGCGGCCCCGCGCCTGAAGACGCTCAAGGTGGCTGAGCCGCCCGCGCGTTCGGCCGGCGTCATGGTGGCGGACGTTGCCGCCCTGGTCGACAAACTCAAGAATGAAGCAAAGGTGATCTAATCATGTCGATACTCGTCATCGCAGAACACGACAAGGCCCAGCTCAGGGGCGCAACACTGAACGCGGTCGCGGCCGCCCAGAAAATCGGCGGCGACGTGCACGTGCTGGTCATGGGCCAGGGCGTGCAGGCCATTGCCGACCAGGCCGCCAAGCTGGCCGGCGTAGGCAAGGTGCTGCTGGCCGACGGCCAGGCGCTGGCCGAGAGCCTGGCCGAAAACGTGGCCGCGCAGGTGCTGGCCGTGGCCCAGGGTTATGGCCACATCGTCTTCGCCGCCACGGCCGAAGGCAAGAACGTCGCCCCGCGGGTTGCCGCCAAGCTCGACGTCGCGCAAATTTCCGACATCGTCGCGGTCGAATCGCCCGATACCTTCCAGCGTCCCATCTATGCCGGCAACGCCATCGCCACGGTGCAGTCCGCCGATGCGGTCAAGGTCATCACCGTGCGCACGACGGCTTTCGACCCGGTGGCGGCCGAAGGCGGCCAGGCTTCGGTTGAAGCGGTCGACGCCGTGGCTGATTCGGGGCTGTCGTCCTTCGTGGGCCGCGAAGTGGCCAAGAGCGACCGTCCCGAACTGGCCGGCGCCGCGGTGGTGGTGTCGGGCGGACGCGGCATGGGCAGCGCCGACAACTTCAAGCTGCTCGAGCCCCTGGCCGACAAGCTGGGCGCGGCGCTGGGCGCTTCGCGCGCGGCGGTGGACGCCGGCTACGCGCCCAACGACTGGCAGGTCGGCCAGACGGGCAAGATCGTCGCACCCCAGCTCTATATCGCCGTGGGCATCTCGGGCGCCATCCAGCACCTGGCCGGCATGAAAGACTCCAAGGTCATCGTGGCCATCAACAAAGACGCCGAAGCCCCGATCTTCAGCGTGGCCGACTACGGTCTGGTCGGCGATCTGTTCCAGGTCGTGCCGGAACTGACCAAGTCGCTGTAAAGCGCGGCCGCCGCGTGGCGGCCGGCCATACCGGCGCCGCGCGGCAGCTGTCTTCGGACGGAGGGCATCATGGGCTACAGCACGCCCTTGCGGGAGTATCAGTTCGTTCTCGAAGAATTGTCCGATCTGCCGGCGCTGCTGGGCCTGCCGGGTTTCGAAGGCTTGTCCGTCGACCTCGTCAAGGCGGTGCTCGAAGAAAACGCGCGCTTCGTCCAGTCTGAAATCGCGCCGCTCAATGCCGGGGGCGATGCGTCCCCGGCGCGCTGGCTCGACGGCATGGTCGAAACCTCGCCGGGTTTTCGGCAGGCCTTCGGCCAATATGCCCAGGGCGGCTGGCAGGGCCTGCAGCACGACGCCAAGCTTGGCGGACAGGGCTTCCCCAAGCTGGTCGGCACGGCCGCGGTCGAAAATCTCAATGCGGCCAATCTGTCTTTTTCCCTGTGCCCATTGCTGACCGACGGCGTCATCGAGGCGCTGGACACGGTCGGCAGCGCGGCGCAGCAGGCGCTGTATATTCCTGCGTTGATCGAAGGCCGCTGGACCGGCACCATGAACCTCACCGAGCCGCAGGCCGGTTCGGACCTCGCCTTGCTGAAGACGCGCGCCGAGCCCCAGCCGGACGGCAGCCATCGCCTGTTCGGACAAAAAATCTTCATCACCTTCGGCGAGCACGACATGGCCGAGAACATCGTGCATCTCGTGCTGGCGCGCCTGCCTGACGCGCCGCCCGGCGTCAAAGGCATTTCCCTTTTCATCGTGCCCAAGTTCATCGTGGCCGCCGACGGTTCGCTGGGCGCCCGCAACGACGTCTACTGCGCCTCGCTGGAGCAGAAGCTGGGCATCCATGCCAGCCCCACGGCCGTCATGCTTTATGGCTCGGGCAAGGGCGAGGTGGGCGAGGGCGCCATCGGCTACCTGGTGGGCGAAGCCAACCGCGGCCTGCAATACATGTTCGTCATGATGAACGCCGCCCGCTTCGCCGTGGGCGTGCAGGGCGTCGCCGTGGCCGAGCGGGCCGCCCAGCAGGCCTGGGCCTATGCCGCCGAAAGGCTGCAGGGCCAGGATCCCGAGCGCCCCTCCGGCGCTCCGGTGCCCATCAACCGCCATCCCGACGTGCAGCGCATGCTCTGGACCATGCGGGCCTTGACAGACGGAGGGCGCACCCTGGCCGCCATGGCGGCCAGGGCCCGCGACCTGGCCCGCCACCATGCCGACGCCGACGAACGCGGCCGCCAGCAGGCCCTGTATGAATACCTCGTTCCCATCGTCAAGGGCTTTTGCACCGAAAGCGCGGTCGAAACGGCGTCGCTGGGGGTGCAGGTGCATGGCGGCATGGGCTATATCGAAGAGACGGGCGCCGCGCAGTACTATCGCGACGCCCGCATCCTGCCCATCTACGAAGGCACCACGGCCATCCAGGCCAACGACCTGCTGGGACGCAAGACATGGCGCGACGGCGGGGCGGTGGCGCGCGCCTTGCTCGAGCAGATGCGCGCCACGCTCGACGAACTGGGCGCTGCCGCCGCCGGCAACGGGCCGGATCAGGACGGCCTCGAGGTCATCGCGCGGCATATGGAATCCGCCCTGAACGCCTACAAGCAGGCGGTCGAGTACATGCTGGACCAGTCGGCATCCCCGCGCGCGGCTTTCCTGGGCAGCGTGCCTTATCTCATGATGTCGGGCGTCGTCCTGGCGGGCTGGCAGATGGCGCGCTCGGCGCTGATCTGCACCGAAAAACTCGGCCAGGCGGGCGGCGGCTCGCAGGGGGCGGACGACCCTTTCTACGCGAAGAAGCTTGCCGCCTGCGTCATGTACGCTTCGCAGATTCTGCCTCGCGCTTCGGCCTATCTTTCGTCCATCCGGGACGGCGTGGAAGCTTCCCGATACGCCGATCGCGTCGAGAGCTGACCGGCATCGCGGCCGCGCGGCTCAGTCCGCGGCCGGCATCACGCATCGACGCGGCGGGCCGGCCGATCGACGGTTGCAAGCTGCTCCTCCTTTAGCTTATAACGTTATATACACACGGTATTTAAATTCCGCCGACGAAGCTGGCACAATGATCCGGTGCGGGCTGGCAGGGTATCTTCCGCTGCGGCCACGCTTTTTTTTCTCCATTCAAAAGAGACTCACCATGGCTACTTTGCGTCTGGGCGACACCGCCCCCGATTTTGAACAAGACTCCGACATCGGCCCCATCAAGTTCTACGACTACCTGGGCGATAGCTGGGGCGTATTGTTTTCGCATCCGGCCGACTTCACGCCTGTGTGCACGACCGAACTCGGCTACACCGCCAAGCTGGCCGACGAGTTCGCCAAGCGCAACGTCAAGGTCATCGCCGTGTCCGTCGACGATGCTCAGTCGCACAAAGACTGGATCAAGGACATCAACGACACGCAGAGCACCACGGTCAACTTCCCCATTCTGGCCGATTCCGACCGCAAGGTGTCCGACCTGTACGACATGATCCACCCCAACGCCAGCAATACCGCGACCGTGCGTTCGGTGTTCATCATCGATCCCAACAAGAAAGTGCGCCTGACCCTGACCTATCCCGCCAGCACGGGCCGCAACTTCAACGAGATCCTGCGCGTGATCGACTCCCTGCAGCTGACCGACAGCCACAGCGTGGCCACCCCGGTCAACTGGCAAGACGGCGACGACTGCATCATCGTGCCCTCCATCAAGGACGAATCCGAACTCAAGGCCAAGTTCCCCAAGGGCTACACGGTCGTGCGTCCCTATCTGCGCACGACGCCTCAGCCCAACAAGTAAACCGGTTGAAGCGCCCGGGCCGGTCCACCGGCCCGGCATGCCCGCTGAACCCCGCCCAGGCGATGGCCTCGGCGGGGCTTTTTGCTTCTAGGCTGCTTGCGATGAACGTCGGACTCGGCGGCTCGCAATGAATGTGGAAGCTTCTTGAATCACCGTCCACACATAAGGTGGCATTTCGATACTGAGATTCTCTGGCTTGCCACTACCCGAGCCGTCGGAGGAGGCAGAGCCTGGGCCGGGCGTTGGAGGGCGCTGCCTCGGACCGCCCGACCGCCGGCCCAGGCTCTGCCTCCTTCGGCGGCGTTTTAAGGACACAGAAAAAGCGTCGCAACAAGCCAAGAAGCAAAGCATTGCAGCAAGCCGAAGCAAGCGTCTCAACAAGACAAAGTAACGCACAGCAGTAAGCCGGAGCGATACATGAGAATGCGCGAACCGGAGAGGCATGCTGGCGAACGGCGGAGCATCCCGAGCTTCTGCCGAGTGAACAAAGCAGGGGCAGCAGAGCAGATCGTGTTAGTGCCGGACGAACTCGCTTTGCCGCCGGCTGAAAAAAGTGCTTGCAAAAACAACTGTGGTTTCGTACAGTACTGAAAACTGCATACTGTTCAGAAAAACAGTGGTTTTAAAGCCAGTGGCATTACGCCCTTGCAATCTTGTGCATCCATAGCGAGACGAACCATGAATACTCCGCAAACTCCCGCCAAGTGGCCCTTTCCCCCCGTTCAGCAGCCTGGTCAAACCCGTGGCCGGCAATCCGCCGGTCGTCCCGCCGCGCGCGGCGACGCCAAAAAGCGCGGCCTCACGCGTGGCGCCATGCTGGCCGACGTCTGCCTGGTGGCCATCTGGGGCGCCACCATACCCGGTCTCATGTGGCTGGGCGTGGCAGGGGGTTTCTAAGCAGTTCCAAAACGGTGTACAATAACTGGTTTTTCAACTCATCTTCTGGCGGCTACACAAAAACAACACGGCCGTTTTCGATGAAACCAGGAGCCCATTGTGGACTTAATCGCAACCCTTGAACAAGAAGAAATCAGCCGCCTTACCGGCGACCAGGCCAAGCCCGAATTTGGCCCCGGCGACACCGTAGTCGTCAACGTCAATGTGGTCGAAGGCACGCGCAAGCGTGTTCAGGCCTACGAAGGCGTCGTCATCGCCAAGCGCAATCGCGGCCTTAACTCTTCGTTCATCGTACGCAAGATCTCGTCCGGCGAAGCCGTCGAGCGTACCTTCCAACTGTATTCCCCGCAGATCGCTTCCATCGAAGTCAAGCGCCGCGGCGATGTGCGTCGTGCTAAACTTTATTACCTGCGTAGCCGTTCGGGTAAATCTGCACGCATCAAAGAGAAACTGGTTCGCCGGGCCGACAAGAAAGCAGAAGCTTAATCGCGCTGTTTCGCCCATACCACAGTTCAGCAAAGGCACCCGAGCGGTGCCTTTGTTTTTTTGCCACCGGGGCGGCATACTGAAGGCGACGCAGAGAATATTGCTTGGAGCCATGGCGCGAAACATACCGCATTCCCGGACCGGCAAGCGTACGGTCATCGTTCCGGGATTCGACCCTCAAACCCAGCCCATTGTGCCGCTGTCCGATATCTTGTTGCCGTTAAACAACGCGGCAATACAGCTGGATTTCATTCGCGAAGCCTTCAGCAGCCCCGTCGACTGGCAAGTAGAACCCGTATTCACCGAAAGCTTCCAGGCCGACAGCCTCGATCTCATCGACATCGTCCAGGCGGCGGTATTCGTCCCGCTGGTGCAACGCCCCGAAGGCCTGCATCTGCTGTTCACCCGACGCGC
>Ga0180220_1000600_pt1 | contig 36435 bp, 43 predicted proteins | sample eDN5th37CBELigBY_FD_151335 | JGI IMG/M metagenome (GOLD analysis project Ga0180220, IMG submission 151335) | Enriched backyard soil microbial communities from Emeryville, California, USA - eDNA 5th pass 37_C BE-Lig BY (version 2) (version 2) | ecosystem: Environmental > Terrestrial > Soil >... | reverse complement strand
GAAGACCTGGCCCGCCCTGCAGATGATCACCCTCGACCCGCACCGTCTCACCGAGATCACCGCAGCAGCCCTCGTCCTGCTCCACCTCCAACGAGGAACCCGACGATCATGCTGGTGAGAACACCTCTCAGACCGGAGAGCGATCGTGGCCGGTTTAGGGCTCGTGCCTCATGGGTTCGGTTGAGCGCGCGGTTTCGTCGAGTGCGCTGGGGAACATCCCTTCGGGGGGCGCCGCATAGGGCAACGGTGCTCCCGGCTGATTGCGATCTTGCTCACCGTCTATGGAACCGAACGGGCCGTTCTGAGGATCGAATAGGACGGCCATGTGGTGGTCGGCGTGGTCGCGCCACCACACGCTCATGCCGGTGGCGGGGTCTTGGCGTAGGTGTTCCCAGGCGCGCCAGAGTGCTTCGAGGCGGATCACGGCTTCGTCGTACTTCCACCACTCGGCGGCCCAGACCCGGTGCTCTCCGCGGCCGGCGATGTGGCGGCGGTAGACGTTGCGCAGGTACTCCCGCACGAACTCGTCGACCGACCCGTAGTGGAGCGCCGGCGCGCCGTCCTCGTCGCCAGCGTGCTCGACGGCGGGCCGCGCCTGGTCGATAGCGACGGCGAGGTCCTGGTCGGCGTGGTGGACCACGGCGACAGCGTCCTCGAGCTCGCGCTCCCGGATGCTGACCGCGGCGGTACGCCGGGCGAGGACCCGGCGTGCTTTCTCGACGTCCTCGGCCGCCGCGACACGTTGCCACGTCGCCTTCGTCTCGTCGTCCTCGTAGTCGGTGACCTTTGCCTCGGCGACGCGCAAGGCGCCCTCGGCGTCCGCGAGGGCGTCGCGCGCGTCGTCGAGCTGGGTCGTCGCGCGAGCGTGCGCCGTCAGCGCGCGATCGAGCGCGGCCCGCGCCTCGACGACCTCGGGCGGCTCGACGGTCGTCCGGCCACCGAAGGTCTGCGCGTTGTCGACGTCGACGGGCTGGGCCTCGATCATCGGCTCGTAGTCGTCCTCGCCCCAGTCGCTCACGGAGCCTCCTCGAGCGGAGTAGCGGCCGCGACGGTCGCCATCTCGTCGTGGGCCTCGCGCAGGGTGCGCTTGGCCTGCGGGTCGTTCGCCGCGATCGACGCCTCCACGGCCTCACGGTGCGGGCCGGCCATCCACGGGACCGTCCGGATGAGCGTCGGTCGGGCCCCGGAGGCCAACACGACGGCGCGGCCCTTGGGCAGCGCCGCGAGGTCCGCCACGTCCATGATGCGTTCGCGGTGCAGCTGCTGGGAGACCGTGCGCTGCCCGCGCCCCGTCGACGTCGACGACGAGAGCCGGTCGTAGTCCCCGATCATGCGCGAGAGGTCCTCGAGGAAGTTCGCTTCGCTCACTCCCCCGCCGTAGACCTTGACGTTGGACGCGCTCCACAGCTTCTTCATGCCGGACTCGCCCCAGACCTCCACGCCCTGGGACCAGCTCTGCAGCACGGTGTCCAGGACGATCCCGCGCGAGCCGTAGTGCGAGTAGAGGTTCGGCAGCTCGCGCCAGCGGCACACGTTCGCGGCCTCGTCGAGCACGCCGACGAGCGGGGTCGCCAGGCGCCCGCCCGCGGACTGTGCGGCCAGCTCCTCGGCCGCTTCCACGACGGCGACGGTGAGCGCGGTGACGAGCGGCCCGGCTGTGCCACGCCCTTCCTTGGACAGCGAGTACAGGGTGCCGGGCTTCGTCGGCGCCGACTCCCCCGCCGCGGACGGCAGTCCGGCGCGCACGAACTCCTCCGGGCTGAACTGGGGCCGGGTGTCGGCGGGGCCCTGCGGGGTGATCCAGGCCGCGACCTGCCGGTTGGTGAGGCAGGACGCCATCTGCTGCGCCGTGCCGTAGACGCCGCCGCGCTGCTTCTCGGGTGCGGCGATGACGCCGGCGACCTGGTCGGCGGTCAGCGTGTAGCCGTGCTCGGTGAGGATCGTGACGGGCGCCTGGTTCGTGGGTCGCGTGAGCCAGGTGTAGACGTCGGTGATCGGCCGGGCGTCGAGCGCCGCGGCGAGCAGCAGGCCGGCCAGGAGGTCCTGGCCGGCCGGGTCGAAGTAGGCGTCCGTGCGCGCGCCGGGGTCGCGCGAGCCGGACGCGAAGTGCTCGGCCAGCTTGGCCGCTCGCACCTCGTCGGTGACGTAGCTCAGCGGGTTCCACCACCAGGTGGGCTCCTCGCCGGCGATGCCCTGCGGGTCGAACACCCACACCGGCCCGACGGCCGCGCGCGGCCCGCGGGTCTGGTCGACGACGTCGCGCTTGTTCGACGTCGACAGGACCGAGCCGGGTGCGTCCAGGATCTCCGGGACGACCATCGACGTCGTCTTGCCGGTGCGCGGACCGGCGATCGTCATGCGCATGTCCTCCCACGAGCTGAGCAGTCGCTGTCCCGTGGACACCGTGACCCCGATCGGCAGACCGGGCGCGGCCTGCACACCGAGGCGCTGCGCGGTGCGGCTCACGTGCTTGCGCGAGAGCCCTTCGACGTCGCGGCCGCGACCCATGTACGCGGCCGCACGGTCCACGCGGGTACGACGGGCGCTCCGGCGCGCGAGCGCGACGCCCACCAGCGTGCCCAGAGCGAGGACGATCAGGGCCAGGCCGGCCAGCACCCACCAACCGGGTGCACCCGGCCAGGCGAGGTCGCCACCGAACAGCCCGAACGTCACGGCGAACGGGTCGGTCGGCACCACGACGCCGGTGCCGGCAATCTTGTGGCCCAGGTGCATCGCGGCGTAGATCGATCCGACGCCGAGCACGACGACGACGATCCCGACCCACAGCAGCACGACCTCTCCGGAGAGGCCGCCCGGGTCGCGACGTCGGTTGTTCGGCACGCTCATCACGCCGCCCCCTCGTCCAGCAGACCCGTGCGCGACCGGTCGGCCCAGCGCACCGCGCTCATGTGCAGCGACTTCTCGGACTCGGTGAGCACCAGGTCGATCGGGATGCCCGGGCGGCCACCGACCTTGACGAGAAACTTGCCGCGCCCAGGCGGCGGCGTCTCACGCCCTTCCTTCGGGTCCCATGCGGGCGGGTCCTGCCAGCCGGCGAGCAGTTCCTGCTCCCCGCGCGAGAGCGCGACGACGGATGTCAGCAGCGGCATCTCGCTCAGCGGCAGACCGCCACACACGACCAGGCCGGACCGCTCGATGAAGCCCATAGCCTTCTGCCGGTCCTCCTCGAGCGGAAGGGAACGCAGGTCCTTGAGCGTGTGCGTGATCATCGCCAGCCCCACCCCGACGGTGCGGTTGAGGCGGGTGAGGTAGTCGACGCGGTCGACGAGCCCCGGCCCGGCCTTGAGGGCCTGGTGGAGCTCGTCCAGGATCACGAAGTAGTGCCGCCGGTTCTCCAGGCCGACGTCGGCCAGGGTCTGGGCGATGTTGACCACGGCGAAGCCAGCGGACCAGGAGGCGAGCAGCGCGACCGCGCGCAGGTCGCCGTCGGACTGAGGGATCGCGGAGACGTCGTAGACCACGGCGCGATCGCGGCGCATGGGGTGCGTGGTCGGCTTGGCGAAGACGTCACCGAACTTCCCGCCCGGGCTCAGCGCCACGAGCGAGGCTTCCAGCTCCTCGGTGACCTCCTGGTAGCGCTGGTCGGTGCCGCGATCCAGCGCCGCCTCACGCAGCTCGGGCGGCGCCGAGCGGATCACGCGCAGCAGGTCCGGGATCAGCGGGACTCCGTCGTGGTGCTCGTCGAGCCAGGCGATACCGCGCGCGAGGATCGTCTCCTCGCGCGAGGTCGGGGCGCTCTTGCGCAGCACCGTGATGAGCGCGACCAGCATGTTCAGCCGCAGACCCTGGGCATCGGCCAGGACCTCCTCAGCGGCCTGGCGGTACCCGGCGGCGCGCAGCCGGCGCGCGGCGTCGGGAGCCTCGCCCGGGTCCAGGACGTTCAGCGACCCGCGGTTGCGCCCGAGCGGGATCACCTGGCCGCCCAGCTTCTCGACCATGCGGACGTAGTCCGGGCGGGTGTCCCCCAGCACAAGCGGGATGACGCCCTGCCCGGACAGGCCGACGGCCATGCGCATGACCGCGGACGTCTTGCCGAGCCCGGGCCGGCCGAGGAAGAACACCGAGGGGTTGCCGATGAGGTTGGCGCGCTGGTACCAGCTGATGGGGTCGCAGCACAGCGTGGCGCCGGTGAGGATGTGTCGGCCGAACGGCACCCCCACCATGGGGGTGCCGGCGCCGATCGCGAACGGCCACATGCCGCACACCTGCACGGTGGTGCCGCGCCACTCGTCGGCCTGCTGGACGTAGTTGGACTGGCCGCGGCCGCGGCCCAGCCAACCGCGCATCGGCGGGCGCTGGGGACGCAGCTCGCGCTGCTTGGGTGCCTTCTTCGCGCGTGCTCGGGTGCTCACAGCTTCTCCCTCAGCTCGGCCGGGACCTTGATGTGCTTCGGGAGCACCAGGCCCAGCGGAAGGGCTGCGGCGAATGCGGAGTCCTGCGACCCGTACACGGGCCGCAGCCGCAGGCGCGCCGTCGCGGCGAGGTTGTCGATCGCGGCTCTCGCGTCGGCCTCGCGGCTGGTGTCGGTCACCGTAGCGGTGACGAGCATGCCGAACTGCACCAGGCCGGCACCGCTGGCCTCTTCCTGCGCCGTCGCGGCCGCCGCCCGCATCGCGAGGGTCTCGCGGGCAGCGGGCTTGCTGGTGGAGGTGACCCGGAACTCTGCGGCCCGCAGGTCGGACTCGACGATCGCCGCCGCGCGCGCCGCGTCGATCGGCCGGTACAACAGCGTCACCCGCTTACGCGCGATCTCGCGGTGTGGGGCCAGCAGCCGGGCCAGGACGCCCGACTGGACGTTGCCGCGCGGGGCCGACGTCATCGCCCACGTGCACGAGTACGCCGAGTCGTGGCGGTAGCCGCCCCAGGGCGCTTCGGCAGCAGACGGGCCGACGTCGGGCCAGGACAGCTCGACGGGATCGCCCCCCGCGTGCGCCTCGTCGATGAGCGCCGCGGCCGCGGGGTCGTAGGCAATGCGGATCGCCTCGCACAAGTCCTGCGCAGACAGCGGGTGCGCCGCACCCGCACCGGTCGCCTGAAGGCTGGCGGTGAGGCTGGGCAGGCGCGCGGCGAGCTCGCGGCCCATCTCCTCAGGCTTGCGCTTCTTGCCACCCACCCGGTTCGCCGCGGTGAACGTGATCGCGACGTACGCCTTCACCGTCGAGGACCCGGCCGGGTAGCGGTCCACGACCTCCAGGAGCATCGCTCGTGCGAACTCGGGTGCGCCGTCGTCCAGGTTCGTCTCGACCTCACGACGAAGGCGCGCCCCGGAGTCGGGGGCAGTCTCGATCGTGACCGAGGCGGCCTCCACGCCCGGCTCGTCCCCGAGGTTCGCCAGCCAGTGGCCCCAGTCGGCCACCCAGACGTCGATCTGGTCCTGGTCGACGAGCGCGGCGCCGTCGGGCTCGGTGCCGATGACCACGGAGTAGGACCCCGTCGCCGGCGTGTAGAGCAGCGCGAACGGGCGACCGTAGGAGTCGGTGTGCTCGCTCAGTCGGGTGGGGGCGGCCAGGCCCGGGAGCTGGTACGTGCCCCACAGCGCGCGGCCCAGGGGCCCTGAGCGGTACAGGTGCGTGCCGCGCGAGCGCGCCGACCACCACGCTGCGCGAGCACCGCCCCGACTGATGACGTTCTTGCCGTGGGCGTCCTTCGTCAGTACGGCGAGCATCACGGCCCCGAGCACACCGGCGAGGATCACGGCCTCGAGCAGCCCGGCGACCATCACGGTGATGACCACCGCGATGAGCCCCGCCAGGAGCATCCCCGTGCCCACGGACCCGAGTCCGAGGATTCCGGGCGACGTCGGACGTCGCCAGTTCCCGTAGGTCCGAGGACCCCTGTTCACCTCAACGGCTGCCATCAGGACCGCCCCCTTCACCAGTCGACTGCTCACCAAGACTCTTCGCTGCACCTGCTGCGACCTGGCCCGCCTTTGACGCGGCATCCAGAGCCGCGCCGGCCGCCATGCCTACCGGGCCGCCCGCGGCACCGGCCGCGGCTGCCCCACCACCTGCTGCGGCACCCGTACCCGCACCCGCACCCGCGCCCGCTCCGGCACCGGCGCGAGCTCCAGCGGCACCCGCTCCGGCGCCGCTTCCTGCGCTTGCGCCGCTCTGTTGCGGGTTCGGCGGCGCGCTGGGGGTCGGCGCGGTGTTGCCTCCCCCACCGCCACCCGACGGGCCCTGGCTCGCGCTCTGGCCGTTGCTGCCCGGATGCGCGTTGCTCGTCGTCGACGAGTTGGACCCGCCGGAGGCGAGACGCCCGATCGCGGCCGCGCCGCTCGGCAGCGCCGCGAGGGCGCCCGCCGCCAGCGCGGCGCCACCGGCGCCGCTCGCCATTGCACCCACCATCGGGGTCACGAACCGCATCAGCGCCGGCATCGCGAACAGCGCGATCACCATCAACATCAGACCCGTCAGGACAGCCAGGAGCCCCGAGCCGTCGTCAGAGAAGACGTCCGTGCCGACGAGCTGGAACGCGGCCGCGTAGATGATCGCCGCGGCAGGCTTGTAGAGGATGAACGCCACCAGCCACGCGATGCACTTGCGGAACCAGGTCTTACCCATCTCCGTACTCGTGAACGACGCCGACAGAGGCAGGATCCCGGTCAGGACCACGAGCATCCCGCCACGGGCGACCATGAGAACGATCTGGAACGCCGCCGCGAGGATTGCGATGATCCCGAGAATGATGATGAGTAGGGACCCAAGGCCCCCTGCCGCGGGATTCGTCGTCAGAGCGAGCAAGGTGAGCATGCTCTCTCCGAAGCACGCCGACCCGGCGGCCGTCACGTCGCACTGGAGCGAGCCGTTCAAGACCCAGACCGAGAACGAGTCGGCGGCCGCCACAAGAAGTCCCACGATCGTGACTCCGGCACCGGCGACCACGACGAGCGTCAGCAGGCTCTTGACCGTCTCCTTTCCGGGCTCGGCACGCTGCTCCCACGCCATGCGCGCGCCGCCGATGATCACCGAGACGATCGCCGCGGCACCCATGTACCACCACAGGCTCGACTGCAGGAAGAGCACCGCCCCGCCGGCGTTGCTTGGCCCCGCGGGCAGCAGTCCGGTGACGAGCGCGCTCGCGCCGGAGATGAGCACCACAGCGCCCAGGACCAGGCCGACCTTTCCGACGGCGGCGATCCCCTCGCCAGCGCGCATGCGTGTCGCGATGAGCGCGCCGAGGATCACGAGCGAGAGGATCGCGACGACGAGGCTGATCCACGTCACGTAGCCCAAGACGGTCGTGATGTTCCCCGCGCCCGGTGCCGAGCTTCCGGCACTGATCGCAGACTGGCCGCCCGATCCGGTGAGGTTCGGAGTGCCGATGTGAACCCAGATGGTGCCGAGCGAGGCAACTGCCTTGCCGAACGCCTCGAGGACCGCGTTGGCCATGTTGTCGATCGCGTCAGTAATCGCGTTTTTCGCCAGCTCTCCCGCCTTGCATCCAAAGTCAAGAGGTCCGCACACCGCCACCGTCTGTCACTCCCCCCAGGTGATGTAGCCCGCGAGGTCCGGAACCGTCGCGGTGTTGAGCGGCTGGGCGACGTCGGCGCTGATCTTCCAGTCACCGTCCTGCCAGACCAGCTCGTAGACCCCCGAGAGGGTCAGGTTCTGCCCTTCGGACGACGCCCGGACGGCGAGGTCGACGCGGGCGGTGTCTCCGTCGTAGGCGAGCATTCGGAAGCCGGCCAGGCTCATGCGGGTGCTCTCAGAACCCGAGGCGTCACCCACCTGGCCGATGAGTTCCTCGCGGTACGGGCCGTCAGCCAGGGCGTACTCGATCCACGCCTGGCTCGCGGCGGGGTCGGAGCCCTGCACCAGTGCGTTCGCGGCCATGAACAGCGCCCCGGTGGGCGAGTGCTGGAAGCAGAACCGCACCCCGTCCGCCGAGGTGTCCCCCGGCCCAAACTCGGGCGACGTCGGGTACGCGGTGGTTCCCTGGTACGCCCAGTCCGCGGCAGGGGCGGTCGACAATGTGCCAGCCAGCTCCTCCCCCTCCAGGCCGCACACGCTGGCACCGCCCGCGACGTCCGAAGGGTCGGATGTCGGGGCGGTGCTCGTCGTGGGCGACGGTTCTGGGGTGGGTTCGGGATCGTCCGAGCGCGTGGCGTTCACGATCGCGATGACGAGGCCGAGTACCACGACGAGGACGACGACCACCGCGGCCGCGATGAAGCCAGGCCGGGTGAACGGGTTCTGCTCGTTGTCGTCGGTAGCCATGCCGGACTCCGCTCAGGCCCCGGAGATGAAACCGACGAGCGCGACGGCGGCGGAGATGACGATGACGCCACCGAGGGCCATGCCGATCTTGCCGACGTGCTCCCCGCCCTCGCCACGACGCGACTGGACCGCCATGAGCGTGCCCGCTGCGATGATGCCGAGGATGCACACTACGAGGCCGACCCACTTGGCCCAACCGAGGATGGTGGTGACCGCCTCGGTGCCCGGAGGCTGCGTGGGTGCAGGGTCGGGAAGCTGCGCCGGGATCACGGCGGCGAGGTCGCTCGCCGTGAGGACGCTGTGCAGGGTGCTCATCGGGTTTCCTTTCGGTTGACGGTGCCGGCGGCACCAGGTCGGACGACAGCGCGGAGGTCATCGACGAGTCGACGAACCTCCCGCGGGGCGTCTGAGAGTGCCGGCGGCTCCCCCAAGCGCCATGCCTCGATCCACGGCAGGGTCCACGTGCGCGGGACCCCGCCGCCGACGATCTGTGAGAACTCACGCAGCGGACGCGGAAGCCGACCCGGTGCGTCAGCGACGATCACCAGGCCCACGACCTCGACGTGCGGGACCAGCCCGGCTGCCCACTGCGTGGCCGCGGCCTGTGCCGCGCGCAGCCCGCGCATGTTCGACCGGGCGGTCAGGACGACCCGCGCACCACCAAGCGTCTGCGGCCAGGTGTGCTCCGCCGCGAGCCAGTCGGGAACCAGCGCGGCAAGCGACGTCTCCCCCGCTCCGCCGTGCACCCCGAGCCACCACAGATCTGCGTCTCGCGGCTGGGGCTGGATCGGGAGCTGGTCTGAGGCGCCGGGTGCCGGGACGCCGCGCTGCGGCGCGGTGGGGCCGGTCGTCGCCGGCGCCGCCGGTTCGGTCGCCTCCGAACGTGGCGCGACCGGCTGCGGCTCCGCGGGCCGCGTGAGCCACGGATTGCTGCTGCCATCAGTCACGACGGCCCCCTCACATCGTCAACGGTGTGCGTAGTGTTCTCTACGGCAAGTGTAGTCGGATAGAGTGAAATCAGCAACAGAGGGTGATGGAGAGTGACAACGTTATCCACAGAGCGACAGAGTTATACAACGTGTACATTGGTCCAATGTGAAGCGGGGTGGTCTCGATGACCGACGGGCTCGACGCGCTCTTCGAGGGGCGTGGTCCGACCCTCTCCGCAGGTGAGGTCGCAGAACTCCTTGGGATGACCAAGCAGGGTGTCTACCACTGGCTCAGAGACGGGGTCCTCCCCGGCTACAAGGTGGGCACGACCTGGTTCATCCTTCGCGATGAGCTCAAGGAGACGCTGCGCAAGGGAGCGAACGCCGGGCCCGCACGGTCCGGCCCAAGCAAGGGGGACGAGTGAGATGAAGCGACTGGCGATAGGGGCAGGCATCGCCGCAGCGAGCGTTCTCGCCCTCACGGGCTGCAGCTCGGAGGGTGAGAACACTCCCGCTTCCACACCCACACCCACGGTCTCGACGTCACCGACGAAGCCGCCACCGATCGACCTCGACAAGTACCCGCCTGCGCCCGAGGGCGCGCTCGACGAGGACTCCGGTGAGACGATCGATCCGCAGCCCTCCCCCACGTGGGACGACGACCAGCGCGCGGACGCCGCCGCTCGTGCCGCGGAGGCTATGACCGCCTTCGCCGGCACGGGCGGCCGCAACTACGACACCTGGTGGGCTCAGCTCGAGCCACTGCTCACCCAGCAGGCCCGGTCCGACTACGCGCACGTCGACCCCGCCAACGTGCCCGCCACGAAGGTCCTGCCGGACCCCGCGCCTCAAGTCGTCGAGGAGTCGAGCGGCTTCGTCGCCGTCGTCGACGTAGCCACCGACGCCGGCACCTACCAGGTCGTCCTCACGCGCGCGGACAGCGCGTCACCGTGGCTCGCGAGCCGGTTCACCCCGCCCGAGGAGGCGAGCTGATCGTGGCAGGGGGGAAGTCGGGTGCCATCGTCGCGGCGGGGGCGGTGCCCGTGCTCGCGCTGAGCACCGTGTTCAGCATCCTGCTCGTGGGCGGGGCGGATGCCTCCGCCGCGTGCAACCCCGCGACAGGTTCGGGGACGAGCATCACGCTCGACCCCGAGAGCGTCCCCGACACGGAGATCGCCGGTTACGACCACGAGCAGCTCGTCAACGCCGCGCACATCATCGCCGCCGGCAAGGCCCTCGACCTCGGGGTTCGAGACCAGACCATCGGCGTCATGACCGCGATGGGCGAGTCCAGCCTGCGCGTGATCGACTACGGCGACGCCGCGGGGCCCGACAGCCGCGGGCTGTTCCAGCAGCGCGCGAACGGAGCCTGGGGTTCGTACGAGGACCGCATGGACCCGTACATCAGCGCCACGAACTTCTTCAAGGCGATGATCGGGAACGTCCCCGACCGTGAGTCGCTGGAGCCGACGATCGTCGCGCACCGCACCCAGCGCAACGCGGACCCCTTCCACTACACGAAGTACTGGGACGGTGCTGTCGCCGTCGTCGAAGGGCTCTCCGGCGTCGACACCGGCCTCAACGCCGGCACCGGCGGACAGGTCTGCTCCGGCGGCACCACCGTCCCGGGCGAGGTCAGCGCGACCGGGTGGGCCGTGCCCGCGGCTGGCCCGATCGTCAGCGTCTACGGGATGCGCCTGCACCCCATCGACAAGGTCTGGCGCCTGCACAGCGGGGTCGACCTCAACGGCGGCGGGTGCGACGGACCTATCTGGGCCGCGCAGGACGGCGTCGTGACGTTCACCGGGTTCGACCGCAACGGCAACGGCACCATCACCGTCGACCACGGCGGCGGAGTCCAGACCTCCTACCTGCACGAGTACGCCTCCGGGATCCTCGTGCGCGAAGGCGACCAGGTGAAGGCCGGCGACCAGATCGGCCGCGTCGGATCCTCCGGGCAGTCCACCGGCTGCCACCTGCATTTCTCAGTCATCGTCGACGGCTCCCCAACCGACCCGGTGCCGTTCATGAACGACATGGGCATCCAGCTCGGCTAGCGCAAGGAGGAACACACCATGAGCACCACCACGGAAGCAGCGACCTGGCCCCGCGTCGAGGCCACGCTGAACCACGACGGCACCGCAGAGGTCTCCATCGGCGGCACCCTGCACCCCATCGCCGCCTCGAGCGTCGACGAGGCACGGGTACAGGTCGTCTCGCTGGTCGCGAGCAAGGCCACCCAACTCGGCCGTCCCCTGCGCGCAATCACGCGCGGCCCCGACGGCGAGTGGCCCCTGATCATCCACGGTGACGGCACCGTGACGGCAGACTCCGCCGCCGAGGCCCGCCCGCGCTCCCGCTCGGCCGAGCCGGTCGCGGAGGCCGCTCCGGCGCCGACACCGACGCCCGCTCCCCCCGCCGCGGCGGAGGTCGCCGACGCCGAGCCTGTCGTCCAGGCAACCGCGGCGCCCGACGACACGCCTACCCCCGCCCCGGCGCCGCGCGGCTGGGTCCGCTCGGCCGAGGACCAGGCTGCCGCGGCGGCCGCCGCACCGCAGACTCGCCGAGAGCGTCGGGAGTCGTTCCTGACGGTCGAGCAGACGGAGGAGCCCGCGACCGAAGGCCTGCGCGGCGTCTTGTCCCGCGTCGGCTTCCGCATGGCTCCCAGCGAGGCAGAGCGGGCGATGCGCGAGTCCGTCCGCCTCGTCTCCCAGCACTGGCCCGGGCCTCGCACGACCGCCATCGTCAACGGCAAGGGCGGCGCCTCCAAGACGCCGACCACCGCGTTCCTGGCCGCCGTGTTCGCCCGCTACGGCGGCGCCGGCGTCGTGACGCACGACAACAACCAGACCCGCGGCACCCTCGGGTGGCGCACCGAGCAGGGTCCGCACGACGCGACCTTCCTCGAGCTCTTGCCCGAAGTCGACCGGCTGCTCGGCACCGCGGCCCAGTCCGCGGACCTCGCCCATTTCGTGCACCACCAGACGCAGGACAAGTACGACGTGCTGCGCTCCCAGCCGATGATCTTGGCGGACGAGCAGCGCCTGGGCGTCGCCCAGTTCGACGCGATCCACGCCGTCCTGCGCAAGTACTACCGGCTCATCTTCATGGACTCCGGCAACGACGAGTCCGACTCGCTCTGGCTGCGCATGGTGGAGAACGCCGACCAGCTCGTCGTCGCGACGACGACCCGCGGCGACATCGCCGAGGCCGGCGCCCTGCTCCTCGAGGCCCTGGCCGACCGGGACGAGCGAAGCGCCGCGCTCGCGCGAAACGCCGTCGTCGTGGTCAACCAGGCCAAGAAGGACGGCAGCATGGCCGAAGCCGAGCAGGTCGCCGCCGCGTTCCGCCCGCTCGCCCGCGAGGCGGTCGCGATCCCCTACGACCCGGCGATGGTCGAGGGCACGCTCCGCTACGGGTCGCTGCGGACCGAGACCCAGCGCGCATGGCTCGCCGCCGCGGCCGCCGTCGCGCGCGGACTGTGACCCGGCGCGACCGAAACGCCTCGCCGGAGCGGACCCGCACAACAGGGTCCGCTCCGGCATGTAGGTCACCACAACAAACCGTGTTCACGTATCAAGCACCACTGGTCAACTTATAACGATAGATTATGAGTAGCGGGGGGACGGGGCGTCGGGTGCTCATCCGGCAGGATGAAGCCCATGCCGCGACTCACAAAGCCCCCCGGGATGCCTAGGGAGGTCGAGGTCGCCATTGAGCTCATCGGCAACAGAGCGCGCGCCGAGGTGCTGCGCGCCCTCGCACTCCACGGCACGCTCACGATCGCGGAACTCTCGGACCTGCTCGGAGCCACGCGGCCAGCAGTCCAGGGTCACCTCAGAGCCCTGGAAGGCGAGGGCCTGGTGGCGGCCGACGTACCTCCCGAGCGGCGCCAGGGGCGTCGTGTGCAGTGGCGCGCGGATCGCCAGGCGGTCGAGCGGGTGGGCGCCGCCTTCGGCGACTACATCGCCGGCCGCTGACGACACGCGCGGCGTGTCCTCCCGCAGTCGCCATATGCCTATGGCTAAGTTTCAGGGCATGGCTACGAAGGCAGCGAGGACACGACGGGCCCGCGGGTCCCTCGACGCTCACACGCGCCGGTCCCTGTTCGCTGAGATCGACAAGGACGCCAAGGCCACCTTCGATGAGATCGCGGACGCCACCGGCGTCTCGCTCGCCCTCGTGCTCGAGGAGCTGGCGAAGCACGCGCGCAGCGAGCTCGACGACAACGGAGTTCCCGAGTGGTGGCCGTCGTCGGCCACGCAGCAGGACGGATTCGAACTGGTGATCGCCAACCGACGGGAGGCCGCTCCTCGCAAGAGCGCATAACCCCATAACGCAGAGCGGCCCGCCCCCGAAGGGGCGGGCCACGATCAGAAGCTCATCACCCTCAAGCTTGGCGGCGCGGAGGTGATGGGCCCCGATTGACGCACCCTCAGGTGCGTCGCTGTCTGGAGACCATCATAAGCACCCATCAGGCCCTCGCACACGAATTCGAGGGCGACACACCGAGCGGCGTCGAGCTGCACGCGCCCGATTCTGAACGAACGTCCAGTGCGTCCCCCGACGTCGCGACGGCAGAGTGGGCCGCCTGCGCTCCCCTGCTCGCGGGCGCTCCGCGGGTCCGGCTCGGATCACGACGCGCCGGCGGAGTCCAGTACCGCGACCGCGACGAGCGCCCCCTGACCGCTGCGCTGCCCTCGGCGCCGGCGGCCGTGCGCGTGTACGGCGACGACGGCACCTGCCGCGCCCTGTGCTTCGACCTCGACTCCTCACGGGGTGGCGCAGCGCGCGTCCTCGCCGACGCGACACGGCTCGTGCGTGAACTCGAGTCGGCCGGCGCTCGGGTAATCACCGACGTGTCCCCCAACGGCGGCCGCCACGTCTACGTCCCGCTCGCCGAGCGCCTGGACTACACCAGCGCCCGCGAGCTCGTCGAGGCGATCGCCACCGCCTACCCCACGATGGACCCCGGCCCGCACCAGTCGCTGCGCACCGGCTGCATCCGCGTCCCCGGCGCCGCCCACGCGACGGGCGGCCACCAGGCGCTCACGATGAGCCTCAACATCGCCGTCGACGTCCTGCATCGGCCCAGCCCGGCCGCAGCGGTCGCCGCGCTTCAGGACGCCTACCGGGCCCAGATCGACGCCCTGCGGGCCGCACAGGCCCCTCTCAAGGCCTCTGAGCCCGCTACGGACCGCCACAGCTCGGCCGCCCGCGGCCGGGCCCTCTCGGCCCGTCTGACGCGCATCGCCCGCGACGGCGTGTACGACACCGGCCGCTACCCCTCGCCGTCCGAGGCACGGCAAGCCGTCATCGCCGGCGCGGCCGCCGCAGGCTGGCGCCTCACCGACGTCGCCGCCCGCCTCACCGACGGACGCTGGCCCGGCCTGGCAGCGCTCTACGCCCGCTACTCCCCCACCCAGCGCCACGGCGCCCTCGCACGCGACTGGCACAACGCCCAACGCCACGTCACCCAGCACACCGACCCGCCCGCAACGGCCGGGAATCACACTGTGCATAGATCCAACACAAGCGCCCAAGAGTCACAGGGGGGCACCTCAGACCTCGGTGACGAGCACGCGTTCATCCGCACCTGGCGCGCCTGCCTCCGCATCACAGAGCAACACCGGTTCCCAGGACGTAAGTGGTACGGCGCCCGGTTCCTCCTACGAGCTCTTGGAGAAGCAGCCCACAAGACCGGGAGCCGGTACGTCTCGTTCGGCACCCGTTCCCTGGCCGTCGCGACAGGGATGGACCACTCAACCGTTTCCGTCCTGCTGCACGAGCTGGGGAAGGCCGGTTGGATCGACCGACTCGAGCAGGGTCGTGGCGAGCGCGCCGACCTCTACGCACTCACACTCCCGTCGGACCTGATAGACCGCGCCCAGGACCTGCGATGGGACCGCGGGCAGGTGCACGCGCTGCGCCCGGTCTTCCGTGAACTCGGCCACGTGGCCGCGCTCGTCTTCGAGGCCGTCGAGAACGGCCGGGCAGAGACCATCACCCAGCTGGTGGACGCGACCGGGATCTCCCGCCGGGCGGTCCACGAGGCCGTCGATCTGCTGAGCTCGTGGGGACTCCTCGACCGGACCGCGGGCACTCTCCTCCCCCGCTCCGACGCCCTGCTCCGCGTCGCCGAGCACCTCGGGGTCCTCGAGGGCGTCGCAGACCAGCTGCGCCTCTACGCCGCACAGCGCCGCGCATGGCGCGCCTACCTCACGCGACACGAAGCCGCCGAACCCGCAGACCCGGCCGAGTCCTGGTGGTGGCCCCCGGACGACGCGCAGGCGAGCGAGTGGACGTTGGTCGACGGTCTCGCGTCGTAGGCGCGGTGCTTGCAATGCGTGTAAGCATTGCAAGCAACGTAAGGCTTGCAAGTATTGAAAGCATTCCATTAGTTGCTATGCTTGCTCGTGCGCCACGGCGCGTCCAGCAACGAAAGCAAGCATTGCAATGCTTGCATTGCACCAGGAGGTGCCAACGATGCCCGTCACGATCCTCTTCGCCAACAACAAGGGCGGAGTCCAGAAGACCGGATGCACGGTCCAGACCGCAGCCGGTCTCGCACGTCAGGGGCTCAACGTCCTAGTCGTCGACATGGACCCGCAGGCGAACGCGACCCGACGCCTTGGGATCGAGTGGGACCCCGCGAACCCGATCCCCAGCGTCTCGGAGGCCATCGCCGCGAACACCGAGGGCGCGGGGGAAGGCGCCGTCGTCGAGTGCGGGTGGAAGAACGCAGCAGGGGAGCCTACGGCCGAGGCGAAGCACATAGACGTCATCCCCGCCCGGTTCGACCTCATCAACCGAGAGGCCGAAGCAGGCACGGTTGGAGCGTTCCGCCGACTCCGCAAGGCGCTGACGGGCTGGACCGACGACTACGACGTCGTCCTGATCGATTCTCGGCCCGACCTGGGCCACCTGGTTCAGATGTCGATGAGCGCAGCCGACGTCGTCATCATCCCCTCGGACACCGGCTACGACTCCGTCGAGGCCGCGATCCGCGTCAGCGACTTCGTGACCCAGCACGCGGTCGACCTCGCGAACCCCGAGCTGCGAGTCGGGGGCGTCCTCGTCACGCGACGCCGCCAGACAGCCGAGGGCGACTTCCAGATCGAAGGCTTGCGGGAACGCTTCGGGGACCTCGTCTGGGACCTGCGCACCATCAAGATCATTCCCGGCGACGTCGAAGTCGAGCTCACACCGCCCTACGTCCCGGAATGGACGAGATTCGCCGAGGCCGACGCCGCCGGGGTCTCCCTGACCGCCTGGAACGACGAGCGTGGGCGCACCACGGTCCGCATCTTCGACGAGGTCGCCCAGCGCATCATCGACCGGATTCTGCCCGCGTACGCAGAGAGGATCGCCTGATGGTCGAGCGCAAGCGACCCAGCGGAACCAGCCCAATTTCCCTGACGCCCCGCGTCGAGCCGATCGCGACACCTGCGGTGCCCGCGCCAGTAGTCCAGCCGCCAGCCGAACCCGCAGCTCCGGCGGCGCCGTCAGAGCAGCCGACTATCCGGACCGAGGCTCCGCCCCCGGCCACGACACGACGACGTGCCCCGGCGCAGCGCCCGCGCGCGACCGAGCCCGAACCTCTGGCGCAGGCCGCCGTGAGCACAGCCATGATCTCCCGGACCTTCCGATTCCAAGAGACCCTGATCCGCCGCGCCGAGACAGCCGTCCTGCGCACCGCCGGCCTCGACGGCGGCCACGTCTCCATGACCGCCCTGCTCAACACCGCGCTCGAGCGCGAACTGGCCCGCCTCGAGGCCGAGCTCAACGCCGGCGAACCGTTCCCCGCGAACCGCGGAGAGTTCCGCAGGGGCCGGCCCATCGGGACCTGATCGCTACCGACTGAAGGAGCAGTGCATGACGATCGACCTCTCACACCCCCACACGGTCACGGTGACGATGCCTCCGGCACGTGCGGACGTCGAAGGGAGCCTGCTCAGGCTGCTGGCAGATGGTCCGAGCGGGCCCGTCGTGGGAGACCTGATCTGGCCGAACGTCCCGGCCCCAGACCAGCTCTAGCAACTCTGTCCACCGCCCCGGTGACCCCTCGGATGAGGGACACCGGGGCGGTGTCGTTCCCAGACCCGGCCTGTGGCCGGTGGGGGAGTGGTGGGGCCGGCTGCTGTGGTCGAGCTCGCCGGGGTGGGTGGTGCTCCCGGCCGGTGGCCGGGACCCGAGTCGTGGCCGCTGCGCGGCCGCGGTTGCCGCGCTGCGCGCGGTTGTCTTCCCCTCCTGGCTCTCCATCATCACCCGCGCACCCCGTGCCGCAACCCGCTCGCCTTCGGCGCCGGCCCGACGTCGAAACCGGCCCGCGCGGACGAAAAGCGTGTCCGCGCAGACCGGCCCCGCCGTCTGGCCGGACCGCGGGTTGCGGCCCGGGGCCCCGCGCGGGTGGTGATTACGACGCCAGGAGGGGGCGAAAAACGGTCGGGACCACCGGCCACCCACCACCTGGCAGGAAGGAGCCCTACGTGGCTCAGCAGCCCCAGATCCGTGCGCGTTCCGTCGCCGACCTGCTCGCCTACATCCCCGCCCGCATCGGCTACGCGCCGACCGAGAGCCTGGTCGTCGTCGGGCGCCGGTCGACCACGGGACAGGTCGGACTGGTCGCCCGCGCCGACCTGTCTGACGTGACGCCCGAGACGGCCGACATGCTCGCCGTGCACATCGCGAACGACCGCGCCGCGTCGGCCGTGCTCGCCCTGTACACCGACGACCGGCAGGAGGCCGACCGCGCGCTCGCCAGCATGACCGAAGCGCTGCACGGGCAGGCCGTCGACGTCCAGGACGCCGTCCAGGTGAGCGCCGCCGGGTACGTCGACATGCACGCCCCGCTCGCGGTCGTCCGCCCCCTGTCGGACGTCACGACGAGCGTGCTCGCCGCCGAGATGGTCGCCCTCGGCATCGCCCCGGTCCGCGACCGCGCCGGGCTGCTGCCCGCCGAGGCCACGCCCGAGGCGCAGGCCACGGCCCGGCGGGCAGCCGAGAAGCACGCCGCGAAGAGCGCCGACGAGCAGACGACCCACGCGCTCGCCACGTGGCGGCTCGCCCTCACGGGCCTGGTCGGTGGCCCCGGGGTCTACGGCGAACTGGCGCAGATGCTCACGCACACCACGGTGCGCGACGCCGCGCTGCTGTCCATGGTCCCCGGGATCGACCCCGACACCGTGACCGAGACCGCCGCCGGAAACGCGCCCGACGAGGCGACCGGGCGGGCGGTCGCGGCGATCGTCGACCCGAAGGTAGGCGAGCGCCCGGGCCACGCCGCAGACGCGGCCGCCGACCTCCTCGCCCAGATCGTCGCCCACGTGCCCACCAGCGCCCCCGCCTGGACCCTCTGGGGCCTGGTCGCCTGGTGGCACGGGCAGAGCCCGGCCGCGAGCGACGCGTTCGCCCGCGCGCTGCGCAGTGACGAGTCCTACCGGCTCGCGCTCCTGCTCAACACCGCCATCCAGGTCGGGATGCCTCCCGCCTGGGTCGCGCGCGAACGCGACGCGCACTGACCGCCCGGCGCGCGGCCCGTGGGGGAGTCCCTACGGGCCGCGTGCCGTTTGCGCGTGGTGCTGCCCGTACCGGCCCATCGAGGGCCGGCACGGGCACCGGGGAGCTGCCGCCCCCCGCACCCCCGCCTCCAGCGCGGGGCCGGCGTCACGACGTGACCGCTGCGAGCCATCGGTGGGCAGGTGGTCCGGCCGGTGGCCGGTGGGGGAGGGCTGGGGCTGGCTGCTGTGGTCGAGCTCGCCGGGGTGGGTGGTGCTCCCGGCCGGTGGCCGGGACCCGAGTCGTGGCCGCTGCGCGGCCGCGGTTGCCGCGCTGCGCGCGGTTGTCTTCCCCTCCTGGCTCTCCATCATCACCCGCGCACCCCGTGCCGCAACCCGCTCGCCTTCGGCGCCGGCCCGACGTCGAAACCGGCCCGCGCGGACGAAAAGCGTGTCCGCGCAGACCGGCCCCGCCGTCTGGCCGGACCGCGGGTTGCGGCCCGGGGCCCCGCGCGGGTGGTGATTACGACGCCAGGAGGGGGCGAAAAACGGTCGGGACCACCGGCCACCCACCCCCTGCGCAGGAAGGGTCACCATGACCACCACCGCAGCAACGTCCACCGAGGTCGGGTCGGCACCAGCCCCCGAGAGCGTCGAGTTCGCCCACGTTGACCCCCGAACGCTCGTCGTCGGCGTCAACGTGCGCGCCGATGCGGACCTCACCCCCGCGTTCGTCGGCTCCATCAAGCAACACGGCGTCTTGCAGGCCGTCCGCGCCCGCCGCGCCGAGGACGGAACCCTGGTCGTCCTCGAGGGGCAGCGCCGCACACTCGCCGCCGTGGAGGCTCAGCGGGACACGATCCCGGTACAGATCATCGATGGCACCGAGGACGAGGCCCGCCGCATCGTCGAGCAGCTGGCGGAGAACGACCACCGCAAGGACATGCGCGACAGCCACCGGACCGCCGCGTTCCAGCAGTTGTCGCTCATCGGGCTAAGCGCGGCGCAGATCGCCAAGCGCACCGGCACGGACAAGGGTGTCGTGGCCAGCGCGCTCACGGTTGCCGGGTCGAAATTCGGTGCTGCCGTCCAGGCCAAGTACGACCTGCCCCTGGACGTCGCGGCCGCGATCACGGAGTTCGAGGACGACCCCGAGACCGTCAAGAGCCTGACCGCCGTCGCCGTCGAGGAGCCGAACGGCTTCGCCCACGCGGCCCAGCGTGCCCGCGACGACCGCCAGCGCGCCGCCGAGATCGCTGCGGCGCGCGACACGCTGGCCGCGCAGAAGGTGACCGAGGTTCCCCGGCCCGCCTATGACGACGCCAAGATCAAGCGCCTGGACAGCCTCAAGCCCGCTGCCGACGACGCGAACGGCACCGACCTCACGGTGGACGCGCACGCCGAATGCCCCGGCCACGCGGCCTACATCTCGGCTCAGTGGCAGCGGGTTGAGGTCGTCTACGTCTGCACGAACTGGCGCAAGCACGGCCACGGCGACCGTTACGGCACCGCGAGCACCCAGCGCACGGGGTCGATGAGCGAGGCGGAGAAGGCCGAGCGGCGCCGGGTGATCGAGAACAACAAGGCGTGGAAGTCTGCCGAGGTCGTCCGGCGGAAGTGGCTCGCGGAGTTCTCCCAGCGCAAGACCGCCCCCACCGGCACGGCAGCGTTCATCGCCGCCCAGATCGCGACGAGCACCCACACCCTGGGGCACGGGGCCGACAAGGACCACGAACTGGCCGCGCAGTGGCTCGGGATCAAGCCCGCCACGAGCGCGTACCGGGGCCGCAGCCAGGGCATCGCTCAGGCCGCCGCGAAGGCCACGGCGGGCCGGGCGCAGCACATCGCGCTCGTGCTCTGCCTGGCCGCGTGCGAGACCGGGACCGGGGTCCAGTCCTGGCGGCACGAGGGCAGCCTGGCCGAGTACCTGGGCGCGCTGGAGTCCTGGGGCTACACCCTCAGCGACGTCGAGAAGATCGCCCGAGGGAAGGCACCCAAGAAGAAGTAGCCCAGCCCGGCGCGCGGCTCGTGGGGAGTCCCTGCGGGCCGCGTGCCGTTTGCGCGTGGTGCTGCCCGTACCGGCCCATCGAGGGCCGGCGCGGGCACCGGGGAGCTGCCGCCCCCCGGACCCCCGCCTCCGCTCGTCGACGTGGCGACGGCACTCCTCGCCTGTTCTTCGCACCACGCCGTCTGTCACACGGCCCTCCGGTTCGCCCGTTGGTTGTGAGTGGGGAGGGCGTCACAGCCAGGCACCACCGGTCACCTTCCATCAGTGATCGCGCCAGATCGCCGGCGCGACGGACCGCATGACGACGAGGGGAACACCATGACGAACGACGCGGGACGAAACTACCCACGCTGGGCGACACCGAACCGGCCGGGCAAGACCCCTCCCGCCAACCGACCGGGCCCGCACCGGCCACCGGCCGAGCACGCCGACCGGCCGACCGGCCGGCCACGGCTCCCGCGGTGGCCAGGCGGGGAGTGGGCCGCGGTGGCTTCCACGGTGGCGCGCGCCGTCGTCGTTGTCGTCGAGCTCGTGATCAAGCACGACTGAGCCCGGGGCCGGCCGGCGGCCGGTGGGGGAGTGGTGGGGCTGGCTGTGGTGGTCGAGTCTCGCTGGAGTGGGTGGTGTTCCCGGCCGGTGGCCGGGACCCGAGTCGTGGCCGCTGCGCGGCCGCGGTTGCCGCGCTGCGCGCGGTTGTCTTCCCCTCCTGGCTCTCCATCATCGCCCGCGCGACCCTGCGCGCAACCGACCTCGCTGCGCGTCCCGGACCGTCGAAACTCGTCGACCTGCGGTCGCTGCGCTCCCTGAGCTCGGCCGACGAGCCCCGCCAGTCCGGGACCGGTCGGTTGCACTCCGGGCCGCTTATCCGGGCGGTGATTACGACGCCAGGAGGGGGCGAAAAACGGTCGGGACCACCGGCCACCCACCAGCTGGCAGGAAGGGTCACCATGACCACCACCACCCCCACCAAAGGTGTGTTCGGCCCGCCGATCCACACGTACACCCGCGCCCAGGCCCTGGCGGACGGCGTGCTCGTCGACGCCGGACCGCTGGCCAAGGAAGCAGGGTTCCGCTGGCCCGTCGCGCTCACCCAGGCGGCCCACGCCGAGGCCGTCGCGTGGAACCCCGAGCACGAAGCCGGGCAGGACGAGACCGGGCGACTGTGGGACGTGCTCTGGCTCGCCACGATCGCGGCCCGCGCGGGCCGCTCCCGGTTCACCGTGGCCCGAGTTCCCAACGCCCCGGGCCAGGTCGAGGCCCAGGACCTCGACCTGGTGCTGCATGTCGGCCCAGGTGACACCGCCGCACCGGTCGTGACGATCAGCCTCCCCGGCGAGGACTGACCTACACCCGCGGCGGGCCGACGACCAGCCCGTCGCGGACCACCAGAACCAGCCCGGCCCCCGAAGGGAAAACACCATGACGACCGAGCACCAGACCATGCGTCAGCGCGTGGCCGCGATCAACTGCCACCCTGCCCAGCTCGAGGGCGAGCAGCGCGCCGCCATCGAGGAGCGCATCCGCCGCCGCCTGACCGGCTACCCCGACCGGTACGTCACCGAGTACGCGAACGGAGACGTCGACTTCGCGCTCTGGCTCGCCCTGGTCGACCTCCGGCTCACGCGCCAAATCTGGCTCACCCACCGCGACATCGCGGACCGCCCCTGGCGCGAGGACTACGACGCCGGACGCGACCCCATCGACGCCGCCGACGAGGCAGCCGAGGACGAGGCCGGCCAGCTCTTCGACTGAGCCAACGAGCGGGCCGGGCGTCAACCACGCCCGGCCCGCCTCTCAACTGAGGTATACATTTTATCGCTTGAGGTGTATACTTGAGTTGTTGGAAGGGCACACAACGGCCGGAGACCACCGGCCACCCGACACCAACGCGAAGGAGGGCCCCCGTGGCTCAGAACACCGCCGCCATCCCGTCTCTCGCCCGCGAGGCGTTCGACCGCAGCATCGAGCTCGCCAAGCAGCGCGCCGCGCGCACGGGCGAGAACCTGAACGACCTGCTCGACCGCATGGACCGCGCGGACCACCGGACGCTGTCCGCGACGAACATCCTCGCCAGCGGCGACCACGCCACCCGCGGCACGTGGAAGGGCCGTACAAACTTCGACGTCGTCGGCGGGTTCCTGCGCCCCGTCAGCCCGGAGCAGTGGTCTACCCGGCTCGGGCAGAGGGCCGCTCTGCGCGCGTGACGTGCCCCGATGGGCCGGAGAGGGAAACCCCCGGCCCACCGGCTGGCCCACCACATCCCACACGCGAGCAGGAGCGAACCATGCTGACCATCACCCACACCCGCGAGGCAGGAACCCTCATCGACGGCACCGAGCGCGGCGACGGCACCAACGTCGTTCTCAAGGCCCACCGCTGGCGCTGGAGCCGCAACCTCGGCACGTGGTACGTGCCGCAGTCGCGCGACCGCGCCGCCAAGGTGCGCATGATCGAGACGACCGCGGCCGCGCTGCGCGAGGCCGGCCACGACGTCGCGGTCACCATCGACGACACGGCCCGCCCGGCCGCCGTCGTCGAGGCCGACAAGATCGCCCGCCAGGCCGCCCGCGTCGACGCGCTGGCAGCCAAGGCCGAGCGCAAGGCAGGCGCCGCCGCGGCCGCCTACGCGCGGCACGAGGCCGCCGTCGAGCGGCTGCCCGAGGGCGGGGAGCCGATCAAGATCGGCCACCACTCCGAGAAGCGCCACCGCCGCGACACCGAACGCGCCTGGTCCACGCTCGGAACCGCCGTCCACGCCCAACGCGACGCCGACGCCGCCCACCAGGCCGCAGCGACCGCCACGGCGACGACCGGCGCCCGATACAGCCCGGTGACCGTCGGAAACCGGATCGACCGGCTGGCCGCCCAGATCCGCAAGTACGAGCGCGAGCTGGTCGCGCCGGTCTACGACCCCGACACGGGATATCGGCCCGCGACCGAGCACGAGCAGGCGCGGCGCCGTCGTCGCCTCGAGCCGGCGATCGCCGAGGCCCGCGACAACCTCGCGCACTGGCAGGGCGTGCGCGCCCAGCAGATCGCGGACGGCACGGTCACCGACTACGGGCCGCACAACGTCGCCAAGGGTGACGCCGTGAAGATCAGCGGCGACTGGCGCCGTGTCGTCCGAGTCAACACCAAGACCGTGAGCGTCGAGACGGGCTACTCCTGGACCGACCGCGCGCCCTGGCACGAGGTCACCGACCACCAGCCCGCGACCGCAGCATGACCCCCGAGCCAGGGCGGGCCGCGCCCGGCCCGCCCTGGCCCAGCCCGTACCGACACGAGGAGACCCGCCATGACGACCGCCACCGCACCCCGAACCCGTAGGCTCACCTCTACCCGCCGCGCCGCCGTGGGGGACTTGCCGCCCCCCACACCCCCCGCCTCCGGCGCGGCTCACGACCGCCTGCAACCCCGAGGTGCCCCACCCATGACGACCCGCCGCGTCGACGCCCTGCCCGACGAGCACGCCGGTCCGATCCTCGGCCTGCTGGAGCAGGTCCGCGCGGCCGCGGCGCCGCCTGCCGGCGATGGGGGAGCGTGGGCCGCGGCCGAGGCCGGACAGGTCCGCGTGCGCACCGGGTACAAGGCCGCCCGGCGGACCCTGTCCGCCGGCCAGTGCGCCGCGCACACCCTGCGCCTGCTCGCCCTGGCCCAGCCCGAGGCCGACCGTGAGCCGTGGACCGACGCCCTGGCCCACGCGGGCGATGCGATCGGCTCATGGGACTGGGACGCGCGAATGCAAGGCGCCCTCGACCTGCGCCGCGCGTTCAAGGACCTGCCCGACCCGCTGCCGGCGAGCGTGCGCCCGGTCCGGCTCGTGGCCGCCTGGCTCACCCACGCCAGCGGGACCGGGCTCGTGCCCGTCACCGCCCGCCTCGCCGCGCACGTCCTCGAGCTCGGACCCCGCGACGACGTCCTCGCCGCAGCCTGGTACGCCACCCACGGGGACCGGCTCCTGGCCGAGCTCACCGCCAACGGCACCCCCACCAGCGGCGCCGCCGACGTCGACGAGGCGCACCAGCGCGCGCTGCTCCGCACCGCAGTCCGCGGTCTCTACCGCGCCCAGCTGCACACGAAGGTCGACCTCGCGGCCCGCGCCGGCATCACCCGCCGCACACTCGACGCCTGGCTCGCAGAGGGAGGTGCGTCATGACCGACTGGACGTCGTCTATGACGCCCCTCGATGGACTCCTCGCCTTCGCCGCGGCGCTACTGATCCTCCTCGTCTGGACGCCGGCTCTACCGGTCTGGAGCTTCGCCGTGCGCGAGCTGACCTACCGCACGCTCTGGTGGGCCGGCGCCCTGGCGGCCGCGCTCTGGGGCGCGGGCGCCATCGGGACCTACCTCCTGGCGAACGGTGCCGCGACCGGAATCGCGACGAGCGCCGGCGTGCCCGAGCTCGAGAGCGAGATCCTCGGCGCGTACCTCGGGCTCGGCCTGGTTGCATTCTCAGGCGGGGTGCTCGGCACGCTCATCCTGCGACGTCGATAGAGCTCGTCGTCGAGCACGCCGGACTCAGTGCCTGGTTCGTGGGCGCCCGGCCCCGCGCCGGCGATCCTCGAGTCCGTCGAGGGATTCCGCGGTCCACACCGGGCCGCCGTTGAGCTCGCCGGCCGGATCGGGTAGCCAGTCCACCCCGCGGTGCCGGGCCGTGCGCAACGACACCGGCGAGATGCCGAGCCGCTGAGCCAGGCGCGCACTGTCGTACAGCCCGCGCGGCCCGGGGCCCGGATCACGCGGCCCGCCGGGCCCAGATTCCTTGCTCACCCGACCACGCTAACAGAACCAAAGCGTTCTGTTTCTGCTAAACTAGAACGCAAGCGTTCTGATATTGGAGGCATGATGAACCCCTCTCGTGGGCCCCTCGCTCTCGCTGGCTCGCTGGTTCGGCCCTCCCGGCCCACGCCTGAGCCGACGACGGCTCAGCAGGCCCCGGCCGAGACCTACGAGTCGTTCCCGCGCTGGCCTGTCGTCCTTCTCGCCGCCGGCGCCTTCGTCGCGATCTGGGGCGGCTGGGTCGACCTGGGCCAGATGTCCGGCTTCGGCCCGGTGAACCTGCTCCCCGGGATCATGGACCTCACCCTGAACCTCGCGATCACGCTGCCGCTGGGCATGGAGGTCTACGCCGCATTCGCCCTCGGCGTCTGGCTCACCCACCGCAACATCCGGCCCGCCGCGCGCTCGTTCGCCGGCTGGTCTGTTCTGGCCTCCCTCGTCATCGGTGCCGCAGGCCAGATCACCTACCACCTGCTCCACGCCGCGGGCATCGAGCGCGCTCCCTGGCAGGTCGTCGTCGGCGTCGCGTGCGTCCCCGTCGCCGTCATGGGCATGGGCGCCGCGCTCTCCCACCTGCTCGGCGTGCGCCGCCCCCGGCCGGTCGCCGTCGAGAGCGCCGGCCCGGTGGTCGCTCCGGCAGCTGCCGCGCCGCTTGTCGAGTCTGACGCGAGGCCCGACGAAGCCCCCTCGCCGACGCACGAGCCCGACGAGACGGCGCAGGTCGAGCCGGTCGCAGAGCCCGCCGAGGACGAGGCGGTCGTGGTCGAGCCGGTCAACACGAGCCGTGTAGCGCGGTCGAGCGCCGACCTGGACCCGCGCACCATGTCCGCCGACCAGCGCGACGCCCTGATTCTTCAGCTCGCACGCGAGGCGCGCTCCGAGCGGGACCTCGCACAGCGCGTGCCGTGGTCGCGGTCGACGGTGAACCGGGTCCTGCGCAAGCACGACGTCGTCCTGAACCAGCCCGCGAACCAGCCCCAGATGCAGTGGGCCACGGACCGCGGCGAGACGGCCGTGGCGTGAACCACGGTGCCCGGCGACGGAGCGCCGAGCACGATCTGCCGCAGCCCTGCGGGCCGCGGCTGACGAGCGTTCTGAGTCTTCGGTCCGTCCCTGGCTCCGAGTGTGGCCGGCCGTCCCAGGGCGCAAGTCGGCTCCGCTGCGCTACGGCCCGCCTGCCCGCGAACCTCTCGGCTGCACTCGCTGCGCTCGTTGAGCCCGCCGAGAACTTCGCGACCAGGTGGGCATCCCGACTCGCTCGCGTTGCTCGCGCCCTGCGGGTGCGTCCTGGGACGGCTGTCGGCCAAACGCTCCGCTTGCAGGGACGGTCCGAAAAACGACGTGGGGGAGGGCATCATGGCCAGCCAGAGCATCAAGGTCACCGTGTACAGCAAGCCGGCGTGCGTGCAGTGCGACGCGACGTACCGCGCGCTCGATAAGAAGGGCATCGAGTACTCCGTGGTGGACATCAGCACCGACGACGACGCGCTCGAGCGTGTGCGCGCGCTCGGGTTCCTCCAGGCCCCGGTCGTCGTCGCCGGCGAAGAGTCGTGGGCCGGCTTCCGGCCCGACCGGATCACCGCCCTCGCAGTCCGCCGGGAGGCCTGAAATGACCGTCAAGCTCACCCGTGAGCGGGTCGTGGCGATCAACGCCGCCGCGTGGGAGTACTGGCGCTGGAACGCGAACCAGGCCGAGGACTGGACCCGGGGCTACCTCGCCCGGCGCGGTCTGCGCGGCCTGCAGGCCGGGTACGCGCCCGAGGGATGGGCCCGGCTCGTGGGACGCATGCGCGGCCGCGGGTACAGCCCCGACGAGCTCGTGGCCGCCGGCCTCGCGTTCCGCACCGAGGCTGGGGGAGTGGGGGACGTTTTCCGTGACCGCATGGTCCTGCCCTACCGCGACGAGACTGGCGCGATCATCGGTTTCACCGCTCGACGCAACCCCGCGGCCGACGACGTCGACGACGCCCCCGCGAAGTATCTGAACACCACGACGACGCTCGCGTTCGACAAGTCTCGGGACCTGTACGGGATCGACCCGGCCGCGGTCCGCCGCATCCAGGCCGGCGCGCGGGTCGTGGTCGTCGAGGGAGCCCTGGACGTCGAGGCCATCCGCCGCACCGGGTCACCCGTCGTGCCGCTGTCCGGTTGCGGCACCGCGCTCACCGCGACCCACCTCGAGCGCGTGCGCGCGATCCACGCCGACGCAGTCGCCCTAGCGGTGTTCGCGTTCGACGCCGACCCTGCCGGCCAGGCGGCCGCGGTGCGCGCATGGGACCTGCTCACCGATGACGAAGCCGGCACCGCCGGTGCCCTGGTCCTGCCCGACGGGACCGACCCCGCCCAGCTCATCCAGGACGGCCACGGCCAGGCCCTCGCCGAGCGCCTGGCCCAGCCCCAGAGCCTGGTGTCCGTCGTCGTCGACGTCGTCCTGGCTCGTCACGACCTGACGACCGTCGAGGGGCGCATCAACTCGCTCCGAGCCGCGGCCGCCCTCGTCGCGCGCATCGCGGACGTGCCGCTGTCGCGCGTCGGGACGCAGCTGCACGCCCGCCTGGCCCCGCACACCGACCTTGGGGTGATCGCCGGCGAGCTCGCGATCGCCGCGGCCGCCGCGCGCGGCACCACCTGAGCCGGTATCTGGGCCCGGCTAGGTTGGCATGCGCCAGGACCGGGAGGAAGAGCATGCCGATCAGCGACGAGGAGCGCGCCCAGCGCGCCGACGATGCCCAGCGCATCCGACACAGCACCCAGCTCGAGGGCGGACGCACCAGCGACGCCGCTCGCGTGATTCAGGACAAGTACGTCCGCGGCGAGATCGACGCCGAGGAACTGATGCGACAGACGATCGCGCTCGACAGCGACCAGGACGGAGCCAGCCCTTGACCGAACGCCCCTGGGAGAGCGGCGACGAGCAGGCCCGTTGGGACGGGTATCTGCTCGCCGACGGGCGAACCTTGCGCAACCGCGTCGGCGCCACCACACCTGAGATGCTGCGCGAGCGCGAGGACCGGCGCGTGGAGGCCCGGGCGCTGACCCTGCGCGAGCACGGGCTACCGGCGACGTACGACCTTGCCGGGCTGCGAGCGATCCACCGACACCTGTTCCAAGACGTGTACGACTGGGCCGGGGACGTGCGCACGGTGTCGATCCGCAAGAGCCGAGACGGCTGGTTCGCGCCGCTGGACCGGATCGAGGACGCGATGGACGCCGTGGCGACCTACCTGCGCGACACCGACAACCTGCGCACCCTCGACCCGAGCGCTGTGCCGGGCGCGCTCGCCAGCGTCTACGACGTCGTCAACCAGACCCACCCCTTCCGGGAGGGCAACGGGCGCGTCCAGCGCGAGTTCATCACCGCCCTGGCTCGCGAGTCCGGCCACCGCCTGGACTGGACCAGGGTGACGCTCGGCAGGCCCGGCTACGAGTCCGAGAACGACCAGGCCTCCCGCCTGGCCCGCACGGGAGACCGCGGCCCGCTGCGCGCCATGTTCGCGCGCATCACCACCAAGGCTGGCGCGATCGACGACCACGTGAACGACGCCCTGCGCCTGGTCGCCGCCTCCCGACCGCCGTCCACCGCCCGCCCGTCCGCCACCGCGCCGGCCGTCGCGCGCGTCAACCGTCCCGCACCGGGAGCACCCGGCAGGGACTACGGGAGATGAACCCGCGCCGCGGCCTCGCAGTCCTGGCCGTCGCCGTCGTCGCCGCGTGCAGCTCGCCGCGGGCCGAGGCCACGGTCGAGGTCGGGGGAGAGGTGTTCGCCGTCGAGCTCGCGGACAGTGCCAACGAGCAGAAGGAAGGCCTGGCCGGCCGCGAGGAGATCCCTGCCGACACCGGGATGCTGTTCCAGTTCGGAGAACGCGCCGAGCACCAGATGTGGATGGCTGGCATGCAGGTCCCGATCGACGTCGCCTGGATCGACGATGACCGCGTGATTGGCGTTGCGACCCTCGACCCGTGCACCGAGCCCGACCAGACGACCTGCCCACGATGGGCCCCGCCTGCCCCAGCAACCGCCTTGCTCGAGGTGCCGGCGGGAGCCCTGTCAGGCGTCGACGTCGGCGACGAGGTGACGCGGGGCGCTCCCTGACGAGCGACTGGCCAGAACAGCGTTATATCCTGGGTTATAGAGAAAGGTGGTACCCCATGACGACAGCTCCGACAGCGGACGTCGAGGCCGTGGTGCGTCTGCGGCACCGGCAGGTCGTCGACCGGCTCGACGAACTGCGCCTGGTGCGCAAGCTCGCAGCCAGCATGTCGCAGACGGAGATCGCGAAGGTGCTCGCGATCAGCCAGCCCGCGGTGCACAAGGCTCTCAAGGCCGCCGAGCGTGTGCCGGACGTGGCTGAGGGATTCAGCGGCGCCAGCCCGTACGAGATCGCCGAGCGGTACGCCGCCGGCCAGATCGACCGACCTCGCGTCATCGACGAGCTCGCCCGCTGGCCCTACGCGCGCACACCCAAGACCGACGGCTTCGACTGGCTCGTCAAGGACGCCCCCGGGACGTTCGAGGAGGTCGGGCGCGCGCTCGACGACGGGCTGCTCGACGATGACACCTACGACGCCGTGCTCACCCGCAAGAGTGGACGGTAACCGGGCCGACAGTCTTCACTTGCGGCGTGCCTGACGACCATGACCTCCACGCGGCCCACCGCGAGACCGTCCGAGAGTTCTCCCGCGCCGGGGGGCCGCTCGACAAGGACGGACCCCACTCCACGCTGAACAATCCCGCGTGGTTCATCGACGGTCAGGTCGATCAGCCCACGGCCCGCCGGCGTGCGCTGTGGCGACGGCTCCGCGACGAGGCGCGCGCCGAGGCGCCCGGCGTTCGCCAGGACGGCAAGGCGATCGTGCTGGCCGGACCGCCCGGGGCCGGCAAGGGCCACGTCCAGGGCAACGTGCTCGGGCTCGACAAAGACGCCTGGCTCGTCGTCGACGCCGACAAGTTCAAGGAGAAGCTGCTGCGCGAGGCCCTGGCCGACGGCAGCTACGAGACGTTCCTCAAGCCCGACGCCGTGCGCGAGCGCGAGGCGGGCGGCGAGCCGTTCTTCCCTCTCGAGCTCGCCGCCCTGGTCCACGAGGAGTCCTCCTACCTCGCGCGCCTGCTGCGCGACGAGGCGCTGCGCGAGGGCACGAACGTCGTCATCGACTCCGTGCTGTCCAAGCCCGACGCGGCGATCGCGCTCGGCGACCGGCTCGCCGAGGCCGGGTACGAGGTCGAGGTCGTCGACGTCGAGGTGCCCTACGAGCTCTCCCAAGCCCGCATCGCCCAGCGCTGGCGCGAGTCCTACGAGGGCGCCGTCATCACGGGGGAGGGGCTCGGCGGCCGCTGGGTCCCCAGCGTCTACGCCCGCGACGTCTTCAACGGCCCCGGCGGACGCGCACGATCCCAAGAATCGGCCGCAGCACTCGCGAAGGCATGCCCGGCCGTGCTGCGCTACCGACGCTTCTGGACTCCCAACAACGGCGTACCCATGCAGGTAGAGGCCGACCTCGGCCGGTTCCAGCGCGGGGGTGACCTCGTCGATTCCAGCCTCATCAGAAGCCGCGCCCGGGCGGCCGCGAGCTTCGCTCTTCAGGCCCGACGTGGCCCCGCTCGATCCACTCGGGGACCGCAGCACGAGCGGGAGTGAACTGAGAGGTCCGGCCTATCGATCCGCTTGTGCAGTCGTAGCCGCTGCCGAGTTAGAGCGCCAGGTTGTGTGCGCGCGCCAGAAGGTCTGCGGCGTAGTCCAGGCCACGGTCACGGAGCACGGGGATCAGGCAGTTCAGTGGTGGCCAATTTGAGCGGTAGGACCGTGCCCCGTGGGCGCCGGTGTAGAGCCCGCCTCCGGGCCCGGCGTACAGACCGCCGCCAGGTCCCGCGTACAGACCGCCGCCGGGTCCGGTGTAGAGCCCGCCGCGCGGCCCGGCGTAGAGCCCGCCGCCGGGTCCCGCATGCAGGCCGCCTCCGGGGCCGGCGTACCGGTTACGCGGCCAGACGTTTCTTGTCGACATCTGATCTCCTTGGTCCGAGCTCTAGTTTCCGCAGGCGGCGCCTGCTCACAGGGGAGCAGGGCTACCGAAGGTTGAAGGCCTTGCCGCACCTGCCGCATCGAATCAGACCGGGGCTGTAGCCACCGATCACGAACTTGGTGCGGCAGTGGGGGCAGGTGACGGTGTAGCCGCGCGAGCTGCGCTTCATGCTGACCTCCGGGTCGTCGAATGTGCTGGCCGGTGGCGCGCTTGCGCCACCGGCCCTCTGCTACTTCTCGTTGCGGACGCCCTTGTGCTGGTTCGGGCTGCCGTTGAGGATGCGACCGGTCGTGGTGTCGCGCTTGAACCAGGTGCTACCGCGCTTGAACTCGCTGCGGCCTCGGACCGCGCCGACGCGGTGTCCCTTGCCGGTGTTCTTCGCCATACCTCTCACCTCCGTCCTGACAGCCCATCCCGTCTTTGCACGGGGGCTCTCAACAGGTAGTCGAGGCAGGGGGCAGGAGAGTTAGCGGCAGTCCTCGCAGCGCCCGTCCTCGAGCAGGTAGCTGGCGAACATCATGAAGCAGCCGGCACACCGCGCCTCGCGCTCGGCTTGGCGATCGCAGCGGCATCGGCCGCAGCGCGGACAGGTTGGGCCCTGACATCCTGAGCAGGGGTACTGGCGAATCTCGAAGTCGGCGTCGCAGCAGTAGCCGGTGAGGAGCGGCCGGGTGTCGAACTCGCGCTGTTGCTGCGCGTGGAACGCATCGACGCCCCAGAGGTCTATGGCGGAGAGGATCGCGATGACTCGGTTCGTCTCGCCGAACAGGTCGGCGTAGAAATCGGCGTACATGCCCCATGGAGTTGTCCACCGGACTCGCTTGCTCGTAGTCGCGCCCGCAGCGAGGGTCAGCATCGGGTGCGTAGGCGAGAGCGTCTGGCCGCGCCAGGGGTACACCCTGGGCCACCCTTCATCGGGGTCGGGCCGGATGCTCGAGTGGCTGACGGATCGCGTGTAGCGGTTGATCAGGACGACTGCCCCCAAGTTGGGGAGCTTCTGCGCCAACGCGATCGCACAGACAGGGCGACTTGCTTGTGTGGCGTTGTACAGATCGACCAGGTGATGAGCTCGCAGTGTCGTCCTGGGGGGGAGGGTGGAGTCCAGAAGTGAACTCGGAAGCAGGAGCCTCTGCGCGATGCGGTCGCAAACGGTTTCGAGCAGGGGACCCGGATCAGGCTGGTCAATGATCCAGTCGTAGAGACCTGGTGTGTGTTCGACAAGCCAATGCCCGAGTTCATGCGCAAGCGTGAAGTTCTCTCGCCGGCTGCTCTCCGTGGGCGCGTAGAGCACCACCCCGTCTTCGAGGAACGACACCCCGTCGCAGGCGCCGCCGTCGTCTCGTGAGCCCGCGAGCCGCTCGACGGCAGTGACGGTCAGGCTGAGGTCTGCTCGCATCACCTCGAGCGGCTCGTAAGCGAAACGGTCTGCAGCGGCACTGGGCAAGGTCGCGACCGCGCGGGCGACGACCGCATCGATGTTCACCGATCACTCCGGAGGCGGTTCGACTGCGGCGACGAGAGCATCCAACGAATCCAGCATTTGAGCCGTGTCTGGAGCGTTTCCCCGATGAACCGTCGCGACAAGACGCCCCTGCAGGGTGGCGGACGCGACGGGTAGCGATACGTGCCGCGCACGAGCCCAACGGGCGACGAGCTCCTTAAACTTCGGACTGCGACGAAGTTCCTCAAGCAAGCCTGGTTCTGGTGTGTCGCTCGTCCCGAGCGAAAGCTGCTCGACCGTTCTTCCAAGGATCTCCGCCAGCGCCTGGATGAGCGCCGGCGGAACGTCGTGCGCCGTTCTGGTTTCCCATCGGAAGACGTCAGCGTCTGAGGTCTGCCAGCCTCGCTGACGGAGGCGCGATGCGATCCCGCTCGGCTTGAGACCCGCCTTCTTCCTTGCACGGGCGAACGCCTTGGAATCCAAGGTGCATTGCTGATCAGGGACCAGCCCCAGCATCGCTGCGACGGGGTCCGCTTCGAGGGGAGGCGCTTCATGCTGCGAAAGCCACAGCAACTCGCTCGTGTCAGCCAGCGCGCTCAACTCTGCGAGCTCGTCCGCTCCGATGCCGGAGCCGCGGAGGACCTCTCCAGTTCGGTGCTTGCGCTTTGAGAGCGCGTCAACAACGCGCTCTCGCTCTTCATCGTTCATCGTTGGTCCTCCTTCCGTCCATTGCGTCGCGAAGCAACTTCAGCACCTCGAGCTTCATCTGGCTGACCCTTGCCGGTGTCACGCCCAGTTGTGCCGCGATCTCAGCCCGAGGCCGCTCCAGTCCGATGTGTTCGACGGCCACGAGCCGCTGCCTCTCGTTGAGAACGTCGAGGCTCGCACGCATACGCGAGATCTGCTGCTCGAGGTCGACTCGTTCTGCCACCTCCTCGCCGACGTCGCTGTCGGCCGTTCGGCCATGCAGGTCGTCGAGCGACGGCCCGGCGCGCCGAACGGCCGCCGACTTCACGATGTCCTGCGCCTTGCGCTTGACGGCCTTGACGAGGAAGGCCTCCCAGTTGACGACGTTCGTCGGGAGGCCGCTCTTCATGAGCGATACGACTGCTGCGCTCACAGCATCCTCAGCGGAGGCCACCATTCCTGACGGGCGAAGCGTTGAGTATGCGACGCGGTACATCGCGCCGCGGTGTTGCGCGTAGAGGGCCGCCAAGTCCGGAGCGGCGCCGCGACACGCATGCGCGACGGAAGGCTCGTCTTCCACCTCCGCTTCGCCAGTCCGCTCCACACTTCACCTTCCCTTCAGCACGTAGTCGAGCGAGGCAGGCAAGTAGTTAGCCCGCCTTCGGGCGCCATCACGAGGATGGCCGAGAAGCCGTGTCGGTGGGGCCATCGGTCGGGTGAAATCTCCGATTAGAGATGCCGATAACGTTCGTTATGTCATATATGCCTGTTATGCCCGTTCTGATACGGCGCGCCATGGGTGGTGCGTGCGGCCCTCATTCGTCGCGCAGGAGTTCTGCGACGACGGCGTCGGCGGTCGTCTTGTCCCCCCAGATCCACTCGTGCGCGAAGTCGCGAACGCGCGTGTCCGAGCCTTGGCTCGAGGCAACGCCGAGCGGCGGAGGCGTCTTGGCTCGCCGGGCAACATCGGACTTGCTTAGCCCTGTGAGCTGAGCGACGGTCCGCTGCGACATGCCGGAGCGCAGCAGGAGCGCGGCTGCCTGGGAGACGGCCACTTCCGCCTCCAGGGTTGCGCGGTGAGCGAGGAGGCGAGCCTGCGCGACGGCACGAGTAGCGGCTGCTTCGAGGTCAGGAGATTCGGTCATAACCCCATCGTACCAAAACTGCCCCAGCGTTGGGGCAAATATGGGGCACGTTCTCTTGCCACGCCGCGATGACCGGCGCTCTCATCGCTACGGGCGGCCCCGAGACCCAGTTCGCCCAGCGTGCCGGCGTCACCTGCGTCACCGTTCGCGGCCCTCGGGAAGCGCTGACGGCGCACTCGGGGCGGCTCACCCGACCAGGCGCAGTGATGCGCCCCGCGCCCGGGCAGCGGGCCGCGCCTGCCCCTCAATGGGATCGACGAGGAGCCCGCCCGGGGTCGGGAGCGTGAGCGTCCACCGGTCCGTGGCGCCGCGTGCCGTCCGGGCGACGTCGAGCTCGCACCGCCGGAGGTAGCCGCCGCCGGCGTCCGTGCCGGACCACCGGTGCGCGACGACGTCGAGGCGCACCGCGGCCTGCTCCCACGGGCCCACGCTCACGAGCCCGGAGCCGCGCTCACGCGCGCGGGCGAGCAGCCGCCGGCGCTCGGACGTCGTGAGCCGGGCGTCCGGCCCGACGACGACGTACGTCATGCCGTCCAGCAGCGCCGCGACGACGCCGGCGGGATCGTCCCCGGCGCGCGGCACGAGCGCGACGCGCTCGAGCGCCACGCCGGCGTCCGCAGCCGCGAGCATCCCGAGGTCGGGCGCCCCCACCACGGCGAGCCAGTCCGAGGTGCCCTGCGACGTCGCGAGCAGCGCGAGCAAGAGCGACGTCGAACCCGTCACGACGCTGGCCGCGCCGCGCGGCAGGCACCCGTCGTCGAGGATCGCGCCGAGCGGGCGCGGAGCGTCGTCGAGGTCGACCACGCCCGGCGTCGACGCGCGCACGCCTGTGCGCAGCTCGGCGCGACGCAGGGTCGCGCGAGCCACCTCGAGCGGGTCGAGCGCAGTCGCCGTCACCCGTCCAGGCTACGCCGTCGTTCGAACTGGTGTTCCCCTTAGCAAGTCTCGTTAGCCCTTGGGGCCACAGGGCTTCTGCGTCGTTGACAGTGTCATTGACCAGCGCAACGGTCAGGGCGCAGCTGACCGGTGACGCGCAGCGGAGATCTGCGGCGGGCCCTCGTGAGGCTGCTCCGGCAACACCGGTCTGGGCGACCGCCGTGTGGCGCACCATGTCAGGTTCGCCTACACAGGGTTCGCCGGGGTCATTCCGCGGCCCCGACTACCGAGAGGAGATTGTCATGCAATGGTCTGGAGCGCGGGCGCTGGTGGGGGCAGCGTCGCTCGCGGCAGGGGTGCTCGTCATGGGTGTTGCGGTTCCAGCGTCCGCGGACGCTGTGTCGGACCCGGCGACCCAAGACGAACTGACCGCGGAGATGGACACACTTCGGTACCAGGTCAAGCTCGACGAGGCGGCCGGGGACGTGCAGATTCAGAACGACGGAACGATCGTTCAGACGATCGACGAGCAGCAGATGGTGCTCGAGCAGGACGGTAGCTGGACGATCAATGACGTACCGACTGAGGGGCAGATTACGCCGCAGTTCGTGAGCGGCTGTGCGGGCTCGTTCGGTGACGTTCTCCGGGTTCGCAACTACCTCCAAGGAAGCGCTACCCAGACGTGCACTGAGCCTTTCCCAGTAGGGGTGTCGGTGTGAGTGGGTCAGGTGGTCCGGTCGTGGATGTGGTGGAGGATGACGAGGGCGGCCGCGACGATGGGGCCGATGCTCGAGGGGCTCAGGGAGACGCGGCGC
>Ga0180220_1000599_pt1 | contig 36453 bp, 25 predicted proteins | sample eDN5th37CBELigBY_FD_151335 | JGI IMG/M metagenome (GOLD analysis project Ga0180220, IMG submission 151335) | Enriched backyard soil microbial communities from Emeryville, California, USA - eDNA 5th pass 37_C BE-Lig BY (version 2) (version 2) | ecosystem: Environmental > Terrestrial > Soil >... | reverse complement strand
TCGAAGCGATCGACGAAGGCATCGTCGCCGGCGCCGCGTTCGACGTGTTTGAAAGCGAACCGCCGCAGCAGGACCATCCGTTCCTGAACCATCCGAAAATCATCGTTACGCCGCATCTTGGCGCTTCGACCGTGGAGGCCCAGGAAAACGTAGCGATCGACGTATCCGAAGAAGTGCTTCATATTTTGCGGAACGAGCCGTTCAAAAACGCGGTCAACATGCCTCCGGTCGCCGCCAGCGTCATGAGCCGCCTGCAGCCTTATTTCGCGATCGGCGAAAAGCTCGGAAGTTTTGCCGCCCAATCGGCGAACCAAGCCGTCAACGAAATTCACGTCGACTATGCGGGCGCACTGTCCGACGTGGATACGCTCCCGCTTACCCGGTATATCGTCAAAGGCGTGCTGGCGCATCATCTCGGAAGCGAAAACGTCAACATCGTCAACTGCATGCATCTTGCCAAATCCCGCGACATTAACGTGGTCGTGACCCAAGCGTCGAAATCCAAAGGTTTCACCAATTTGCTCACGGTGACGCTGAAAACGCAAAACGACGAAGAGACGCTTGTGGCAGGAACGCTGCTGAACGGTTATGGCGAACGTATCGTGCAGATCAACAAATTCCCGGTCGACATCGCGCCGGAAGGGCATCAAATCCTCATTTCCCATCATGACAAACCGGGCATGATCGGCAGCGTCGGCACCCTGCTCGGCAAAAACGACGTCAACATCGCTTCGATGCAAGTCGGCCGCAAAATCATCGGCGGCGAGGCCATCATGATTTTGACGGTCGATAAAGCCGTCCAAAAAGACGTACTGACGCAGCTGACGACGCTGCCGGGGTTAAACGGCGCAATCGAAATCACGCTGTAACCATAAGTACAACAAAAAGCGCATGCCGTATTAAGAGGCATGCGCTTTTCATTTGTTCCACGTTGAACAAGATTTATCTTGCAACTTCAACAAAAAACACCCCGGTTTGAGGTGTTTCTTGCATTTTGTTCAAGCTTTATCATTTTCGACAGGAAGCCGTATCGAGAATACGGTGCCTTCCCCGACCTGGCTCGAAACGCGGATGGAGCCGTCATGCGCTTCGACGATGCTTTTGACGATCGCGAGGCCAAGTCCCGTACCGTTCGACGTCCCTCTGACTCGCGCTTTGTCCGCCTTATAAAATCGCTCGAAAACGTAAGGCAAATCCTCGCGCGGGATGCCCGCACCTTCGTCTTCGATTTTGATGATGAGTTCGGAGGCAAGGCCTGCTTCCGTCCTGTCGGCGACGATCCGGATCCGTTTGCCGCCTGGCGTGTGCCGGAAGGCATTGTCCAGCAAATTCGTAAGCACCTGCTCGAGTTTGTCCTCATCGGCAGCTTCAAGCACCAAATCGGCGGTTTTTTTATCGTAAACCAAATCGATGCCGTTTTCTTTGGCCCGAACGGAGAATTTCCGGTACACGCGTTCAAGCATCTCGTTCACATCGAGCTTTCTGCGCTGAATGTCCGTATGGCCGGCTTCCATCCTCGCCAGATCAAGCAGGTCCTTTACGAGACGGCCCATCCGCAGCGATTCGTCGTGAATGACCTGGATCAGCTCCTGGCTCTCTTCCGGGGAAGCGGCCATTCCGTCCAGCAGCGCCTCGCTGTACCCCTGCATCATCGACAGCGGCGTCCGGATTTCATGGGAGACGTTGGCCACGAAGTCCTGCCTCATTTTCTCCAGTTTCACCTTTTCCGTAATATCACGGAGAACCGCCACCGCGCCGCGAATATCGTTCTCGGCATAAAGCGGCGCCATGTGCACCGACCATACCCCTTGCTTGACATGGACATCCGCGCTGACGTCCGCGCTTTCCCTTAACATGCGCTCAAACAGGTCCAGCAGCGGCTTCGGAACCTTTTCATCCGCGTTGCCTTCCAGTTCGCCCTCCTGCTCCAAGTCCCAATCGATGTCCCTCCACTTCGGAATGAGCTTCTGTGCAGGCGGATTTGTCAGGATGATGCGTCCCGACGTATCGATCGTGATGACGGCATCGCTCATGCTGCGCAGGACGCTCGCCAAATGCTCCTTCTCCTGGTTCAGGTTGCGGATATTGTCCTCCAGCTCCGCCGCCATATGGTTAAACGTGTTGGCCAGCTTGCCGATTTCATCGCTCGTCACGATCGACAAGCGGGTACTGTATTCCCCTTTGCTGATGGCTTCCGTCGCGCTGATCAGCTTTTGCATCGGCTGCGTGATTTTGGTAAGCAGAAACAAAGCAAAAAACGTCGTCATCGAAAAACCGATGATGGCGGTATACGTAAAGAGCCGTTTGATGTCTCCGGAATTGTTTGAGAAGTTCGTATCGATGTACGGGAGCAGAAACAAAGCCAAAATAATGAGTATGCAGGCAACCAGGCAAATGATCGTCGCCCACAGTTTTCCGACCAGCGATGTCCAGAAGTTCACGTTACTTTGGCACCTCTAACTTATAACCGACGCCCCATACGGTCGTGATCATCGCGGCAGATTCCGGGGATACCTTGTTCAGCTTTTCTCTCAAACGTTTGACGTGCGTGTCCACCGTGCGCAAATCGCCGAAAAACTCGTAATTCCACACATCCTTGAGCAGCTCTTCGCGCGAAAAGACTTTGTCGGGCGATACCGCAAGATAATGCAGCAGCTCGTATTCCTTTGGCGTCAGGCTGACTTCATGCCCGCTTGCCGTCACCCGGTGCGCGTCATGCTCGATGACCAAATGGGGGAACACGATGTTGTTGCTGGAATTGCTGTCTTTGGACAAATACGCCGTTGCCGAAGCGCGCCGGAGAATCGCTTTCACCCGATAGATCACTTCCCTTGGGCTGAACGGCTTCACGACGTAATCGTCTGCTCCGACCTCGAACCCTTGCACGCGGTTGATCTCTTCCCCTTTGGCCGTCAGCATCAGAACCGGCGTCGATTTCAATTGTCTCAAGCGGGAACAGACCTCCATGCCGTCCATCCCGGGAAGCATCAAATCAAGCAATATAAGTCCGTAATCCTGATTGGCCGCTTTGCGGAGCGCGGTTTCTCCGTCTTCCGCCTCTTCGACCTCGTAGCCTTCTTTCTCCAAATACATTTTTAACAGACGGCGAATCCGCTCTTCATCGTCCACTACCAGTATCCGGTTAGCATGCTCTGACATAGACAACAACCCCTTTAAGTTCAGGAATGCGCAAATGCGAATGAACGGCCGGAACCGAATGTTGCAGCATCCCAAGTTATACGAAAAAACATACCCTCATAAGGACAATTATAGCGAAAATCCGCTTCGACATCCAACTTTCAAATGAGGAAACGGATTTTCTTCCGAAAACGGTATATGTCTTACTACAAAACTCAATCAACGCCTGCGTAAGAGTGCAGGCCCGCGATCACGAGGTTGACTCCGACCAGGGTGAACATAACGACCAGAAAGCCGATCACCGACAGCCAAGCGGATTTGCCGCCCTGCCAGCCGCGGGATAGTCTAAGATGCAGGTACGCGCTGTAGAACAGCCAACAAATGAGCGCCCATACTTCTTTCGGGTCCCAGCTCCAGAAGGTTCCCCAGGCAATCTCCGCCCAAATCATCGCGAAGATCAAGGCGCCCAGCGTAAATACCGGGAAGCCGATGGCAATGGCGCGGTAACTGATTTCATCCAGGTCGTCCGGATCGATCCCTTCCATGACCGGCGATGCGGCTCGGCCCAGAGGCTTGCGCGCGATCAGGCGCAAAATGGCGTACAAAATGATGCCGGTGATGAAAGACCAGATAATCGTATTGAATTTGCGTCCCGCATTGACCCCGTTCATCCAGGACGGCGCGTTAAAGAGCGGTTTGCTCATGCCAAGGAACGGCTCATAGCTGACGATCTTGCTTTGGTAAGGTCCGACGATCGGCGGAAGCTTGTACGACACCGTCTGCGTAACCGTCTGCTCCGCCCCCGGCTGCCCGGTTACCTTCGTTTGGGTGAACACGGATTCGTAGCCTGACGCACGGAAAATAAATACGGTCGCGATAAAGGATATGACAAGTATGACGGAAAAGAAAACGACCTCAACCCAGCGCTGCTGCCTTCTGGCTCTTTTCTCTTTGCTCTTGAAATCGACGGTGCGGATCAAATACATGAACCCTGCCGCAAAACCGATGGCGAAAAACGATTCGCCCGCCGCGGCCAGCGTCACGTGGATTTTGAGCCAGTACGATTGCAGCGAAGGAATCAGCGGCTGCACTTCCTGCGGGAATACGGCGGCATAAGCCATAATGATGATGGAAATCGGCACCGCGAACAATCCGAGCAGCGTTTTGCGGTAGATCAGGTAGACCACCGTAAACGCGACCATAACCATCATCGACAAAAAGGACATAAATTCGTACATGTTGCTTACCGGAATATGTCCCCCGCCGATCCAGCGCGTCACAAAAAAGATCAGATGGAATATGAGACCGAGCGTAGATCCGATAAAAGCGATTTTGCCCCATTTCTTCGAATGGGCTACCGGGTCGCGGTTGCTCCACCTGCGGCCCATCAGGGCGACAGCGAATAATATGAATGCCGCGCAATAGAGGAAAAATGCGACGACAAACATATTACTGCTGATAGATAGCAAATCATTCATGCTTGTTTTCCTCCGTTATCCAGGGACTTTTCGTCCACGTCCAAATTCATTTTTTTCAATATGGCCGAAATTTCGCGGCGAATGCCGAACCAGTTTTTGTTCGTATGCGCTCCGAGCGTCAGCACGCCGTCGTCGATCCGCAGCCAAATGCGGCGATGCTGCCAATAAAAGCCGAGCACGAGCCCGACCATCACGATGGCCGCGCCGATCCAGATAAACGGCATCACTTTGTCCACCCGGATGTTGAGGTACGTCGTGGACATGGCGAAATCGACGTTTTCCATGCCTTTCACGTCAAGCATCAGCGGCGGGGTGCCGCCGTTCATCTTTTCGTTGATGGCGTCCTGCTGGAAGCGCTCTTTGTCGATTTGTTTCGGGAAATAAATATACTGCATGCCCGAAGCCGGCAAATTCGGCCCTTTGATCAAAAAGAGGAATGCAGGCGCGTTCGGATTCGGAGTTTTGGTTACGGGCCTTCCGTTTTCGTCCAGTCCGAAATCGTTGTATTTTTCTTTCAGTTCCAGCGAATAATCGCCTGCGGTGTAGTTCCGCTGCGGATTTTTGATGTCCAGCTTGAACTTGCCCAGCTCCTTGCCGGTTTTGGCATCCACGAGCGAAGGACTGACCGAACGCAGGATCGGCGTCAAATCGTAATCGAACTGGTATGCCTTCAGGCCTTTGTAATCCATCGGATCGTTGACCTGAATGTTATGTTTGGCGACGGCTTCGAGCTTCGGCTCCTTTGTCGGATCATCGCAGTCCGCCGTACAGTGATAAAGCGTGGCCTCCGTATTGAACAGCTTTGGAAGCACCTTTCCTTGGTTGCGGAACTCCCCGGGCATGTCCTCTTCGGTATAAAACTCCACCGTAAACTTCTCGTTTTTAAGATAATAAGAAGTGTTCGGTATATGCTTGATTTCTCCCTCGGGGAAGGCGATATGCTGGTCCATTTTAAGGCCCGGCAATCCTCTGGCCAACACCGCGAGCAGGAAAATGATCAAACCGATATGGATGACGTAAGGCCCCCAGCGGCTAAAGCGGTATTTTTCGGCCAAGAGAGCGTTTCCGTCCGTATGCACGCGATATCCCTTTTTCTTCATCGGAACCGCTGCCTGCTTCACCCATTCTTCCGCATCGCCTTCGATCTTGCCTTGATAAACGACGCGCTGACGGGTCAAAAATTGCATATGCTTAAGTATTTGCTGCTTGCTCAGCGCTCTGTACAGCGGAAGGACGCGGTCCAAGCTGCAGATAACGAGCGAAGCGCCGATCATGACAAGCAGGAGGATGAACCACCAGGATTCATACGTATGCGTCAGTCCAAGCTTGTAATAGATCAGCCCCCACGTACCGTAGGTTTCTTTGTAGTATGTCGATGGATCGATGTTCAGGAACGTATTTTCCTGGGGGAAAATCGTGCCGAGCATCGAACCGAGGAGGGTAAGAACGATCATGTAAACCGCGATCTTGACGGAGGCGAAGAAGTTCCAGATCCGGTCGATGAAATTCGGATTGGCGCGCTGCGATCGGCGGGCCATCCCGTCGTAACGCATTTCCAGGACTTCCTTCGACTTCAGCTCTTCCTCGTCAAGCGGCCTGCCGCAGTTTTCGCACAGCACCGTTCCGACCGGATTCTGGTGGCCGCACTCGCATTTGGTGTTTTTAAAAGCGATGACTTTTTGTAGCATTTTACGATTTCACCAGCTCTTCAATTTGTTTGTCGAGGGTGGCCAAATCCAGCTGACCAAGGTGGATTTTGTTGATCTTCCCGTCCTTGGACACAAAAAAAGTAGTAGGCAAAGGCGAAATGCCGTAACTGGCGATCGAATTCTTATCCGGGTCAAGCAGTACCGGGAAATCGACGTTTACGCTTTTCACGAAGTTTTCGACGGCCATTTTGTCCTCTCCGGCATTGATCCCCACGACGACGACGCCTTGATCCTTCCACTTCTCCCATTGCGCCTGCAAAGCCGGCATTTCCTTTACGCAAGGCCCGCACCAGGTGCCCCAGAAATTCAGAACGATGGCCTTCCCTTTATATTCTTCCAGCGAATGGGCTTTGCCGTCGAGTCCGAGCAATTCAAAATTGGGCGCTTTGCTGCCCTCGGTCGGCTTGCCTCCCGATCCCGACACTTGCGTCACGATCGCATATCCGCCCACGATCACGATCAGCAGCAGGATAACGATCTGCAGAAGCTTCTTTTTTGATTTACCCATGCCAAATGCTCCTTTACTATGACGAACGTCATGTTTTCGGTTCACAGGTTTGAACATCCTATGAACAATTATAGCGAAAACATGTCATATTTGCGGCGGACGGATTTGAATATTGTGTGTCCTTCCGAGCTATTTTTTTCTTTTCTTTCCGGTTTTAGCCATATTCTTCAATGCTTCAACCTCGTCCTTCGTTAAATGGCGGAACAGTCCCCGTTTCAGGTTTTGAAGCTGCAAATCGCCGAACGAAACGCGTTTCAGGCGGATCACTTTATGGGAAATGGCGTCGAACATCCGGCGCACCTGACGGTTTCTTCCTTCGTGGATCGTAATCGTGATGACCGCTTCGTTTTTTTCGATGTCGATATCCCTATATTCGACCTCCGCGGGAGAAGTCATACCGTCCTCGAGCTGAATGCCTGCGCGGAGCTTGTCCAAGTCGCTGCCGTGGGGAATCCCCTCGACGGTCGCGAGATACGTTTTGGGCACATGGTGCTTCGGATGGGTCAGCATATTCGCAAATTCGCCGTCGTTCGTCAGCAGAAGCAGCCCTTCCGTATCGTAGTCGAGCCGACCCACCGGATAAATCCGCTCCTTGATGCCCTTGACATAATCGGTTACGATTTTGCGGCCAGCCGGGTCGTTTGCGCTTGTGATAACGCCTTTCGGTTTGTTCATCATGATGTAGATTTTCTTTTCGTTCCGGATCGGTTTGCCTTGCACCGTGATGATATCTTGTTCGGGGTCCGCTTTGGTTCCCAGCACGGTTACGGTCTCCCCGTTAACTTCCACCTTGCCGGCCAGAATCAGCTCCTCGCATTTGCGGCGGGAAGCGATGCCTGCCTGGGCTAAAATTTTCTGTAATCTTTCCATTGTCTATTAGGTCACCTCAGAACTAATGATACCCGTGAGCCGGGTAAATCACAAGTTCATTCCAGGGAAAATCTTTCCCGGGGCAATCGGATGTATGCGGGTAAAGGAAAAGGGGTGAAATGCCATATTGCCTGGAGAGATCCAAGATCAGCTTGCTTGCGATAAACAGCTGCTGCTTTTCGGCCGTCCCGAGCAGATCGTAACGGCGGTTAAAGCTCCCTTCAAGGCAAATATGGATATAGGAGGGGTCCGTCAACAACGGAGCCGAGGTTACGGAACCATCCGTTCCGATCCAGAAATCATAACCGGCTCCATTGATGGACGTGCATGAGGAATGATGGATGATAAAACCTTCGAACGTCATGATTTCACCTCAAATCCTGTACAATCTCAAGCGTGTTACAGTATATGAGCTGACAATCATTACGTTACGGGTGAAAGCCGATCCGTTTGCAGATCCCGATTATCCGAAGAAAAGCAGGCAGACGGCGATCGAGGCGACGAAACCGATAACGTCCGAAAACAATCCGACCTTAAGGGAGTATCTGCCGTTGCGAATGCCAACCGCTCCCATGTATACCGTCAATACGTAAAGCGTCGTATCCGTGCTGCCCTGGATGGTCGACGCCATTCTTCCGATCATCGAATCGGGACCATGCACCGATATCAAATCGGTGGCAAACGCCAGCGAGCCGGTGCCCGTCAAAGGACGCAGCAGCCCCAAGGGCAAGATTTCGCTCGGAACGCCGAGCCCGCTTAAAAAAGGGCCCGTCCAGCCGACAAAAAAATCCAGTGCGCCGGATGCGCGAAACACGCTGATGGCCACCATCATGCCGACGAGGTTCGGAATGATTTGAATGGCGGTCTGAAAGCCATCCTTCGCGCCGAGAACAAAGGATTCATATACGGGCACCTTTTTTACGAAAGCGAACAGCGGTATGAAGGCGATCAAGGCGGGGATCGCCCACGCGGAAATCATGTTGATGATTGCGGTCACAAGGCATCATCCTTTCGCATCCGGTTTGGCCGAAGGCGGCGGACCTGAAGGAACGGGAGGTTTCGGTCCCCTTTTCAGAAACTTCCGGCGGTAATACCGGTCCGCCGCCACCGCCGCGAGCGTCGCCACGATCGTCGCGGCGAGCGTCGTCCCGACGATTTCGGTCGGATTCGCCGACTGATAATTCATCCTTATCGCGATGAGAGTCGTCGGTATTAACGTGATGCTGGCCGTATTCAGCGCAAGCAAAGTGCACATCGCCGGGCTTGCCGCCGATTTGTCGGGATTCAGCGTCTGAAGCTCCTGCATCGCCTTGATGCCCATGGGCGTTGCGGCGTTGCCGAGTCCCAGCAGGTTCGCGCTCATGTTGGATAGTATGTACCCCATCGCGGGATGGTTTTTGGGCACGTCGGGAAACAGAAACCGGACGATCGGGCCGAGCAGCTTGGCGATTTTTTGCAGCAAGCCCGAATCCTCCGCCAACTTCATCATCCCGAGCCAAAATACGAGCACGCTGATCAGGCCAAAGCATACGGTCACCCCTGTTTTGGCGCCGTCAAAAGCGGCCGAAGTAACCGTTTCGATATTCCCTTGGACAGCCGCAAAAATGAACCCGATCAGTATAAGCGCCATCCAAATGATGTTGATCATGGTATCTCCTCCCCCTTGCTTGAAAAACAGCCTCAGTTCTGCTGCAGGAACAATAGCCTGAACACTTTGGACAACGCCCCCGTCAAAGTCTCGCTCTGAATGGGCGCTAGCGTATCCTTGACCGGATTCCTGGCGTTCGGCTCGGGCAGAAAGCTGCCTTTCTGATACACCGGAACCGACCCGATCGGCTTGCCGTCAAGAACCAATTGGATTTCCCCCCGCAAACCGAAGCTCAGGTCCGCACGGTTTTCCTTTGCAGGCGAACGAAGCACCAGCTTTTTTTCCAAGCGTTCCTGTTCCCCTTCGGCAAACGGATATTTGAATGCCTTTCCCACGACAAGATCGTATCCCTGAACGGATTCGCCCCTGTCCATCAATGGGGACAGCGGAAAATATTTGAAGCCGTAATCCAGCATTTTGCCATGGTCGTTCCAGTCGTCCCCGTCGTTTAGCGTAACCGCTACAAGCTGCTGTCCGTCGCGGGTGGCGGAGCTGACCAAGCACCGGAACGCCTTTTTCGTATACCCTGTTTTCACGCCGTCAGCGCCCTCGTACAAACGCAGCATTTTGTTTTTGTTATCCCAGCGGTAATCCCAGGATTCGTTCGGATTCGGCGCTTTTTTGACCTGCGTTTTGACGATGTCGTGGAACAGCGGATTATGGAGCGCGTAAGCCGTCAGTTTGGCCATGTCGTTCGCCGAAGAATAGTGCCCGTCCGCATCCAGTCCGCTGGGGTTCGCAAAATGGGAATGCGTCAAGCCCAGCTCCTTCGCTTTTTCGTTCATCAAATGCACGAACCCTTCCTCCGAGCCGCCGACATGTTCGGCGATCGCCGTCGCCGCGTCGTTGCCCGAACGAAGCATCAAGCCGTACAGCATATTTTCCAGGGTCATCTCTTCGCCCAGCTTGAGGTAAATCGACGACCCCTCTTTCCCGTAGGCATTTTTGCTTACTTTTACCGGCTTGTTGAAATTCCCGTGCTCAATGGCCACGATCGCGGTCATGATTTTGGTCAAACTTGCGATCCGCAGTTCGTCGTCGCCATGGCTGGAATACAGCAACCGCCCGGAGGTGACATCCATCAGAGCCGCCGCCTGGGCGTGGGTATACAACCCCGGAACCTGCTGTTTACCGCCTTCCGCCGAAACGGGGACGCAGTATGCCAATAATATCGCGGCCGCTGCGATCCAGCGGGTAATCGATTTTATCCTCATGGTTTATTCCTCCGGATTCTTGAAAATCTTGTACAAGTATATGCTTGTCTTTCCGATCGTATGCCATCGAGGCTTAATGGCGAAAACATCCGTTCTCAAAAAAATCCCCTTCGTTTGCGAAGGGGACATGCTTTGGTTTAATAAAAAGTCGGCGGTTCGTCTACCATATGCTGCCGGGCGTTTACGCCTGCAGTCGTTGCATTTCCCGTTTGGAACATGGCTTGGAGCTTTTCCACCATCATTGGCGCGGAGTCGATGATCTTCTCGAAAATATGGGTTTGGTTATCCAGCGGCACGATGTTGACGCCTTCTTTACCCACGACGAGAAACGCGATTGGGCGAATGGATACGCCGCCGCCGCTGCCGCCTCCGAAAGGCATCGAGGACTTCAAGTCTGCGTGCGCATGTTCGCCTGCTTTGCCCGCATACTCGCCGTTAAAATCGCTGCCTCCCGCCGCGAATCCAAAGCCGACGCGGCTAATCGGAAGGATGACGCTGCCGTCCGGCGTTTGCACGGGATCGCCTACGATGGTATTGACGTCGACCATGCCTTTGATGTTTTCCATGGCGGTTTGCATAAGGCCTTGAATCGGATGATCGGACATGTTCTGCTTCCTCCTTCATGAAACTAAATAAGGTCATTTCAATCCTTAGTTTGCCCACATTCATTTCGAGTATGTAGGTGCTTGGACCCGCTTTGGCAGACTACACGCTTGGAACCTTTTGGCTTTTTGCCTTCATTTGGCGGTACAAGCGGAACCATCTTTTCAACCCGCCGTCCACCTGCAATATCCGCGACATCAGAATGAACGATGCGTACATCGCGTAACCGAACGAAAGCCGGGAAACGCAGTAGAACTCGGTAGAAAAAGACATCTCGTCGCCGAATTCCGGGATGACGTTCAGATGAGGATTCTTTTTCATCCGAACCTGGAAGGACAGCCATCCGACCAGCGTCGTTTTGATGCTCCAAAGCACCCCGCTTGCCACGGCGGTCCACTCGGCTTCGCCCGTCGAAAAACGGGTCGACCAGTCGAGTTCATGGATCCGGACATGGGCGAACGTGTGCTGGAGCCATTTTTTGAGGGAAACCGTCGATCTTAACAAAATCCGCACTTCCTCGCCCCACAGCTCGATTTTGCGTTTATTGATCCGCATATGCGTAGCGTTTCCCGATCTGTTTAAGCTGTTTTGTTTTTCAAGTTTCAGGAGGAAGCCTTTTTTCATGTTTTCGAATTTCAGCTTCGGCATTTCGTAATGGAACCGGACCATGCCGAAGAGCATCCGGATATCGACTTCGGCCCGGTCATCGCTGCCCTCTTTTTTGTACCTTACGGAGCAAGTGATGTTCGACATTGCGGCGGCAATGATCAGGATGACGATGACGGCTATGACAACGAGCGCAATCCACACAGTAGAGCCCCCCAGATCTGAGCATCTTTTCTTCGGACATAGTATTGTCTACACGTCTGGAAAAGATTCGGTTCAGTTTGCTTTCCGGGGCTTAAGCCTCGATCAGGAAAACGGCCAGATCGGCGATTTTGTAGCTTTGCAGCGCTTCCGAAACGCCGCGAACGACCAGGCGGAGCGCCCTAGCGCCTCGTACCGCCGGAAACTCGACCTTAAATACGGTTCCCCCGCTTTCATCATCGGTTATCCGTGCTCGCTGATGATCCGCTACCTGAATCCAGCCGTCCATGCCGTTTGCGGACACTTCGACCGCCCAATCCGTCAACACGTGCCGACATTCGGGAGCAAGCGTTAATCGTAACGTGTTAAACGATTTGGGCTCCATCCAATCCAAATAATACGTATGCGGGGTCGGAACGCCGGGCTTGCTTATGACACAGGTATCCGGATTGCCGTCGTTCAGCGCGCAAATATGGGATTTCGCTTCATATAAGTCTCCCCATACGATATCCGTTCCGCTCCCTGCCACGGCCACGCGCGCCAGATTTTCGCCTTGCTCGGCCGTCTCCCCCGGAAAAAGTTCCATCGGCATGCCTTCCCTCTTGTAAACGCGAAAATAATCGACGGCGAATTCCTTCGGATAAGGAACGGCCGGATCGAGCTCTCCAACCCATCCTCCATCGGATTCGTTGATTTGCAAAAGCGTAACCATCGGGTAGGCCGGAGACTGGTTCGTCTGCCATATTTTTTCGTTATCCAAATAAAAAGCCATGCCGTTTTCGTCCCATTCAAAGCCGTAGACATGGAATTCTTCGGATAAATCGGCTTCCGAACCATAGGGCTGATGCTCGTATTTCAAGCCGGGATCCCGCAATGCGTGCAAGGTCGAGTTCATCACATGCGTATCTTTGCCGAGCACCTCGAAAATATCGACCTCGGCGTTTTGCCACAGCTGGTTTTCGAAGCCGATCATCCACCAGGCGGAATTGATCCCGCTGCCTTTCGCGACTTTCGCGCGCAGCTCGAAATAACCGTATTTCGTCACAAGATTCATCGCAGGTCTGACGTGTCTGCGCAGCTCCAGTTTGTCCCAAAAACGGTGAAGCCCGTCCCGCATGCCTGTGGCAACGGCCGATATTCTTTTTTGGGCTCCCGGGAGCTGCAGCACGAGGCAGCTGTCCCTGATTTCGTATGCCGCCTGGTTTTCCCCGGGTTCATACCAATGCGCCAGCCCGTATGGCAGAATCTTGTGTGCATCCAACGACGTTCCATCGAATTCTTCCCGGAATACGAGCTTCCATCCCTCCTTTTCCAGCGGATTTGCCGGAAAACCGGACGTCGACATGCTGTTCATTCAAATCTCCTCCTTGTAAAAATGTAAAAAAATTATAGTTTGGGGGGCTCCAAGATCATTTCCCGTCTACGGCCGATTTGTTCAACGATACGACCGGGACAGTATGCGCTTTCATTGTAATATTGATAAAACTTTCGCGAAATGCCAATTTTCTTACTTGCTTTTCGTTTTATTTACCTATTCGTTGCACCATTCGTGACAAAAGTGCTTCGAACTCGCCGCCGGGCATCATAAAATAATCGATCGGCGCGTTTAACGGAATCTTTCATGAATAGATCAGGGGCCTTTCAGCTTCGAAACCCTATTTTCTTTTTCCATAAAAAAACCGCCGGAAATAGTTTTCCGGCGGTTTCGTCAGCATTTTGCTGATTCTGTTTAATCCACGTCGTCGATCGTTAACTGTCTGCCGTCCAGCTTTTCAAAGAGAAGCTGCGTTTCCTCCTCCAAGTTTTCCGTGCTTTCGAATAACTGGGGCTCCGGCAGATCCTGAAGGCTGGGAAGGCCGAAATAGTCCAAAAACGACTTCGTCGTCCCGTATAAAATCGGTCTGCCGATGGCTTCGGCCCGCCCGGTTTCTTCGATCAAGTCCTTGTTTACGAGCGTCTGGATGGCGCGTTCCGATTTGACTCCGCGGATCTCCTCGATCTCCACGCGCGTGATCGGCTGACGGTAAGCGACGATGGCGAGCGTCTCCAGCGCGGCCTGGGACAGCGATGAACGGGAAGGCGAATAGGCGAGCTTTTCGTAATAAGAAGCATGGTCCGCCAACGTCGTCAGCTGGTAATTGCCCGCGATTTGCATGACCTGAATGCCGCGCTGCTGCCGCTCGAAATCCTCCTTCAATTCCCGTAACGCATCTTCGACCAGTTCCGGCCTGTGGTCCACGATTTCGGCGATTTGTTTGACCGTGAGTCCCTCGTCTCCCGCGAGAAACAGCAGCCCCTCAATAATCGATTTCAATTTCGGAAAGTCCATGAAGCTGCTCTCCCCCTCTCCATTCCATTACGATATCATCGAACAGCTTTTCCTGGTAACATAAGATCTGCTTCATCTTCATGAGTTCCAGAATAGCCAAAAAGGTCACGACAATCTCATGCCTTACCATGTCTTCATGCAAAAGCCGGGAAAACAGCACTTTCCCGCCGGGGCCGGACTCCGAAAGCACGTTCACGACCTGTCGGATCCGGTCCTTGACCGATATTTCGTCGCGTTGAATCCGGGTGTAGCTTGTCCGCCGGACGGCCTTGCGGAGTGCCTTCTGAAAGGCGGCGACCAGGTCTGCGGCATGGAGTCCCCGCACCGGGTTTTCGTTCACCTGCGGCACCCATGGCGTCAAGTCTTCGGGTTCTTTGGCATAAATCAGGCTGCGCTCCCATTCCCTTTCCTGCAAATGCTTGGCGATGCCTTTGTATTTTCGGTATTCGATCAGCTTCTGCACCAGCTCCGCGCGCGGATCGATGTCTTCTTCCTCGTAAAAATCGAATTCATCCATTTCAAACACCGGCGGTTTCGGCAGGAGCAGCTTGCTTTTAATGGACAGCAGCGTTGCGGCCATGACGAGAAATTCGCTCGTAATGTCAAGCTCCAGCTCCTGCATGGTTTGCAAATATTCCATATATTGATCGGTAATCTCGCTGACGGGGATATCCTGGATATTGATTTCCGCTTTGTCTATCAGGTGAAGGAGCAAATCGAGCGGACCCTCAAATGTCTCCAGTTTATATAATACTGTGTTCACGGCTTATCCTCCGTCCATAAAATGAGCTTCTACAAATCGAGCTTCTACTAATATATTAAAAAAATGCAGTGCCTCATGTAAAGGCACTACATTTAAATAAGCACGATATCGACGCATTCGTCAAGCCGGCCTGGCCCGAACGATTCAGCCCTTCAGCGCTCCCGCCGTCAGCCCGCCCGTGATTTGCCGTTGATAGATGACATACATGACGATGACGGGAATCATCGAAATCGACAGGCCGGCGAATAATGGCCCCCACTCCGTCCGATACTGCATTTCGCCCTGCATCACCGCGATGCCGACGGGAATGGTATATTTCACGGGATCGTTGATGAGCACCGTCGCCATAATGTATTCGTTCCATACCGTCAGCGCGTTCATGATGCCTACCGTAACGAGTCCGGGTGAAGACAAAGGAAGCATGATCCGGAAAAAGATGCCGGAAAAAGAACAGCCGTCGATGGTTGCGGCTTCCTCCAGCTCTTTCGGAAGCGTTTTGTAAAAGCCTACCAAAAAGAAAATTCCCAAGGGCAGGATGCCGATCGTGCCCACCGAATAAACCAGCGTCAGGCCAAACAGTGAGTTGGACAAATGCATGTCGCTGAGCAGGAAAAAGAGCGGAATCAGCCCAAGCGTCGTCGGAATCATCATGGAAGCGACGTAAATAAAATATAAAATGCCCCTGCCCTTAAATGAATACCGGGCAAGTACGTACGCCGTCATCGAGGCCAGCGCCAAAGAGAGGATCGTGCTGCCCGCGGTGACGAGGATCGAGTTCATGAAATAACTCCCGAAATGAGCGCGGTTCCAGACGTCGGCATAATTTTCAAAATGCAGCACGGACGGAAAGTCCCAAGGCTTGCCCAACATGACCTGCTGGTTGTTTTTTAAAGAAGTGACAAAAGTCCAAAACACAGGATACAAAACGATGAGCGTCCATAACAGCAGCAAAAGCCGCACGACCGTTTTGGATAACCACAGCCCTGCTTGCTTTTGGCTTGCAGCTTCATTCATACGTTCCACCTCTACATTTCAATGGGATCCCGGCGCAAAAGCCGCTGCAGTATGAGCGTCGTGATGATGGACAAAACCAAAATCAGCACGCCGATCGTCGCCCCGTAGCTCAAATGGTATTGCTTGAAGCCCATCTGATACAGGTAATATCCGAGCACCTGCGTCTGGTTGTCCGGCCCGCCGTCCGTCATCAGCTTCACGATGATAAACGAGCCGTTTAACGTGGTAATGACGATATGGATCACGGAGGTTTTGAACTGCTCCCAGATGAGGGGGAGCGTCACTTTCGTAAACTGCTTCCACTGTCCGGCACCGTCGATGCTTGCCGCTTCATAAATAGATGAAGGGATGCTTAATATGGAGGCGATGATAAGGAGCATATAAAAACCGATCCCCGCCCAAACGCTAGGAGGCAGCAGCGACCACATAGCCAGACTGGCGTCACCGAGCCAGTTGGTCTCCACGGGCTTGTTCGTGAAAAGCGAAAGAAAGGCGTTCAGGAATCCGAGGTGGGGATTATAAATAAAGCTCCAGAGCACGCCGATGACGGCGACCGAAATGATGTTCGGGAAGAAAAAAACGACCCGGTAAAAAGCATGTTCCCTCAATTTCAAGCGGGTCAACGAAACCGCGAAAAACGTCGCGAACAGCATGATAAGGATCACTTTCCAGAAAACGAGAAAATAGTCGTTTTTGATCGCCTTCGGGATAATTTCGTCGTTGATGAGCTCCTTGTAATTGTCCACCCCTATAAAATTCATCGTCTCCGAACCGCCGGACCAGTCAAAAAAGCTTAAATAAAGTCCCCTCAGCAAGGGATAGATCGTAAAAATGCAAAACAGGATGAACGTCGGCAGCAAAAAACTGGCGATAAACAGTTTCCTTCTTGCGGCATATCCGCCTTTCGGCTTTTTGTCCGGTTTGATCATGGCCTTACGCCTCCCAGAGCGAATTTAAAGAACAATCAGAGGTGCACTCGGCCCCTCTGATTGCTCAGGATTAACGATGGTTTAACGGGATTTGGCGGCCGCTTTTTCCATCCGGTCCATCCATTCTTCCGGGGTGATTTTCATTTGCAAAAGCGCGATGGTGGCGTCGTTTTCGGCCTGTTCCAAATCGGCGTTCAGTTTGAATACGGGAGCCACGATCGTGTCCGGACCGTTAAAATATTTCATGGCCGTTTTGACGACGTCGCTGGCGCTGGATGACTCGAGGTCGGCCTTGACGTTCATGAGCGCTCCCGTCAGCTCGGCCCAACGCACCGCTGCCTGCTTCGTGAAAATAAATTCGACGAAGGCTTTTGCCGCTTCCGGGTTTTTCGCTTTTTTGGCGATCGCGATATTGCTGGTGTAAGGAATGGCAACGAATTTCCCCCCCGGCTTTTGCATGACGGAAGGAATGAAGCCGAACTTGAAACCGGACGGCACATCCTTCTTCATTTCGTTTTCCAGCCACAAGCCGTTCGGAATCATGGCGTCCTTATGCTGCAGGAACAGCATTTGCGAATCGGTATGGCTGATGCCGAAGGAAGCGTTGTCGAAGTAGCCTTTGTCGCGCATATCCACCAGTTTGTTGAGCGTGTTGGCAACGGCGTCGTTTTTGAACGAACCTTCTTTGGCGGCTTCCTGGTCCTTCAAAATTTGCGGGTTATCCCCGTTTTCGGATACGAAGCCAGAGTTGAGCAAACCGCCCACGATATAGTAAGGATATTTGCCGGTGTGAATGTACGGGTGGATGCCGGCCGTCTTGATTTGTTCGCTTACGGCCATGAAGCCGTCCCAATCTTTCGGCACTTCCCACCCTTTTTCCTGAAAGAGCGCTTCGTCATAAAACGTCCCCCAGGAACCGAATACGAGCGGGATCGTATAATTTTTGCCGCCATAATCTTGCGGAGGAGCGATCAGATTGTCGGTCAGCTTTTCGCCGTCGACGTTGCTGGCATCCTTCACCCAATCGGTAATGTCCATCAGCTGGTCGTCTTTCACCATTTGCGTTTCGTTGGAGCCGGCACCGTCGATATAGACTACGTCCGGCGGATTCCCCTGAATCCAGCGCGGTTTCATCTGGTCGTTGATCTGCGAACCGGCCGATTCCTTGATTTTGAGATCCGGATATTTTTTCTGGAATTCCCCGAGCATTTCTTTCCACCAGGCATCGCCGTAACCGCCGACGAAATATTGGATTTCGAAATCCCCCGAAATTTTCGCTTCCCCGTTTGCTTCCTCTTTCGGTTTTTCGCCTTCCGTCTGGGATTGCGGCTCCTGTTTCGGTTGAGTCCCGGGCTGTTCGGCCGTTTCGGTCGAGCCTTTTCCGCAGGCGGCCAGGGACATGGCCACCAACAGCAGCGCCATGCCTCCGGTTGCTTTTTTCATGAGCTTTTTATTCATTGGCTTGCGATCCCCCTTAACTGACATCATCAAATTTGCATGGCCGTGGAACTTGTTCGTCTGCAGTTCGTTAAGCTTTTACCATTATATAAATGATGGAAGCGCATCCAAATGATCTATTTTGAAGTAAAGTTGATCCTTTTTGTACTAAATTAAAAAGGGGCTTCCCGGAACTTTATCCGGAAGGCCCCTTCATGATTATTTTGGTTTGCGATGGTGATAGCGCTACGGCTGACCGACGATTTTTTTAGCGACGATCGACAGATCGGCGATATCGATGGCCCCGCTGCCGTCAAGATCCATATGCTTCGCGCCGTTCCATTGCGGGCTGGACGAATTCAACCCATATTGGGCTGCGATCATCGCCAGATCGCCGATGCTGACTTTGCCGTCCCCGTTCAAATCGCCCGGTTCTGAACCGACCGCTTTGATTTTTACCGTCACCGAAACGGAACCCAAGGAAAACTCATTCCCGAGCTCATTGCTCAGCGTCGCCCGGCTCATCCGGAGCGTGCTCTCCGTATCCTGATCCACGTTCGCCGCTTTAAAACCAAGCTCAAAAATATTTTCCGTTCCCGTAACCGGATGCTGCCCGCCCATGCTGGCCAAAATGACGCGCAGCTTTCCGGGCGACTGGGTGATCGGTTCATGGACCACGGTTATGCCCTCTTTCAAAACCTTAAGCGAATCGGGAACGAATTCGAGGGCAGCCGGATCGTATTCGATCGTGACATCCTGGGCGTAGACGTTATTCTTTATCCCCGCGACGCCGTAGGCGATCGTAAAAGACTGCCCCGAAGCAACCTGCTCCGCGCTTGCGCGGAAGGACGCTGACTGCGGTTCGGCGGACGGCTCTGCGGCATTTTCGCTTTGCTCCGTTTCATTGTTTCCCGGAATGGCCGATGCCGGTGCATTATCTTCCGTATTGCCTTCCGCCTCCCTCGTTTGCGCCTCATCTTGCCGGGGGTGATCCGGGTCCGCGGGATTGCCGTCAACGCTCGACTGCTGTCCCGCCGTCGTTTCCAACCCGGCATGTTCCGCGGCGTCCGCGTGTGCCTGCGCAGCCCCAAGCAAAAACCAAACCGCCAACGTCAAAGCCGCAAATACCGCAAACCCCTTTTTTCCGATTCGGGCTATCAACATCTACGTCACCTCTCGAATGATTGATTTAGATTAACCGACGATTTTTTTCGCCACGACCGCCAAATCCGCGATATCGATCGAACCGCTGCCGTCCAAATCCATATGCTTGATTTGGTTCCAGTCCGGGCTCTTGGCGTCTTTCCCGTAATGTGCCGCGATCATGGCCAAATCGCCGACGCTAACCTTGCCATCGCCGTTCAGGTCGCCCGAGCTGCCGCCGGGATGGCCCGCTCCGTCGATGTCGATGCGCGCAGACGCCGAAGCCGCCGGCGTCTCGGCGCCTTTGTCGTCGCCAAGGAGAATGTCCGACACCGTCATCGCGGCGGAAGCGGACTGCATCGTTTCTTTCGCCTTAAAGGTTAATTCGGCAATGGATCGATCACCCGACAAGCCGTATCCGGCGCCTTCGCTCGCGATAATCAGGCGTCTCTTCCCGGAGCCCGCGGCATGGGACTCGATGATTTTCACGCCCGCAATCAACGATTTCGCGGAAACGAAACTCATCCGTTCCGGATCGTAGATGACGGTCATATCCTGCGCGAATACCTGCTGCGGCATTTGATTCAGGTCGAGCCGGACGTTGAACGTCTGACCGGATACGGCCTTCCCGTCAAGGATCAGCTTGGCGGCCGGACCCTGCGCATCCGGCATGGATTTGAATACCGTCAGTTCGGCAGCCGAAGCGAAGTCGCCGACGCCTTGAACGGCCTCAAGCTTGACATATGCCGCCTTTACAGGAGCGAAGTTGGCTTCCTTCGGCAGCTTATTCCGGAGCCAGTTTCCGTCCGCGGCTTTGGTAAACGTCACTCCGTCGATGCTCGTATACACGTTGTAGGCCGTGACCGTGCCGTTCCCCGCGTCGGGGCGCGGCAGATAACCGATTTTGCCGATGGTATACGTTCCGCCGAGGTTGACGATCAGAGACTGCGGAAGCGGGTCCACGTTATACCATTTGGTATGCCAATGCGTATCGGGGTTGCCGTCGATCGCATATTTCGGATCATTGGGGCCCGTTTCGCTGCTGGTCGCCGCAGCGCTCATCTGCTTCTGCGGGATTTCCACCAGGTTCGGATGTCCTGCTACGGTGACTTCGCAGGTAGCTGTATAACCGCCGTCAACCGTTTTGACGGTGATCACCGCTTGCCCTTCTCCTTTGGGCGTGACCACGCCTTTGTCGTCCACGGCCGCAACGCCGGGATCGCTGCTCGACCAGGTCACGGATTTGTTCGCGGCATCATCCGGCTCGACGGCCGCGGTCAAAGCTACCGGCGAATCGAGCACCTTCAGGGATAACGTTGTACGGTCAAGCGCAACGCCCGTTGCTTTTGCCGTACCTTCGGACGGCAGTCCGTATACTTTGAATTCCCGGATGGCCGCTTTCGTATTTTCGTCCGGAAGCCCCGTCACGGTGATCCGGACGTATCTTCCCCGGCTGCCGAACGTATCTTTGAGCACTTCCGCGGCAGTCGTGTTGGAGCTGCGGTCCGCGACCGTAATCCAGTCCGAATTGTCATTTTCCCGCACTTCGACTTTGTACTTGTATGCTTTGTCGCTATGCCCGAATGAAACTTCCGTCGCCTGAATGGAATACATGCCGGCGAGGTCCACGGTCCAAGCATGGCCCGGTTTCGCATCCGCCGCCGACCAGAAGGTGTCCGGACGGCCGTCATTGCCGTGAGCCGCCGGATGCGACGGTTCCTCGCTATCCGCGGATGCCTGCCTGCCCTCCGATACGACGGCAAGTTCCGGCGCTTTTTTCGGCGTTTCGTATACATCCAGCTCCGAAGCGGAAGCAAAACCGCCTACCGCGGATACCGCTTCGAATTTGACATACCTTGCGGTCACAGGATCAAATTGCACGTATTTCTTCAGGTTGTTCCGCACCCAATTGCCCCCGGCAACCTTCGTGTAGGAGACTCCGTCCGCGCTGGCGTACAAATTGTAGGACGTAACCGTGCCGTTGCCGGCATCCGTGCGCGGAGCGTAGCGGAATTGGCCGATTTCGCGGGATTTGCCGAGATCAAGGACGATCGATTGCGGCAGCTTGTCGGAGCCGTCCCATTTCGTGTGCCAGAACGTGGTTTTGTTTCCGTCGATCGCTTTGGCAGGTTCATTGCCGGATTGGTAGCTTTTGGCCGAAGCCTTCATTTCGTTTTTCGGGATCGGGGTCGGCGCAGGTTTGGTCAAATCCCGATACACGTTGATTTCCGACGCGGATGCGGAACCTCCGATGCCTTCCGTGATCTCGAGACGGATATAAGCCGCCTCCACGGTTTCGAAAACCGCCGTTTTTTCCTGCTTGTCGCCCTTCCATTCGCCTGAAGCAGCTTGCGTGTAATGGGTGCCGTCCAGGCTGGTTGAAATATTGTAGCGGGTGATGATGCCGCCTGTTCCCCCGTATTGCCTCGGCATCACTTTCACTTTGTTCACGAACTGGTTCGTGCCAAGGTTCAACGTAATGGACTGCGGCAATTTGGCGCTGCCGTCCTGCGGCGTGCTCCAAATCGTTTCAACATTGCCGTCAAGCACGTTCGACGCAGGCATCGCTCCGTCGGCGCTCGTTGCCGTCGCAGCGACGTCTTCCTGCGGAATCCGGCTTGGATCGTCATCCACCTCGGGCAATTCGATTTTGACCGGGTCGTACAGCGGCGTCGTATCGGCCTTAAAACCGGATACGGTCAGCGCAAACGCCCTGTTTGCCGGAATGTCCGGCGTTTTGACGTACAGTAGGCCGCCTTTTTCCTCCTGATCGTAATACCATCCGACGTCAGCCGTTTCGTATGCCGCTTTCGAATCCAATTTGGCGTAAACCGTTCCGTCCAAAGCCACGCCCGACGGCCGATCCGGCATATGAATCGTGAACCGGTGTTTCCGGGAGGCCGGCTTGCCTGCGTACTCTCCGATGGTGGCCCCCACCTTGATCGTAAGGTCGCCTGTTCCTTGCTCGGGAGCGATGGACTCGATTTTGGTTTCGGCGTATTTCCCCGAACGATGCTCCTTCGTTACCCCGTCATCCTCGTACATCGTAAACGACGACGTTTTGTACGGATAAATGTCATACGTAACCGGGTTCGGCGGCACTTGCCCGTCGTACAGCGATTCCGGATACATCGGGATGATGGCCCCGGCTTTGACGAGCAGCGGCACGCGGTTCAGCGGCGCTTCGTAATCGTCCAGCATCTTCGAGCCGTAGTGGGTTTCGCCCGTCCAATAATCGATCCACTTGCCTTTCGGCAGATAAATGCCGTTACGCGTGGTCGTATCGGAATAGACCGGAGCGACCAGCAACGAATCTCCCGACATGAACTGGTATTGGGTCAACTTGCCTTTGGCATTCGGATCGTCCGGATATCCGTAAATCATGCCCCTGACCATCGGGGCGCCCGAATTGTACGCTTCATTAAGATAGGTGTAAAAATAAGGCGTCAACCGCTGCCTTAATTTCAAAATGTCGCGGTTATAGCTGGTGTACGGCTCGCCCCAAACCCATGGCTGCTTATCCTTGGCGGCCCAGCCGGACATGTTCATCAGGATCGGCGTAAAAGCTTTCCACTGCAAATCGCGTACGTACGTTTTGGCGCTGCCGCCAAAAATGCCGTCCACGTCGCCGGTCGCGTACGGAATGCCCGACAGGCCGGCGCCGATCAACGTCGGGATATGAAACCGGATATATTCCCAGTTGCCCGATTGGTCGCCGGACCAGACGGCCGAATAACGTTGGGTGCCTGCCCAGCCGCCTACCGACCAGACGTACCCCCGGTCGTTCGAATTGTTTTCGATGCCTTGGAAGGCCTGTTTCGCCGCGTTCAAAGCAAAATCATACCCTGGCCCCACCCAAGCCACATCTAGTTTGGCAAGCCTTGTACCGTCGACGCCGACCTCATGCGCGATTTGATCCACGCCGTCTTGCGTCCACAGCCCGGTATAAAAGCCCATTTTTTTGAGTTCGCTGACGGTATGGCCCAAATCCGAGTAACCGCAGCCGTAACCGTCATTCGGCAAAATCCAGCCGCCTGGCATGTCGTTGTCCCGGTAAGCCTTGGCGATTTTCTCGATGACGTCGGACGTTTTTTCCGGCGGCTTGTTGTAGCAGTCCGCATCGCCGAGCCCCATCCCCCAACGCGGGATCAACGACGGTTTGCCGGTCACGTCGGTCAGGCCGTTCAAAATGTCCTTGATGCTGCCGCCGTAAAAATAATAAGCGTCAAAGCGGTTTTCTTCATGCGACAGCCGCACCGTCGAATCGAAGTCGTAGGTTCCGGTCTGAAACGTATTCCGCAACACGCCGTACCCGGCGGTACTCAGGTAAAACGGCGACGGATTGGATACGGTTCCGCTTCCCCAGTCGCCGTAATTTGCCGCGATCGCAATTTTCCGGTCGCGGTGGCTGAAGTATCCGTTTTGCATGCCTCCGCCGTAAAAATACTCGTCTTCCCCGCGCACCAACTGCTGGGTGGCGGACTGTCCGTTATAGCTCAAGCTTGCCGCTTCTTCCCACACCACCGTTTGATTGTCCTTTTGGTACATCGCGAATTTCAGCGGGTTTTTGTACGCACGCAGCACGAACTTACCCGTTTCCATTTTGTAATAGGAGCCCTCATCCGACGAGCTTACGCTGACCGGACCGAAATCGTCCTTAATCACGACCGGTTCCGCCGGCTCGCCCGAACGCTTGCCTTGCGGATCGGTGAATTGCCCGCCCACGCCAAGCCAAATCCGCACGATATCCTCCCTTTCGAACGTCACCTTTACCTTGTCCTTTCCCGTGGTGATGGTGAAGGTTTTATCGTCGGTCCGCTCAAAATCCGAAACCGGGCCTATTGAAGCGGCGCTGGCGGCACCCGGCCGCATCAGCAGCCAGGCTCCGGCAAGCACCAAGCAAAAGGCCAAATAACAAAACCGGCAATGGACTTTTTTCAATCGGTGTCTCCCCCTTGTCATGATCATTTCAATCCCCCCTCCGGACCTTCATCATCGGTTTTCGTGCGTATTTTTCCGTATGAAAAAGAAACAAGGTACATGAAGCAGCCGTGCGGAAGCCATGTACCTTGCTGTTCTTCAACTACCCAACGATCTTTTTGGCGACGAGGACTAGATCCTCCAGGCCGATGACGCCGTCTCCGTTGATGTCCGCCTTTTTGGCCACCTGCCAGTCCGGGCTGGACGACGTTTTTCCGTAATGCGCCGCGATGATCGCCAAGTCGCCTATGCTGACTTTGCCGTCATTGTTCACGTCGCTGCCGCCGGTGGTCTTTCCTCCGACTTCCACGACGACTCTGGATGAAGGGAGAGCAACCTCCGTGCCCAGCTCATCGGAAACCGTCGCCTTTGCTGCCGAAATGATCCCCTGAACCGGATCGGAAGTTTCCTTCGCTTTAAAAATCAGCTCGATCAGATCCGCATTGCCGGATACGGCGTGATCGGCGCCTTCGCTGGCCACGATGAAACGCACCGTGCCCGTTTGATGGTCCGTCTCCAATATGCTCACGCCTTCAAGCAGGGATTTGGCGGATATGAAGTCCACGACGGCCGGATCGTACGCGAATTCCAGATCCTGCGCGTACAGGTTGCGCTTGATGTTCCGGAGTCCGAAGCGAACCTCGAACGAAGCGCCGCTCTGCACTTTTTCGGGACCCGTAAGCACCGTCTCTTCCCCCGTGTTCCCGTCCTTCCTGGATACCGAGATTTTGCTCGTGCCCGTGAAATTGCCGTCTTCCGTCGTTACCTTGATTTCCGTCGTCCCTGGTTTTTTGCCCGTTACGACGGCGCGCCCGTCTTTGACCTCGACGGAAGCGACATTCGCGTCGCCGATGGCCCAGCTTACGTTTTTATTCGTGGCATTTGCCGGAAGCACGGTCGCTTGAAGTTCCGCGGTATCGCCTTCCTTTAGGCCGATTTCCTTTTTGTCGACGGATACCCCCGTGACTTTGACTTCTGCGGGCGGATCCTTGACCTCAAACACTTGAAGTTCCGCCGCGGACGCAAAGTTGCCTACCCCTTGCACCGCTTCAAGCTTCAAATGCGCCGCATCGACGGCGGCAAACCTCGCGCTTTTCACGTTTTCATCCCGAACCCAAGAGCCGCTAGCGACTTTCGTGAATTTCACGCCATCCGTGCTGGCATACACGTTGTAGCCGGTGATCGTGCCGTTTCCGGCGCCGATTCTCGGCGTATATTTCAGCTGGTTGACCTTATGGATGCCGCCCAAATCGAGCGTAATGGACTCCGGCAAATGGGCGGGGCTCCACTTCGTGTGCCACATCGTTTCCACGTCGCCGTCCAGCACGTTTTCCGGATCGTCCCCCGGTTCGAAGCTGGAAGCCGACGCTTTCATCTTCGACTGCGGAATCGCCGCATTCGGCGAGTAAACCGTGACCGTCATTGAACCGGCAACATCGCTTCCGTCTCTGGCCGTCGCCGCGATGACCGCCGTACCCGGCAGATGGGCCGTTACATAGCCCTCTGAATCGACGGATGCGATATCCGGTTTGTCGGAGGACCAAGTCACCGAGCGGTCAAAGGCGTTGGTTGGTTCCACGCCGGCGGCGATCTGCAGGGTTTGCCCCTGATTCAGTTCGGCCTCCTGGGGCGTCAGCGAAATTTTCGTTACTTTGACGCCTTCTTCCGGCACGATCGGCCCATCGTCTTTCACGCGGATGTTATCGATGACAAGGGTGCCCGTCAGGTCTTTTTGATTGTTGTTTTTATTTTTGATGATCGCCAGGTAAGCATCCTGCGCCCCTTCCGTCGCGAAGGACATGTCGAGCGTATGGCGTCCTTCTTTTAAATCCTCCGACGCGAGGTCGCGGATTTTTCCGTTTTCGTTGACGCGGATCGCGATCGTGTACATGCCCTGATCATCGGAATTATAGTCCATCGTCAGATGATAGCGGTTGTCTTTGTTCAAGCGCAGCGTATGCGGAAGCGTCCGCAGCCATTCGCCCGTGCCGTCTTCGTTCGTGCGCAGCGACCATTTCCCGTCCAGCACGTAGGACTTGATTTGGTTGCCGCCTTTTTCGGCCAAATGCGTGCGCACCGGACCCTGTTTGGAATAGACGAACGGCCCCCATCCCTCATCGACGTTTTCGAAATCCTCGAACAATACGGAGCCTTCCGCATCGGTTTTGGTCGGGTTCCGCCACACTCTCGCATCGTCGAACGTAACGGTCGCAGTTCCTTCATCCACTTTCATATAAAAGGTGGCTTGCTCGCCGGCGGCGTCAAAATTCACTTTGATGCGCTGGAAGTTGGTATTCAAATATTTGTGCTGCTGAGCCAAATATTTGAGCTCCGTTTGATCCAGTTCGTTGCTTACGGTTTCTTTTCCCTGTTTGACGCCAATTTCAACCCGCCTTTTCCCGTCTACCTTCACCCAGATCGAAGCCGAATACGTTTGGCCTGGCGTGAGTCCGGCGATGACCTGCCCGATCGTCGCATCCGCCGGCCCTTTAACCTGCAGCTGGTCATCGGCGTTTGCGTTTTTCACGAACCGGACATGGTCCGTGCTTCCGGAAGACGATGATTTTTTCCAGCTGCCGAAGTTTTGGCTGTCAAAGCCGGGATCTTTTACCGGGCTGCCTTCGCCCCATGCCATATCCGGACCGTCTTGAGGGGCCGATTTGTAAAGCACGTATCCGACGCCTTTTTCGGCCGTCAGCGTGATCTTGCCTTGAGCGGCCTCAACGGTGCCGACGAGCTCGCGGCCCAGATCCGTCAGTTTATAGAGCTGCGCGGAGGTAACGCCCTTCCAAGAAGCAGGCAGCGTCCAAGTCGAAGTTCCTCCGGCAGGATTCCAGTGATAAATTTTATCCTCTTTCTCCGGGTCCCAAGGAATGAAAACGGTGCTGTCCGTCATTTCGCTGCTGTCCGTCATGATCGCGATGTCGCCGCCGTCTTTGCTCAGATGGATTTTCCCGTCCGCTTCCCGCTGCACCGCCACCCCGCCGCCGAAATCGATCCGGTCGTTCGTCATCTTCATGATCGGAAAATGCTGCATGTATTTCGTCGGCAGGTTATGGTTGAAGAACGCGGCCGTCGTGCTCTTATAACTGTAGAAATACGGATTGTTCTGCCAATAGCCGACCCCGACCTGCTTATTGCCCTTCAGAAGCGGCGAGCTTAAGAATCCGTCAAGGTCTTGATTTCTCAGGAAACGGATGATTTTCGAACTGTTGCCCTGGTTGGGATATCCGGGATCGGTCCCCCAGTGTACCCAAGCCGCCTGTTCGAACAGCGGTCCGGCAAATTCCGTGCCGAGCATCCAGCCGTTGCCGTTGACGTATTCCGCCAATTTTTTGGCGTTATACCCTGCGCCGTCATAGACGTCGACGTATACGAAGGACAAGTTATCTCCCGTATCCGCTTTAAGCATATCGAGGCGCCGCTTCAGCTCGCCCGATTCCACGTCTTTGGTCTTGTCGACGTAGTAGGCCTGATCGAGCCAACCCCACCCCTTGCTGAGCGGCTGCACCAGGTGGTCCATTTTCGTTTCGAAAGCGTCCAGCATGTATTCCGTCGCGTTGATATGGACGCCTCCGCGGATGTTGTACTTTTTACCCTCGCGGAGAACGAGATTAAAATCGTCTTTCCCGCCCTGCCGGATGCCGATGTGCCCGCCGTAATCCGGATGGGAATCGTCATGCCCTTCGGCCTGATAGCCTTTGAACAGAATGATCTGCCCGAAGCCGTCGGTCAGGTTCGATATTTTCTTGGCGTTATCGAAAGCCCGCAAAAAAGGTGAACTTGTCGTCGATCCGATATTCATCGAAATGTAGGAAATATTGTTCCGGATCATGTCGCTCCCGAACGGAGCCGCTGCATGATCCCGGTAAGCGATCGCCCCGTCCTGCCAATCCGCCGTACCGTCATGGTTGGCATCCGGCGTGATGATGACCTTGGCCCATGGCAGCGGCTCGGGATCCAGCACCGCGCTTCCGCGGTACGTCCATTCACCGCCGGAAACGGCTGCTTTTTTCGTGTTCAACTGCGCGTCGGTGGACACCTTGACACGTACCTTGTCGCCTCCGTTTACCACGTTGGTGATCAAGGTCGCCGCCAGCCGATCGTTATTCAGGAACGCATAGGTGCGCCCTCCCGATACGTCCCCTGCTCCGGATTTCAAATCGTTGTATTCCTCGTTGACGATGTTCCATGCGCCCGTGATCCATGCTGCGGTTTCCTGCGCTTTCGGCTCCGATGCAAGAACGGAAACCAGATCATGGTTCGGGAACTCGATGGTTTTAACTTTTTCCGTGCCGTTCTCCTGCAAACCGGTCACTTTGAACGCCAGTACGTTGTCCTTGAGTTCCATCTCGGTCACCAGTTTAACGTTGATGCCCGGGATGTTTATCGAATACGTGCCCGTGTCTCCCTTGTCTCCGGAATCCTGCTTTTTGACGTAGGCGACATCGGACGGGCAATAGGACTTTCCGTTGATTTTCAGTTCGTTGCTTCCGCTTAGCTGCCCGTTCAATTCCGCGCCGGTTCCGGTCCAAACGTATTTTTTCACCCGCGGAAACTGCTTGTCGATTTCAACCTTCATGAGCCCCGACGTCAGCGTATCCGTTTCCGTGATCGGCTTCGGCTCCGGAACGACGACGTTCACCTTCGTCACTTTTACGTCGTCGATGTTGATCGTTTTGCCGTCATACCAGCTGCGGAGCCCGATCTTTCCGGCAGCGGTCGGAATGCCCGGCAGCGTCTTGCTGAGCACGCTTTGACCGTCGACGAACAACTCGATGCCGTCGTTTTCGAAACGGAGCTTGAACGTATACTGCCGTCCTGCGGCAAAGGTCTGGGACGTTGGCTGGATGCTGCCGTAAGTCTGCTTGCCGTCTTTCATCGTCTGCCAGCCCCAGTCGCTGACATCGAAATAAATCGCGTTGTAATTGTTCTGGTCGATAAACCGGTACACGAACCCGAACCGCGTGGCCGGCTTGTTGAACTTCAGCTTTACTTCGTATTCGCCGTTTGAGATTTTCGGGGAGTCCATGTCCGCGAGAATGGCGGGGCCTTGCGTGACCGCTTTGACGGTACCGTCTTCGGGCGACAGCGTTGCGGTCCCCGAAGCCAATTGCCAGCCGCTGATGCTGCCGTCGTCGTAATCCTTGAAATATGCGTCCCCGTCTTCCGCCGCGAAAGCATTTCCGCCGGCAAAGCAAAACTGCAGGGTTAAAAGAGCAGATAATAGCAAACCGAATGGCAGGAGCCCTTTTTTCCTCACTTCCATCATCCTCTCTGCTTTCAATCATCTTTTATTCCGCTAAGACGGCGTTATGGAGCGTTATTTTCCCGCAGACAGCAACCGTTTGACGACAACGGCCGACTCGGCCCTCGTCGCGTGTTCTTTCGGAGCGAATACCGTATCCGTTCTTCCTTTCATCAAACCGGCGGAAATCGCAAATCCGACCGATTTTTTTGCCCAGGAACTGATTTTTCCCGCGTCCTTAAACATGTCCGTCGAGCCCCCCGAAAGCGAATCCGCCTTTACACCGAGAACGAAAGCGCTGGCCCGCATCAGCATGGTCGTCATTTCTTCCCGGGTGATGTTTTGGTCCGGGGCGAATTTGGTGTCGGAAAGCCCGTTAACGATCCCGGCGGCGTATGCCTTTTTGACCGTATCCTCGTACCAGGCGCCGGATATGACGTCCGAGAAAGGAGTTTTGCCGTTTCCGTCCTTCAGATCAAGGGCCCGGGCAATCAATGCGGCGAATTGAGCCCGCGTGACGTTGCTGCCCGGCGCAAAATGTTCGTTGTCCATCCCCTCTACGATGTTTCGGTCCACCATTTGCATAATGTCGTCTTTCGCCCAATGTCCGGCGATGTCCTTGAAGATTTTCATGTACGTTGCCGACTGTCCCGGTGCGATCACTTGGTCCTTCAAATTTTTGTCGAGCATTTTCATCGACGTCCATTCGATGTTGGCGGTGCCGGCTTTTTTGGCCTTGAACGTCATCGTGGCGATCTCCACATCGCCTTTTTCCCCGGCGACGTTCCCGATTTTCGTGTGGGCGAACGTGACTTCGTCTTTTTTGACGATCGGCGATACGGAATAACCTTTGATGTTGGTTTCGGCCTTCACGACTTCCAGCTCATCCGGATTCACTTTGAGTTTTACTTCATAGGCGTATAAATCTTTAAGGTTGCTGCCCTTTAACGTCACCGTAAACGTCGAATCGGACGACTCCGTTGAAGACGCTTTCATTTTAAAGTCGGCGGCCGCCTCCGCATCGGCCGAAGCCAGCCAAGCAGAAGAACAGAACGTACAGATCAGTGCGATCATGATCGATTTTCGCAGCATCGAAAGACCATTCCCTTCTTTAATTAAAAATATCGTCTTCAATTTGAGCGGACACGGGCCTTGCGCCGGCCAAAATTCCTCTTCATGCTTCCCCCCTTCGGGCAATCGAATGAAAACGGCGAACGCGCCATGCTTCCATCTCTAATATTAGGGAGTCCCAGACAAAGCACCATGATGTATTTTGAAGTGGAATTGATCATTTTTGATAAAGAAGTCCGGTACCATGGAATCGAATCATTCGATCTCTTTGCGATATGCAGCCGGGCTGACCCCGGTCGCTTTCTTGAAGATTCTGCTGAAATGCTCCGGATTGACGTATCCCGCCAGCTCGGCGGCTTCGTAAATTTTCATCCCGTTTTCCAGTGCCTTTTTCGCTTTTTCGATCCGGAGACGGGTCAAGTATTGAATGAAATTGATGCCCATTTCCTTGGCGAACTGCTTGCTCAAATAACTTTCGCTGACCCCGACCATTTGGCTGATGACAGAAAGGTGGATATCTTCGCTGTAGTGCTTCTCCAGGATCGATTTTGTTTTGGCGATCAGCGGACTGAGCCTGACGGCGGTTCGGTCCGTTTTCGGATGCAGCCTTTCATGCAGGTTTTCCACGTACTTTTCGCACCACTCGGCGGTTTCGTCCCATGCATCCAGCTTACGGATCTGTTCCAACGGGTGGGGGAACGACTCGACGCCCTCTTCCATCGGTCCCCCTCCCTTGTGGTACATGAGCGAACCGGCCGTCCATAACAAATCGATCAGCTCCGACCTGATTCTCTCCGGCCGTGCCGGAAATCTTCCGAGCAGCAGCTCTAAACAATGCCGGTAATGCCTTTTCCATGCGGCCGGATCGGGCTCCTTCAAAGATTCGACAAGATCCGTTTTAGCGAATGGCCAACTCCCCTTCCATTGTTCTTCGGAAAGGCGCGGCTTTTCCTCGGATTCGGGATAAAACAAACGATCAAATCCTTGATAGTAGCTCAGCACGGACAACCTCTCCGCTTGCCTGTACAGCCGGCTCCATTCCTGAAAACCGCTAGCGGTGTCGCTGATGCCGATCGAAAGCTTCAAATTCAAAAAACGTCCGAGCCTGACTTTGATATCCGTCAGCATGGCGTAGCTGAGCCTTCTGATCCCTAAACTGCTGCTTAGTCCGGGAAACGAAAGAAACAGGCTGTACTGCCGTTCATCCCTGCGGCAAACTTGGCATACCGCCTCTTGTTTGTCTTTGTCCGCCACCGAATGCACGGTTTGGGTGATCATATGATGGATCCGGTCGAACGGCACCGGTTCGGAAAACCGGATGACGGCGGCTACCAGGTTTTTCTCACCCATATGGCTTCGCAGCCGGTTAAGCTGATCCCCTTCTGATTCGACGCACATGGCTGCATACGCCGCAGGACCATCTTCCGCAGTCAATCGGTGCAGTACCGAACAAAGCAGCGCCTCGTCCTTAGGCTCCGGTCCGGAAACCGGCGCGTTTTGGCGTTTGTCCAGCTCGTCGATCGTTTTTTGCAGCACCGGGGCGATATACGACTCCTCCAGGTTCGCCTTCAGCATGTAATCAAAAGCCCCCCGCACGAAGGATTCCCGGACATATTCATAGTCGCCGTAAGCGCTCAGCATGATCGTCAAAGGAGGTTTTAAAAAGGCGCTATCCCGCAAGGCTTCAAGCAACTGCACGCCGTTCATCCGCGGCATCTGAATATCGGCCAGCACGATGTCGACGTCCTGCCGCTCCTTCAGCTGCTTTAACGCCTCTTCGCCGTCTCCAGCTTCCCCGATGATTTCGATATCGCTGGAAACAAGCCCAATGTACTCGCGGAGCGCCAGCCTGGCCAGCGGCTCGTCGTCCACGATAAAAGCCTTGTATCGTGCCATTCCATCTCCCCGCTTTCAATCCGGTCGCAGCGACTTGACGGCGGCGCTCCAGTTTTTGTTCAACATGAATTCGATGCCTTCCACGGAGGCTCCCGCAAAAATGTCCTGCGCCGCCTTTTTTTCGTTATACTGCGCCTTGTTTTTCACCCGTTCGAATTTTTCGTTCATCGCGAAATACATAAATGGACTAAACGGATGCCTGTTTCGGACCCGGTCGAAAAAAGGCTGGTCCGACTCTACGGTTAGCATCGTCGACGTGTTGCCGGTATAATTGATATACTCCCGGTATACGTCCGGGCTAAAAATCCACTCCATAAACTCCTTTGCTTCCTCGATGTTTTTGGCATGTTTGTTGATTGCCATATATTGATCGGGCATCGTTACAGCATCAAGCCGTTCCCGGACATCCGTTCTCCAGGGGAGCGCAAACGCATCGAGGTCGTCATCGGTTTTCTCGCTGGTGATATAGTCTTGGTAATACCACTGCCCGAGCGCGATCATGGCTGCTTGTTTGGACTGAAACAGTTGTTTCGCCTCTTCGAATCCGATGGCCAGCACATTCGGGCCGGCAAGACGCCGCTCCGCAATTCTTTTGAGCAGCCTTGCGGCCTTGTCGAAAGACGATCCTTTTCCGAAAGGCTCCGGAGCGTTAGCCAGATTGGTCAGATAGTTCGGGTCTTGGGAAATCAGCGGCGGGCCGAATTCGATAAATGGGTAAAAGGTCCACTCTTCTTTCCCGCCGATCGCGATCGGAATGTATTTCCCGTGCTTCCGGATCTCCTCGAGCACCTGAACGAATTCCTGCCGCGTTTGCGGAACCTGTAGGTCCAGTTCCCGAAAAATGCTGGGATGGTAAAAGACGTATTCCGAAAAGGACACCAGCGGAAGGCCGAGGACGGCGCCGTCATGAACGGCAGGGTAGCGGTTGGTTTTGGCCGCCTGCAAATCGCTTAAGGGCAATAACGCATCCTGGTACAAGCTCAAATGGGACGGTTTTAAGTAAAACAGATCCGGCAAATCGTTTGCCGCCAGCCTTACCCTCAAATATTGGCCGCTGTTGTCGGGAATCGTTTCGATTTCTACCGTCACGTTCGGCTTGATGTTGGAATATTCCTTGACCTTGCTCGTCCAGAACAAAATATCCATTTTCGTTTCCCACATGCCGAATTTGATTTTGATCGGCTGCTTCTTGCCGGCCGCCGATTCGGAAGCAGGCAGCGGGATGCCGTGGTTCGGCGCAAACCGATTCCATCCCCCCGGTCCGCCAAACGCCAAAATGAGGAGCAGCCCGGTTGCAAGCAGAAACATAAGCCAATTCCGGCGTCCCATCGTTTAACCTCCCCCGCAAGCTTTTAGCTCCTTGTGCTGATGTTTTGCAATTCATTTCGCAATGATTCAGGCTCATCGTCCGACTCGAAAATTTGCGGCAGCCGGATCCGGACGACCGTTCCCTGCGGCACGTTCGGTTCATAGGCAAGCCCGTAATCCGGTCCGTAATGCAGCTGAATCCGGTGATGCACATTCAGGTTCCCCATCCCGCTGAACGTATGGGCAGGCGATTCTTCCCCTTCGAAAGGCGCAGGCTCTTCCAGCTCCATCCCTACGCCGTTGTCGGCCACGGTAATCAACAGGTCGTTCCCTTCGATCGCCGTGGAGATTTGGATCATGCCCTGATAGTCGATATCTTTTAATCCGTGGATAAAACTGTTCTCCAAAATCGGCTGGATCAGCAGCTTGAGCACGTACAATCCTTCCGTGCCCGGAGCGATGTTCCATTCCGTCACGATCGATTTGCCGAACCGAATTTCCATAATATACAAGTAATGTTTCAAATGGTCGGCTTCTTCGGCAATGGTCGTCACGAGACCGCCTCGGTTAAACGATGATGCAAGCAGCCGCGTCAGCGCATGGGTCATGTTGCGGATGTTGTCCGCCTTGCTGATGAGGGCCATAAATTTAATGGAATTGAGCGTATTGATGAGAAAATGGGGATTGATCTGCGACTGTAGGGCGGCGAATTCGGCCTTGCGTTTTTCCACCTCCTGCTTTTCGTGCCTGTCGATCAGCTCGCGGATCCTTTCCGTCATCTGGTTAAACGAATGGCCGAGGCTTGCGATTTCCAGACTTCCGGTCACGTTGATTTTGGCGTTCAAATCGCCGTGCGTGACTCTGACCATCTGCCGAAGCAGCTCTAGGATCGGCCTCGTCATGTTCGACACGAAATAAAACGAGATGAGAATAAACGCCGCAATGATCAAAATTGCCAGCATCCATATGATGGAGTTGACGCTCCGGTAATTGGCCATGAGGCTCGTATACGGAATTTTTTGCACGACCATCCAGCTGGGCTGGGCTGCATCAACCTTGGCATACGCAATAAGCGTTTTGTCTCCTTCCGCATCGTCCACGTACGAGCCATTCCCCAGCCGGAACGCATCGTCCAAACGATCCATCGGCAGCGTGCTCCCTCTTTTCGAAAACGTGTTGGAGGCGATGATTTCGCCTTGTTCGTCGACGATAAACAGGGTAGATTCCGAGTTGTCGCGGGATTCCAGGATATGGTCGAACGTGCTGCTTTCGAACGTAAACAGGATCATCTCGAGCTGCGAGGAGGAACTGTCGCCGCCCGGCGACAGCGCGGCAATCATCATATAGGGATCATAATTTCCGTACAAGGCGTTCGGCTGCATGCCGGCAAAATGGATGAGATTCGGCATGAGCAGCGCCTCTTGGTACCATGCCTCCTTCCGGATATCCTGCTCTTTCGGCATCAGGTTTTTCAAATAGGAATACGAGGAGCCGTCCTGAAAATAGAAGTTGACCGAAAGCACGCGTCCCGATACGGATGCGGTATATTTCTCGATCCAAACCTTCAGCTTATCGGCGGCAACCTGTCTTTCAAGCCCGTCCAGGCGGTAAATGTCGTAGACGGTGGACAAGACGTCCTCATCCAGCCCGATCGACGCGAACAAACCCGACAGACGGCTGATTTCCTGGCCGACCGAATAAGCGAGCGCTTCGGCAGTTTGCAGGGAACGGCCTTTATTCTGCTGCAAAATGTCCCGCCTGTAGATGGTTAATACGATGGAACAAATCAGGAACATCGGCACGATGACGATGAGAATAAAAAACAGCCTTAGAATGGAAGACATTCGCCATTTTTTTCGCACGGGACTCCCTCTCTCCGCCAACTTCGTTGGCATGGTTCAAGACACTATTCCATAGCCGGAAAGCAAGTTCCTTTTGGGTGACAAAGGTAGTTGAAAAGTTACAAAATGGTTGAAATATAGGCAAAAACGCACATTCCGATTTCGGCTTCTTTCGGCAATCGGCTCCAAATCGGCCGCTTTCGAGCACAAAAAAAGGCATCCTTCATGCCGAAGGATGCCTTTTGCCGCCAACTGACGCGCTCGTATTATTTAAACTGCTTCGTAAGGTTCGCCATCTCGATCGCCGATACCGCCGCCTCGTACCCTTTGTTGCCGGCTTTGGTGCCTGCGCGTTCCACGGCCTGTTCGATGCTGTCCGTCGTCAGGACGCCGAAAATGACCGGCACGCCTGTTTTCAGACTTGTTGCCGCCACGCCTTTGGCAACCTCGTTGCACACGACGTCATAATGCGACGTCGCTCCGCGGATTACCGTGCCGAGCGTAATAACGGCATCGTAT
>Ga0180220_1000598_pt1 | contig 36464 bp, 33 predicted proteins | sample eDN5th37CBELigBY_FD_151335 | JGI IMG/M metagenome (GOLD analysis project Ga0180220, IMG submission 151335) | Enriched backyard soil microbial communities from Emeryville, California, USA - eDNA 5th pass 37_C BE-Lig BY (version 2) (version 2) | ecosystem: Environmental > Terrestrial > Soil >... | reverse complement strand
AGGTGAACATCAACGGCGGCGCCATGGCGCTCGGACACCCGATCGGCGCCACCGGCTCGATCCTCATCGGCACCGCGCTCGACGAGCTTGAACGCTCGGGCGGCCGCTACGGCCTGGTCACCATGTGCGCCGCGGGCGGTATGGCCCCCGCAATCATCATCGAACGCATATAAGATTGTCACGCGCGAGGCAGCGATCGAGAGCGGTTTCGCGCTTCGGATCGCGCCTCGCCTGAGCTCGACCCATGAGGACGAGCACACAAAGATAGGAGAGTGATATGGCAGGACCCCTCAAGGGCATTCGAATCATCGAGTTTGCAGGGATCGGCCCCGGTCCCTTTTGCGGCATGATGCTCGCCGACCATGGTGCCGAGGTGATCCGCATCGACCGACCCGGCGGGTTCATGGATCCGCGCGACCCCCTGTCGCGCGGACGAACTTCAATTGCCCTCGACATGAAGAACCCTGACGCCGTGCAAACCGCGCGCGATCTCTGCAAGAGTGCAGACGGCATCATCGAGGGCTATCGCCCCGGCGTGATGGAACGCCTGGGACTAGGCCCGGAGGTACTGCTCGGTGATAATCCGAAGCTCGTATATGGCCGCATGACCGGCTGGGGGCAGTTCGGTCCTTACGCCCAGGCGGCAGGGCACGACATCAATTATATTTCGCTCTCGGGCGTGCTCCACGGTATCGGCCGCGCTGGTGAGAAGCCGGTGCCACCGGTCAATTATGTCGGCGACTTTGGAGGCGGCGGCATGATGCTCGCCTTCGGCATGGCAAGCGCCCTGCTTCATGCTGCGAAAACCGGCGAAGGACAGGTAATCGACTGCGCAATGACCGACGGCTCGGCCCTCCTCGCGGGAATGACCTGGGGGTTTCGGGCGATGGGCCGCCTCAAGGACGAAGCCGGCGTCAACATGCTCGACGGCGGCGCGCATTTCTATGACACGTACCGCTGCGCCGACGGCAAGTTCATCTCGATCGGCTCGATCGAACCGCAATTCTACGCTCTGCTGCGCGAAAAGACCGGGCTGGACCGCGACACTGCGTTCGATGCGCAAACGGACCCCTCGCAATGGGGTCCGCTCAAGGAACGGTTGACCGCGCTCTTTGCGACGAAAACGCGCGACGAATGGTGCGAGCTCATGGAAATGACCGATGTCTGCTTCGCACCGGTGCTGTCGCTGGAGGAGGCGCCGAAGCACCCGCATAATATCGAGCGGGAGACCTTCATCACCGTCGGCGGTGCGACCCAGCCCGCTCCCGCGCCGCGCTATTCGGCAACTGTGAACGACCCGCCGCGCGCAGCGCCCGAGGTGGGAGCCGACGCCGACAAGGTGCTCGCGAGCCTCGGATATGACAGCGCGAAAATCGCGGCATTGCGAGACGGCGGCGCGGTGCGCTGATCGGTCATTCGGCGCGCGCGGTCAGGTTTTCCCACAGACCGCGCCCGCCGAAACCGGAGACTTGCCGCCCCAGTCGCTCGGCCCAATAGGCGTCGTTGCCGTGCATCCCGCGCCAGCGCATCAGCGGGATTGTCGCGCGGTGGAGGTCATACTCGCGGGTAAAACCGATCGCGCCGTGAACCTGGTGCGCGACCGCCGTGACGACACCGACCGCGCGATTGGCGCGCAACTTCGCCGCCGCAATCTCGAAGTCTGCGGCTTCGGCATCGAGCCCGGTCGCGTCGAGACGCGACGCCATCGCCGCTGCCGCGGCATCCACTGCCGCGACCTCGCACGCCAGGACGGCGAGGGACTGCTGCACGGCCTGGAACTTGCCGAGCGGTCGCCCGAACTGCTGGCGCGTATTCACATGCTCGATCGACAGTGCAAGCGCCTGTCCCATCGCCCCCGCCATCAAGCCGACCGTCGCGGCAGCACGGAGCGCTTCCGGGGCGTCCTTGAGCCCCGACAGGATCAGATTGGCCACCGGCAGGTCCGGCACCACGACGCCCGCGATGCGGAGCACCGCGTTCACGTCGCCCCAATCGCCGCCGAACCCGCCGTCGGCCTCGGGAACGAGCAGGAGGACGAACCCCGCTGTCTCGATCGGCGCCATGCCGGCTTCGGTGGCATCGCCGAACACCGCGCGCGCGGTGTCGCACAGCATCTCGCGCGCCGCGCTCATCGCAGCCCCAACCCGCGCGCGATGATCCCGCGGATCACCTCGCGCGTTCCGCCGCGCAGCGAGAAGCTGGGCGACGCGATGAGAAGCGCGCGCAGCAACCGCGCGAGATCGTCCGGGTCGTCCCAGCCGCACTCGACCACCGCCTGCACACGTCGGGGCAAGTCCTGTTCGAACGCATTGCCCAATTCCTTGACCACCGACGCCTCGACCATCGGATCTTCGCCTGCCGCGAGTTTTGCCGCGGTCGACATCGACAATTGGCGCAGCGTCCACATCTCCGCAGTCAACTCGCCGATCAGCACTGCGAGTGCGGGCGCGGGATCGGGCCCCGCGGCGTCGATGAGTGCCGCGAGCAGCGCGTGGCTTGACAGATAACGCTCCGGCCCCGACCGCTCGAGCCCGAGTTCGGCGGTGACCTGTTTCCACCCCTGCCCCCGCTCGCCGACCAGCGCGCCATGCGGGACGAGGACATCGTCGAAAAAGACTTCGTTGAAGTCGTGGTGTCCGGCCATGTCGATGATCGGCCGGATGGTGATGCCGGGCGTATCGAGATCGATCAGGAACTGACTGAGCCCTGCATTGCGCTCGCTCCCCTCTTCAGTCCGCACCAAGGCGAGCATGATGTGCGACAGGTGCGCGCCCGTGGTCCAGATCTTCTGTCCATTGATCCGCCAGCCCTCTGCCGTTTCGCGAGCGCTTGTCCGTACGGCGGCAAGATCCGAACCGGCGCCCGGTTCGGAAAGTCCGATGCAGGCGTAGGTTTCGCCGCGGGCAATGCCTGGGAGATAGCGCTCCCGCTGCTCCTCAGTGCCATAGCGCAGAATCAGGGGACCCGTCTGGCGGTCGGCAATCCAGTGTGCGCCGACAGGTGCGCCGGCGGCGAGCAATTCCTCGATCACCACATAGCGTTCAAGTGGATGCCGCTCGCCGCCGCCATAGCGGGCGGGCAAGGTCATGCCGATATATCCCGCAGCGCCCAGCGCTCGGCTGAAATCGGGATCGAAGCTCGCCCAGCAGTTCGCGCGCCGAACGGCATCGTCCTGCGGCTGATGCTCGGCGAGCCAGCGCCGCAGACCGGTTCGCAATGCCGAGCTATCGCCTGGCGGGTGGAAAGGGTAGAGTGCAAAGCCTTGCATGTCCCGCCAGCCATGCAATAGCTTTTCGAAACTGAAAAGGATGATTTGGACGATGGGTGAATTTCTGAGCGTCGAGCGGCGGGGCAAGATCGCAATCCTGACAATGAGCAAGCCTGAAAGCATGAACGCGATCGGAACGCATGCCGATTGCGACGATATTATCGACACACTGCGCGTTCTGGGCGAGGATCGGGGTGTCAGCGCGATCATCCTCACCGGTAGCGGCAAGGCGTTCAGCGCCGGCGGCAATCTGAAATCGATGCAGGAGCGCAAGGGCATTGGCGTTCTCGACCAGCCCGACTCGACCCGCGCCAACTATCGCCGCGGCGTCCAGGCCGTGATCCGCGCGCTGATGGACTGCGAGATTCCGATGATCGCCGCGGTCAACGGTCATGCCGTGGGGCTGGGCTGCGATCTCGCGTGCACCTGTGACATCCGCATTGCCGCACAAAGCGCTCAGTTCGCATGCAGCTTCATCAAGGTCGGGATCGTTCCAGGCGATGGCGGTGCGTGGCTGCTTCAGCGCGTGCTCGGTTATCCGCGCGCCGCCGAACTGTTCCTGACCGGTGACCGCTTCGATGCGCAGGCCGCAAAGGACTATGGCCTGGTTTCCGAGGTCGTACCCGACGCCGATCTCCTCGACCGCGCACTCGCCATTGCCGACCGTATCGTCTGCAATCCGCCGCGCGCGCTGCGGCTCACCAAGCGGCTGCTGCGCGAAGCGCAGCATAGCCGAATGAGCGATATCCTCGAACTCAGCGCCGCTTATCAGGCCATCGTTCACGAAACCGCCGACAACCGCGAGGCCATCAACGCCTTCGTCGAAAAGCGGGCGCCGGTATTCACGGGAGAATGACCATGCTCGCCGATCGCGTTCTGTCCCTGTCGGGCGTCCATAATTTCCGCGATTATGGCGGCTACGCCGTCGAAAGCGGCGGGCGGCTGCGTGACGGCATCCTGTGGCGCTCGGCGCACCATGTCGAAGCCGCCGATGACGACCTCGCGACGATCGATGCGCTCGGCATCGAAACGATCATCGATCTGCGCGGCGACGATGAGCGCCAGATGCATCCGTGCCGTCGCAGCGAGAATTTCGCGGGCCGCGTGCTGTTTGCCGGCGGCGTCACCGCGGGTCTTGCCCCGCACCTACAGGCCGCTGGCGGTGCAATCGACGCCGCGACGGCCCGGGCGCGGATGATCGATACCTACGCCGGCATGCCCTATCGCCCCGCGCTCGTTGCGACGCTGCGCCTCTACCTCTCGGCGCTTGCTGAATATGACGCACCCAGCTTGGTCCACTGCGTCGCCGGCAAGGACCGTACCGGCTTTGCGGTCGCGATCGTCCATCGGCTGCTCGGCGTGCATGAAGACGATCTGATGCACGACTATCTGCTAACCAATACTGCCGGCAAAATCGACGAGCGCGTGAGCCAGGGTGCAGCGCATATTCGCGACCGCTACGGCGCCGAGATCGGCGAGGACGCGATCCGCGCATTGATGTCGGTCAACCCTGCATATCTCGACGCGGCTCTTGCCACGGTGCGCCGCGATCATGGCGACATTCCCGCCTACGCCGAAGCGGTCCTTAATTTTACGCCCGAAATGCGCGAGGCGATGATCGATCGGCTGGTCGTCTGATGCCTGCGCTCAGGGCATCAAATGGTCCGCGGTGATCGTCTTGCCATCGGTCGACACCGAGGCATAGCCGGTCTCCTTGATGTCGTTCGCCGCGAGCCGTCCGGTCAGGTCGAGACGCAGCGTATGCCTGTTGTTGAAGGGGCCGGGCGCCGAAAGGCGGACTCCAGACCAGGCATAATTGCCGTACACGCTGCTCAGTCGCCCTTTTTGCGCGGCCATGACCGAGGAAAGCGCAGCGGCGTCGACCTGCGACAGCGGAATCAGATAATCATCCAGCCGAAAATCCGCGGCATTGCCGCCCATCACCGTTATCTCGACCGGACTGGGGGGTGAGAATTGACCGCTGTTGAGGTCGAGGCGGGTATTCAGGAGCTTTCGCGGATCATCAGGGTTCTGATACTGCACCGAACAGCTGGTCATCTCGCCTGCGGGCTTGCCGTCACTGGGGTCAATTTCCTTGCCGACGCTGAAGAACGAGGTAATCTCGGACACCTTGGCATCTGCGCCCAAATGCTTGGCGATGGCGCGAAAGCACACGTCGGACCCTTCGGCCAGTGTGGGAATGCTGCCCTGGGCCGCATCGGTCTCGCCGGACGTTCCGGTCATCGCGGCGTCTGGCGCGTCGCCCGGCGCGGTGTCCGCATCTCCGCAGGCGGAAAGGCACAGAGATGCCGTCAAGGACAATAGGGTCGCTCGCAACAATATCATCGGTCAATTCCTCGCTTTTCGAAAAGGAAAGGCGTTAAAGCAACGGCTCGCGGCGCGACATTCTGCCTTCGTCCGCAAGCGTGAGCGACCTTTGGCAAGCCTAGAATCTGCTGTTGCCGATTTCCACCCCATTTTTACGGCCTATTCGCGCTTCATCAGGACCCCGCCCTTCACCACAGCTGCGACATGCTGGAGCCGCGTTACGTCCGCGAGCGGGTCGCCCTCGATGGCGATGATGTCAGCAAAGCGGCCGACCACTATCGCACCTATGTCGCCGCCCATCCCCAACGCTTCGGCCGCGTTCAGCGTCGCGGCGCGGATCGCCTCGATTGGCGTCATTCCCCACTCGACCATCTTCGCAAATTGTCGTGCATTGTCGCCATGGGGAAACACCCCGGCATCGGTACCAAAAATCATCCGCACGCCCGCGTTTACAGCGCGCTGGAAAGTCTGGCGTTGTGCAAGGCCGATCGCCTTTTCCTTGTCGAGGCTTTCCTGCTCGGTGCCGTTGGCAGTACCCGTTGCAAGGATATAATCGTCATTGTAGATATCCATCGCGAACCAGGTTTTGCGTTCGGCCGCGAGTTTGAGCGTCTGGTCGCTTGCCAGGCTGCAATGCTCGATGGTGTCGATGCCCGCGAGGATCGCGGCGCGAATCCCTTCATCCCCATGAGCATGCGCCGCGACCTTGATCCCCAGCATATGCGCCTCTTCGGCAATCGCCCTCATTTCCTCGAGCGTCAGCTGCTGCGCGCCGACACTGTCACCAAGGGAAAACACCCCGCCGGTCGCGCAGATCTTGATCGCGCGGGCGCCATATTTGTGCAGCCAGCGCACCTTGCGGCGAGCCTCCTCGGGGCTGTCGATCACCGAGGGCTCCTTGCGGTCCATCGAGGGCGGCAGTCCCCCGCTGTCGCAATGCCCTCCGGTTGCACCGAGCGCCCAGCCTGCGGGAATGATGCGCGGCCCGATGATATAGCCCCCTTCGATCGCCTGCTTGAGGCCGACGTCTTCGAAATCGGCCGATCCGACATTGCGTACAGTTGTGAAACCCGCCTCGATCGTCGTCTTGGCATTGGCGACACCAACGGCCGTCCAGAAACTGTCAGTGTAGCGCAGCCCCTGATAACCGCCGACCTCCGCAAGGGCGGTCAGGTGGACGTGCATGTCAATAAGCCCAGGAAGCAGGGTCCGCTCGCCAAGGTCGATATGCTCGACGTCCGCGCTCCAGCGCACGGTGCGCGCGTCGGCGATCTGGGTGATGCGCCCGTCAGCGCCGACAAAGATCGCTGGATGCTCGATCGTCTTCCCACTGTTGACGTCCAGCATGCGGGCGGCGGTGATCACGGAGGATCCTGAACCTCCTGCCTGCTCTGCCGCTTCCCCCTGCGGCGCGAGAGACGCCGTCGCCGCAAAGGCCATTACCCGCAGAATATTGCCGATCGTCCCACGAAAGCGCATGGTCCCCCTCCCCACTCAAACCCCGCACCCCTGATGACAAAAAGAAAGATTTCGCGACAGCGAAAAAAGCAGGCTCCGCGCAAATCGAGTGCAACATTGCGAGGGCGGCAGGGCCATGGCAATTCATCGGACACAAGGCGGCGAGGCGACTCGCTCCACAAGCCGCCGGCAAGAAAAGGAACGTCACGATGGGCGACTGGAAGCTACCTTGGGCGGGCGGTTGCCGGTGCGGCAAGCTGCGGTTCGAGATCAGCACGCCGCCCCTGCTCACCATGGCGTGCCACTGCACCGGCTGCCAGAAGATGAGCGCGAGCGCCTACTCCCTTTCCATGGCGATACCGGACAGCGGATTTCACGTGACCGAAGGCGAGCCGGTCCTTGGGGGTCTGCACGATCCCGGTCTGCACCATTGGCATTGCGACCACTGCAAAAGCTGGGCTTTCACCGAGGTCGAACCCAGCCTGGGTTTCACCAACGTTCGCCCCTCGATGCTTGATGACTTCAGCTGGTTCGCGCCGTTTATCGAAAGCTATACCAGCGAGGCACTCGCCTGGGCGAAGACCGGCGCGCTGCACAGTTTCGAGGAATTTCCCGCAATGGAAGATTATGCGCCGCTGGTCGCCGAATTCGCCGAAAAGGGCGCGCGGCCTGGCCGTTGATGCAGCGGAGGCGATACGCCGCCGAGCGCAGGGCGACTCGGTAGGCGCGAGCTGCGATGTCTTTGCTTTCGCTCAGCCTGGTCGTCCTCGCCGCCCTGTTCCACGCCACATGGAACCTCCTCGCCAAGCGGGCGGCCCACGCAGGGACAGCTTTTGTCTTTGCCTATAATCTGGTTGCGACCGTCGTCTATGCGCCGTGGGTCGTCTGGATCCTGCTCACCGAGGGAATGGCGTGGAGCGGGGCGGCGGCTGGCTTTGTTTTCCTCTCCGCGCTCGTGCACCTCGCTTACAGTCTTTGCCTTCAGCGCGGCTATCAGCTTGCCGATCTGTCGGTCGTCTATCCGGTCGCGCGCGGCACTGGACCGATGCTGGCATCGGTCGGCGCTTTCCTGCTGCTGGGCGAGGATATCCGTGCGTCCGGACTGGCCGGCCTGATACTCGTTGTCGCAGGGATCGCGCTGATCGCGACGCAGGGGCGCTTCGCGGCGTTTCGTACCCCCGAGGCCCATCGCGGAGTGCGTTGGGGCATGGGGACGGGCGCGCTAATCGCAGCTTATACCGTGGTTGACGGTTGGGCGGTAAAGATGCTGGGCGTGGTGCCGGTGGTACTGGACTGGCTTTCGAACATGCTGCGCTTCCTCTTCCTCTTGCCCCTCGTCCTGCGCGATCGCCGCAACGTGATGGCGCGGATGCGCGGTCATTGGGGGCGGGCCATAGCTGTGGGACTGCTCTCGCCAGCTTCCTATATTCTCGTGCTGACGGCGCTCAAAATGGGTGCGCCCTTGCACGTCGTGGCGCCGACGCGCGAGATGTCGATGATGGCAGGCGCATTGTTCGGAATGATCTTCCTCGGCGAAGCGGTAGGACGCTGGCGCCTTGCAGGCTCCATATTGCTGATCGCCGGCGTCGTCCTGCTCAGCGCCTGACGCGCCGATCGGTCGCGGCTGCGGCGAGAGCGAAGGCAGCACCAAGCATCGTTCCGCCCAGCACATCACTCGGCCAGTGGACTCCCAGCATGACTCGCGACAACGCGGTCGACAGAATGGCGGCTGCCGCGCACCATGCCGCCACTCGGCGCCATGGCCGGGGCGCGAGGAGCGCCAGAATGAGCGCGATTGCAGTGACGCTGGTGGCGTGGCCGCTCGGATAAGACCAGCTCGATACTTGGTCGAGATGGGGAATGAGGCTGGGTCGCGGCCGGTCAAAAATATTCTTGAGCACGCTCGATGCCAGATTGGCCGCGACAGCAGTGCACGCGAGCAGCAGCGCGGGTCTCCGCCCGGCCTTCCGCCAGAGGAACGCAACCAGAAACAGGACGAGCGTCCAGCGGGGAATTCCGCCTCCGAACCAGCTGATGCCCTGCATGAAGGCAATGAGCGCGGGAGGCGCGGCGTCCGCTCGGAGGAGAACGGGGGTTGCAAGGGCGACATCGGCCGCTATCAGCGCGGGACCTTGAACGAGCAAGCCCAGCAGCAGCGCCGCTCCAAGAAGCAGCGTCGAGGCGAGCCAGCGGCCCAAGGCGGAGCGTTCAGATATGGAGTGCGCGTCCGTACGCAGAAAGGACCGCCTCGTGCATTGTCTCGCTGATTGTCGGATGCGGATAGACCGTGTGCATGAAATCTTCCTCGACCAGCTCGGCCGTCTTGCCCACGGTGTAGCCCTGGATCATTTCGGTGACTTCGGCGCCGACCATATGCGCGCCGAGCAGTTCGCCGGTCTTTGCATCGAACACGGTCTTCACAAAACCCTCGACCTCGCCCAGCGCGATCGCCTTGCCGTTGCCGATAAAGGGGAAATTGCCGACCTTCACCTCATATCCCGCTTCCTTCGCCTTCGCCTCGGTCAGGCCGACGCTGGCGATCTGCGGGTGGCAATAGGTGCAGCCGGGGATGTTGCGCACGTCCATCGGATGCGGGTGGACGTCCTTGTTTCCAAGCTCCTGTGCGATCGCTTCGGCGGCGATTACCCCTTCGTGGCTCGCCTTGTGCGCGAGCCAGGGGGGCGCGGTGACGTCGCCGATCGCCCACAGACTTTTCACATTGGTGCGGCAATAGGGGTCAGTGTCGATATGCCCCTTGGTCGTCTTCACACCAAGCGTATCGAGTCCGATGTCCTCGGTATTGGGAACGATACCGATAGCGACGATCGCATGGCTGAAATCGCCCGCCTCGACCTTTCCATCCTTCGTCTTGATCTTCGCCGAAACACCGGTCGCGGTCGCCTTCAATTCCTCGACACCGGCCCCGGTCAGGATCGTCATTCCTTGTTTTTTAAGCGCTTTTTCAAGGAAGTTCGACACATCGGCGTCCTCGACGGGAACGATGCGATCGAGCATCTCCACGACCGTCACTTCGGCGCCCATGTCCTTGTAGAAGCTTGCAAATTCTATTCCGATCGCCCCCGAGCCGATAACGAGCAGCTTTTTCGGCATTTCGGGCGGGGTCATCGCATGGCGATAGGTCCAGATGCGCTTGCCGTCGGCAGGAGCAAAGGGCAGATCGCGAGCGCGAGCGCCCGTCGCGACGATGATATGTTTCGCGGTCAGCGTTTCGCTGCCCTTCGCGCCCTTCACTTCGAGCTTGCCTGGAGCGGTGAGCTTGCCTTCGCCCATATGCACGGTGATCTTGTTCTTCTTCATCAGGTGCGTGACGCCCTGGTTGAGCTGCTTCGCTACCCCGCGGCTGCGCTTCACCACCGCCTCGAGATCGGCGCTGATGCTCGCCGCGGCGAGGCCGTAGTCCTTCGCGTGCTGCATGTAATGATAGATTTCGGCCGAGCGCAGCAGCGCCTTGGTTGGGATGCAGCCCCAATTGAGGCAGATGCCGCCCAAATTCTCGCGCTCGACGATCGCGGTCTTCAGCCCTAATTGCGTCGCACGGATCGCCGCGACATAGCCGCCGGGGCCCGAGCCGAGGACGATGAGGTCGTAGCTGGTATCTGCCATGTTACGCCACCAGTCCGAGCGGGTTTTCGACAATCTGCTTGAACGCCTGCATCAGCTGCGCGCCGTCGGCGCCGTCGATGGCGCGGTGGTCGAAGCTGCCCGTCGCCGACATGACGGTTGCGATCGAGACAGCGTCGTCGACGATCCACGGACGCTTCTCGCCCGCGCCGATCGCCATGATCATGCCCTGCGGCGGATTGATGACCGCGTCGAACTGGGTGATGCCAAACATGCCCATATTGCTGATGCTCGCGGTGCCGCCCTGATATTCGTGCGGCTGAAGCTTGCCCTCCTTGGCGCGCGCGGCGAGTTCCTTCATCTCGGTCGAGATCTTACTCACCGATTTCTCGTTGGCACCGACGATGATCGGGGTGATCAGGCCCGCGGGAACGCTGACCGCAACCGAAATATCGGCGCGTTGATAGCTGATGAGCTGGTCGCCGGCGTAGCTGACGTTGCATTTGGGCACCTGAATCAGCGCCTTGGCCAGCGCCTTGATCAGCAGGTCATTGACGCTGAGCTTGACGCCCTGCGGCTCGAGCGCCGCGTTGAGCTCGCCGCGCAGCTTGAGCAGCTTGTCGAGCTGGATATCGACGGTCAGGTAGATGTGCGGGATCGTCTGCTTCGCCTCGGTAAGGCGGCGCGCGATCGTCTTGCGCATGTTGCTGAGCTTTTCCGCGGTGTGCGGAATGTCGGTCTCGAAGGGCTGCGCAGGCGCGGGGGTTGCTGCGGGCGCTGCTGCTGCGGCCGGGGCGGCCGCAGCGACGCCTGCGGAAGCGTCCTCAAGGTCGGCCTTGACAATACGGCCACCGGGGCCGCTGCCGGTCACGGTGCTGAGGTCGATGCCCCGTTCGGCTGCGATACGCTTGGCAAGCGGACTCGCCTTGATCCGGTCGCCCGAGGCCGCCGGTGCGGGCGCCGCGGTGGCGGGAGCAGGTGCGGAAGCCGGTGCAGGAGTGGGGGCAGGAGCGGGCTCGGTCTTCGCCTCCGGCGCCGAAGCAGCGGCGGGAGCAGGCGCAGCTTTCGCCGTGCTGGCATCCTCGCCTTCGCCCGCGATTACCGCGATTACGGTGCCGACCTTCACATTGTCGGTGCCCTCGGGGACCAATATCTGCGCGATCGTTCCCTCGTCGACCGCTTCGAACTCCATCGTTGCCTTGTCGGTCTCGATCTCGGCGAGCAGGTCGCCCGATTTGACCTCATCGCCTTCCTTGACCAGCCATTTGGCGAGCGTGCCCTCCTCCATCGTCGGCGAAAGAGCGGGCATTTTGAGTTCGATCGGCATCGTCTCTTTGGTTCCTGTCAGTCTGGGGAGGCCGGGGCCTGCCGTTACGGCTTCTCCCTCGCCATAAGCATAAGCGGGGTCAAGGTCCAGCGGGGGCGAACTTGCGTTTCATACGAATGTGACGCAGTCTCCCAGCGAAAAGAATAGCAGGGGTCGGGGCTGATGCGGACTTATCTGGTGGTGATCGACGACAGTCCCGAAGCGACGCTGGCGCTACGCTTTGCGGCGCGGCGTGCAGCGCGGACGGGCGGCGGAGTGATGGTGCTCGCGATCGTCCCGCCGCAGGATTTTCTCGCCTTTGGCGGTGTTCAGGCGACGATCGAGGCCGAAGCGCGGGAACAGGCCGAAGCGCTCGCTGCCGCCGCTGCCGAAGCGGTCGCGCAGGAAGCCAATGTCGTGCCCAAAATCCTCGTCAAATCGGGCAAGCCCGCCGAGGTGGTGCGCGAAGTGATCGGAACGAGTGACGAGGTCGCCGCCCTCGTCCTCGCCACCGCGCCGAGCGGCGCGCCGGGGCCGCTCGTCGCCCATTTCACTGGGCACGACGCGGGCACCCTGCCCTGCCCGGTGATGCTGGTGCCGGGCGGCATCGACATCGAGCGTCTCGACGCGCTGAGCTGAAATCCGCTCCATGACGAAAGCCGTGCTCGCGCGGGGGCGGGAGTCTGGAGCGTCGCAGCTGAGCCTTGATTGCACAAACTCTGGGTCCCCGCCTTCGCGGGGACACATTCCCCCGCTTATCGCCGCGCCAAGACCGCCGACTGGTCGACCGGGACGACAGGAAGCAGTACGCCACTCGCCGTATCGCCGCCCTGCAGGACCGTCACTTCCTGCTTCTTGTAATCCTCAGGCTTCGCGAGGAAGATGTTGGGCACGAATGTCTGCGGGTTACGGTCGTAAAGTGGGAACTGGCTCGACTGGATCTGCACCATGATCCGGTGCCCCGGCTGAAACACATGGTTCACCGTCGGCAGGCGGAACTTGTAGGCCTGTGTGACGCCCGATGGAATTGCGGTCGGGTTCGAGAAACTGTCGCGATAGCGACCGCGGAAAATGTCCTGGCTGATCGCGAGCTGATAACCGCCCATCTTCGGATCGGTCGCCACCTCGGCCGGATAGACGTCGATCAGCTTGACGATGAAATCGACGTCTGATCCGGTAATCTGAGCGAAGATATTCGCCATCGGCGCGCCCGACACGCGCACCGGCTGGGTGAGCACCTCGGTCTGGAAGGTCAAAACGTCGGGACGACCATCGACGTGGCGCTGGTCGCTGACCAGCCAGTCACCCCAGCGCCCGTCGCCGAAATTCACCGGGCGCGACAGGTGCGGCACGGGCTTCGCGGGGTCGGAAATATAGCTGGTCTTGCCGGGCGCCGGCTTGCCAAAGCCCAAGCTGCCCTCCGGCCCCACGTAGATCGGGGTGAGCGGCGCCTGGCATCCGCTCTCACAGGCGAGCGGCCAGGTCGTGAAACGGTCCCAGTGATTCTCGCCGGTGTTATAGATGGCGGCGGCGGGGAGCTTCGCAGGCGGACCATCCTTCAGATACTGGTTGAAGAAGGGCAGCACCATCTCCTCACGGAACTGCGCCGCCGTGTCACCGTCCCACTGGAACGGGCCAAGCGAGCGCCCCTCGCGGTTGATCTGGCTGTGGCGCCACGGGCCCATGACGAGGAAGTTGTTGCCCATCTTCCCCTTTGCCTTCAGGGCTTCCCAGCTCATGATCGCGCCATACATATCCTCCTGATCCCACAGTCCCTGCTCCCACAGCGTCGGAACGTTAGAAGGGTTTGCAGCGACCAGCTTGTCGAGCGCCTGCCGCTGCCAATATTCGTCATAGGCGACGTGCTTCAGCATCTTCTGCCAGAAGGGCAACTGGTCATAGCCAACCTTCTTCGCCCAATCGTTCGCAGAGCCTTGTCGGAAATTCTCATAATCATCGTAGCCGCCGGTTGAGGGGACCTTGCCGTCGCCCTTGTAGCCCGTCTGGCCGCCGATCCACGCGATATTGGCAAGGCGGAAAGCGCCGTGGTGGAACCAGTCGTCGCCCATCCAGCCGTCGATCATCGGGCTTTCGGGCGCCGCTACCTTCAGGGCCGGGTGGGGGTTCAAAAGAGCCATAACGACGGTGAAGCCCTCGTAGGACGAGCCAATCATCCCCACGCGGCCGTTCGATTCGGGCAGGTTTTTCTTGTTCACCAGCCAATCGATCGTATCCCACGCGTCGGTCGTATGATCGACCTTTGTCGGGTTGAGCGGGCCCACCGGGGGACGGTTGACGATATAATCGCCCTCCGACCCATATTTGCCCCGGATGTCCTGATAGACGCGGATATAACCGTCCTTTACGAAAATCTCGTCAGAGAGCGGCAGAGTCGACAGCATGCTGGGGCTGTCCTTGCGGTTTGCACGACTCTTTGCGTTATAGGGGGTCCGCGTCAGCACGATCGGCGCGTTCTTCGCGCCTTTGGGCACGACGATGACGGTGTAGAGCCGGGTACCGTCGCGCATCGGGATCATCTCGACGCGCTTTTCATAGTCGGCGTTCAGCTCGGGAATGACGAATTTGTCCGGAATGTCGCTGGTGACAGTCGCCGATTTGGGGGCGGCAGCCTCGGCCGCGCCGGTGATCGAGGCGCTGGAGAGAGCGCAGGCAGACAGAGTGACGAGCAGGAACGAGCGGATCATGCGAACCCCTTATTATCGATTTGGCATATCCCATCCTTGGCCCGCTGAGCGAAGTATTGCAACCTTTCGGCGTAACGATCTTGCGCAAGAAGCGGGGCAGCCCGCGGCTGCCCCGTTAAGATCAGGATGGCTCGCGGTCAGCCAGCGGCGGCAGCATGCGGCAACGTGGCCGCGCCTTTCGCCTCGATCAGCGCGAACTCGAGCACGACCAGTGCCTGAACCACGGTCGCCGCGATACCGAGCCAACTCATCTGCCCCGCGAAGATGGCAAGCACCGCGAAGCTTGCGACGACCCAGCCGAGATTGCCGACGGCGATCAAATTGGTAAGCCCTCGGCTTGGCACCCGCTGCGCCGCCACGCCCACCATCGGCAACGCGGCGGTGAGGCAGATCCAGCCCGCCGCGGTCACCACACCGGCGGGAAGGCCGAACAGCGGAGCGAGAGTGGCCGCGGCGAACACGCAAAGCAGGAACATTGCGGCACAGGTTACCGCGTCGAGGATCAGGATGGTCTTGATGTTGGGACTCAGCATGGAACATCTCCTTTCGAACCCGGCCCAACTGCCGCTTGCAACGCACGCAGTCGATTACGTGCGAGGTAATGGAAACCGGAACGCGTCCGGGCTAACGGGAAGCGAAGGAGAGACGGGATGCAGGTCGCACCGCTGGGCGAGCAGCTTCGCGAATGGCGCACGCGCCGCCGGATGAGTCAGATGGATCTGGCGCTCGAAACCGACATGTCGGCGCGGCACCTGAGCTTCATCGAGACCGGCCGGTCGCGACCGAGCACAGCGATGCTGCAACGGATCGCCGATCGGCTCGAAATCCCGCACCGCGCGCGCAATGCCCTGCTCCTCGCCGCGGGCTACGCGCCCGACTATCCAGAGCGGCCGCTCGACAGCCCGGAGATGGCGGGGATGAAAGCGATCGTCGAGCATGTGTTGAAGGGTCACGAGCCCTATCCCGCGCTCGCGGTCGACCGGCACTGGAATATGGTCGCGGCGAATGACGCCATCGCGATCCTCATAGAACAGGTTGCTCCGGCCTTGCTCGCCCCGCCCGCCAATGTGCTGCGCATCGCGCTCCACCCCGATGGTCTTGCGCCGCAGATCGTCAATCACGCCGAATGGCGCGCCCATATCCTGCACCGCCTCGACCTCCAGATCGAGGCAAGCGCCGACACCGATCTCATGGCGCTGCGCGAGGAACTGGCGGGCTATGCGGTGCAGGCCAACGATAATGAGGGCAAAGCCGTGAGCGGCATTGCGGTGCCGCTGATCCTCGACACGATCGCGGGGCGAATCCGCTTCGTCTCGACGGTGACGATCTTCGGAACCCCTGTCGACATCACGCTGTCGGAGCTGGCGATCGAGGCCTTCTTCCCTGCGGACGCAGCGAGCGCAGCGCTGCTCGCACGGCTGGCCATTCGCCCCTGATCCGCGTCATTGCGCGCAGCGCAGCCGCGCGGAAATCCGCAGTGGTAAACCGGCCTGGATTGTTTGCGTAGCTCGCAATGACGGAGTTTTAGCGGCGCTTTCCCTGATGGCGGATATTGGACGGCCGTCCGCGCTTGCCGACCATATGCTTGCCGGCCTTGTCTTTCCGGACGTCCTTCCTGACGCCGTCACGCCGTAGCGGGCGGTTCCGAAAGCCGCCTTCGGGTGCATCGGGCAATTCGAAGCGCAGCGCGCCGCTGATCGGGTTCGCTTCCATCAGCCGCAGGTCGAGCCGCTGACCGATCCCATAGCTCACGCGGCCATGCTCGCTGTCGAGCGTCCGCGCGGCCTCGTCGTAAAAAAAGCGCTCGCTGCCCAGCGTCGACACAGGCACCAGCCCGTCGCCGCCGAGGCCGTCGACGGTCGCGAAAAAGCCGAACGGCTGCACCCCGGTGATCCGGGCCTGTACGATTTCGCCTACCTTCCCAGCCAGATAAGCTGCGACATAACGGTCGATTGTCTCGCGCTCGGCCTCCATGGCGCGGCGTTCGAGCGCACTGATCGTTTCGCCGATACGCGACAGCCCCTTGCGGTCAGCCTCACCCAGCCCCGTCCGCTCGGGAAGATGTTTAGCCTTTCCAAGCACTTCAAGGCGATAGCTGTCAACGAGTGCGCGGTGGACGATCAGGTCGGCATAGCGGCGGATCGGCGAGGTGAAATGCGCGTAGGACCCGAGTGCAAGCCCGAAATGGCCCGCATTGGCGGGGCCATAATAGGCCTGCGTCTGGCTGCGCAGGATCGCCTCCATGATCTCGAAAAGTCGGTCGTCGCCCGAAAATCCGTCGAGCAGGCGGTTGAACACGGCCGGCGTTATGACCTGCCCCAGTGCAAAACTCTGATCGAAGGTTTCGAGATAATCCTTGAGGCTGACGAGCTTTTCGCGGCTCGGCGGCTCGTGGATGCGGTACATGACCGGTGATTTCTTTGCCTCAAGCGCCTTCGCCGCCGCGACGTTTGCCGCGATCATATAATCCTCGATCAGCCGGTGCGCGTCGAGCCGTTCGCGCACGCGGATCTCCGCAATGCCGCCCTTGTCGTCGAGAATCACCTGCCGCTCGGGCAAGTCGAGGTCGAGGGGCGCGCGTGCAGCCCGCGCCTTTGCGAGCAACGCCCAGCACCCCCACAGATTTTTCAGTGACGGGAGAACGTCGGCATCCCAGTTCCTGTCGGCCGCGTCGGCATCGAAAGCGGCCTGTGCGCGCTCATAGGCGATATTCGCGCGCAATCTCACTAGTGCGCGCGCAAAACGCCATGACGTCACCTTGCCGTGGCGATCGACGGTCAGATGGCAGGCCATCGCCGCCCGGTCCTCGCCCGCCTTGAGCGAGCAGACGCCCGCCGAGAGGGTTTCGGGGAGCATCGGGACCACCCGGTCGGGGAAATAGACGCTGTTGCCCCGCCGCCGCGCCTCGCGGTCGAGCGCGCTGTCGGCGCGGACATAATAGCTGACGTCGGCGATTGCGACGATGGCACGCCAGCCGCCCTTGTTGCCGGGGTCCTCGTCAGGCGCCGCCCAGACCGCATCGTCATGGTCGCGCGCATCGGCGGGGTCGATCGCAACGATCGGCAGGCCGCGCAGATCCTCGCGCCCTTCGGGGGTGAGCGGGAGCCCCGCGGCGCGTTCGGCTTCCGCCAGAGTCTCGTCGCCAAAGATGTGCGGGATTTCGTGTTTCGCGATCGCGATCATGCTGAGCGAACGCGACGCGAAGGGATCACCGATCCGCTCGACCACCCGCGCCTTTGTCGCGGCCCCGCGCCCGGACAATTCCGCGCGAACGAGCTCACCGATGCCGGCGTCGCCCATGTCAGAGACAATAAAATCGAAACGCGCGCGTTTGTCAGTCGGGCGCAACCAGGTGATGGGCTTGCCCCCGGGACCGGTATCGGCGACGAGAACACCGATGATCGTCTCGCCACCTGCCTGCAGCCGCTTCATCGGGTGCGCAACGTGGCCGCTGCCTCGCTCTTCGGTACGGGCGAGAATCCGGTCGCCGAGACCCAGCGCGCTGCGCCGGCCCTTCTCCATGACCCGCAGACGTGGTGGGGGCGCTGACCCTTCCCAACGTTCGGGCACCGCCCAGACGGTATCACCCTCGACGGCCGCCACGCGCAGCACCGTGACCTTTGGCAGCCCGCCATGTTTGTGGAAGGCGCGGCCCGGGGCCATGTCGACGAGCCCCGCGTCGGTCATGTCCTTGAGCAGTGCCTTCAGCGCGATCTTGTCGGCGCCGTGGAGGCCGAAATGTTTAGCAATCTCACGCTTGCCGACCGCACCGGGGCTGCCCTCAACGAACCGGAGAATCTGCTCGCTCGTCGGAAGCCCGGCGGGTTTCGGCCGTTTCGGTCCTTTGGCCAATTAATAGGTCCGCCCGATCAGCACGCGCTCGACCGCGGGCTCACCGGTGAAGAAGCAGGCGCCATCAGCGGGCGCAGCGTCGAGCGGGGTGTTACGCATCGTCAGTTTTAACGCTTTGAGCTGCTCAACGATCCCGTCGAGCACCGCACCGGTCGGGCGCGCCCATTGCACCTCGACCCAGCCGACGAATTTGTCATCGCCGCTGAAATGCGCGGCAAGGTCGGTCACGTCGCGCCGGATATTCGCGTGCAGACGCTCCTTCGCCTCGGCATAGAGGCTCCGCTGAATATCCTCGATCATCGCAACCGCATCGGCCACGAACGCGTCCTTTGCGACGAAGGCCGTATTGAGCTTGCCGTCATCCTTGTAGAGACGGTCGCGCCGGACCACGGCGACATTGCCGCCCGCGACGTCGCGCGGACCGACCTCGACGATGATCGGCGCACCCTTCTTGACCCAGCCCCAACGCTTCGTCTGCGCCTTGTTCGCGCCGGTGTCGAGCAGCACGCGCACGGGCTCACGGAAGGCATCAAGCGCCTTCAGCTTCGTTTCGAGGTCGCGGCAATAATCCAGGATTGCGCCGTCCTCATCATTGTCGCGCAGCATCGGGACGATGACGATCTGGTGCGGTGCGATGCGCGGCGGGCAGCGCAGCCCGTCGTCGTCGCCATGCGTCATGATGACGCCGCCGATCATCCGGGTCGAGGTGCCCCAGCTCGTCGTGTGGCAGAGGCTATGGCCGCCATCCTTGTCCTGATAGCGGATCCCTGCGGCCTCGGCGAAGCCGGTGCCGAGATAGTGCGAGGTGCCGGCCTGCAGCGCCTTGCCGTCCTGCATCATCGCTTCGATCGAATAGGTCGCAACGGCGCCTGGGAACCGCTCATTCTCGGGCTTCTCGCCCGCGATCACCGGCATGGCGAGGATATCCTCGGCAAAAGCACGGTACATTTCGAGCGCACGCAGCGTTTCTGCCATTGCGTCGTCCTTGTCGGCGTGCGCCGTATGACCTTCCTGCCACAGAAATTCGCTGGTGCGCAGGAACATGCGTGTGCGCATTTCCCAGCGCACGACATTGGCCCATTGGTTGACCTTCAGCGGCAGGTCGCGCCAGCTCTGCACCCAGCGGCTCATCGCCGAGCCGATCACCGTTTCCGACGTGGGGCGGACGATCAGCGGTTCTTCGAGTTTCGCCTCGCGATCGGGAACGAGCTTGCCCTTGCCGTCCGCGATCAGACGGTGATGGGTGACGACCGCCATTTCCTTTGCAAAACCATCGACATGATCGGCTTCCTTCTCGAAGAAGCTCAAGGGGATGAAGAGCGGGAAGTAGGCGTTTTGAACCCCCGCATCCTTGATCGCGGCGTCCATGACCTTCTGGATACGCTCCCAGATCCCGTAGCCCCACGGCTTGATAACCATGCAGCCGCGCACGCCCGATTCCTCGGCGAGGTCGGCCTCGGCAATGACATCCTGATACCAGGCCGCGAAGTCGGCCTGACGGTTTACGCTGAGCGCATGCTTGATCATCTGTCCTGTTTCTGTGCTGGGGGGCGGGAGGATCCCCGGATTATTTCTTTCTGGCGAGTTCGGCCCGAAGTTCGGCGATTTCGGCCTTGAGCGCCGCAATTTCGGCATCCTTTGTCTTGCCACCCACCGCGCCTGGCATGAAGGCGCTGGTGGCCTGCTGGAACATTTCCAGATTGCGGCGGGTCAGTTCGGCGAGCGGGTTCGCCCCCAGCGCCCCCTCCAGCGCCGCGCGAACATCCTGCTGGTTCTTGCGAAAGGTCGCCATCGACGCTTCGAGATATTGCGGAACCATCGACTGCATCTTGTCGCCGTACATGCCGATGAGCTGGCGCAGAAAATTCACAGGAAGCAGGGTTTCGCCCCGCGTCTCGGTATCCATGATGATCTGCGTCAGGACATTATGCGTTATGTCTTCACCGCTTTTCGCGTCCACAACGCGGAAATCGCGGCCGTCGCGGACCATCGCGCCCAGATCGTCGAGCGTGATGTAACAACTGCGTTCGGTGTCGTAGAGCCGCCGGTTGGCGTATTTCTTGATGGTGACGACATCGCCGTCTGCTGCCGTCTTTGCCTTCGCCATGCTCGCCCGCGCTCCTTGATTGCCTGGTGCCGCATTAGCATCAATTTATGATGCGTCGCAACATGGGCCGCGCCACCGTCCCGCTATGGTTCACGGCTTGTTGACCATTTCGCGATAGATGTCGCCCGCCGCCGACCCGTCCCCCTGCGGCACGGAGTTTCACATGACCAAGACGCGCCTTCTTCTGAGCGCTGCTCTCTTCGCGCAGACCGCCGGCGCCGCGCACGCGCGGGAGGCCCCGCTCTGCCCCGCCGATAACCCCGACTGCGCTGATGCAATCATCGTCACCGGGTCGCGCATTGCACGTCCGCGCTTCGAGACCGTCGAACCGGCGCTCGTCGTTTCCTCGGACGCTATCGAGATGCGCGGCTTCGACTCGATCGGCCAGGCGCTGAAGGAGCAACCCGCGTTTGGCACCCCCGGCGCGACGCCGATCGGCGAGCAGTCGCCGCTGGCGCAGGGACAGAGCTTCGTCAATTTCCTCGGCCTCGGCTCGCAGCGCACGCTCACGCTCGTCGACGGGCGGCGTTTGGTGTCGTCGAACACGGCCTCGATCTTCGGCCCGACCGGCGCCGGGAACCAGGTCGACCTCAACCTCATCCCGACCAAGCTGGTGGACCGCGTCGAGACGATCGCAGTGGGCGGGGCCCCCATATACGGCGCCGACGCCATCGCCGGAACGGTAAACATCCTATTGCGGCGCGACTTCGCGGGCTTCGAACTCGACGGTCAAGCCGGGATTTCAAGCCGCGGCGACGGAGCAAGCCAGCGCGTCCGCGCGCTCGCAGGGCATAATTTCGGGGGCGGCCGCGGCAATATCACCATCGCGGGCGAGTATAGCCGCGCCGAAGGGCTGACCGGCGCTGACCGCGCCTTTTTTGCGCAGGGCGGCTTCTTCGGCAACGCGAGCGATCCTGCCTCGCCCTTCCTGCAGGAGCTCTACCGCGACCGCCGCCTGCCCGCAGTCTCCGAATCCGGCATTCCCCTCGTCGGCGACGGCATCCCGCTGAGCGTCGAGCAGCAGATTGCGACCTTCGGGTTTCCGGGCTTCCACTTCGGGATCAGCGACGCGAGCGGCAGCCAGCTCCGATTCGACGAGAATGGGGGGCTCACCGCGATCGACTTCGGCCGTTACGCCGCGGCGCCGGGGACGTTCGGGGTGGATTTCGAGGGCGGCAACGGCTTCAGCGCGGCGCCGTCGACCAACCTCCTTGCCTCGACGCGGCGCTACAGCGGCGTCGCGCTCGCCCGCTATGACCTGTCCGACAATGTGCGGCTGTTCGGCGAAGCCTGGTATGCGAACAGCAAGGGGCGCAACCTGCGCACCCAGCCGGTGTTCAACACCGGCCTCGCCGGGCCGGGAGGGTCGCCCGACGGCAATATCATCGTGAGCATCGACAACCCCTATCTGTCCCCCGAAGCGCGCGCCGCGATCCTCGCCGCGATCAACATGAATCCGCTCTCGGACCAGAATCTCGGAGGGTTTCCGCAAGACTATTTCTACCTCTCCCGCGCCAACAGCGATCTTACCACCGGCGAGTCGACTGGCGAGGTCGAGCTGATGCGCTTCGTCGCGGGTCTCTCGGGCGCGCTCGATTTCGCGGCGGGGCGTTGGGATTGGGAAGTCGCGGGCACTATCGGCCGATCCAAATCTACGAGCCGTTCGCGCGAACTGGTGCAGCAAAATTTCCTCAATGCGGTCGATGCGGTGCGCGATGGCAACGGGGATATCGTCTGCCGCCCTGGCGCCGTGAACGCACCGGTCGCGACGGTGAGCAGTATCTGCGCGCCGCTGAACCTCTTTGGCACCGGCAGAAGCTCACAGGCCGCGCTCGATTATATCACCGCGATTGCAACGCCCGTGTCGCTCAACAAGCAGAAGCAGTTCACCGCTTCGCTGACCGGCCCGCTCTTCGCGCTTCCCGGCGGCGATTTCGCGGTCGCCTTCGGCTACGAGCATCGCGCTGAATCGCAGGATTTCGATCCCGGCGCCTTTTTTTACGGCGCGGACGACCCCGATCCGCTGACCGACAGCAACGGCGACGGCGATCCAGCGAACGACCGCATCGGCTATGGCCGCGCCACGCCGGTTCTGCCGGTCTATGGCAAGTTCAATACCGACGAGTTTTCGGCGGAGTTCCTGGCGCCCATAATCTCGCCGGCAAGCGGCGCGCCGATCAACCTGATCGAGGTCAAGGGCGCCGCGCGCTACGTCGATCACAGCCTCGCAGGCGGGGACTGGACGTGGACCCTCGGCGGGCGGCTCGGGATCGTCCCCGATCTGGTCTTCCGCGGCAATTTCACCCGGGCGATCCGCGCGCCCGCGGTTACCGAGCTGTTCAATCCGTCGAGCAGCTACTTCGGCTTCGCGGCCGACCCGTGCGACGCGGCGAACCGCGGCAACGGCCCCGATCCTGCGACGCGCCAAGCGAACTGCGCCGCCGACGGCCTGCCCGCCAACTTCCAGTCGCTGTCGAACAGCCGTACCTTTGCGCAGGCGATCGCGGGCAACCCTGCCCTCGCCAATGAAAAGGCGAACAGCTGGACACTGGGCGTCGTCCTTGAGCCGCGCTTCGCACCGCAGCTGCGGGCGAGTGTCGACTATGTCGACATCCACCTCAAGGACGCGATCAGCAATGGCGGCGCCAGCAGCATCGTCGCGAACTGTTATGACTCATCCGACTTTGCGAACGCCGCCGATTGCGCCCGCTTCACCCGCGGTTCCGACGGCCAGCTCAGCTTTGTCGAGGTGCAATATCTGAACCTCGCCGAGCAACGTTACAAAGGCTATCTGGCCACGCTCGACTATCGCGTTCCGCTCGGCAGCGGAGCTCGCTCGGTCGGGTTCAGCGTCGCCTATCAACATATCGACGAACTCAGCACCCGCGCCGATGCCGCGTCGCAGCGGGTACAGCTCGACGGAATGATCGGCTATGCCAGGGACCAGGCGCTGGCGACGTTCGATTACAGCGCCGCCGATCTGGGTCTGTTCGCGCAGGTCAATTATATCGGCAAGGCGCGGATCAATCCGCAGGCGGCGCCGAATTTCTACCCCGGCGGGCTCGACCGCGTATCGGCGATCGCCTTCGTCAACCTCGGCGCCAGCGTGCGCGCCGATGACCGCTTTACCCTGCGCGTCGCGGTCGACAATGTCTTCGACCGCCAGCCGCCCTATCCCTATCCGGCGACGGGCGGCGGCACGACCTATTTCAGCGGCGTGCTCGGTCGCTATGTGCGGTTCGGGGCGAGCGCGAGCTTTTAGGTCCAGTAGCGTTCGAAGCGCGAGCCGAGGCCTGTCAGCAGTTCATATTGCGACAAGCCGCTGCGCGCCGCGGTCGTGGGCAGGTCATAGTCGAGCGTCAGCCAGTCGCCCTCGGCAAGCCCCGGGGCGCCGCTTGCATCAAAGGCGATGAGGTCCATCGACACGCGGCCGATCAGCGGCAGGGCATGGCCTTGCCATCTCGCCCCGCCCGCCCCGGCATGGCAGCGCAGGTAACCGTCGGCATAGCCCATGTTCGCGACCGCAACCGGGCAATCTCGGGGCGCCGTCCACGTCGCGCCATAACCCACCGTTTCACCCGCAGGCACGACCCGCATCTGGAGCACCCGCGCCTCGGGAGAGGCAACCTGGCGTATATGTCCTTCGGCCTCGGCGCGCGGTACCCCGCCATAGAGCGCCAATCCGGGGCGCGTCAGGTCAAAACCATAGTCGGAGCCGAGGCAAATGCCCGCACTGTTTGCCAGGCTATACCGGCGCGCAGGGATCGCATCGCGGATCGCTGCAAAGGCTTCAAGCTGGCGCTCGGTTTGCGGACTATCCTCGTCGGCCGACACGAGATGACTGAGCAGGGTTTCGACCATGATTCCGTTGAGCGCGCCGCCGCGCGCCTCCTCGACACGCACGCCGAGCCGGTTCATTCCGGTGTCGATCATCACGTCGCACGCTCGCCCCTCTCCGGCCGCGCGCCAGCGAGCGACCTGTTCGACGCTGATCAATACAGGGCGGACCGGCAAGGTCCGCGCCGCGATCATGTCTGCATCGCCCACGCCGTGAAGTACCGAGAGGGACACGCCGGCGGGCAACGGCATGAGCGCCGCCGCCTCCACCCAGTTGGCGACAAAGAAGAAGCGGCAGCCTGCGTCGGCCAGATGCCTCATCACCTCGCGCGCACCGAGCCCGTAACCATCGGCCTTGATCGCGGCGCCCGCTTCTGCGCCGCCCGCCTTCGCCAGCCAGCGCCAATTGTGAAGAAGCGCTGCAGAATCGAGACGAAGCCGGAGGGGGGATGCGATGTCGATCATTTCCCCTGCCCTAGCTGCGAACGCGAGCAAGGCCAATGCCCGTGCATCAGGCGGGAGGTGCCTTGCCCCACTGCCCCTCGACCGGTTCCTTGAGCATGAAGACGGTGACGAGGAAAGCGGCGAGCACCACCCCCCATGTATACCAGAGGCCCGCATATGCATTGCCCGTCTTCGCAACGATGAAGCTCGCGATGAGCGGAAGAAAACCGCCAAAATAGCCGGTGCCGAGATGATAAGGGATCGACAGGGACGAATAGCGGACATGCGGCGGGAACATTTCCGCCAGCAGCGCAGCGACGGGGCCATAAGTGAACCCCGAAAGCGCGCTCAGCCCCAGCAGCGCAAGAAGGATGACGATGACACCCAGCGGGCCAGGAATCTGCTTTTCGAAACTGTAGCCCATCGCCTCGAGGGCGGGCTGGAGAAGCGCGGGATCCTGGCTCGCGACAGCGCGGCCACCGATGTGAATCTGGACGCTATCAAAGCTGCGATCGCTCGCCGCCACCTTGTACGGCACGCCCAGCCTGGTGAGCTCGCCAAGGGTCTTGCCGCAGGCAGTGGGCTGCTCCTTGGCGAAGGGGTCGAAGCTGCATTGCGACCCAGTGACGACAACGGGTGCGCGCGCGGCCGCGGCCTCGAGGGCGGGATTGGCCACGCTGCCCATCCACCAGAAAAGCGGAAAGAGCAAAGCGAGCGTGGCGGCATAGCCCCAGACGATCGGCTTCTTGCGCCCGATCCGATCCGATAGGCGTCCCGCAATCACGAAGAAAGCCATGCCGAGCGCCGCCGCCACGCCCACGATGATTTCGGCGGCGGTGTCGTCCACCTTCATCGGCCCCTTGAGGAAGGAAAGCCCGGAGAACATCGCGGTGTACCATATCACCGTCAGCCCTGCCGCAATCCCGATCATCGCGACGAAGATGCGGCGGCCATTGCCTGGATAGGTGAAGCTTTCCTTGAGCGGATTGCGCGCAATCTCACCTTCGGCCTTCATCGCCTGGAAGACCGGACTTTCGGACAGCTTCAATCGCATCCACAGCGAAATCGCGAGGAGCAGGAGCGACAGGAGGAAGGGGACGCGCCATCCCCAGGCGTTCCAAAGATCCTCGGACATCACCGCCTTGCAGGACAGGACAACGATGAGGCTGAGGACGAAACCGCCGACGACACTCGCCTGGATGAAGCTCGTGTAATAGCCGCGCTTTTCCGGCGGCGAATGCTCCGCGACATAAATGGCTGCACCGCCATATTCGCCGCCGAGCGCGAGCCCCTGCAGGATGCGAAGCCCGATAACGATGATTGGCGCCGCGATGCCGATCGTCGCCGCAGGCGGAATCATTCCGACGCCCGCGGTCGCAATTCCCATCAGCGTGACCGTGACAAGAAAGGTGTATTTGCGCCCCAGGCGGTCGCCGAGAAAGCCGAAAAGGACCGCTCCGAGCGGCCGGAAGCCGAAGCCGACCGCGAACCCGGCCCAGACGAGCAAAACTTCCAGCGTGGTATTGTCGCTAGGAAAAAACGCCTTGCCTATGATCGCCGCAAGCGTGCCGTAGATGAAAAAATCATACCATTCGAAGATGGTACCCGCCGACGAAGCGGCGATGACCATGCGGATATCCTTCGCGGTCGGCTGATAGGTCGCAGCGTTGCTCATCCGTGCCTTTCCCCCAACTCCATTCTGTTCTGAGCAAACCCAGGCCCATGGGCTGTTTTGCGGCGTTCGTCATAAACGCTCTTCACCCTTGCACAAGCGACGACGTAAAGGCAGCATCCCCGGGCCATGACCCGCTTCATCGATCTCTCGATCCCGATCACCAACCATGTCGTGTCAGATCCGCCCGTGATGCGGCCGAAGATCAGCTACATGACCCACGAAAACACGTGGGAACAGATCGCGATGTTCTTTCCTGGACTGACCCGCGAGGACCTTCCCGATGGCGAAGGCTGGGCGGTCGAGAGCATTACTCTTTCGACGCACAACGGCACGCATATGGACGCGCCTTGGCATTTCCATTCGACCACTGACAGCGGTGCGAGCGCGGCGCCAAGCATCGATGAAGCCCCGCTCGACCTTTTCTTTCGACCGGGTGTGAAGCTCGACTTTTCCGACCGTCCGGCAGGCCATGTCGTGAGCGGCGCCGAAGTCGAGGCGGAGCTAGCGCGCATCGGACACGCGCTGAAGCCGCTCGACATCGTCCTCGTCCAGTCGGGCGCGGTCTACGGCACCGACAATTTCACCGACCAGGGCTGCGGCATGGGCGCTGAGGCCACGCTCTATCTGACCGAGCACGGTGTCAAAGTGGTCGGTACCGACGCCTGGAGCTGGGACGCCCCCTTCAGCCATACGGCAAAGCGGTGGGAGGAGACCCGCGATCCTTCGATTATCTGGGAAGGACACAAGGCCGGACGGATCCGGCCCTACTACCAGATCGAAAATTTGACCAACCTTGCCGCCCTACCCCCCACGGGGTGGACGCTGAGCTGCTTTCCCGTGAAGATCGAGCGCGCAAGTGCCGGATGGATCCGCGCGGTGGCGCTCCTCGATTGCTCCTCCGACTGACCGTCCGCCCGCGCAGCCTCTAGGCTGCGACCCCATAGAGTGCGGCCGCGCGTTCCTCGAACGCTGCGATCATTCGGCGGAGCGCCTTGTCGAACATCTGCCCCGCAAGCGTCTCGAACAACCGGTTGCGAAACGAGAAGTCGACCATGAAATCGACCCGGCATCCGCCGCCTTCGAGCGGGGTGAAATGCCACTCATTGTCGAGGTGGCGCATCGGCCCATCGATATAATGGACCGCCACGTGGCTCGGGCGGCGCTTTTCGACCCGACACGAAAAGCTTTCGCGCAGTCCCTTGAAGCCGACGATCATGTCGGCCACCGCCTCGCTCTCATCCTCACTGCGGACCCGCAGGGCAACGACCCACGGCAGAAATTCGGGATAGCGCGTGATATCGGTTACGAGCGCGAACATCTGCTCGGCGCTGTAGGGCAGCTCGCGGGTCTCGTGGTGCCGGGGCACGGCGTCTTGGGTCAGCTAGCGGCCGCGCGGGCGAGCTGCGCCTCGCGCGCCGCGCGCATCCGCTCGAAATCGTCACCGGCGTGATAGCTCGAACGGGTCAAGGGCGAGGAGGCGACTTGAAGGAAGCCCTTCGCGCGGGCGATCTGCGCATAGGCGTCGAAGGCCTGCGGGGTGACGAAATCGATCACCTTGGCATGCTTCGGCGTCGGTTGAAGATACTGGCCCATCGTCATGAAGTCGATGTCGGCGCTGCGCATGTCATCCATCACCTGATGGACTTCCATCCGCTCTTCTCCCAGTCCGAGCATTATGCCCGATTTGGTGAAGATCGAGGGATCGCGGCGCTTGACCTGCTCGAGAAGGCGCAGCGACGCGTAATAGCGCGCGCCGGGGCGGATCGTCGGATAAAGCCGCGGGACGGTTTCAAGATTATGGTTGTAGACGTCCGGGCGCGCATCGACGATCGAAGCCACTGCGCTTTCGGGCTTGTTGCGGAAATCGGGGGTCAGGATCTCGATCGTCGTCGACGGGGTCTCGCGGCGCAGCGCCTTAATAACCCTGACGAACTGACTCGCGCCGCCGTCGGGCAGGTCGTCGCGGTCGACCGAGGTGATGACGATATGCGTCAGGCCCATCTTCGCCGCCGCGAGCGCTACATGCTCAGGCTCCAGCGGGTCGACCGGGCGGGGCATCCCCGTCTTGACGTTGCAGAAGGCGCAGGCGCGCGTGCAGGTATCGCCAAGGATCATCACCGTTGCATGTTTTTTCGTCCAGCATTCGCCGATGTTCGGACAGGCCGCTTCCTCGCATACCGTGTTGAGGCTGAGATCGCGCATCAGCTTGCGGGTTTCGGCATAGCCAGGGCTGGTCGGCGCCTTGACGCGGATCCAGTCAGGTTTGCGGACACGGTCGGACGGCTTGAGTGCGGGAGCGTTCATCGGGCCCACATAGGCAAGCGCGCGCCGCTTCTCAACCATGCTGTTGTGCAAGGAACAGGATCAGCGTAGGTCGCCGCGATGACTCACTTCGATGACCTGCTCGCCGGCTATGCCCGTTTCCGCGCCAATGGCTGGAAGCAGCAGCGCGAGCGCTGGGAGGAGCTGGCGGAAGGCCAGTCACCCAAGGTGATGATCATCGCCTGTTCTGACAGCCGCTCCGAGCCGGCAGACATATTCGATACCAACCCGGGCGAAATCTTCGTCGTGCGCAACGTCGCAGCGCTCGTCCCCCCGTTCGAGACCAGCCCCGGCCGTCACGGCGTTTCGGCGGCACTCGAATTTGCCGTGCAATTTCTAAACGTCGAGGAAATCGTCGTCATGGGGCACGGCATGTGCGGCGGATGCCACGCGGCTCTCCACCGCACGATGGAGGGCGCCGAGCCCGGTCGCGGCGGCTTTATCGCTGACTGGATCGCAGTGCTGGACGAGGCAAGCGCAGAAGTGCGGGCGAATTTTCCTGACCACGCCAGCCGCGAAGCGGGTCGCGCAATGGAACTGGCGGGCGTGAAGGTCAGCCTCGCGAACTTGCGCACCTTCCCTTGCATCCAGGAACGCGAGAAGCGCGGAAGGCTGACGCTGCGGGGCGCCTTTTTTGCGATCAACGAAGGGGTACTGCACCTCCTCGACGAAGCGACCGGCGCGTTCGCACCCGCCTGATCGTCCATTCGAGCTTCCCCTTGCGCTGAAAGCCGCTACACCCGGCGGCCATGAACAACGCGACCCTTTTTGCCATCGGCGCTTATTTCGTGCTGATGCTGGCTATCGGCGTTTACGCTTGGCGCAAGTCGACTTCTGACAGCAGCGAATATCTTTTGAGCGGACGCAGCCTCGGTCCCGCAGTGACCGCATTGGCTGCAGGCGCGTCGGACATGTCGGGCTGGCTGATGCTGGGGCTTCCAGGCGCCCTCTATACCTCGGGCCTCGTTGAAAGCTGGATCGCAATCGGGCTGTTCATTGGCGCCTGGGTCAACTGGCTGGTCGTCGCGCCGCGGCTGCGCGCGCAAACCGAAAGCTACGGCAACGCGCTGACGATACCTGAATATCTCGGCAATCGCTTTGGGGACCAACGCCACCGGCTGCGCCTCGTCGCGAGCCTCGTCATCGTCATCTTCTTCGCCGTCTACAGTGCCTCGGGCCTCGTGGCGGGGGGGAAACTCTTCGAGACCGCCTTCGGGTTCGACTATCAGGCTGGGCTTTGGATCACGGCGACGGTCGTCGTTGCCTATGTTGTCCTTGGCGGTTTCCTTGCTGTGAGCCTTACCGATTTTGTGCAGGGCACCATCATGATGGTCGCGCTGATCGTGGTGCCGGCCGCAGCGCTTCTCGGATTGCCCGAGGGAAGCAGTGCCCGCGCGACGCTTGACGCGATCGACCCCGACATGACGAGCCTGCTGGGCGGCACCACGGCGCTCGCCATTGCCTCAGCGGCCGCCTGGGGACTCGGCTATTTCGGGCAGCCGCACATCATCGTGCGCTTCATGGCGATCCGGTCGGTGAAGGATATACCCACCGCCCGGCGCATCGGGATGAGCTGGATGGGAATATCACTCCTCGGCGCGATCGCGGTCGGGCTCATCGGGCGCGCCTTTGCCGAGAGCAACGGAATGGCGGTCGCCGACCCCGAGACGATTTTCATCCTGCTCGGCGAAACGCTGTTTCACCCACTCCTCTTCGGCTTCCTGCTCTCCGCCATCCTCGCCGCGGTCATGAGCACGATTTCGGCGCAGCTTCTCGTCACCGGTTCCTCACTGACCGAGGACTTTTACCGCCTCTTCATTCGCCGCGCGGCGAGTGAGCGCGAAATCGTCACGGTCGGCCGCCTGTCGGTCGTGGGCGTGGCGGCCATAGCGATGCTGCTCGCTCAAGACCCCGACGGCAGCGTCCTCAAGCTCGTCAGCCACGCCTGGGCGGGTTTCGGCGCCGCCTTTGGCCCGCTGATACTGTTCGCGCTGACGTGGCGGCGAATGACGCTCGCGGGCGCGCTCGCGGGGATGATAACCGGGGCGGCGGTAGTGATGATCTGGATTCGACTCGGCTGGGATAGTAGCCTCTACGAACTGCTTCCCGGCTTCATCGCGGCAGCGCTTGCCATCCTGGTCGTCAGCCTGGTGACAAAGCCCCCGCTCGCGGAGACGACACCCCATGGTTGATGGCAATGTTGCACTGTTGATTGACGCCGACAATGCGCGCCCGGCCGGGCTCGATCCGGTGCTGACCGCGCTCGCTGAGCTCGGCACGGTGAATATCCGCCGTGCCTATGGCAATTGGCGCAAGCCGGCGCTGAAAGGATGGGTCGACCAGCTCCATCGCTTCGGGATCGAGCCGCAGCAGCAGTTTGATCTCACCAAGGGCAAGAACGCCACCGACATGAAGCTCACGATTGATGCGATGGACCTCCTCTATCGCGGACGCCTCGACGGGCTGGGCATCATGTCGAGTGACAGCGATTTCATGCCGCTAGCGATGCGGGTCCGGCAGGACGGTATTCCGGTCTATGGCTTTGGTAGCGCCAAGACGCCCGAGGGTTTCCAGGGCGCGTGCACGCGCTTCATCGACGTCGATGTGCTGATTGACGCTGAACGCCAGCCTGCAGGTGCCGCGGTGAAGGCAAGCCTGAAAAAGGACATCGATCCCTCGCTCGTCGAACTGCTCGGCAACGCATGGAAGGCGGCCAAGCGTGACGAGCAAGGCTTTGCGCCGCTGAGCGAAGTGGGACAGATCGCAGGCAACCGCTCAAGCTTTGATGTTCGCAACTATGGCTATGCCCGCCTGTCGGACATGATTGCCGACATCCCCAATTTCGTCACCGAACGTCCAGGCGGCGGGCCGATGCGCGTGAAGCGGGTTCGATAGTCGCCGCTGATCACGGGATCGCGTAGGTTACATTGGCCTGACCCACGGGCCTTTCGGCATCGTCGGTAAAGATTCGGATATCCATGACCGCGAGCCGCTTGCCGAGGCGCAGCATGTGCGCATCGGCGAAAAGCGGCCCCGGGCGGCACGGGCGCAGGAACTGATAGTTGAGCGCGCTCGTCACGGCCATCGCGACCGGGCCGATATGCGCCAGAACGAGCGCATAGGCGGCCATGTCGGCAAAACCCATCTGGACCGGACCCGATATCAGGCCGCCGGGACGCAGCGCCTTGTCGTTCGGGTCCATCCGCGCCTGCACATGACCCGGGGCAGCCGAGACGACATAGCCGCGCGAACCCGGTTCGGCGTGCGGGAAAGCCGATTTCATGAAGGCGTTGAGCGCATCCGCGTCCATGCGGATCGCGTTCGACGAAACCGGAGCCACCTCCTCCGCCATAGCGGTCAGCGCGACAACTTCTTGTAGGTCGTCGCGTGCGGGCGGGTCGCTCCCTCGCCGAGACGGCGGATCTTGTCCTCCTCATAGGATTCGAAATTGCCCTCGAACCACTCGACGTGGCTATCGCCCTCAAACGCGAGGATGTGCGTCGCGAGGCGGTCGAGAAAGAAGCGGTCGTGGCTGATGACCACCGCACAGCCTGCAAAATTCTCGAGCGCTTCCTCAAGCGCGGCAAGCGTTTCGGTGTCGAGGTCGTTGGTCGGCTCGTCGAGCAGGAGGACGTTGCCTCCCGCCTTCAGCATCTTGGCCATATGGACACGGTTGCGTTCGCCCCCCGACAGCTGGCCGACCTTCTTCTGCTGGTCGGTGCCTTTGAAGTTGAACGCCCCGACATAGGCGCGGGTCTGCATCTCATGCTTGCCGATCGTCATCATGTCGTGACCGCCCGAAATTTCCTCCCAGACATTCTTGTTGGGATCGAGGGCGTCTCGGCTCTGGTCGACATAGCCGAGGCGGACGGTGTCACCGATACTGATCGTGCCGCTGTCGGGCTCCTCCTGCCCCGTGATGAGCTTGAACAATGTCGACTTGCCCGCACCGTTCGGCCCGATAACGCCGACGATACCGCCCGGCGGCAGCGTGAAGGAAAGGTTCTCGAACAACAGCTTGTCGCCATAGGCCTTCGAGATATTGTTGACCTCGATGACCTTTCCGCCCAGGCGCTCGGGGACCTGAATGACAATCTGCGCCTTGCCGGGAGCCCGGTTTTCCTGCGCCTCGACAAGCTGGTCGAAGGATTTGATACGCGCCTTCGACTTGGCTTGGCGGGCCTTTGGCGACTGCCGGATCCATTCAAGCTCGTCCTTGATCGCCTTCTGACGCCCGGCATCCTCGCGTGCTTCCTGCTCGAGACGCTTGCCCTTCTTCTCGAGATAGGTCGAATAATTGCCTTCGTAGACAAAATAGCGGCCGCGATCGAGCTCGAGGATCCAGTTTACGACATTGTCGAGAAAATAGCGGTCGTGGGTGACCAGGATGACATTGCCCGGATAGTCGACGAGATGCTTTTCGAGCCACGCGACGCTTTCAGCGTCGAGATGGTTGGTCGGTTCATCGAGCAGCAGGATCGACGGTTTTTCAAGCAGAAGGCGGGTGAGCGCGATACGGCGGCGCTCGCCGCCCGACAAATTCTCGACGCTCCAGTCGCCCGGAGGGCAGCGCAGCGCTTCCATCGCAATTTCAAGCTGGTTGTCGAGCGTCCAGCCGTCGACCGCGTCGATCTTCTCCTGAAGCTCTCCCATTTCGGTCATCAGCGCATCGAAATCGGCGTCCTCCGGCGGGTCGGCCATCAGCGCGCTGATCTCGTTGAAGCGGTCGAGCATGTCAGCGACGGGGCGAACGCCGTCCATGACATTCTCCTTCACCGTCTTCGCAGGGTCGAGATGCGGCTCCTGCGCCAGATAGCCCACACTAATCCCCTCGCCCGGCCAGGCTTCGCCCGTGAAATCCTTGTCGATGCCGGCCATGACCTTCATCAGCGTCGACTTGCCCGTACCGTTTGGGCCGACGATGCCGATCTTGGCGTCGGGATAGAATTGCAGATTGATATTGTTCAGCGTCGGCTTCTGCGCGCCGGGATAGGTCTTGCTCAGACCCTTCATGACGAAACTATATTGGGCGGCCATGAAAATGCTCCGAAAGCTGGCGGACCGCGCAGGCTCGCGGCGGTCGGGAAAGAAGAGGGAATCGAGGGCCGGTTAGCGAATGGGCGCTCGCTTGGCAATCGACGCTTGCCCCGCGCAAGGCTTGCTGGCTAGGACAGCGCCCATGACACAGCACCCTACTCTTGCCCGCCTCGCGGTCTTCGCCGCTGCGAGTCTCGCCGCTACCAGCGCCTTTGCGCTTCAACAGACGAGCGCCGTCGATCTGGCCCAGCAGGGCGACGACCCCGCTTGGACCATTACCGAGGGGCTCACGACCGAAATCGGCCCGCGCCCCGCGGGCAGCGACCGCGAGGCTGCAGCGCGCAAGTGGGCGGTGGCCACGCTGCAGAATATGGGCTTCGCCAATGTGCGCGACGAGCCCTATCAAATGCCCGTCTGGCAGCGCGGGGAAGAAAAGGCGTGGCTGACCAGCCCCTTCCTGCCGCAGCCGCTTGCGATCACTGCGCTTGGCAACAGCGGTTCGACGGGCCCCAAGGGGATCGAGGGCGAGGTCGCCTATTTCGCGAGCTTCGACGCGCTCGCTGCCGCACCCGACAGCGCCGTGAAGGGCAAGATCGTTTTCATCGACCATCAGATGGAGCCGACACAGGACGGCAGTGGCTATGGACTTTACGGGCGCGGCCGTTTCATGGGACCGACTGTGGCGGCCCAGAAGGGAGCGATCGGCATTGTCATTCGCTCGATCGGCACCGACAACCATCGCAACCCTCACGCGGGAGTGACCAACTTCGCCGAGGGCGTCGCGCCGATCCCGGCGGGCGCGATTTCCAATCCCGATGCCGACCAGCTTGTCCGTCAACGCAGCCGAGCGACGGCCCCCCTCAAACTCAAGCTTATGCTCACCCCCAAGATGATCGGCGAGCAAACCTCGGGCAATGTCATCGCGGAAGTTCCGGGTCGCGACCCGGCAGCCAGCCCGGTGATCATCGCCTGCCATCTCGATAGCTGGGACCTTGCAACCGGCGCGATCGATGACGCGGCGGGCTGCGGCATCATCACCGCCGCGGCGAAGCATGTCATGACCGCGGGGCAGCCGCGCCGCACCATCCGCCTCCTATGGGCAGGAGCCGAAGAAGTTGGCGTATTTGGCGGCCAGGCCTATTTCGACGCGCACGGCAAGGAAAAGCACGCGGTCGCGCTCGAGTCCGACTTCGGCGCCGATCGTGTCTGGCGAGTCGACTTCAAATTGCCCGAAAGCGCCGCGGATCTTCAAAAGCGCATTGGCGGAGCCCTCGCTCCATTCGGGGTTGTGACCGGACGCGGCGAAGCGCACGGCGGCGCGGATGTGGGCGCTCTCATCCAGGCCGGGGTTCCGGCGGTCGATCTGCAGCAGGACGGCAGCCGCTATTTTGATCTCCACCACACGCCCGACGACACGCTCGACAAGATTGACCCCGCACAATTGCGTCAAAATGTGGTTGTGTGGGCCGCGACTCTGTCGTTGCTCGCGAACTCCAGTGACAGCGAATTGCCGTAGAGGAGAAGCCGCGAGCGGAAACCTCCGATTCCTGCCGCACTGCACCATCTCAATTATTTTTGTTGACGATCCACGCGGAAGAGCTAAATCCCGCGGCTCGCGGGACGGGAAAGTTTCCCCAGCGCGGAAAGGCATTTTAGGGAGCCCACACATCATGAAGAAGTTTGCTGCTATCGCCGTTGCTGCCAGCATGTTCGCCCTCGCCGCTTGCGGTGAGAAGGCTGCTGACGAAGCCACCACCACCGAAGCTCCGGCTGCTGACGCAGCTGCTGAAGCTGGTGCCGATGCCGCCGCTGCTGGCGCTGACGCCGCCGCTGCTGGCGCTGAAGCTGCTGCCACCGGCGCTGACGCCGCTGCTGCTCCGGCCGACGCTGCCGCTGCTCCGGCTGATGCCGCTGCTGCTCCGGCTGAAGAAACGAAGTAAGTCGCAGCTCTTCGGGGCATGACTGAAACGAAAAGAGGCGGCTTTCCATCGGAAAGCCGCCTTTTTCGCGTTGTCTATCAGAGCGGGCTGCTAAGGGCGAACCATGCTGCGATCAGCCCCAATAGCGCCGATGCGACGAGCCCGCGCGAGGAAGGCACGGCTCCGGCGGCGCATCTCAAGAATGATCTCTGCGCCGCCAACGTCGCGCGGCTGATGGACGGTATCCGCCCGGTGTTTCTCGCGGCTTTTCATCGTCAAAGAATCGGGTAGCTCAGACCGTAATATCCGTAGATTGTCCGGCCATAATCGTCGGTATACTCGGGCGACTCTTCGCGCGCATAACGCGGCGCTTCAGTCAATTGCTCCTTCGTAGGCTCTTCCTCGTGAACGGGGGATGAGGGAAATTGGGTTAGACTTGTCATAGGAAGGACGAGTCTGATGAAGAAGAAGGCTGATCAGGGAATCGACGGCATATTAGGGCTGTCGGATGTTGAGATTGTCCGTGTCGAGCGGCGACGCGACATTCGTGTGTGGGCGCGGCCAACGAAGCGGCCTGTTTGCCTTTATTGCGGCCACGGGGGGCTGCGGATCAAGGCGACTTAT
>Ga0180220_1000594_pt1 | contig 36695 bp, 31 predicted proteins | sample eDN5th37CBELigBY_FD_151335 | JGI IMG/M metagenome (GOLD analysis project Ga0180220, IMG submission 151335) | Enriched backyard soil microbial communities from Emeryville, California, USA - eDNA 5th pass 37_C BE-Lig BY (version 2) (version 2) | ecosystem: Environmental > Terrestrial > Soil >... | reverse complement strand
TCACAGCAAGAACACCGTCGCCAATCCCAGGAAGATGAAGAAGCCCAGCGAATCGGTGAAGAAGGTGAGCAGCACCGATGAGCCCATGGCGGGGTCTTTGCCGACGCGGTCGCGGATGAGGGGGATGAGTACGCCCACCGCGGCGCCGATGAGCATGTTGCCGACCATGGCGGCCATCATCACCATGGCGATGGACCAGGAGCCGGAGATGTACCAGGCGAACACGGCGGCCACGATGCTGCCGCAGACGCCCACCAGCAGGGTGATCATGAGTTCGCGCTTGACGAGCTGCCAGATGTTGGCGCTGTTGACGCGGCCCACGGCCAATGCCCGGATGACGAGGGTCATGGTCTGGTTGCCCGAGTTGCCGCCTATGCCGGCAACGATGGACATCAGGAAGGCCAGGACGACAATGTGGCTGACCGTGCCTTCGAAGCGCGAGGCGACGAAGGCGGCGGTGGAGGCGGTGAACAGGTTGACGAGCAGCCAGGGCGCGCGGTTGCGGAGTGCGTTGAGGGTGGGTGCGAAGATGTCCTCTTCCTGCAGGCCGGCGCGTGACAGGGCCTGTTCTTGCGAGTCTTCCTGGATGACGTCGACGACCTCGGCGATGGTGACCCGGCCGATGAGGCGTCCCTGGTCGTCGGTGACGGGCGCCGAGACGAGGTCGTAGCGCTCGAAGGCGCCGGCGGCGTCGGCGTCGGAGTCCAGGGGGTTGAGGGTGAGGTAGTCGGTGTCCATGACCTGCGAGACTTCCATCTCGGGTTCGCTGACCAGCAGCTTGGACAGCGCCAGGGTGCCGCGCAGCCGGTCCTGGCGGTCGACGACGAAGATCTGGTCGGTGTGGTCGGGCAGCTCGTGCAGGCGGCGCAGGTAGCGCAGCACCACCTCGAGCGAGACGTCCTCGCGCACGCGCACCATCTCGAAATCCATGATGGCGCCCACGGTGTCTTCGGGGTAGCCCATGGCTTCGATGAGCTGGGCGCGCTCTTCGTCGGTCAGGCCTTTTTGCACTTCGGCCACGACGTCGGGCGGCAGGTCGGGCACCAGGTCGGCCAGTTCGTCGGTGTCCATGGTGCCGGTGGCGGCGACCAGGTCCTGCAGGTCCATGGACTTGATGAGCGATTCGCGCGCCCAGTCGTCGACTTCGAGCAGGACGTCGGCGTCGTGTTCGGCGTCGACCAGCTGCCAGACCGCCTGGCGCTCATGCTCGGGCAGGGATTCGAGGATGAAGGCGATGTCCGAGGGGTGCAGGTCGTTGACGATGCTGCGGATCTCGCCTTCGTGCTGGCGGTGCAGCATGCCCTCGAGCAGGTTGGATCGTTCGTCGGCTTCGTATTGGCGGCGCGCCAGCGCCTCGACGACCTCTTGCCGCTTCAGAATCGCCTGCAGGCGTTGCAGGGCGAACTGGGCGTCCTCGGGGTCGAGCCGGCGCGGGATGGTGATGGGACCGTCTTGAGGCCTGACTTGCGGATCCGACATAGGCAACCTTGTTGATGAATCTGGGTCGGGATGGCATCGCTCGCCGGGGGCGGACCCCGGGTGGGGCGATGAGCCTTCGGCGCCGAGGTGGCCCGCTATTGTAACGGAAGCGGGCCGGCCGGCGAGGGGAAGTGAAGGGGAAGAAAGGTCAGTCGACCCCGGGAGGCCGGGCCAGGCGGCGGCGGGCCAGCTCGACCCAATAGCTGGCCCCGAGGGGGAGGACTTCGTCGTTGAAATCGTAGCTGCTGTTGTGCAGCATGCAGGGTCCCAGCCCGTGGCCGCTGCCGCGATGATCGCCGTGTCCGTTGCCTATCCAGACATAGCAGCCGGGTTTCTCCTTGAGCATGAAGGCGAAGTCTTCGGCGCCCATGGACGGCGGCCGCGCGCGCTCGACCTTGTCGGCGCCGACGATGTCCTGCAGCACCTGGGCGCAAAAGGCCGCTTCATCGGCATGGTTGATGGTGGGCGGATAGCGGCGGTGGAAGGCGAAATCGACCGAGCAGTTCATGGCCTGGCAATTGAGCGCGGCGATTTCGCGCATGCGTCTTTCGATGAGGTCGACGGCCCCATCGCTGAAGGTGCGCACCGTGCCGCGCATGACGGCGTCGTCGGGAATGACGTTGTCGGCCGAGCCGCTGTGGATCTGAGTGATGCTGAGCACCGCCGGGTCGAGGGGGTCGACTTCGCGGGTGATGATGGTCTGGAAGGCCTGGGCGAGCTGGACGGCCGCCATGACGGGATCGTGGCCCAGATTGGGCATGGCGGCGTGCGCGCCCTTGCCCCGGATGGTGATTTCGAATGTGTTGCTGGATGCCATGACCGGGCCGTCATGCACGGCGAAGGCGCCGGCGTCGATGCCCGGCCAGTTGTGCATGCCGAATACGGCCTCCATGGGGAACTGCCGGAAGAGGCCGTCATCGATCATTTTTTTTGCGCCGCTGAAGCCTTCTTCGGCAGGCTGGAAAATGACGTAGACCGTGCCGTCGAAGTCGCGGTGCTGCGCCAGATAGCGCGCGGCGGCCAGCAGCATGGCCGTGTGGCCGTCGTGGCCGCAGGCGTGCATGACGCCGGCGTGCTTGCTGGCATGGGCGAAGGTGTTGGCCTCTTGCATGGGCAGGGCGTCCATGTCGGCGCGCAGGCCGATGGCGCGCCCGGTTTGCGTCGCCCCATGGATCGCGCCCACGACACCCGTGATGCCCAGGCCTCTGTGCGTGGGTATGCCCCACGACTCTAGAAGGCGGGCGACCAGGTCGGCCGTACGCACCTCTTCGTAGGCGAGCTCGGGGTGGGCGTGGATGTCGCGACGGATGTCGGCCATTTCGGCTTGCCAACCGACGATGGGTTCGACTAATTTCATGAAACCGGATCCTGAAATGCTTGACGATAAACTGTACCTTGATCACAGCGTATCATCAACGTCGGTTCAATAAGACTATCGCCCCGCCGCAAGGGCGAAAGCGAGGAGCAATGCAGAAACCCTGGATCGCGCTTTATCCCGAGGGCGTACCGGCCCAGATCAGCACCGAAGGCTATCGGTCCTTGCCGGACCTGCTCGCGCAGGCCTGCAAGAAGCATGGGCAGCGCCGCGCGGCGGTGTTCATGGGCAGCGACCTGAGCTATGCCGAGCTCGACCGCCATGCCGACGCGGTGGCGGCGTGGGTGCAGGCCCAGGGCCTGCCGGTGGGCAGCCACGTCGCGCTGATGATGCCCAACGTCATGGCCTATCTGCCCATACTGATGGGGGTATTGCGCGCCGGCATGGTGCTGGTCAACGTCAACCCCATGTACACGGCGCCCGAATTGCGCCATCAGCTCGAAGACGCCGAAGTCGACATGATCTTCATCTTCGAGAGCTTCGCCGCGACGCTGGCCAAGGTCGATCGGCCGGCCCGGCCCGGCAAGGTGGTGCTGGTGTCGGTCGGAGACCTGCTAGGCGTGAAGGGCATGGTATTGAATTTCGCCGCGCGGCATATCAAGCACATGGTTCCCCGGCACGGCCTGGAGGACGCGATTCCGCTTAGGCAGGTGCTCAGGAAGGGAGCGGGGGGCATGTTCCGTGCCCCGGAACTGAGCCTGGACGACGTTGCGCTGCTGCAATATACGGGCGGCACCACGGGCAGGCCCAAGGGAGCCATGCTGACCCACGGCAACCTGGTGGCGAATGTGCTCCAGATGCAGGCGGTGGCCCGTCCGGTGCTGGGCGAGGAGTGCGGAGCCGGCATGGTGATGCTCACCGCCTTGCCGCTGTACCACATCTTTGCCTTTACGGTCTGCGGCCTGTTCGCCATGCATGCCGGCATGTGCAGCGTGCTCATCGCCGATCCGCGCAAGCTCGACACCATACTGGAGGCTTGGCGGCGCGATCCGGTATCGATTTTCCCCGCCGTGAACACGCTGTTCAACGGCCTGCTGAACCGTCCCGAGTTCGAGCAGCTCGATTTCTCGGCGCTGCGCCTGTGCTTCGGCGGCGGGGCGGCGGTGCAGAAGGCCGTGGCCGAAAGATGGCACAGCGTGACCGGCCTGCCGCTGATCGAGGGTTATGGCCTGTCGGAAACTTCGCCGGTGGCCATCGTCAATCCCACCAATGCCACCGAGTATTCGGGCGACATCGGCCTGCCGCTGCCTTCCACCGACGTCGTCATGCTGGACAGCGAAGAGCGCGAAATGCCGTTCGGCGAGGCCGGCGAAGTGTCGATCCGGGGGCCTCAGGTCATGAAAGGCTATTGGAAGATGCCCGACGAAACGCGGGCGTCGTTCTCAGCCCAGGGCTATTTCAAGACCGGCGATATCGGCATCATGAGCCCCGAAGGCAGGGTGCGCATCGTAGACCGCAAGAAAGACATGATTCTGGTGTCCGGCTTCAACGTCTATCCCAACGAGATTGAGCAGGTGGTCATGCAGCACCCCGGGGTGCTGGAGTGCGTGGTGGTCGGCCTGCCCAGCGCCGACAGCGGCGAGATGGTCAAGCTCTTCGTGGTCAAGAAGGATCCGGCCCTGACCGAATCCGAATTGCGCGAATGGTGCGCGCGCCATCTGACCGGCTACAAGCGGCCGCGCGAGATAGAGTTTCGCAGCGAGCTGCCCAAGAGCAATACCGGCAAGCTGTTGCGGCGGGTGCTGCGCGACGAAGCCGGCTCTAGCGGGGCTTCAGATGCGGGCTGATCATGGCGTCCAGGGCAGAGGCGATATGCGTATTGCCCGCATACACATAGCCGCCGCGGGGCCAGGGCTCGGCGTGGCGCATGTCGTGGGCGATGCCGCCGGCTTCGCGCACGATCAGGGTGCCGGCCGCCACGTCCCAGGGCGCCAGCCCCATCTCCCAATAGCCGTCGTAGCGTCCGCAGGCGACCCAGGCCAGATCCAGCGCCGCCGACCCCATGCGGCGCACGCCGCGCGACACCGGCAGGGCCGCATGCAGCGTGGGCATGTATTCTTCGGCGAAGGAAAAATCCCTGAAGGGGAAGCCCGTCGCCAGAACCGCTTCGGAAAGGGCCTCGGTCTGGGAGCATGAAAGGCGGTGCTCGTTGAGCCAGGCGCCCACGCCGTGCATGGCGGTGAAGAGTTCTTCTCGATTGGGGTCGTAGACCACGCCGATCACCGGGGTATCGGCCTCGAGCGGGCGGTCGCCGTCGACGTTGGAGCCCGCATGGGCGATGAGTCCGATCGACACCGCATAATGCGGAATGCCGTGCAGGAAGTTGGTGGTGCCGTCCAGAGGGTCGATATACCAGGTGGCGCCGCCGCCGGGCTGGCCGCCGGTTTCTTCGGCTACGATGCCGAATTCGGGTGTGCTTTCGCGCAGTTGCTCGATAATGGCCGCTTCGGCGTCGCGATCGGCTTGCGAGACCAGGTCGTTGCGGGCCTTTTTGTCGATGACGAGGTCCGAGCGGCGCAGAGAGTGCGCCTGAAGTATGGCGGCTCCGGTACGAGCGGCCGAGATGGCGGCATTGAGATACTCGCTAAGATGAAACTGAGACGAAGGCATACGCAGGCAGGCAAGCAGTCAGTGAAAGACATTAGTGTACGCAACATTGCCGGCAACGTCGCGCGGCGGGCCGCATGCCGCTTCCCGACGCTTCGCCTCAGTCCGTCCGCAGCGGCCCGCTGCCCGGAGGCCGCATGAGCGGCCGCTACGCTCCCCTTGTGCCGGCGAGCCTGAGCTTCGACGCAACGGGCACGCCTTTCAGCGAACGCCACCAGGACGTCTACCATGCAAGGCAGGGGGCGATGGACCAGGCGCGCCATGTTTTTTTGCGGGGCAATGGCCTGCCGGAACGGTGGCGCGGCAAGGCGTCGTTCACCGTCTGCGAAACAGGCTTCGGGCTGGGCCGCAATTTCCTGGCGCTGTGGCAGGCCTGGCGGGACGATCCGCAGCGTTGCGGCCGCTTGCACATGCTGTCGTTCGAAGCGCATCCGTTTTCGGCGGCCGACCTGGCCATCGCTTCGCGCGGCCTGCCCGCGGGCTTGCGCGAGGCGGCCGGCCAGCTCGTCCAGGCCTGGCCGGTCCTGCTGCCCGGCGTGCATCGCCTGGAATTCGAGGGCGGACGCCTCACGCTGACGCTGGTATTCGGACGCATAGAGCACACCGCGCGCGAAGCCCAGGCGGGGGTCGACGCGTTCTTTCTGGACGGCTTTGCCCCGGCCGGGAATCCGGAAATGTGGTCGCCGGCGCTGTTCGGCCAGTTGGTGAGGCTGGCAAGGCCCGGCGCGACCGCGGCCACCTGGTGCGCCAGCGGCGCAGTGCGCCGCGCCTTGCGGGACGCCGGTTTCCTGGTCGGCAAGGCGCCGGGGTTCGGCGGCAAGTGGAATATGATCCGGGCCGTGCTGCGGCCCGGGCTCGGCCGGGGCCTGCTCGCGGCCGGGCCCGGGCCCGTGCTGGTCGTGGGGGCCGGCCCGGCGGGCGCCGGCATGGCCCACGCCCTGGCCGCCAGGGGACGCAAGGTGCTGGTGGCCGATCCGGTGCTAGCCCAGGGCAGGGGAGCCAGCCATCGCGGGCATCTGGGCGCCGCCTTGACGCCGCTGGTGTCGCGCGACGACGACCTGCGCGCGCGCCTGAGCCGGGCCGGGGTATTGCGGGCGCTGCACCGCTGGCAGTCCTTGCCGGAAGCGGCGCGTCCGCGGCGCCTGGGAACCGTGGAGTTGTTGCGGGACGCCGCCCAGGAGGAACAGCGCCGGCTCACGCTCGAAACCCTGCGTTTTCCCGAAGAATGGGTCAGGTGGATGGACGCCGGCGAGGTGTCCCGCCGAGCGGGCCTGAGGCTCGAGCGCCCGGGCATATTCTTCGCCGATGGACAGCTCGTGCGTCCCGAGCCACTGCTCGAGGCCCTGCTCGATCATGCTTGCATCGATTGCCGGGCGACGCGCATTCAGCGCTTGCAGCGCGATGGAAGCGGCTGGCTGGCCCGGGGCGGAGACGGCGAAGTATTTTCGGCGGCGACGGTCGTCCTGGCCAACGCCTCCGATGCGGGCGCCTTGCTGTCGACCAGCATGGACCTGAGCCGGCTGCCCAAGCTGGAATCCGGCTGGCGCCTGGCCGGCCAGGTCAGCTATTTTCGTTCGGCGGCCGCCGGGCACGATCCGGCGACGGTGCTCAGCGCCGATGGCTATTGGCTGCCGGAAGTGGAAGGGGTGAACGTCGGGGGCAGCACCTACCTGGCCAATGCGACCGTCAGCGAAGTGACGGATGGCGGCCATCATGCCATTGCGGAACAGGTGGCAGGCATGCTGGGCGTCGGCGCCGACCGGGTACAGGGGTGGCTGGATGAGCGGGCCGGATGGGCCGGCTGGCGGGCGGTGGTGGCCGGCCGTCTGCCAGTGTTCGGGCCGGTTTCCAACATGCCGGGCCTGTGGCTTGCTTGCGCGTATGGCTCGCGAGGCCTGACATGGGCGGCGCTGGCCGGCGACCTGCTGGCCGCCACGCTGGAAGGCGAGCCTTTGCCCCTGGAGCGGTCTTTACAGGCTGCGGTGGCGCCGCGCTGAACGGGCTTGGCGGGGCCTGCGCAGGCCCCGCCAAGCAAAGTCATTTTATTTTATAGCGTAAATCCGTCAAAATAATGTCTTTTGAAAGCTTTACAGGCTATTGCCGAGGATTGCGCTGTGCCGCCCAAGTCTGAACTTGCTCACGTGACGCAACTTGACTCTCTGCAGTTCTTGACGGCGAAGTCCACCCATGCGGTGTTCGCCTTCCAGGACTCCGAGTTGCAGCTCGAAATAGAAGCGACCGCTCCCGGCGTATACCGGCTGCGTTGCGCGCCCGCCTCCGTCCTGAACAACGACAAGCCAAGCGCCCGGGCCCGAGCCCATGCGGAAATGCTGCTTGCGCGGCAAGAGCCTGTAAGCGAACTGGCCGTTTCGTCCGTACCCGGCAAACAGGGATGGCGTCTCGAACAGGGCGACCTCACGCTTGAAATCGCTGTTGCGCCGTTGCAGATAGGTTTGTACCGAGGCGACCAGTGCCTGCTGCGCACGGCCGAGCCGGCGCTGCTGCGCGATGATGCCGAGTCGGCGCGTGCCTGGCGGCTCAGCTTCGAACTCGACGTCGACGATGCCATTTACGGCCTGGGCGAAACCGCCGGCGATCTGGACCGGCGCGGCGAGGGCCTGGTGTCGGACGCGCCGGACGCGCGTGCCTTGCCGCTGGCCTGGAGCCCGCGCGGCTGGGGCGTGTATGTCAACAGTCTCGAGCGGGTCGAGCACGACGTGGCCGCCCATGATCCCGACCTGTACGAGCTGACCTTGCACGCGGCCGTGCTCGATCTTTTCATTTTCGCGGGCGAGCCGGGCGAAATCCTCAACCAGTACACCGCGCTGACGGGCCGGGCGGGCCAGCCTTGCCTGTGGCCCATGGGCGTGTGGCTGGATCAGGCCCCGGGGCAGTCCATCGACGAACTGCACGCCGCCGTTCAGAGCATGCGCGCCGGCGAATTCGCCATCGATGCCGTCAGGCTGGCGCAGCCGGCCGCCTACGGGTTCCAGGCCGACAAGCCGGTATTCGAGTGGAACGAGAGCCGGGTGGCCGATCCGCGTGCCATGCTGACCCGGTTCCAGGAATTGAACCTGCAGGTGGCCGCGCCGTCTTTTCCCGGTGTATTGGCCGGCACTCCGCTGTTCGAAGAGTGGGAGGACCGCGGCTGGCTGCTTGCCGACGACTCCGGCGGGGCCTATGTTTTCGCGGGCACCGAAGCCAGCGCAGGCAGGCCTTTCGGCTTGCTGGACCTTACCTACAAAGACGTGTACAAGCTGTGGGCCGAGCGCCAGCGTCAGGTCTTCGATGAGGGCCTGGGGGCGCCCGACTGCAACGCGCAATTCGACATTCCGGACGGCGTGTCCGCCCGGGGCGGCGAAACCGGCGCCCAGCTCAGAACCATCTATCCGCTGCTGGCTCGCCAGGCTTTGTTCGACGCGGTCGCCGGCCACAAGACACCCCAAGAGGGAGTGATCTTCAGCACCGACCTTTTCCCGGCCGTGCAGCGCTACGCCTGGCAGGCGGCGCCCCGCGTGGACAACGACTGGCACGGCCTGGCCCATGCGCTTCGCACCGCGCTGGCGCTGGGCAACAGCGGCGTCACCGCCCAACTGCACAGCATAGGCTGCGCTCATACCTCCACCGACGGCATGAGCGCCGAACTCTACGTGCGCTGGCTGGCCGCCGGCGTGCTTTCAGCCAACTTCAGCTTCCAGGGCCTGCCGCAATTGCTGCCGCAGGGCTTTGACGAGTCCACCCGCGCCCTGGTCAGGCATTGGCTGCAATGGCGCTATCGGCTGATTCCCTATGTGCTGGGCATCATCGAGGATGCCGTGCGCACGGGCCTGCCCGTGCAGCGCTCGATGCCGCTGGCGTTTCCCGGCGACGTGACGGCCCATGTCTGGGACACCCAGTATCTGTTCGGGCCGGCCCTGCTGGTCGCGCCCGTGCTGCAGCCCGGAAACCAGCACAAGGTCTATCTGCCCGCCGGCGAGGCATGGTGGGACCTGAGCACCGGGCAGCGCTACGAAGGAGGCAGCGTGCTTTCCATCGACGTCGAACTCGACGGCTTGCCGATCTTCGGCCGCGAAGGCCACATGCTGTGCCTGGGGCCCGCCGCCCAGCACACCGGCGAGTTCAACTCGGCCCGCATCCTGGACGAAGTCTGGATGTTCGGCATGCCCGAACACAGCCCGGTCGTCATGCGCAACAAGATCCGCGTGATGCAGATGCAGGGCTCCAGCTACATCAAGGGGCTCGAAGGCCTGAAGATACTTCCGTCCGAAGGGCTCGAGGTCAAGCGCCGTGGCGCCGAGGTGCGCATCTCGCGTGTCCGCTAAGGCAAACCAGCCCCTTCCTTGACAGGCTTTTAAAAATTGCCCATAATCATGGTCTTTGGTTTTTAGCGGGTTGGTAGCTCAGTTGGTAGAGCACCGGACTTTTAATCCGTTGGTCCCGGGTTCGAGCCCCGGCCAACCCACCAGTATTTCAAGCAAAAACGCCAGCCTTTCGGGCTGGCGTTTTTGCGTTTGTCGCCGTCTGCCGGTCGATGCGAAAAGGATGTCGATTACTATATTCAGGCAGACCCAACGTTCAGGCAGACCCAAGGAGAAGGAAATGAAGCGAACTCTTGCTGTCTCGTTTTTCGTCTTGCTCTCGGGGTGCGCCGCTTCGCATCCAGAACTGCCGACGCAGCAAGGTGTCGACCTACAGAGGTACGCAGGCACGTGGTACGAACAGGCCCGCCTGCCCAATCGCTTTCAGGACGATTGCGTGGGCGACATCAGAGCGGACTACGTGCTCCAGGCTGACAAGACCATCAGCGTCACGAATCAATGCCGGACTGAAGACGGAAGCACAGATGTGGCAGAGGGCGAAGGCAGGCTGTCAAAGTCCGCCTCCCCTCGCGATCCGGCAAAGCTCGAGGTCCGCTTTGCTCCGGAGTGGACGTCTTGGCTGCCCATGGTCTGGGGCGATTACTGGATACTCAGGCTCGATGGCGATTATCAGTACTCGCTCGTGGGAACGCCGGATCGCAAGTACCTATGGGTGCTTTCGCGGGATCAGCGCGCTGACGAGGCCGCCGTAGAGGCGCTGCTGGACTATGCAAATACTCTTGGCTTTCCTGTCGATCAAATTACCCGATCCGGCAAGTGACGTAGATGCGCGCCTTGGCGCTGATGGAGCCGGCGCGGAAATCTTAGGGGCGCGCGGTGGATGCCAACTCCGGTGGAATGGGCTGGCCTTGGCCGGGTTCTTCCGGCTCTGGCGTTTCCCCCGGCACGTCGGTGGGTTCCGGATGGGGCATCGGCTGGCTTGGTTGACCGGGGATTCCCGGGCCGGGGCCGGCTGGCGGTCTACTGCTTTCGGGAATGGACTTGTCTGTCGACTTGCCATTCTTGGCTTTGCCATCAGGCACCTTAAGAATATCCCCGTGCGGCGTCAGGCTGGGAGAATTCTTGTCGAGCTTGGGTTTCGTCATGGTTCGCTCCTACTGGTGGTTTGGCAGGGTGGCGTGTTCCCGGTCTGGAAGCGCGTAGTCGAAACGTACCGCCCTGCCATAAGCCGGCTGGGCGGTCTTGAGAGGTTACGCTGCAACCGGAGAATTGAGCAGTTCTTTCTTGCGCTCGGTCATTGGCGCGAGTATTTCGCGTAGGTCGATTTTTTTCGCGATGACCTTGGGGAAAAGTTCTTCCTCCTCTTCCTTGACGTGGTGGGCGATGTATTCGCCCAACACCGTCACTTTCGCTTCATAGAGATCATCCTTCATGGTCATTCCCCGAATTTGGGAAATGAGTTCTTTCGCGCTCGCATGCTCGACCAGCGCTTCGTTGAGCAAGTCTCCGAATGCCTCCGGATTCTGCTCTCGGAGGAAGGGATAGAAGATCTCTTCTTCTATCGTCGTATGGACGGTAAGCTCCGTACAGACTTCCAACGCGATGTCTTCTTTGGCGGCGTCGCTTTTTTCGGCCTCGAACTCCTTGAACAGCTTTTTGGCTTTCTTGTGATCGTCCAGCAAAAGGCTGAGAACGTCCTTTTGGGCGGCGGGGATCTGTGATTTATTCATGCTGAACTCTCTTGGCAGGTGATTTGGGAAAAGGCCCAATTAACAGGCCGGAGGATTGAGCAATCATCGTGCCCTCCCGCCAACCTTCAATGCAATGAAGAGTCCAGCCATTCGTTTTTGGCGTGTTAGTTTGTAACAGTCCTATCTTTATGGCGGGAAGCCGTCCATAGTGGCCATGGGGATATTTTTCCCTAGTACATTTAGGATCTACATTGAAAACAGAAAACGGTATTGTGAAGTGGTTCAACAACGACAAGGGCTTCGGCTTTATCATGCCCGAGTCCGGTGGCAAGGACCTCTTTGCACACTACAGTGAAATTCAGGGCACTGGACATAAATCCCTGGAAGAAAACCAACGCGTCTCTTTCGTCGCGGGCATGGGGCAGAAAGGCCCTTGCGCCACACAGATTCAAGTGCTCTGATTTTCCTGCCTGCGTAACCGCAGGCAGGCAGCAGCCTGAAAGGCCGGCCCCTTGAAACATCGGGCCGGCCTTTTTTATTGGGCCGGCACCAAGAATGTGCGCGTCTTCTCATACTATAAAATGGCCAAAGCATCTCTGTAGGGTAGGAACAATGTCCATTCAAACCTTGAGCCGATGTGGCTTCGCTCTGTTTTTTGTCTCGCTCGTTTCCGGCTGTTCGCTGATCGGTTCCGACGCTTCCGATCGTGGCGGCGAGTGCCGCTGGAATCGCAGCAGCTGCATGTACGAGGGCAGGTACGAACCAGGAGAGCGCGACTACGCGGAAGAAGAGGCGGCGCGTTTGAACCGGGCCTCGTCCGTGAGACTGCGCCGCTGAGCCCCGGGCGCTGAATTCGGATCCCGCCATGGGCGCGGCCCTGGAAACTCGTCTGGCTTAATACGTCTGCAACAAGCGCGTTGGATACTGCGTGCTCCCTGTTGCCATTCTATTGAGCCTCACATGAAAAACATTCGTGTTCTTGATTCCGAAGATCTGCCCACCAATACTTCATCCAACGAGCATTTTCAGGCAGTCGTCGAACGTGCGCGCAGCCGTCGCGGCTTCTTGAAGTCTGGCCTGGGTCTGTCGGCCGCGGTGTTCCTGGCCGGCCCCTTGGCCGCCTGTGGCGGGAGCAGCGGCAGCAGCGGCGATGGCGGATCAGAAACCCCGCCGGAAACTTCGCTGCTGGGCTTCAAGGCCATTCCGGTTTCCACCGAAGACACGATTGTGGTGGCCGAGGGCTATACCGCCACCCCGTTCGCTCCCTGGGGCACTCCCTTGTTCGCCGGCGATCCGGACTGGAAGGCCGACGGCAGCGACGACGCGGCGGCCCAGGCGCGCCAGGTCGGCGACAACCACGATGGCATTCACTTCTTCCCCATCAGCGGCAGCAGCAGCGAAGGCCTGCTGGTGATGAACCATGAGTACACGACTGCGGGCGGGGGCGGCTATCAGTGGCTGTTCGGCGTGGACGGCACCGAGCCCTGGACGGCCGACAAGGCCCAGAAGGCCATCAACGCCCACGGCGTGTCGGTGATCCACATCGTTCGCAATGGCGAGGGCAAGTGGGAGATCAAGCTCGACTCCCACTACAACCGCCGCATCACCGCCTCGACGGAAATGGAGCTGACCGGCCCTGCCGCCGGTCACGATCTGCTCAAGACCACGGACGACCCCACGGGAACCAAGGTGCTGGGCACCTTCAACAATTGCGGCAACGGCTGGACGCCCTGGAACACCTATCTGACCTGTGAAGAAAACTTCAACAACTACTTCGGCACCACCTCGGGCAACGACCAGCGCGACGAGGTACAAAAACGCTATGGCCTTTCGGCCCAAGGTACGGGCTATCGCTGGGAAGAGTTCGTGGATCGCTTCGACTACGTGAAAGAGCCCAACGAAGCCAACCGCTTCGGCTGGATCGTGGAAATCGACCCCTTCGATCCCAATTCGGTACCCAAGAAGCGCACGGCGCTGGGCCGCATCAAGCACGAGAACGCCGCCTACCGCCTGACCGGCGACAATCGCATCGTGGTCTACATGGGCGACGACCAGGCGGGCGACTACATCTACAAATTCGTTTCCGACGGCACCTTCAAGGAAGGCGGCGACAATTCGGCCCTGCTCGACTCGGGCAAACTGTATGTCGCGCAATTCGAGGACGGCGCGGCCAGCGGCGACTTCATGGGCACCGGTAAATGGGTGCTGCTGGACAAGAATGAAAACGCCGCGCTGCTGGCGGACAACACCAATTTCCCGACTCAGGCCGACATCCTGATCAAGACGCGCATGGCGGCCGACCTGGTGGGCGCCACCAAGATGGACCGTCCGGAGTGGGTCAGCGTGCATCCGACCAGCGGCGAGGTCTATGTGACTTTGACCAACAACAGCGGCCGGGCCGAGGACGAGACCGACGATGCCAATCCGCGCGCGGCCAACCGCTATGGCCAGATCATCCGCTGGCGCGAAGCCGGCGATGACGCGACAGCGACGACTTTCGAGTGGGATCTCTTCGTGCTCGCGGGCAACCCCGTCAAGTACACGGACCGCGCCGACCTCAAGTCGGGTTCCGAAAACATCACCGTCGACAATACCTTCAACAGCCCCGACGGGCTGGCGTTCGACCAGGAAGGCAGGCTGTGGATCCAGACCGACGGCAACTACAGCAACGAGGGCGAATACGAGGGCCAGGGCAACAACCAGATGCTGTGCGCCGACCCGGCCAGCAAGGAAATACGCCGCTTCTTCGTGGGGCCCAAGGAATGCGAAGTGACGGGCATCGCCTTCACGCCCGACAGCAAGACCCTCTTCATCAATATCCAGCATCCCGGCGAAGACGGCGACAGCCATTGGCCGGATGGCGGCGCGTCGCTGCCGCGCTCGGCCACCATCATCATCACAAAGGATGACGGCGGCGTAATCGGGAGCTGATTTCGTCGTCCTCGGATCGCGGCCGGAGTGCGGCAGCGGTCCGAGGGTCGCTTCATGGCTATCGGGGCCGGGTCGTGCGTGCGATCCGGCCCTTTCACCTTTCCGCCCCGAGGTAAAGAACTTGCCGATGGCGATGCTCGCCGCCGGGTACGCTGTTTGCTCACCGCCAGCCATGTGTGTTGTGGTGGAGGTCTGACGTGCCGGACTTTGGAGACATCTTCGCGTTGCAGGAAGGAGTGCTCGCGATGATAGTGCGGGGCACCGCCGTTTATTGGACGGTGCTGATTCTTCTCCGCATAGCGGGGCGGCGGGAAATCGGCGCGCTGGGTACGGCCGACCTGCTGGTGCTGGTATTGGTGGCCGATGCGGTGGGCAATGCGCTTTCCGCGGACTCCCCGTCGGTGGGCGACGGTGTCATCGTGGTCACTACCATAGTCGTTTGGAGCGTGTTGCTGGACCGCGCAGCGTACTATTCGCCTCTTGTGCACCGCCTGCTCGAGCCTAACCGCGTCTGCCTGATACGGGACGGCAGAATCATCCACGCGGGCCTGCGCAGCGAGCATATCGGCCGCGGCGAACTCATGGAGCAGCTTCGGCTCAAGGGCATCGAATCGGTCGCCGACGTCAAGCGCGCCTACCTGGAGCCTAACGGCGAGTTCAGCGTCATAAAGACCGGCGAGGACGTGCCGAAGGAGTCTTCGACCCTGGCCGAACCCGAGTCATGAGCGCCATGGCGGAAGGCAGGGAATGGGGGTACGGGCCAGGCACCCCCTGCGCCTTTCGGGTCAGCGGACGCGAATGGTGCGAGTGGCGACGAGACGCGTGGCTTCGCCCTGAGTGATGCGAATGGTCACCAGCCGGCCGGTCATGCCGTCCGGCAGGGGCGCGCTGCCCTTGACGTACTTGTAATGATCGACGTTGAATTCCACCGGATCCAGAGTGATGGTATTGCTGCGGCCGTTGGGATAGCGGCCTTCGACGACGAAAGTGATGCGGCCTTCGAAGGTGGCCGCCGAGGGATCGTCCTGCATCACCAGTACCTGGTAATTGAGCGTTCCCGATTGGCTGGTCAATTCAGCCGCCCGGATCCCGGGCGAAGTGCCGCGGGGATCTGGGGGAATGTCCTTGACCAGCATCTGGATGTCTTCTTGCAGAGAGTTCACCCGGGTCTGCAGCTGCTCGAGACGGCCGTCCTGGCCCGAGAGCGTGCTTCGCGCCTCTTCGAGGTCGCGGGTCTGCTGAGCCAGTTGGGACTGCAGCCGCTGTTTGTCGATGTTGGCGCTGTTCAGGTCCTGGTGCAGGCGTTCGGACTCTTCAGCGGTAAGGCGTGGCGGGCCGTAGCTTTTCTGCAGAAACAGCAGGCCGCCGGCGCCCAGCACGATGCCGGTCAAGATCAGCACCAGCCAGCGCGGGATGCCGCGACGGCGCCGCGTGCTGCCATAGGCCGTAGGTTGGAAAACGACACGCTTGTTCGAAGAGAATAGGGCCATATTGAGGATTCCGTGATGCAGGCCGTTGAAACCGCAGCGAATAAATGATTCGAAAAATCATAAAGCATAACGCGGAATGTAGCGCGTTGCCGCCGGTTCGAAGAGCCTGGTTGCGCTTTGGAATAAGTCGTAACGCAAGCTCGGGCTATGAAGACAATAGCGTATCCAGCTCGGCAAGACGCTGAGGAGTACCCACGTCCACCCACCGGCCATTGTAATGTTCGCCGCCGATCCGTCCTTGCCGGATGGCCTGATGCAAAAGAGGGGCCAGGCGCGCCGGCTGGCGGGCATCGACCCCCTCGAAAAATTGCGGGCGGTATATGCCGATACCGGTAAAGGTCAGCGTATCGCCTGTGCGCGGCTCGGCCAGCAGCCCGTTTGCCTCGAGCGAGAAGTCTCCGCCGGGATGATGGGGGGGATTGTCGGTAAGCAGCAGCCACGCGTGCAGCGTTCCGGCGTGCAGCGTGGCGGCAACGTCATTAGCCCGAGCGGGGTCCCAGTCGCACCAGACGTCGCCGTTCATGACGAGAAAGGGCTCGCTCCCAAGCAGCGGCAGGGCCCGGGCGATGCCGCCGGCCGTTTCGAGCGCCGCTTCTTCGGGCGAGTAGGCTATCTTCACGCCGTAGCGTCTGCCGTCGCCCAATGTGTTCTCGATCTGCCGAGCGTCTGCCGTCGCCCAATGTGTCCTCGATCTGCCGGCCCAGCCAGGCGTGATTGATCACGAGCTGGGTGATGCCCGCCCGGGCCAGGCGATGTATATGCCATTCGATCAAAGGCTTGCCGCCCGCCTTGAGCAGGGGCTTGGGCTGCGTGTCGGTGAGCGGCCGCATGCGTTCCCCGCGGCCTGCGGCAAGAATCATGGCCCGCATCAGAATGTGTATCCGTACGAGACCGGCCGGTTCTCGAGGCGGTCGAGCAGCCGCAGCAAGGGGGCGAACACGCCATAGCGTCCCGCCACTTGCCTGACGTAGCCCTGCACGCGGGGAATGTGGTCGAGGTAATGATTTTTCCTGTCGCGGTAGGACAGCCGGGCGAACACGCCGAGTATGCGCAGATTGCGCTGCAGGCTCATCCATTCGTAGTCGCGGTGGAAGTCGGCGAAATCGGCGGGCACGGGAAGGCCCGCCTCGCGGGCCGCTTGCCAATACCGGATGGCCCAGTCCAGTTGCTGGGGTTCTTCCCAGGTGGTGCGCGCATCCATCACCAGGGAGGCGAGGTCATAGGTGATGGGACCGGCCAACGCATCCTGGTAGTCGATGACCCCCGGGTTGGGACCCTGACCGGGCCCATCGCTCACCATGAGATTGGGCGAGTGAAAATCGCGGTGCACCAGCACGGTCGGTTGAGTCGAGGCGTCTTTGGCCAGCGCCGAGAATACTTGCTGCAACATGGCCTGCTCGGCGTCGCTGAGCCGGGCCTGGCAGTGTTTTTCCACATACCATTGGGGAAACAGCTGCAGTTCCGCCAGCAGGCGCGCCTCGTCGTAGCATGGCAGCCCGGCGGTATCCGCATGTTGTATTCGCACGAGCGCCGCGATGGCGTCGCGATACAGCTTTTGCAGCGGGGCGTCGGGCAGGCCGGCGACGATGGCCTGATAATAGGTTTGTCCGCCCAGGTCGGAGATGAGCAGAAAGCCCTGGTCGAGGTCTTGCGCATGGATGCGCGGGACATTGACGCCCGCCTGCCGAAGCTTTTCGCCTACCGATAGAAAGGGTTGGCAGTCTTCGAGACGGGGCGGCGCATCCATGGCGATGACGCTGCCGTCCCGGCCTTCGAGCCGGAAATAGCGGCGAAAGCTCGCATCGCTGGAAGCCGGGCGCAGCGTTTCGAGAGCGAGGCCCTGTTCGTCGACGAAAGAGGCAAGCCAGTGTTTCAGTGCGTCAAGGCGAGTGTCGTCGCTGGTGTTCAAGTTGATGCCCTCGGTCGGAGGATGGATAAAAGAACAATTATGCCGCCAATTTCGGGCGGGGGCCGTGCGGCTTCTCTATAATACTTGGCTGCCGGCCATTTCCACGTCGGCAGTTATGCCAAAATATGGTCTGTTTTCAGGGGACAAAGTACTCGTGCGTGTGGTCTGGTGGGCAATCCTTCTCGTGTTCGGCCTTGCGTCGACGGCTCAGGCCCAAACGGCCCCCGCCGCGTCGGCCGAGACGGGCGCGCTGATCGTTTCCCCCAAGCTCCGGCTGCATACCCAGTTGGGCGAGGACGAGATGACGTCCTTCCTGGTGGCCGACAAGATGGAGACCGACGAGGACGGCAAGGTGATCCTCACCGGCAACGCCGAGGTGCGGCGCATCGATTCCGTCGTCAAGGGAGACCACATCGACTATCAGCGCGAGACGGGGCAGGTCAATGTGCGGGGCAACGGCCTCATCATGCGCGAAGGCAATATCGTGCGCGGCCCCGAACTCAGCTACAACGTCGACGCCGAAACCGGCGAGGTCAACGACCCCAATTTCTGGCTGGGCGCCGATGGCGGCTCGGGCACGGCCGAAAAAGCCGACATATTCAGCCGCAGCCAGATGCGGCTGAATTCGGCCCGCTATGCGGGCTGCCCCTGCGAGAACCCGCCCTGGTACATCACCTCGCCCCGGGTCGATTTCGACTTCGACGAAAACGAGGGCGTAGCGCGCAATGCGGTCCTGTATTTCAAGGGCGTGCCCATATTGGCTTCGCCCTATCTGTCGTTTCCGCTGCGCAAAGAGCGCAAGTCGGGCTTCCTGTTGCCCACCTACGGTGGTTCGAGCAACAGCGGCCTGGAATTCACGCTGCCGTATTACTTCAACCTGGCGCCCAACTATGACCTGACGCTGACGCCGCGCTACATGGCCAAGCGGGGCCTGCAACTGGGCGCCGAGTTTCGCTATCTGGGGCGCGACTACAACGGCCAGTTGACGGGCACCTACCTGAACCGCGACAAGCTTACCGAGGATCAGCGCTGGATGTACTGGTGGCAGCATCGCCATCGCCTGGGAGGCGGGTTCAGCGCGTATTTCGATGTGCGGCGCGTGTCGGACGATGATTATTTCCGGGATTTCACAACTTTTGGGTTGAACGAAGCGACTATTGACTCGCTTCCGAGCATCGCGCGACTCAATTGGAGCGGCTCACCCTACTGGCGGGCCTATCTCCAGACATATACGTATCAGACTTTGCAGGATCGCACGGCGACCTATCGCCGGCCGCAGTTCGACAAGCTTCCTGAGTTTTATGTGCGGGGCGCGCGCTACAACTGGGGCGGCTTTGACGTAGCGACTGACAACTATGCGACCAAGTTCTCGATGCCCAAGTTCAGGTCGCGCGTCGTGGATATGTTCCCCAGTCAGAACCTGGACAGCCGGCCCACCTTCCCTTATCAGGCGTACGATGGCACGCGCCTGAGTTCCTACAACTCGATTTCCTATCCGATTGTGCGTCCGGGCTGGTATGTGACACCCAAGGCGGCCTTGCATCTGAGCCAGTACACTACCCATTGGAACGGCTTCACCTTGGCGCGCGACCCGATCACCGGCGTCGTGCCGGGCACGCCCCGTACCCAGTCTCGCGCCGTGCCCCTGTTGTCGCTCGACTCGGGCATGACCTTCGAGCGCGAGACTACACTGTTTGGCAACGATTCCATCCAGACACTGGAGCCACGCGTTTATTACCTATACGTACCGTATCGCGATCAATCGACGTTGCCAGTATTCGACACCAGCCTCGCCACCTTCAATTTCTCGCAGGCTTTCGACGAGAATCTGTTCAGCGGCGGCTGGGACCGCATCGCCAACGCCAATCAGGTTACCGTGGGTTTGACCACGCGTTGGCTGGACGAAGATACCGGCTTCGAGCGCCTGTCGCTTTCGGCGGCGCAGCGCATCTACTTCGAAGACCAGAAGGTCACCCTGCCGGGAGCCCGACCACGTACCAACACCAAGTCGGACTACCTGGTGGGCGCGACCGCTGCGCTGACCGATAAGCTCGACGTGCGCTTCGATGCCCAGTTCAACCCCGAGAACCGCGACCGCAACCGCATGTCGGCGGGTTTCAGGTGGCAGCCTCAGCGGCTGGCCATGCTCGCCACCTCCTATCGCTATGAACGAGATCCGAGCCAGATCAGCAATCCATCCATCGTCGACGAGTCCTGGTACGTGGACAGGAGCAGGGAACAAGTCTCCGTATACGGCCAGTGGCCCTTGCACAACAAGTTGTATGCGCTGGGTCGAGTGGACTATTCTTTACAAGAGAAACGGTCCACACAGTCGATATTCGGCCTGGAATACAAAGGAGACTGCTGCTGGGCCGCGCGCGTCGTCTATCAACGCTATGCGGTGTCCGAGCAGGATGCCAATACGGCGGTGTTCTTCCAGCTCGAGCTTAGCGGGCTGGGTTCGCTGGGCACCGATCCGATGGGGATGCTGTCACGCACCATCAATGGTTACCAGACGGTCACTCCCCCCATACCTGAAAAAACCACCTTCGAGAGGTACGAATAATGCGTAGTCCGACCATGACGCGCCGGCTCGCGTCTTTGCTGCTCGTGCTGCTGGGCGCCACCGCGTCCGCCGCCGCCCAGCAGACGGCCGCGGGACAGGCTCAGCCGTCCGCCGCGAACGCCCCCGCGCACCAGGCCGTCGACGGCATCGCCGCCGTGGTCAACAAGCAGGTCATCACGCTGCGTCAGGTGGACATCGAAGCCCAGAAGGCGCAGGCCCAGCTCAAGCAGCAGAACATCGCCGTGCCGGACCAGCAGATTCTGCGCCGCCAGGTGCTTCAACGCATGATCACCGACGCGCTGCTGAGCCAGGAGGCCGAACGGCTCAACATCCAGGTGACCGAAGCCGGCGCCCAGCAGGCCGCCGAGGTCATCGCCCAACGCAACCGCATGACGGTGGCGCAGTTGCGCGCTGAAATCGAGCGTTCCGGCGTATCGTGGGCCGACTACCTGAAGGACCTGCGTCACGAAGTCATGGTCGATCAATTGCGCCAGCGCACCGTCGACCGAAACATCCATATTTCCGACGCCGACGTCGACGCCTTCCTGAAAACCCAGAAGCGCTCGGGCCTCAGTTCGTTGGGACAGCAGCGCGGACAGGCTCAGCCGCCCCAGCAGGCCCAGCCCAGCGTGCTGGGGCTGGCGCAGATCCTGGTCGCCGTGCCCGAGGGGGCGCCGGCCGCCGAAGTGCAGCGTTTACGTGGCAAGGCCGAAGAGCTGCTCGCCCGCCTGCGCGGCGGCGCCGACTTCGCAAGCCTGGCCGCTTCGTCGTCGGATGCTCCCGAAGCCTTGCAAGGCGGCGACCTCGGCGTCCGGCCGCCGGAAGGATGGCCGGACCTCTTCCTGCAGGCCACGCAGAATGTGCAGACGGGCGGGGTCAGCGACATCATCCAGAGCGGCAATGGCTTCCATATCCTGAAAGTGGTGACGCGCGGCCAAGAGCCGCAGCAGACGCAGGCGCCGGCGTCCGTGGCGGAGCCGCAGCGGTCCCCCGCGCCCGAGGGACCGATGATGGTCACGCAGACGCATGCGCGCCACATTCTCATCAAGATCACCCCGGCCATGACCGAAGAGCGCGCTCTCGAGCGCCTGCGGCAACTGAGCCACCGCCTCTCCATGGGCGAAAACTTCGAGGAGCTGGCCAGGCTTTATTCCGAGGACGCTTCGGCGCCCCAGGGAGGCGACCTGGGCTGGCTCACGCCCGGCGAGACCGTGCCCGCCTTCGAACAGGCCATGAACGCCTTGCAGCCGGGCCAGGTCAGCGAACCGGTCCTTACGCAGTTCGGCTGGCATCTCATCCGGGTCGAAGAGCGGCGCGAAAAGGACATGGAAGACGAATACCGCCGCATGCAGGCGCGCCAGGCCCTGTTCCAGCGCCGGGTCGAACCGGCCTTCGAGGACTGGCTCAGCCAGCTGCGTGGCCAGGCCTACATCGACAACCGCCTGGATCCTCAATCCAGCCGGCGCCCGCGCTGATTCGGGCATGGCCCAGCATCAGGCGCGCAAGCGTTTCGGCCAGCATTTCCTGGTCGACGAGGGCGTGATCGACGCCATCGTGCGGGCGATCGCGCCTGCCGCATCGGACCGCGTGGTCGAGATCGGGCCGGGCTTGTCGGCCCTGACCGGCCCCTTGCTGCAGGCCTTGGAGCACCTCACGGTCGTCGAGATCGACCGGGACCTGGCGGCGCGCCTGCTGCGCCAGCATTCCCCCGAACGCCTGACGGTGGTGCAGGCCGACGCGCTGCAGGTCGATTTTGCCCGGCTCGGCAGCGGCCTGCGCATCGTGGGCAATCTGCCCTACAACATTTCCAGTCCCTTGCTGTTTCATCTCATGGACAGCGCCGAACACGTGCTCGACCAGCACTTCATGCTTCAGCGCGAAGTGATCGACCGCATGGTGGCCGAACCAGCCACTTCCGACTACGGACGGCTGTCGGTCATGCTGCAGTCGCGCTACGACATGGTCAAGCTGTTCGACGTGCCCCCCGAGGCCTTCGATCCGCCGCCGCGCGTCGTGTCGGCGGTGGTCAGGATGAAGCCGCTTCCGGCGGAGCGTCCGCGGGCGAAGAACGAGGCCTGTTTCGCTCAGGTCGTGACCAGGTCGTTCGCCCAGCGACGCAAGATGCTGCGCAGGGGGCTGGGCGACTGGGCCAAACTCATCGACTGGGACGCCGTGGGCGTGTCCGAGACCGCGCGCGCCGAGGAGTTGTCGGTGGGCCAGTTCATCGCTCTGGCCGATCACCTTCATGATGCGGGCGTTTAGCGTTCGTCGACTCCGGAAAGCCGCCGCACGGGACGGCAAAGTCCAGGCAGGCCGGTGGGCGTGGCTCGGAAAGCCGGCTCAGCCAAAGAACCAGTAGCACACGCCGATCGAGGCCAGTACGCCCACCAGGTCCGCCAGCAGGGCGCATCCGACGGCGTGGCGGGCGCGCTGTATGCCGACTGCGCCGAAGTAGACCGCGAGCACGTAGAAGGTGGTTTCAGTGCTGCCCTGCACGGTCGCCGCAAGCAGCGCGGGGAAACTGTCCACCCCGAAGTGCTGCATGGTCTCGATGAGCATGGCCCGGGCGGCGCTGCCCGAAAAGGGTTTGGTCAGCGCAGTGGGCATGGCGTCCACGAAGCGCGTATCCCAGCCCGCGCCGGACACCGCCCAGCGCAACGCGTCGAGCGCGGCGTCCAAGGCGCCGGAGGCGCGCAGCACGCCGATGGCGCACAGCATGGCCACCAGATAAGGCAGAAGGTTCTTGGAGATGTCGAAGCCTTCTTTGGCGCCCTCTATGAAGGCCTCGTAGACGGGCACTTTCTTCAGATAGCCGGCGATGAGAAAGACGGCAATGATGCCGAACAGCGTCAGGTTGCCCATCAAGGACGACAAGGCGCCGATGGCGGTGGCCGAAAGCGTGGCCAGCACTGCCATGAAGGTGGCCAGAAGCACGACCGCGCCGCCCAGCCAGGCCAGCACGACCGGGTCGTAGAGCCTGAGCCTTTGCATGAAGGCCACGGACAATAAGCCGGCCAGTGTCGAAGCCGAGGTGGCAAGCAGTATGGGCAGGAACACCATGGCAGGGTCGGGCGCGCCTTGCTGCGCGCGGTACATGAAGATGGTGACGGGCAGCAGGGTCAGCGAGGACGAATTCAGCACCAGGAACAGGATCTGCGCATTGCTGGCGGTGCGCGGCTCGGTGTTGAGCGTCTGCAGGGAATGCATGGCGCGCAGGCCGATGGGCGTCGCGGCGTTGTCCAGCCCCAGGCCGTTGGCGGCGAAGTTGAGGGTGATCAGGCCGATCGCTTCATGGCCGCGGGGTACGCCGGGCATCAGCCGGGCGAACAGCGGAGACAGGACTCTGGACAGCAGCTGGATGAGGCCCGCCCCTTCGGCGATGCGAAGAAAGCCCAGCCACAGCGTCAGCGTGCCGAACAGCAATATCATCAGCTGGACCGACAGTTCGGCCATGTCGAACAGGCTCAGCACGATGCGGGAAAAAACCTCGGGATCGTGGAGGAATATCCATTGGTACAGGCCGGCCAGCAAGGCCACGATGAAGAATGCGAACCAAAGGGTGTTGAGCATGGGCGAGGCCTGCGCTTCAGCGCGTGGTCAAATACCAGGATTGTCGCAGAGTCTCTCGCGCCGGGCACGGTTTACTTCCCGGCGCCGTTCGGTTTCGCGGCCGCCGGGTTGCCGTCCCGCAACGCTGTCGGTGTTCGCCGGCCCTAGGGCCTGTGGCGCTAATGAGGGATAATCGAACTTGATCAATTATCGAGGTGGCTCATGGAATGGGATTGGCGGCGCTGGCGCCGCAAATGGCTGACAGAACCCTTGTACCGCATGGCGCAGGGCGCCATGCCGCGCCTGTCGGCCACCGAGCAGGAGGCCATCGAGGCGGGCGACGTCTGGTGGGATGCGCAACTGTTTTCGGGCCGGCCCGACTGGAACCGTTTCCTGGCCACGCCGTCGGCCAAGCTGTCGCCCGACGAACAGGCTTTTCTCGACGGTCCGGTGGCGCGGCTCTGCGCCATGCTCGACGATTGGGACATCTCCTGGAATCGATACGACCTTCCGCCGCAGGTCTGGAGCGTCCTGAAAGAACAGGGCTTTTTCGGCATGATCATCCCGCGCGAGTATGGCGGCCTGGGGTTTTCGGCTTACGCGCATTCCGAGGTGGTGCGGCGGATTTCGGTGCAGTCCGTCACCGCCGCAGTCACCGTCATGGTGCCCAATTCCCTGGGACCCGGCGAGCTGCTGATGCAGTTCGGCACCCAGGCGCAGCGCGACCACTGGCTGCCCCGGCTGGCAAGGGGCCAGGAGATTCCCAGCTTCGGGCTGACCAGCCCCGAGGCGGGTTCCGATGCCGCGGCCATGACCGACACGGGCGTCATTTGCCGGCACGTGGTCGACGGAGTCGAGCAGATCGGCATTCTGCTCAACTGGCGCAAGCGCTACATCACGCTCAGCCCGGTGGCGACCGTGCTCGGCCTTGCCTTCAAGCTGTACGATCCCGACCACCTCGTCGGAGACAAGACCGATCTGGGCATTTCAGTGGCCCTAGTGCCCACCGACTTGCCCGGCATCACGATAGGCCGGCGCCATCTACCCGCCATGCAGGCCTTTCAGAACGGGCCCAACGAGGGCAAGGACGTCTTCGTGCCCCTGGATGCGCTGATCGGCGGCATCGACAAGGCGGGGCACGGCTGGGCCATGCTGATGAGCGCGCTGGCCGCCGGGCGCGGCATCTCGCTGCCATCGCTTGCCGCGGCGGCCTGCGTATTCGCCGCCCATACGGCGGGCGCCTACGCGCGCGTGCGCACGCAGTTCGGCGTGCCCATAGGCAAATTCGAAGGCGTGCAGGAGAAGCTGGGCCGCACGGCGGCCAATGCCTATCTGGTCGAAGGCGCGAGGCGCTTTACCTGCTCGGGGCTGGACATGGGCCACAAACCTTCGGTGGTGTCGGCCATCATGAAGCTGCACGCGACCGAGCGCATGCGGCAGTCGGTCAATGACGCCATGGACGTGCATGCCGGCAAGGCGGTCATCGACGGCCCCTCCAACTACCTGGGCGGCTTGTATCGCGCGCTGCCGGTGGGCATCACGGTCGAGGGCGCCAACATCGTCACGCGCAACCTCATCGTATTCGGCCAGGGCGCCATCCGGGCCCATCCCTATCTGATGAAAGAGCTGCAGGCCCTGGCCGACAGCGACCAGGAAGCCGGCATGGACGCCTTCGACGGGCTGATCTGGAAGCATATCGGACACAGCGCCGGCACCATGCTGAGGGCAATCGGCCACGCATGGAGCGGCGCGCTTTTCGCCGCCTCGCCCAAGGGCGTGGGCCGCGCAGCGCCGTTCTATCGCCGCATCAACCGCTACGCCGCGGCGTTTTCGGTGCTGTCCGAAATGACGGTATTGAGCCTGGGCGGCTCGCTCAAGCGCCGCGAGATGCTGTCGGCCCGCCTGGGCGACATTCTTGCCGAACTCTATCTCTTGTCGGCCATGCTCAAGCGCTGGCACGACGAAGGGCAGCACGAGGCCGATCTGCCGCTGGTCAAGGTATGCGCGTTCCAGGGGTTTTCGACCATAGAGAAGCGCATCGACGATATTCTGCACAACTATCCATCGCGCTGGCTGGCCGGCTTGTTGCGGCTGATGGTCCTGCCTCCGTTCACCCGGGTGCGGCCGCCTACCGACGCGGCGCTGGCGGGCTGCGCGCAGATTCTCCTCGAACCCAGCGAGGCGCGCATGCGGCTGGTTGGCGAGGTCTGGAGCAACTGCAACGGCCGGGCTGTGGAAGATCTGGAGCAGGCCTTCGATCTGGTCGTGAAGGCGCAGCCTCTCATGGACAGCGTTAGGCACAGCGGCCTCAAGGATTGGCGCGTTGCGCATGCCAAAGGCGCCATCAGCGACCAGCAGGCGCAAGTCCTGGAAGAGGCCGAGAAAGCCGCAGCGCGCGTCATCCAGGTGGATGACTTCGCGGCGGACGCGTTTGCCCGTTCAGGACACTGACCGGCCGGCTGCGCCGGAGCGGAATCGGGAACCGGTCTGCCGGAACCGGCGGGCAGGCCGCGGCCGTTCCTACGAGCTTGATGAGGGCGTGGATCGATACGGGCCGGCGTGACAAGCGCAGTATATGTCTGTATATTGCGGTTTATTCGTCACACTTTTCCCGACCGGACCATGATTCGACTTCCGATTCTCGTTTTTGGCTTGTTGTTCAGCTTGCAGGCCATGGCCGCCGAACTCACTGTATCGGCGGCCGCCAGCCTGACCAACGCTTTTCGCGAACTGGCTCCCTTATACGAAGCCAAGCATCCCGACACCAAAGTGCAGTTGAACTTTGCCGGTTCGGGCGCCTTGCTGCAGCAGATCGCCAAGGGCGCGCCGGTCGACGTCTTTGCCAGCGCCGATCAGATCACCATGAACCAGGCGCAGGAGCAGAACCTGATCAAGGCGGATCAGCGCAGCGATTTCGTTTCCAATTCGCTCGTGGTCATTGTGCCCGTGCAAAGCAGCGCGGCGCCGGCTTCGCTCGAGGACATGACCAAGCCGGCCTACGAGCGCATCGCCATCGGCCTGCCGGCCAGCGTACCGGTCGGGCGCTACACCAAGGCCGTGCTCGAAAAGGCCGGGCTCTGGGCGGCCATCGAACCCAAGATGATCGGCGCACAGAACGTGCGCCAGGCGCTGGACTATGTCGCGCGCGGCGAGGTCGACGCCGGCTTCGTCTATGCCACAGACGCGGCCATCATGCCCGACAAGGTCAAAGTGGCGTTCACGGCTCCTACCGAGGCTCCCATCCTGTACCCCATTGCACCTGTGGCCAGCGGCGCCAACCCCGACGCGGCAAAGCGCTTCGTCGATTTCGTTCACACTGATGAAGCCCAGGCCGTGCTGGCCAAGTACGGCTTCGGCAAGCCTTGATGGCCGGACATGGCGGATGCATGGATTCCCTTGGGCCTGACGCTCAAGGTCGCAGGTTGGGCAACCCTGCTCAACCTGATTTTTGGCGTTGTCCTGGGCTATCTGCTGGCGCGCACGCGGTTTCCGGGGCGCGACCTGCTCGACGCCATTCTGACCCTGCCCATGGTCATGCCGCCCACGGTCATGGGCTATTACCTGCTCGTGCTGGTGGGCCGCAACGGTCCCGTCGGCGAGTGGCTGATGTCCACCTTCGGCATCAACCTGATCTTCACCTGGCAGGGGGCGGTGCTGGCCGCCGCCATTGTCGCCTTTCCCCTGACGTTCAAGTCGGCGCGCGCCGCCTTCGAGGTGGTGGATCCGCAATACGAGCAGGCGGCGCGAGTGCTGCGCGTCGGCGAATTGGCGATCTTTTTCCGCGTGACCCTGCCGCTTGCCTGGCGCGGCATTCTGGCGGGCCTGCTGCTGGCCTTCGCCCGCGCGGCCGGCGAATTCGGCGCTACGCTGATGGTGGCGGGCAGCATCCCCGGCAAGACACAAACCCTGTCCATCGCCGTCTACGAGGCAGTGCAGGCGGGGCAGGACGGCCTGGCCAATTTCCTCGTGCTGGTCACGTCGCTGACCTGCATCGTGGTGCTTCTGGCGGCGGGAAGGCTGGTGCCGGGCCGCGTTCCCGGGCGATCGTGAGGATGCATCGATGATCTGGGATGTGGATCTGCGCAAGCGCTTCGTGGGGCGGACCCACGGTTTCGAACTGGACGTGCAGTTCCGCAGCGATACGCACAAGCTCGTGCTGTTCGGGCCTTCGGGCGCCGGCAAGAGCCTGACATTGAAAATGATCGCGGGGCTGGAAACGCCCGACGACGGCCATGTCCGCCTGGGCGGCGCAAGCCTGTACGACCGGCGGCGGAAGATCGATCTTTCGCCGCAGCGCCGTGGCCTGGCCTATGTCTTTCAGGACTACGCCCTGTTTCCCCATCTGACCGTCGTCCAGAACATCGCGTTCGGCCTGCATCGCGGCCTGGCCAATCCCCGCCGCGGCCCCCGGCATGAGGCGGTCTCGCGCTGGATCGAGGCCTTTCACCTCGAGTCGGTGGCGAACCAGTATCCGGAACAATTGTCGGGAGGGCAACGCCAGCGGACCGCGCTGGCGCGCGCCCTGGTGGCCGAACCCCGCGCTTTGCTCCTGGACGAGCCCTTTGCCGCCCTGGACCGTTCATTGCGCCGGCGTCTGCGGCAGGAATTGAGCGAATTGCTCGACCAGCTGGGCATACCCATGTTGCTGATCACGCACGATGAAGAGGACGTCGTATCGTTGGCGGATGCCGTCATTTGCATCCATGACGGGCGCGCCGGAGAAGAGCAGGAGCCGGCGGCTTTGGCGGCCGCCCAAAGCGCCTAATCCACGCGCGAATCGGCCTGGATCAGTTCGACCTTGTAGCCGTCCGGATCCTCGACGAAGGCGATGACGGTCTTGCCGTGCTTCATGGGGCCGGCCTCGCGCACCACGCGGCCGCCTTTCTGCTTGATCTTCTCACAGGCTGCATAGGCGTCGTCGACTTCCAGCGCAATGTGGCCATAGCCATTGCCCAGCTCGTACGACGAGGTGTCCCAATTGTGCGTCAATTCCAGGACGGCGCCCTCGCTTTCGGGCTGGTAGCCCACGAAGGCGAGGGTGAATTTGCCGTCCGGGTAATCTTTGCGCCGCAGCAGCTTCATGCCCAGCACTTCGGTGTAGAAGGCCAATGAGCGCTCCAGGTCGCCGACGCGAAGCATGGTGTGAAGTAAACGCATTTCGTTCTCCTTGATTCAGATCAGTGGCAGGGAAGCCGGGTCGTGCCGGCGCAGCGCATCGCGGGCCGGCTCGAAACCCGGCAGGATGCGGCCGACCTCGCGCCAGAAATCCTTGCTGTGGTTCATCTGGCGCAGGTGCGCGATTTCGTGGACGATGACGTAGTCGATGACGTCGGGCCCGAAGTGGATCAGGCGCCAGTTCAGCATGATGCTGCCATCGCTGCTGCATGAGCCCCAGCGCGTGCTGGCCGACGACAGCCGCCAGCGCTTGATGGTGAGGCCGCTGGCCGCCAGGAAGTGATTCATGCGCTGTTCGAACCATTCGGTGGCGCCCGCTTGAAGCCAGGCATGCACGCTGTCGCGCACGCGCAGGTGATCGGCATCGCCGGGCAGGGCGAGCAGCAGGCGGTCGCCGTCTTGCGGGGCGAAGCGCTGGCCGCTGAATACATGGGCATGGCCCGGGTGCCCCAGGCCCAGTTCGATGCGCCGGCCGAAATAAGGGACGCGTGCGCCGTCTTTCCAGTGCGTGTCCACCATGGCCAGGTGCTGCTGGCGTTCGTGGCGCCAGCGCAGCTTGTCGAGTATCCAGCGCGTTTTTTCTTGTACCGCGGCGTCGATCTGCGCCAAAGTGACCCAGTTGGGCGCAGTCACCTGCAGGCCGTCGTCATTGATGACCAGCCCGATGCTTTTGCGGCGCGATCGGCGCAGCACGAATCCGATGATTTGCTGGCTGGTCTGCACTTCGCGCCAGCGGGCGCCCGAAGGCAGCGAGGGGGGGCGGACGGTGGGAATGGGCGCCCCGCTCGGGGCGGCTTTGCGGGGAGGCGCCGGAGGCGGCGCAACGGGTGCGGCATCGCCCGGCTCGAACAGGCTGAGCTGCTTATTCCCGAGCGGCATAGCGTTCCGGGTTGAGCTGGCGCATTTCATTCTCTATCCAGTCCTGAACCTTGCGATTGACCTCTTCGGCATCGAGCCCGGCGGTCTCGATGGGAGGGCCGATGGAGACGGTGATGAGGCCCGGCCTTTTGACAAAGGAATTTCTGGGCCAGCATTCGCCCGCATTGTGCGCGATGGGCACCACCACCACGCCGGTTCGGGTGGCCAGCAGCGCGCCTCCCATTTTATAGCGGCCTGTCCTGCCGGGGGAAACGCGCGTGCCTTCGGGGAACAGCAGGGGCCAGCGGCCTTCGTCGAGGCGCTGCTGGCCGAGCCGCACGACCTGTTCGAAGGCGTCCCGTCCTTTGCTGCGGTCGATGGGGATCATGCGCAGCAGGGCCAGGCCCCAGCCGAAAAACGGAATGCGGTTGAGCTCTTTCTTGTAGACGAAGCAGACTTCGCGCGGCAAATAGGCCGGCAGGAAGAGGGTCTCCCAGGCGGACTGATGCTTGCTCAGCACGACCGCCGGGCAGTCGGGCAGGTTCTCCCAGCCTTTGACGCGCCAGCGCATGCCGGTAATGATGCGGCCCGCCCACATGACCATGCGGGGCCAGCCGACCGTCAGCCGATAGCGCCACTTCAAGGGCAGGGGCGCCCAGATCAGGCACGCGACGGCGTAGGGGATCACCGTGATGATCATGAACAGCAGGAACAGGGCCGAACGCAGCGCCGCCATGGCTAGAGTCCTTCGCGACTGCGCATCGCGGTCTGATAGTCGATTATTCGCATGTCTGGTTGCTTGCCTCGTGCCTGTTTGTAAGCGCTAGGCTTCGAGCCAGCGGTCGACGATCCGGGCCAGGTCGTCGGCCACCTGAGTGCCGGGCGGCAGTTCGCCGCTGTCGCGCGTCTTGAGCCCATTGCCGGTCAATACCAGCCAGGGCGTGCAGCCCGCCTCGGCGGCGGCTTGCAGGTCGCGCAGCGAATCGCCGACTGCCGGCACGTTCTTCAGGCTGACGTCGTAGCGCCGCGCAATGTCCAAATACATGCCCGGCTTGGGCTTGCGGCATTGGCAGTTGTCGTCCGGGCCATGCGGACAGATGAAGATGGAATCCACGTGGCCGCCCAACTGGGCCAGCTCGGTGCGCATCTTGGCATGGATGGCATTGAGCGTTTCCATGTTGAACAGGCCCCGCGCCAGGCCGGACTGGTTGCTGGCGATGACCACCCTCCAGCCTGCCTGGGAAAGGCGGGCGATGGCCTCGAGGCTGCCGGGCAGCGCCACCCATTCGGCCGGATTCTTGACGAAGCTGGGGCTGTCGTGGTTGATGACCCCGTCGCGATCGAGTATGACCAGCTTCACGATGCAAGCCTTGAAAGGTCGGCGACCTGGTTCATGGTGGCGTGTAGCTCCTGCAGCAAGGCGAGCCGGTTGGCCCGTACGGCCGGGTCGTCGGCCATGACCATGACGTCATTGAAGAAGCTGTCGACAGCGGACCTGGCCTGGGCCAGTGTCGCCAGGCTGCCCGTGAAGTCGCCCTGCCGGAACTGTGCCTGCGCGGCCGGCTGGATCTGCGCAATGGCCTGGGCCAGGTCGCGTTCGGCGTCCTCCGTGAACTTGGCCGGATCGACTTCGGCGGAAGCTTCGTCGCTTTTCTTGAGAATGTTGCCGATGCGCTTGTTGGCCGCCGCCAGGCTTTCGGCTTCGGGCCGCCGGGCGAAGCTGGAGCAGGCCTCGATACGGGCGCGCACCTCGTGCAAGGGGGGCTCGGGCGCCAGCACGGCCTCGACGACGTTCTTGTCGTGATCCGTGTTGAGCTGGTTGCGGTAGCGCTCGTAGATGAAGCCTTTGACGGCTTGGGGAGCTTGCGCGTCGATGCCGAACTGCGAGAAGGTGCCGGCAGCGGTATCGAGCAGCCCGTCAATGGTCAGGCGCGAATCGTCCGGCACCGACAGATAACCGCCCGCGCTCAATTGCTCGAAGGCGCTGATGAGGCCCAGCGCCGCACGGCGCAGCCCATAGGGGTCGCGCTCGCCGGTGGGCACGAGGCCGATGCCCCAGATGCCCACCAGGGCTTCGGCGCGCTCGGCGATGAACAGAATGGCGCCGACCAGCGAGGCGGCGTCGACGGCCTGGTCCAGACGGATGCGGTACTGTCCACGCAAGGCCGCGACCACATCGGCGTGTTCGCCATCGGCTTGCGCGTAATAGGCCCCCATGATGCCTTGCAGTTCGGGGAACTCGGCCACCATGTTGGTGACCAGATCGGCCTTGGCAAGCAGGGCGGCGCGATCGGCCAGCGCGGCGTCGGCGCCCAGCCGCCCGGCGAGATAGAGCGCGATCTTGCGCACGCGTTCGCTGCGCTGCAGCTGCGAGCCCAGCTTGTTGTGATAGACGCTGTCGGCCAGCGCCGCCACACGCTCGGCCAGCGGCTGCTTGCGGTCCGTCTCGAAGAAGAACTGGGCATCGGCCAGGCGGGGGCGCACCACCCGCTCGTTGCCCTGGACGATGTTGACGGGGTCGTCCACCCGCATATTGCTGACGATGAGGAAGCGATGCGTGAGCCTGCCGGTGGCGGGATCGAACAGCGGGAAATACTTCTGGTTCAGGCGCATCGTCAGGATCAGGCACTCGGGCGGCACTTCCAGGAAGCGCGGATCGAATTGCCCGGCATAGACCGTGGGATGCTCAACCAGTGCGGTGACTTCGTCCAGCAGCGCGGCGACCTCGGGGTCGTCGCCCAGCGTCGCGTTCAGGCGCGAGGCGTGCTGGTCGAGCTGCGCCTGGATGTCGTCGCGGCGCCGCAAGAAGGCGGGCACGACCATGCCTTCGTCCTGAAGCAGTGCTTCATACGCAGAGGCCGACGCGATGTCGATGTCCTGGCTGCCCATGAAGCGGTGGCCGGCGGTGCGCCGGCCCGCCTGCAGGCCCAGGGCCCGTACGGGAACGACGTCGCTGCCCCACAGGGCGACCAGGCCATGCGCAGGGCGCACGAACTTGACCGACGTGACGCCGTCGGCCAGCTGGTAGCGCATCACCTTGGGAATCGGCAGGTTGGCGATGGCCGTGTCCAGGGCCTCTTGCAGGCCGTCGGCCAACAGGGCGCCCGCCGCCACGCCCTGGGCATAGAGATAGTCCTGCTTGCCGTCCGATTCGCGCGCGAGATCGGAGGGCTGCAAGTGCTGCAGGCCTTTGCTTGCCAATTTCTTGACGAGGGCCGGCGTGGCTGTGCCGTTTTCGCTCAGCCCCACTTTGGCCGGCATGAGTTTTTCGCTGTAATGCTCTTCGGGGGCCTGGGCCAGTACGGCGTCCAGCAGCACGGCCAGGCGCCGCGGCGTGGCGAAGTCGACGGCTCGGCAGCCGGCGCCGAGCAGGCGCTTTTTCTCGAGCACGCCGCGTATGCCTTCGGCAAAGGCCAGGCCCAGCTTTTGCAGCGCCTTGGGGGGAAGCTCTTCGGTCAGCAGCTCGACCAGCAGGGGGCGGGTTTCGGCCTGGCTCATTGCGCGGCCTCCGCGGCAAGCATGGGGAAGCCGAGCCGTTCGCGCGAATCGTAATAGGCCTGGGCGACGCTGCGCGACAGGTTGCGGATGCGGCCGATGTAGGCGGCCCGCTCGGTCACGCTGATGGCGCCGCGGGCGTCCAGCAGGTTGAAGGTGTGGGCCGCCTTGAGCGTTGCCTCGTAGGCGGGAAGCGCAAGAGGCACTTCTATGAGCCGCTTGGCCTCTGCCTCGTAGTCGTTGAAATGGGCGAACAGCATGGTGGTTGATGCGTACTCGAAGTTGTAGGTCGACTGCTCGACTTCGTTCTGATGGAAAACGTCGCGATACAGGACGGGACGCCCGTCGCGGCCGGTGGTCCACACCAGGTCATAGACGCTTTCGACGCCTTGGAGATACATGGCCAGGCGCTCCAGGCCATAGGTGATCTCGCCCGTCGCGGGGTTGCAGTCCAGGCCGCCCACCTGCTGGAAGTAGGTGAACTGGGTCACCTCCATACCGTTGAGCCAGACCTCCCAGCCCAGGCCCCAGGCGCCGAGCGTGGGGTTCTCCCAGTCGTCTTCGACGAAGCGGATGTCATGCTGCGTGGGATCGATGCCCAGGGCGCGCAGCGAGTCGATGTACAGATCGAGGATCTCGGGCGGGGCGGGCTTGAGCACCACCTGGTACTGGTAATAGTGCTGCAGGCGGTTGGGGTTTTCGCCGTAGCGGCCGTCCTTGGGGCGCCGCGAGGGTTGCACATAGGCCGCGCGCCAGGGCTCCGGGCCGATGGACCGCAGGAAGGTCGCCGTGTGAGAGGTGCCGGCGCCCACTTCCATGTCGTAGGGCTGCAAAAGGGCGCAGCCTTGTTGATCCCAGTATTGCTGGAGTTTCAGGATGATTTGCTGAAAGGTGAGCATGAGCAAGAGCCAGTAAAGCGAAAAGCCGAAAAATTTTTCAATTTTAGCGTGGTTCGCCGCAGCGAACCGGCGGCGGTGGGGAACGGCGGCTGCGGACGGGGCCGATGCGCCGATTTTCGTGAAGAGGGCATTGGTCGTATGATACTGGGTTATCGCCAATTTTCTGCTTTGCCGCGCCCGCCCGCGGCCCCATGGAGACCTATCTATGTCGGATCTAGTCAAGACGGACGTCGTCGACGGCGTGCTCGTCATTACGATCAACCGCCCCGAGGCCCGCAACGCCATCAACTACGAAACCGCGCTTGCCATGGCCAAAGAATTCGAGCGGCTCGACGCGGACGACAGCCTGGCGCTGGGCATACTCACCGGCGCAGGCGGCACATTCTCGTCGGGCATGGATCTGAAGGCTTTTGCCGCCACCGGCCAGCGCCCGCTGGTCGAGGGCCGCGGCTTCGGCGGATTGTGCGAGAAAGCGCCCCGCAAGCCCCTCATCGCCGCGGTCGAAGGCTACGCGCTGGCAGGCGGCTGTGAACTCGCCCTGGCCTGCGACATGATCGTCGCGGCCGAGAACGCCAATTTCGGCCTGCCCGAGACCAAGCGCGGGCTGGTGCCCAGCTCGGGCGGCATGCTGCGCCTGCCGCAGCGCATTCCGCATCACATCGCGCTCGAAGTGATTCTGACCGGTGAAATGCTGCCCGCCCAGCGCGCCCATCATTTCGGCCTGGTCAACCGCCTGGTCGAGCCGGGCAAGGCGCTGGAAGGCGCGCTGGCGCTGGGCCGCGTCATCGCCGAGAACGGCCCGCTGGCCGTGCAGGCTGCCAAAGAAATCATTTCGGCCTCGAAAGACTGGCGCCAATCCGATATGTTCGATCTGCAGCGCCCGCGCACCGCGCCCATTTTCGCGTCGGCCGACGCCAAAGAAGGCGCCACGGCTTTCGCCGAGAAGCGCAAGCCCGTCTGGACGGGCAAATAGCAGTCCAATCCTGCGGCCGTGCCGCCCCAGGGCGCGGCGCTTCACATTTGTACGACCTAGACCGTTATGACGACCCTCATCAAAGAAGACGACCTGATCCAATCCGTGGCTGACGCGGTGCAGTTCATCAGCTATTACCATCCCGCCGACTACATCCAGCACCTGGCGCGCGCCTACGAGCGTGAAGAAAGCCCGGCCGCCAAGGACGCCATCGCCCAGATCCTGACCAATTCGCGCATGTGCGCGGAAGGGCACCGGCCCATCTGCCAGGACACCGGCATCGTCAACGTATTTCTCAAGATAGGCATGAACGTGCGCCTGGACTCCCAGCGCAGCCTGCAAGAGCTCTGTGACGAAGGCGTGCGGCAGGGGTACACCAATCCGGACAACCCGCTGCGCGCGTCGGTGCTGGCCGACCCGCTCTTCACGCGCAAGAACACGCGCGACAACACGCCCTGTATCGTGAACGTCGAGCTCGTCGCCGGCGACACGGTGGACGTGCAGGTGGCGGCCAAGGGCGGCGGTTCCGAGAACAAGACCAAGTTCGTCATGCTCAATCCCAGCGATTCGCTGGTCGACTGGGTGCTCAAGACCGTGCCTCAGATGGGCGCGGGCTGGTGTCCGCCGGGCATGCTGGGCATCGGTGTGGGCGGCACGGCCGAAAAAGCCATGCTGATGGCCAAGCAGGCCCTGATGGACGACATCGACATGTACGAACTGCTGGCTCGAGGCCCCGGCAACAAGCTCGAAGAGCTCCGCATCGAACTGTACGAGAAGGTCAACGCGCTGGGCATAGGCGCCCAGGGCCTGGGCGGGCTCACCACCGTGCTGGACGTCAAGATCAATACCTTCCCTACCCATGCGGCCTCCAAGCCCGTGGCCATGATTCCCAACTGCGCCGCCACCCGCCACGTGCATTTCGTGCTCGATGGCTCCGGTCCCGCGCAGCTGGCGCCGCCCGCGCTGTCCGACTGGCCCGACGTCAATTGGGCGCCCGACTACAACAAGTCGCTGCAGGTGGATCTGAACACGCTCACCAAAGAGCAGGTCGCCAGCTGGAAGCCGGGCCAGACGCTGTTGTTGTCGGGCAAGATGCTCACGGGACGCGACGCCGCCCACAAGCGCATCCAGGAGATGCTCGAGCGGGGCGAACCGCTGCCGGTGGACTTCACCAACCGGGTCATCTACTACGTGGGCCCGGTCGATCCGGTGCGCGAGGAAGTCGTGGGCCCGGCGGGCCCCACCACGGCCACCCGCATGGACAAGTTCACCGACATGATGCTTGAAAAGACCGGCCTGATCTCCATGATAGGCAAGGCCGAGCGAGGTCCCGTGGCCATCGAGTCCATCCGCAAGCACGGCTCGGCCTATCTCATGGC
>Ga0180220_1000593_pt1 | contig 36740 bp, 35 predicted proteins | sample eDN5th37CBELigBY_FD_151335 | JGI IMG/M metagenome (GOLD analysis project Ga0180220, IMG submission 151335) | Enriched backyard soil microbial communities from Emeryville, California, USA - eDNA 5th pass 37_C BE-Lig BY (version 2) (version 2) | ecosystem: Environmental > Terrestrial > Soil >... | reverse complement strand
CGCGCCAGGACCGCGGCGCTGCCCGCCTTCCTAGAGCGCTACAACACACGACGCCCGCACCGGTCACTCAACGGCCAGACGCCCTTCCAGCGTCTGGCCGAGAGAAACAAGACTGCTGCTGCCTACAGCTAGCGGCCCAGCAGCGCGCACACGGCCTGCGCCTGGACGTTGCGCAGGCGCTTCAGGAGGCGGCCGGTCGGCGCCGGGATGTTCAGCGTCGTGGTGACCGACCGGCTGCCGTCGGCCGTGGCCGCCGCCCACTGCACGTAGCCGGGGAAGTTCCCGGTGTGTCCGTAGACGACGCCGCACCGGCTCGTGTACCGGAAGAGGGCCAGGCCGGCCTCGTTGCGGCCCGGGCCGGGCGGGCTGGAGGAGCCGGGCACGAAGCGCATCTGCTCCGCCTGCTCGGCCTCGCCGAAGAACCGCCGCCCGAGGTCGGCGCGGATGAACGCGGCCAGGTCGCGCGGGGTCGAGACGATCGCGCCCGACGCCCACGCGCCGCTGGGGCTCAGGAACGTCGTCACGTCCTGCGGCCGCGCGGGCGGCTCGACCACGTAGCCGTGGATGAACGGCCGCGGCAGCGAGATCCGCCGCTCCGGGAACGACGTCTGCGTCAGCCCGGCCGGGCCGAAGACGATCTCCTGCAGCAGCTCGCGGTACGGCCGCCCGGTCACGGCCTCGGCGATCAGCCCGACGACGATGTTGTCGGTGTTCGAGTACTCGTAGCGCGAGCCGGGCGGGAAGACGAGCGGGTCGTCGCGGACCCAGTCGATGATGCCGGTCGGCGAGACGTAGCCGCGCGGGCTCGTGGTGGCCTGGCGGGCGAAGCCGTCCGAGCGCGTGTAGTCGGGCAGCCCGCTCGTGTGGTTGAGGAGCTGGCGCACGGTCACCGCCGACCACGCCGCCGGCAGCGTCGGCACGTGCTGGCCGATCGTGTCGTCGAGCCCGAGCCGGCCCTGCTGCACGAGGTGCAGCGCGACCGCGCCGCTGAACGCCTTCGCGACGCTGGCGATGCGCATGTGCTGGCGCGCGGACGGCGGCCCGTGGCGGCGCGTGTCGGCGCGGCCGGCGCGCAGGACGGTCAGGCGGCCGTCGCGGTAGAGGGTCGCGACCGCGCCCGGCGGCCCGCCCCTGCCGTCGACGAGGCGCTGCAGGCCGCGACGCAAGTCGGCGTCGGCGGTCGCGGCCGGCGCGACGGCGGGGAGGGCCAGCGTCGCGCCCACGACGGCGAGCGGCGCGAACCGGCGGAAGAAGGGGACCATGCGCCTGCGCACCGTAGGGGGTGCGGCGGGCGGACGCAACCGATGGAGAGCCACGTTCCGATCAGCCGGAATGCGGGCGGTTGGCGGTACGCCGCGCGACACGGCAGAGTCTCAGGAATGAAATCCCTCCTGCTGGCCGTCGTGGCGATCGCCGCGAGCGCCTCGATCGCGTCCGCCGCCACGGGGCCGGTGCCCGGTCTCGACCCTGCCGCCCTGCACGTGATGAACCAGCCCGCGTACGCGCACGCGCAGTGGTTCATCTCCGTCCGCGACCTCGACACCGGCGAGCAGCTCATCTCGCTGAACCCCGATGCGCTCGTGGAGCCCGGGTCGGTGGTCAAGACCTACAGCGTGGGCGCCGCCTGGCAGCGCTTCGGCCCCGGCCACACGGTCGTGACGCCGGTGAAGCGCAACGGGCGCGTGCGCGGCGGGCGGCTGCGCGGCGACCTGATCCTGGTCGGCATGGGGGACATGACGCTCGACGGGCGCACGAAGCCCGACGGGACGGTCGACTTCACCAACCTCGACCACAACGACGCCAACGCGCTGCCCGGCGCCACGCTCACCCCGGAGAACCCGCTCACCGGGCTGCGCAAGCTGGCGCAGCAGGTCCGCGCCTCGGGCATCCGCGTCGTGTCCGGCGACGTGATCGTCGACGACCGCCTGTTCGAGACGTCCCAGCTCGAGAACGGGCCGGTCACGCCGATCGTCGTCAACAACAACCTCATCGACTTCACGACGACACCCGGCCGCGTCGGCGAGACCGCGCGGATCGCGATGCGGCCGATCGTCGCGCCCTGGAAGGTCACGAGCCGGGTGCGCACGGTCGCCGCCGGCGGCGACACCGACATCACGGTCACGTCCCCGCGCCACGGCCGCGTCGTGCTGACCGGGACGATCGCCGCCGACGCGGGCCCGGTCGTCAACGTGTACGCGTTCGCGGATCCGGCCCGCTACGCGCGGACCGCGTTCATCCAGGAGCTGCGGCGCGCCGGCGTGCGGGTGCGCGCGAACCCGACCGCCCGCAACCCCGTCCGGCGGCTGCCGTCGTGGGCGGCCGTGGGCCGGCTCCCGGCCGTCGCCACCCTCGAGTCGCTGCCGCTGTCCCAGGAGGCGACCTACATCCTGAAGGTGTCCTACAACCGCGGCGCCCAGACGATGATCTGCCTCCTCGCGGTCGCCGCCGGCAGCCGCGACTGCGACGACGGGCTCCCCGAGGCGGCGCGGATCTGGCGCGCGGCGGGGCTCGACACCGACGGCGCCGTCCTCATCGACGGCTCCGGCCTCACCGGCAACCTGATCACCGCCGACAACCAGGTGCAGCTCGAGACGATCATGTCGCGCCGGCCCGACGCCGCGCAGTGGCAGGCGGCGCTGCCGATCCTCGGCGTCGACGGGTCGCTGGCGCTGGTCCAGCCCGGCGGGCCGGCGACCGGCAAGGTGTTCGCGAAGACCGGCACGCTCGGGTCCGGCGACCTGTTCAACAACCGGATCCTGTTCCCGGCGAAGGCGCTGGGCGGCTACATGGACGCCCGCAGCGGACGGCGCCTGGCGTTCGCGATCATCGCGGCCGACAGCGTGTTCGACGACATCGAGGGCGCGTTCAAGGCCAACGACGACGTCGGGAAGGTCGCGACGGTCATCCAGCAGAGCTTCTGATCGGCCCGGCGCCCGGCGCGCGTCTCGCTATGGTGAGCGGTGCTTCACCGCCCGGACGAGACGCGCGCCGTACCCGGCAGGCAAAGACGACGCGCACCTTCCCACCACTCGTCCCTGGAGGTGTGCGTCGTGACCTGGATCGTCCTGCTGGTCGCCGGGCTGTTCGAGACGGCCTGGGCGCTGGCCCTCAAGCAGTCCGACGGGTTCACCCGTCTCGTCCCGACCCTGCTGTTCCTCGTCACGCTCGTCGTCAGCATGGTCCTGCTCGCCGTCGCGCTGCGCCGGCTCCCGGTCGGCACCGGCTACGCGGTGTGGACCGGCACCGGCGCGGTCGGCGCCGCGGTCGCCGGCATGATCCTGTTCGGCGAGTCCGCCGCGCCGATGCGGCTCGTCCCGATCGCGCTGATCGCGGTCGGGATCGTGTGGCTGGCGCTGGCGGAGTGACGGTCACGCCGCCGCCAGGTCGTGCTCGTCGGCGAGCTGCTGGGCCCAGGCGAGGAAGCGGACGTAGCCGTGCTCGCGGCTGGCGTCCATCGACGCCGCCAGGAGCACGCGGGCGCGCCTGCGGTCGGCGTCGCGGCCGCGGTCGAGCAGGCAGCGCGCCCGCCACAGGCGGGTGAGCGCCAGCGAGGCGCGCATGCCCGCCGCCTCCTCGAAGCGCTCGGCCTCGGCGAAGTGGCGCTCCGCGCGGTCGTGGTCGCCGAGCGCCGTCGCGAGCATCCCCAGGCAGTGGTCGATCGAGTCGTGGGCGGCCGCGCCGTTCGAGCAGGCCAGGCCGAGCAGCGGCAGCCCGAGCGGGTACAGGTCCGCCGCGGCGGCGCGGTCGGCGAGCCCGGCCGCCGCCCGGCACAGCCACGCGTACGCGGTCGTCCACGCCTGGTCGCGGGGCAGGTTCTCGAAGCCCGCCTCGCGCAGCTCGTCCAGCAGGAGCTGGGCATCCTCGACCCGGCCCACGTGCAGGTACAGGTCCACGAGGCCCGCGGAGAAGAGCGGCAGGCCGGGGTTGGACTCGACGATCTGCTCGGTCAGCGCGACGACCTCCTCCTGGCGACCGCGCTCGGCGCTGATCAGCGCGCTCTGGCCGCCGTAGACCATGAGCGCGTCGGGCTCGGCGTCCCGGCCGAGCTCCAGGGCCCGGTCGGCGAAGCGCACGGCCGCATCGAGGTCGCCGGCCAGCAGCGCCACCAGCCCGGCGGCGTAGTGGGCGTGCCACAGCATCCCCGGCTGCCCCACCCGCTCGGCCAGCGCCATGCAGCGGTCGCGGTGGCGCTCGGCCGCGGCCATGTCCCCGCGGTCCACCGCGGCGAACAGCGCCAGCAGCGCCGCCTGCGACTGCAGCAGCGGCTCGTCGAGGCGGTCGGCGAGCGCGCCGAGCTCCTGCGCCCACGCCGTGCGCTCCTGCACCGTGTCCGGCGACCAGCGCGCGTGGTAGTGGTCGCGCAGGACCAGCGCGAGCGTCCGCTCGTCGCCGTGCTCACGTGCCAGCGCGAGCGCCTCGTCGGCCAGCGCCCGGCGCCCGTCCGGGTCGCCGTCCCAGACGAGCTCCATCGCCAGCAGCGCCAGCAGCCGGGCGCGGCGCGCCGGCTGCGAGCCGCCGTCGAGCTCGAGCGCCCGCCGCAGCGCGGCCACCCGCTCGTCGTCGACGAACCCCATCGTGCTCGGGTGCCCGCGGCTGTTGGCGAGCGCGGCGCGGGCCAGGCGGTCCGCGTCGCCGAGGCGGTCGGCCAGCGCGCACGCGTGCAGCAGCGTCTCGCGGAAGTCGAGGTCCCCGGCGTGGCGCTGCGCCTCGCCGGCGCCGGTCAGCAGGTCACAGCGCAGCGCCCCGTCGTCGCAGACCGCGCGGCCGCCGTCGAGGAGGTCGAGCCCGCGCCGGAACCAGCGCAGCGCCTCGGCCGGCGCGAGGTCGTGGAGTGCGCCGCGGCCGGCGCGCAGACACGCGTCGACCGCGCGGGGACGGTCGGCGGCCACCCCGGTCAGCGCCCAGTGGTGGGCGCGCTCGGCGGCGCGCTCGTCGGGCCGGCCGGCGCACAGCTCGTCGAGCGCCTGCGCGATGCGGCGGTGCAGCCGGGCCCGACGGCTCGGCCCGATCCGCGTCACGAGCGTGTGGTTGATCAGCCCGTGCACGAACGTGAAGCGGCCCGGCGTCTCCGACGACTCACGCAGCAGCGCGGCGGCCGTCGCCGTGTCGAGCCGCCCGAGCAGCTCGTGGTCGTCGACCCCGACCACGCGGGCGAGCAGATCGGCGTCGACGTCGCGCCCGATCGCGGCCGCGGCCGTCAACACGTCCGCAAGCTCCACCCCGAGCGCGTCGACCCGGCGCCCGACCACCTCGACGACGCTGTCGGGCAGCCCGAGCTCGTCGACGCTGCCGACCTCGCCCGCGTCGGCGACCGCTCGCAGCAGCTCGCCGACGAAGAACGCGTTCCCGTGGGTCTCACGCGCGATCTCGCCCGCCAGGGCCGTGCCACGCTCGTCCAGATCCCGCCCGGTGAGCCCGGTCATCAGCTCGGCGACGTCATCGGTCTCCAGCCCTTCCAGCGCGATCCGCTCGACACCCGGCTCGCGCCGCAGGTCGGCGAGCATGCGAGCGAGCTCGGGGTCGGCGTCCGGCTCGGTGTCGCGGAACGTGCCGATCACGAGCAATCCCGCGTCGGCCGGGGCCGCCACGACGTGGCGCAGCAGCGACAGCGTCGGACGGTCGGCCCAGTGCAGGTCGTCGAGGACGAGCACGACCGGCTCCCCGGCGGCGACCGCGGCGTGGCGCAACAGGTCGGCGACCGCGCCGAACAGGAGGTAGCGCTCGGTGTCGGGATCGCCGGCGTCGGGCGCGTCCGCGCCGGCCGCGCGCTGCGCGAGCGCGGGAGCCAACCGGGCCACGCGGCCGCCGTGACGGGCGACGTGCGCCTCGAGCACCTCGGCCGGCGCGTGCTCGACGTAGTGACGCACCGCCTCGATCCACGGCCGGTACGGGACGGTGAGCTCGGCGTCGCAGCGGCCGAACAGGACGACCGCGCCCTGCGCGTGCGCGGCGAGCGCCTGGCGGCCGGCCAGTCGGGTCTTGCCGATCCCCGGTTCGCCGGACAGCAGCGCGACCCGGCGGCTGCCGTCTCGGGCCTGCTCCCACAGCGAGGCGAGCGCGCGCTCCTCGCCGGCGCGCCCGGCGAACGCGCCCGGCTGCTCGTCGCGCAGGCGGGCCGGGAGCGGCACCGGCGCCTCGATCGCCGCCGGCGACCAGGCGATCTCGTACGTCGCCACCGGAGCCGGCAGCCCCTTGAGCTCGCGCTCGCCGGTCGCCCGGAACTCGTGCGCGCTGCGCGCGGCCGCCATCGCCCGCACCAGCTCGACGGTCAGGATCTGGCCGCCTGCGGCCGCGGCGCACAGCCGCGCCGCCTCCACCACGGGCGGGCCGAAGTAGTCGTCGCCCTCGCGGTCGGCGTCGCCCAGGCTCAGGCCGATGCGCACCGCCAGCGGCTCCTCGGCGCGCCGGTTGCGCGCCTCCAGCCGCTGCTGCATCGCCACCGCGCAGTCGACGCCGCGCGACGCGCTCGCGAACACGGCCATGAGCCCGTCGCCGAGGTTCTTGACCTCGCGCCCGCCGGTCTCGGCGATCGCCTCGCGCAGGAGCGCGAAGTGCTCGCGGCGCAGCGCCTCGGCGGAGCCAGGCCCCACCCTGGAGGCGAGCGCCGTCGATTCGACGAGGTCGGTGAACAGCACCGTGACCGTCTCCGTGGCGTCCATGCGCACGGGCACTGTAGACGCCGTGTCACGAGGCCGGTGGGTTGAGGACCGTCCCAGGGGCCGGCCCGGGCACGAACCTCTGAGACGCGGGTCAGACGTCGCCGCCGAGCTCGGCCGACACGTCGTCGGCGGCGCGGCGCAGCGCCTCGATCTTGTCGGTGGTCGTGTCCGAGACGTCGTCGCGGAAGCCGATGACCGCCATCGTCGCGACGAGCGTGCCGCCCTGGAAGACCGGCGCGGCGATGATGCCGAAGTTGCCGTCGACGAGCGTGGCCATGCGCGTCGCGCGGACGCGCTCGGCGACCTCCGGATCGAGGCCGGCGCCGTCGGACGTCGACAGGGCGGCGATGAGCTGCCCCTGGGCCGACCCGCGCTCGAGCCGCGTGCCCAGCCGCGGCGAGATCCGCACGTCGCGCCTGGGCGCCTCGCTGACGCGCGCGATCATCGCCGCACCGCTGTCGGCCACCGACAGCACGACCGTCTCGTTGAGCTCGTGCGCGAGGCGGTCCATGTGCTGGCCGGCGATGGAGACGACGCGCAGGCTGGCCATCGCCACGGACGCGAGGCCGAGGAGGCGCGGGCCGAGCGAGTAGACCTTGCGCGCCTCGTCGTAGCGCAGCAGGCCCTCGCGCCGCAGCGCGGTCGCGTAGCGGTGCGTCGACGCGCGCCCGAGCCCCGAGCGCTCCGTGAGCTGGGGGAGCGTCAGGTACGGGTCGTCGTGGCGGAACAGGCCGAGGATCCGGACCGCCCGCTCGATCGCCTGGATGTGGGGCGTCATCGCCATGGCGGCGCAAGCCTACGCGGAACGACGTTGCGATGTCTCATCAGATCAGATATCGTCTCACAAACACCGAGACATCGTCTCACAAGGTGAGACACGGATGGGGGAGAGCAATGCGAAGGGATCTGTGGGTCGGACGTGCCCGGGCTGCCGTCGGTCGCCCGGGACGGCGCTTCGCCGCGCTGACGCTCGCGGCCGCGGCGGTCGCCGTCGGCGCCGTCGGATGCGGGGGCAGCGACAACGACGACGAGGGTGCCGCGACCAGCACCGCGGCCGCGACGGCCGCGTCGACCGCGGCGGCCGAGTCCAACCTCTCGGGCACGCTGAAGGTCGCGTTCCCCGCCACCGCACAGCCCGGCTGGCAGAAGGTCATCGACGACTTCGAGGCCGCCAACCCCGACGTCTCCGTCGAGGCCACCTTCGCGCCGTTCGCCTCGTTCTTCCAGCTCGTCTCGACGCAGCTCCAGTCCGGCGCCGGGCCTGACGTCATCTACACCCCGCCGGGGGCCTCGCTGCCGCTGTCGATCCAGAACATGGCCGCCGACGGGCGGATCCAGACCCTGGACGACCGGCCCTGGGCGCAGGACATCCCCGAGGAGCTGAAGAGCCTCGTCTCCCGCGACGGCAAGCTGTACGGGCTCGTCAACGGCGTCTTCACCGGCTTCCTCCTGACGAACGACGAGAAGTTCGCCGAGCTCGGCCTCGAGCCGCCGACCACGATGGACGAGCTGCTGGGCATGTGCAAGACGGCCGCCGACGCGGGCCTGATCCCGGTGGCGATCGGCGGCGGCTTCCCGCCCGACCTGTCCAACCTCCTCAGCCTGCTGACCGCCAACTACGTCGACGGCCCGGATCCGGAGTGGATCCAGCGGCGCAACAACGACGAGACGACGTTCGCGGAGTCGGAGGGCTGGCGGACCGCGCTGCAGCGCATCGTCGACCTCAAGGAGGCCGGCTGCTTCGAGCGCGGCGTGTCCGGCGCCTCGCGCGAGGCCGCGACCGCGGCGTTCGCCAGCGGCAAGGCCCTGATGTACCCGGTGCTGCAGCCGCAGCTCCCGGCGGTGGTCGCCGCCGAGCCGAAGTTCGAGTGGTCGGTCGTCCCGCTGCCCGGCGACGGCCCGGACACCACGTACCTGGCGATCACGGTCGACCCGATCATCGCGATCAACTCGAAGTCGGAGAACCCGGAGGTCGCCGAGGCGTTCCTCGACTTCGTCGCCGATCCCGAGGAGAGCAAGGTCTACAACGAGACGCAGCACACGATCGCGCCCGCCGCGTTCGTCGAGGACTCGTTCCCCGAGCTGCTGGCCCCGCTGGCGTCGTACCTGCAGCCCGGCGGTCACAACGTGATCACCGAGCCCACGTACTGGAAGACGCCGTCGACCAACGGCGTGCTGTCGACCAACCTCGCGGGTCTGCTCACCGGTCAGAAGACCGTCGACGAGATCCTGGCCGAGCTCGACAAGACCTACGGGAAGCAGTGAGCTCGACGAGGACCTCCAGTCCGCTGTTCGTGGGCGAGCCCGACTGGTCACAGGCCGGGGAGGCCGCGCCGCCGCTCGTGAACCCGATCAACACGGGGTTCGTGCGGCCGGTCGACCTCTCGCTCGTCCCGGACGACATGTTCTTCGCGATGCAGCTGCACCTGTCGTCGGAGATCATGTTCTCGCTGTGCGGCAACGGCCCGGGGAAGCTCGGGCCGCCGCCGCACGCGCACGGGATGGACCAGTTCTTCTACGTCCTCGAGGGGACGATGGAGATGCGCCTGGGCCAGGAGACCCATCTCCTGGAGCCGGGCTCGGTCGCCTACATCCCGGCGGGCACGCCGCACAAGCACCGCAACCCCGGGACCGAGCGGGAGCTGCACCTGGAGGTCATCGCCCCCGGGATGGGGTTCACGCGCACGTTCATGGAGTGGGCGGGCGACCCGAGCACGTGGGCGGCGGGCGGTGCCGTCGTCCACCTGCGTCCCGACGAGTGGCCCGAGTCGCAGCCGGGCACCCGCAGCCGGTTCCTGTCGGAGCCGACCGGTACGTTCGAGGCAGCGTTCCCGGACTCGCGCGAGCTGGCGTGGTTCGTGATGCGCTCAGAGCCGGGCGTGGCGCCCGGCATGGGTCTGCACATGCACGAGTTCCACCAGTTCTACTACGTGATCGAGGGGACGCTGGGCGTCGACATCGGCTTCGAGCACCACGAGGTGGGACCGCACACGCTGGTCGCGATCCCGCCCGGGGCCCCGCACGCCAACGGCGCGGTGGGGAGCGAGCCGACGACGCACATGACGATCAACGTCCCGCCGCCCGGGTGGGCGACGACGCCCGAGAACCCGTGGGACGTGCCGGTGACCCTCGAGCGACGGGAGCGCTGAGCGCAACGATGGCGACGGTCAGCTTCGACGGGGTGGGCAAGGTCTACCCGGACGGGACCACCGCGGTGACCGGCCTGGACCTGGAGGTCCCCGACGGCGAGCTGCTCGTGTTCGTCGGCCCCTCCGGGTGCGGGAAGACCACCGCGCTGCGGATGGTCGCGGGCCTGGAGCGGATCACGGCGGGCGAGATCCGCATCGACGGGCAGGTCGTCAACGACCTCCCGCCCAAGGCGCGCGACGTGGCGATGATCTTCCAGAGCTACGCGCTGTACCCGCACATGACGGTGTTCGACAACATCGCGTTCCCGCTGCGGGCCCAGGGCGTCCCGCGCAAGGAGATCCGCGAGACCGTCGAGCGGGTCGCCGAGCGCCTGGGGCTGGCCGAGCACATCAATCGCCGGCCCGGGCGCCTGTCGGGCGGCCAGCGCCAGCGCGTCGCGATGGGCCGGGCGATCGTCCGCCATCCGAAGGTCTTCGCGATGGACGAGCCGCTGTCGAACCTCGACGCGAAGCTGCGCGGGCAGATGCGCGTCGAGGTGATGACGCTGCAGCGCGAGCTGGGCGTCACGACGATCTACGTCACGCACGACCAGGTCGAGGCGATGACGATGGGCCATCGCATCGCGGTGATGCGCGACGGCGTGCTGCAGCAGTGCGGCACTCCGCACGAGGTGTTCGACCGGCCCGCGAACCTGTTCGTGGCCGGCTTCCTCGGCAGCCCGCCGATGAACCTCCCGGCCGGGCGCCTCGAGCGCGACGGCGAGCGGCTCGTCTGCCGGATCGGCGCGAGCACGCTCCCCGTCGACCCGGCGGCGCCGGCGCTCGCCGCCCATGCGGGCCGCGACGTGATCGTCGGGGTGCGGCCCGAGCACCTCGACGCCGGCCCGGCCGGCGGGGACGGGCTGGCGGCGTCGTGCCGGCTCATCGAGACCCTCGGCTCCGAGCAGCTCGTCCACGCCGAGCTGCCGGGCGACCGCGGGACGATCCCGCTCGTCGCCCGCCTGGACGCCGACCAGCGCGTGGACGCAGGGGAGTCGCTGACGTTCACGGTCCGCCCGGACCGGCTGCGCTTCTTCGACCCCGACGACGGCCGCGCGCTGGACGGCGCCGGTCGCAACGAGGATGCCGGTGAGAGGAGTCGTGTTGGCGCAGCAGGATGAGATCGCCGCCCTGGTGGCGGAGATCTCGGCGATGCAGGAGCCGTATCGGCGCTGGTACGCCGAGCTGGACCCGGGGATGAAGGCGCAGGCGCAGGCGTTGCTGCGAGGCAGCATCGACATGCACCTGCACTGCGACCCGTCGCCCCAGCTCCGGGTGATGGACGCGTTCCAGGCGGCCGAGGAGGCGTCCGCGGCGGGCATGCGCGCGGTCGTCCTCAAGGACCACCTCACCGGCATGGAGGAGTCGGCCTGGCTGGCGATGCGCCATGCCGACCTCGCCGACGCGTTCGACGTGTTCGGCTCGCACTGGCTCAACAACCAGACGGGCGGCTGGAACGTCTACGCCGTCGACAAGGCGGTGGCGTTCGGCGCCAAGCTCGTCGGCGCGCCGACGCTGGCCGCCTACGGGGAGAAGCTGCGCCAGCAGGGCGAGGGCGTGCACCCGGCGGAGATCATGGTCAAGTCGGTGGTCCCGATGACGCCGCGGGTCGTCTACACGCTCGACGACGCCGGCGGCGTGCGGCCCGAGGTGATCGAGTGCCTCGACCGCATCGCCGAGGGCGGGATCGCGTTCGGCACCGGGCACCTCAGCACCGAGGAGGTGTGGGCGTCGGTGCGGGCCGCCCACGCGCGCGGCGTGGAGCGCATCTGCATCACCCACGCGCTCATGACGGCCCCGGCCGCCCCCGAGGCCTACCGGGCCCTGTGCGAGGAGACCGGCGCGGTCTGCGAGTTCACGACGTTCCAGGTCCTGTCGCTCGGCGACGCGCTCGCCGACACCGTGCGCGCGATCGGCGTCGAGCACGTCACGCTGTCCACCGACGCGGGCCTGAAGGGCACCGCGCCCGGCGTGCCCGCCTACCTGTGGATGCTCGCGCGGCTGGTGGAGGCCGGGTTCGCCGAGGCCGAGATCGACGTGATGTCCAAGGACGTGCCGCGCCGCCTCCTGGGGCTCGAGGCGCGCGGCGCCGAGCAGGTGGCGGCGTGACCCATCGCGCCCTGCAGGACCGGTGGGATCGCGGCGAGGCCGCGCTGGGCGGCTCGGCGCACCTGACGCCGGCGAGCATCGAGGCGCTGGTCGCCGCCGGCTACGACTGGGTGTGGATGGACTGCCAGCACGGCCCCTACGACGAGGCGGCCGCGGCCGCGGTCCTGCGCGAGCTGGCGGGCGTGCCGTACGCGGTCGCGGTGCGGGTGGCCGCCAACGACGCCGCCGCGATCGGGCGGGTGCTCGACGCCGGCGCCGACGCGATCATCGTGCCGCTGGTCGAGTCGCCGCAGGAGGCCGCGCGGGCGGTCGCCGCGTGCCGCTACCCGCCGGCCGGCGTGCGCAGCTTCGGTCCCGGCCGCGCCGATCTCGGCTGGGATCTCGAGGTCCTCGAGCGGCGGGCGAGCTGCTTCGTGATGGTCGAGTCGGCCGGCGCGCTGGCCGACGTCGACGCGATCGCGGCCACGCCCGGGCTGGCCGGGATCGTGGCCGGGCCGATCGACCTGGGGATCTCCATGGGGATCGCGCCGCGCGACGCGGCCGGCTCCGTGCCGCTGCGCGACGCCCTGGCGGAGATCGTCGCGGCCTGCGAGCGCGCCGGAGTGGTCCCCGGCGTCCTGGCCTACGGGGCCGACCACGCCGTCGAGTGCGTCGGGCTGGGCTTCACGTTCGTCGGCGTCGGCGCCGACGCGTACGCGCTGCGGGCGGCCGCGGCCCGGGAGGTGGAGCAGGTGCGCAGGGCGGGGCGGGAGCGGGCGTGAGCGAGCGCCTCCATCCGGTCTTCCGCGCGCTGGCGCTGCCCGGCATCCTCGCGCTGGTCGCGTTCACGCTCGTGCCCGTCGTCGCCGGCGGCCTGTACGCCTTCACGGACTGGCGGGGCCTGGGCGACTTCAACTGGATCGGCCTGGACAACTTCCGCGAGATCTTCGACGACCCGACGACGCGCGGCGCGCTGTGGCACACGCTCGTGTTCGGCTTCGCGCTCGTCGTGATCACGAACCTCGTGGGCCTCGGGCTCGCGCTCGGGCTCAACCGCACGCTGAAGACCCGCAACCTCCTGCGCGCGGTGTTCTTCCTGCCGGTGATCCTCAGCCCGCTGGCGGTCTCCTACCTGTGGAAGTACATCCTCGACCCGCAGGGGCTGGCCAACCAGTTCCTCGGCGAGATCGGGCTGGAGACCTGGCAGCGCGCGTGGCTGGGCGACCCCAACTGGGCGCTGCTGGCCGTGCTGCTCGTGCTCGTCTGGCAGCAGTCGGGCCTGACGATGGTCATCTACCTGGCCGGTCTGCAGACGATCCCCGACGATCTGCTGGAGGCGTCGGAGGTCGACGGCGCCTCGACCTGGATGCGCCTGCGGCGGATCACGCTGCCGATGCTGCGCCCGGCGTTCATCATCGCCAGCACGCTGACGCTGATCTTCGGGCTGCGCGTGTTCGACCAGATCCTCGCGCTCACCGACGGCGGGCCGGTGGGAGCGACCGAGACGCTCGCCACGCAGGTGTGGAAGCAGAGCTTCGCCAACGGCCGCTTCGGCTACGGCGCGGCGCTGTCGATCCTGCTCACGCTGATGATCGGGGCGTTCGCGCTGCTGCAGCTCACGCTGCTGCGCCGCAGGGAGGGCGACGCGTGACGCTGTTCCGCTACACGCGCTGGTCGCTGGCGCGCGAGCTCGCGTTCATCGCCGGCGCGCTCGTCTTCTGCATCCCGCTGTACCTGCTGGCGGTCATCTCGCTGAAGGGGCCCAACGAGGCGCTCGTCTCGCCGCTGTCGCTGCCCTCCGACCCGCAGTTCGACAACTACTCGCTGGCGGCCGAGAGCCAGCCGGTCGGGATGCTGTCGGCGATGGTCAACAGCGCGATCATCACGTTCGCGACCGTGGTGCTGCTGATCGTCTTCGGCTCGCTGTGCGCCTACGCGATCGCGCGGCACCGGTCGCGGCTGAGCACCGCGCTCTACTACCTCTTCGTGATCGGGATCATCCTCCCGCACCAGGCCGCGATCCTGCCGCTGTTCAGCGCCCTGCACGACCTGGGGCTGACCGGCAGCCACATCGGCGTGATCCTCGTCTACTTCGGCTTCATGATGCCGCTGACCGTGTTCCTGTACGCGGGCTTCATGCGCGGCGTGCCGCGCGAGTACGAGGAGGCCGCCGAGGTCGACGGGGCCAGCCCGATGCGGATGTACTGGCGGGTCGTGTTCCCGCTGGTGCGGCCGGTGACGTGGACGGTCGCGATCCTCACCGGCCTGTTCGTGTGGAACGACCTGTTCGTGTCGCTCGTGTTCCTGTCGGGCACGCAGGACGCGACGCTGCCGGTGGCGCTGTACTCGTTCGCCGAGGTGTCGCTGGGGCAGTGGCAGCTCGTGTTCGCGGCGGTGGGCATCGCGATCCTGCCCGCGCTGCTGTTCTACCTCGCCGCCCAGCGGCGCATCGTCGCCGGGTTCGCGGGCGGCATCAAGGGCTGACACGCCGACCGTCGTCGCTCCGCGTCCGCAGCAGCGGCGCCAGCTCGGTCCGCGAGCCGATCCCGAGCTTGCGGAAGATCGTGCGCAGGTGCGACTCGACGGTCTTGCGGGTGATGAACAGCGTCTGCGCGATCTCCGGGTTGCCGAGGCCGTCGGCGGCCAGCTCGGCGATCCGCAGCTCGCGGGGCGAGAGCGCGTCGACCCCGCGCCGGGCCTCCCGGACGATGCGCCCGCCGGCGGCGCGCAGCTCGTCGCGGGCCCGGTCGGCCAGGCCCGTGGCGCCGCACTCGCGGGCGAGCGCGAGCCCGTCGCGCAGCGGCGCGCGCGCGTCGCGGGGCCGGCGCGCGCGGCGCAGCGCGGCCCCGAGCTCCACGTGCGCCCGCGCGCGCTCGAGCAAGCGCCGGCGAGCCGGACAGCGCCTCGGTCGCCTCGCGCAGCAGGGCCACGCCCTCGTCGCCGCCGGCGACGAGCCCGCTCGTCCGCAGCGCCACGCCGACCGCGCGCGGCGTGCCGAACCGCCGCGCCAGGCACAGCTACCGGCGCGGCCTCTGCACCAGGCGAGCCCCGCGGGGGACCGGAAGCCGACGTGTGGCACCTGGCGTCCGCATAGCGGCTGCCATGTGCCACACGTCCGTGGGGGCGGGGAGGGAGGCGGTCGTGCATACCGGGCGGCCTCGGTGGGGAGAAGGCGCGCCATGCCACAGCCGCGTCTCGTTCTCGCCCTCTCGATCGCGCTGCTCCCGCTCGCCGGGTGCGGCGGCGACGGCGGCGACGCGACCACCACCGCCGGATCGACCGCACCCGCGTCCGAGGAGGAGCGGGTCCGCGCGGCCGCCCAGCGGTTCCTCGACGCGCGCGACCCGCAGGTCGTCTGCCGCGCGCTCGTCACCACCGGGTTCCTGGAGACGTGGGCCGGCGGCGACCAGGCGGAGTGCGTGACGTCCCTGGAGGAGCAGGACGACCAGGGCGCGGCGCGGGTGGAGTCGGTCGCGGTCGAGGGGCTGCGGGCGACGGTGGCGGTCGCGCACACCGGCGGCCAGCTCGCCGGGGTCAGCGGCGGGCTCGTCTTCGCCGACGAGGGCGGCGCGTGGAAGCTCGACGACTACGAGGACGACTACCTGCGCGCGACCTTCACCGCCTCGATCGCGGTGGCCGGCGAGGGCGCGGGCAGCAGCGCCGCGCTGTCGCACCCGCCGCTGCGCGAGTGCATGGCGGCGCAGGCGGCGGAGATGCCCGCCGACCAGGTCCGGCGCTTCATGCGCGCGGCGTCGACCCGGACGCGGCAGGCGCGCAAGCAGATCATCGCCGTGATGCAGGAGTGCGAGCTGGAGGCCTCGGAGTACGTGGCCGACCGGCTCGTCGAGGGGCTGTTCTCGGGCGACGAGCACTCCGAGGCCTACCGCCGCTGCATGCGGCGCGAGCTGACGCCGCTGCTGGGCGCGACCGGCCTGTGGAAGCAGGCGATCTCGGGCGGCGGACACGAGCCGTCGGGGGCCGAGGCCGCCGCGCTCGCCGGTCTCGTCGGCGGCGCCCAGGGCGGCTGCAAGGGTCGCTGACCCTACCCGGCGCGCGCCCGCCGGACGCGCAGCACGATCGCCACGATCACGGCGCCGACGACCAGGCCCAGCACGGCCGACGCGGCCGTGTTCGTCAGCCACGCGCCGACGCCGCCGACCCCGCCGAGGGCGTCGTGCACGTCCTCCTCGAGGTGGTGGACGGCGTCGTACGGCGCCGAGTGGCCGAGCTCGTCGAGCCCGACGAGCAGGATGTGCCCGCCGACCCACAGCATCGCGGCGATCCCGACCTTCGCCAGCACCGACAGCACGACCGGCATCGCCCGCACGAGGCCGCGGCCGATCGTCGCGGCGATGCCCTGCCCGGTCTGCGCGAGGCGCAGCCCGACGTCGTCCATCTTCACGATCAGGCCGACGACGCCGTACACGCCGGCGGTGATCGCGAGCGCGACGAGCACGAGGATGATCGCGCGCGAGAGGAACGGCTCGTCGGCGACCTCGTTGAGCGAGATCACCATGATCTCGGCCGACAGGATGAAGTCGGTGCGGATCGCGGCGCCGACGAGGATGTCCTCGTGCTCGGGCCCCTGCGCGGCCGCCGGCTGGTCGGAGCCCTCGTCGTGGCCGGCGTGCCCGCCGAGCAGCTCCCACACCTTCTCGGCGCCCTCGTAGCAGAGGTAGGCCGCGCCGACCATGAGGATCGGCGTGATGATCCAGTCGACGAACTCGCTCAGGATCAGCGCCGCCGGCAGGATGAACAGCAGCTTGTTGCGCAGCGACCCGACCGCGATCCGGCGGATCATCGGCAGCTCGCGCTCGGGCCGGAACCCGTGCACGTAGCGCGGGGTGACCGCGGTGTCGTCGACGATCACGCCCGCGGCCTTCACGCCCGCCCGGCTGGCGCCGGCGGCGACGTCGTCGACCGACGCGGCGGCGGCCCGCGCGAGCATGGCGATGTCGTCGAGCAACGCGGCGAGGCCGGCGCTCACGGCCGGCCTCCGCATCCGAACGCCCGTCCCGGCGTGCGCGCTGTGGTCACCGCGCGAAGGGTAGGCGCGTCGCGGACCGATGAGTTCCGCGGCCCACGGCGGTCGGCAGTCACGACGACCCCGACCGAGCAGGAGGCCCCCATGACCGAGACCTCGGCACGCCGTCCCGTGCCGCCCGTCACCGACCGGGCGACGTGGCAGGCCGCCATCGACGAGCTGCGCGTCGACGAGAAGGCGCACACACGCGCCGGCGACGCGCTGGCCGCGCGCCGGCGCCGCCTGCCGATGGTGGCGGTCGACGCGTCGACGCCGCTGATCGGCGTCGACGGGCGGGCGACCCTCCTCGACGCGTTCGCGGGCCGCTCCCAGCTCGTCGCCTACTTCCAGATGTGGCACGCCGGCCGGCCCGTCGCCGAGCAGTGCGAGGGCTGCACGTTCTCGACGAGCCACATGACCGAGCTCGCCTACCTGCACTCGCGCGACGTCAGCTACGCGACGTTCTGCGACGGGCCGCCCGAGGAGGGCTTCCGCTACCGCGCGTTCATGGGCTGGACCATGCCGTGGTACGCGGTGCCGCCGGAGTCCGTCGAGCGGCTCGTCGCCGGCCGCCACTTCGGGATCCTCGTCAGCTACCTGCGCGACGGCGACCGCACGTTCGAGACGTACTGGACCACCGGTCGCGGCAACGAGGTGATGGCCCCGTCCTACGGCCTGCTGGACCGCACGGTCCACGGCCGCCAGGAGCTGTGGGAGGACTCGCCGCCGGGCTGGCCGCAGGCCTACGGGACCCGGGGCGGCCAGTTCCGCCGCGACGGGCGGCCGGCCGCCCAGTGGTCTCGCCTGGCGACCGGCCGCGGCGACGACCTCACGGGCGCGGCGGCTCCGAGACCCTGATGTCTCGGTAGGCTCCGAGCGGCGGTGGGGGAGCCGGGCCTGGACAACGACGTGGGCCTCCTGGAGCGGGAGGCCGAGGTGGCGCTCCTGCGCACGGCGCTGGACCGCGCCGCCGCCGACCAGGGCTCGATGCACCTGATCCGGGGCCCCGCCGGGATCGGCAAGACCGCCCTGCTGGACGCGGTGCGGGGGCTGGCGGCCGAGCGCGGCATGGCGGTGCTCACCGCGCGGGCCTCCGAGCTCGACCGGGGCTTCGGGTTCGGGATCGTCCACCAGCTGCTCGAGCCGGTCGTCCGGACGTCCGGCGCGGAGCGGCGCCGGCGGCTGTTCGACGGTGCCGCGGCGCGAGCGCAGGTGCTGTTCGGCGCGGATGCCCTCGACGGTGATCCCGAGTACGGGGTGCTGAGCGGCCTGTACTGGATGGTGGTGAACCTCGCGGAGGAGCGGCCGGTGGTCCTGTGGATCGACGACCTCCACTGGGCCGATGGCGCCTCCCTGCGGATGCTCGAGTTCCTGGCGCGCCGCATGGACACCGTGCCGGTGCTCGTCGCGGCGACCGTCCGCTCCGGCGAGCCCGGGGCGCCGGCCGACCTGCTCGCCGCGCTGGAGGCATCCGCCGCCGCCCACGTGACGGAGCTCGCGCCGCTGAGCGCCGAGGCCGCCGGCGAGATGCTCGGGTCCGCGCTGGGCACGGTGCCCGACGACGGGTTCAGCGTCGCCGCGTGGGGCGCCACCGGCGGCAACCCGCTGCTGCTCTCGGTGCTGGCCCGCGAGGCCGCCGACCACGGCCTGACCGGGCGGACCGCCGACCGCGACCGGCTCGTCGACCTGGCGACGCCCGGCGTCGCTCCGTCCGTCGCGCGCCGCCTGCGCAGCCTCGGTCCCGAGGACGCGGACCTGGCGCGGGTCGCGGCCGTGATGGGCGAGCGCGCCCGCCGCGACGATCTCGCCGCCCTGGCCGGGCTGGATCGCGAGCGTCTCGCCGGCGCCCTGGACCGGCTGGCCGCCGCCGAGATCCTGCAGCCGGGCGGCTGGGCGTACGTGCACCCGCTCGTCCGCGCCGCCGTGGTCGCCGCGACGCCGCGCCCGACGCTCGACCGCCTGCACCGCCTGGCGGCCGATCGCCTGCGCGCCCGTGGCGCGCGCGCCGCCGAGGTCGCCCTGCACCGGCTCGCGGCCTCCCCGGCGGGCGACCCGGCCGCCGTCGCCGACCTGTGGGCCGCGGCGCGCGAGGCGGCCGGCGAGGGCGCCGGCGCCACGGCGGTGGAGCTGCTGCGGCGGGCGCTGGAGGAGGGCGTCGACGATCCGCGGCGCCCGCGGATGCTGCTCGAGCTGGCCGAGCACGAGCTGCGCATGCTCATGCCGGAGGGGCCGGCGCGCATGCGCGAGGCGCTGGCCGCGGGGCTCGACGGCGAGGACGAGGCGCGCGCCCGCGCGGCCCTCGGGCCGGTGCTCCTGCTGAGCGATCCGGCCGGGGCGTTCGCGGAGATCGACGCCGCCCACGCGCAGGCGACCGACGCCGGGCTGCGCCTCCGGCTGGAGGCCGCGCTCCTGGAGGCGCTGGTCTTCGTCGACGCGTTCGCGGAGCCGCGCGACGCGCGCTACCGCGCGATCCGGACGGCGCCCGCGCCGTCGGTCGTGGAGCTCGCCCACCTCGCCTCCGAGGAGGCGCTGCGCGGCTGTCCGGCCGGCGAGATCGCGGACCTCGCCGGGCGGGCGGTCGCCGACGGCCGGCTGCTCGGCGAGATCGGCCCCGGCGGCTCGACCTGGAACCTGCTGACCCACGCGCTGCGGTTCGCCGAGCGCCCGCAGGAGGCCCGTGCGCTCCTCGTCGAGGGGGATCGCGACGTCCGCCGGCGCGGCCTCCTGACGGCAGGGGTGTTCGTCGACCAGTCGTGGGGCTACTGGCATCGCGACTTCGGGTCGGCGGCGCGCGGGCTGGCGCACGCGCAGGCCGCGCACGACCTGATCCTGGATGCCGGCCTGCCGATGTCGACCGCCGCCATCGCCGGCAGCGTGGCCGAGAACCTCGTGCTGCTCGACCGGCTGGCCGAGGCCGACGCGCTGATGGACGAGCCCCTCGACGCGGTGGAGGGGACGTTCGTCGAGGTGTTCGCGCTCACCGCCCGCGGCTGGGCGCGCGCGCTGACCGGGCGCCACGCGGAGGCCGAGCGCGACCTGCGCCGTGTCGTGCGGATCCTCGACACGCGCGGATGGCGCGCGCCGGCCGCGGCGCGGGGCCGCATGCGGCTCGCCGAGCTCCTCGCCGGCCAGGGCCGCACCGAGGAGGCGCTCGAGCTCACCGACGCCGACCTCGCGGCCGCCCAGGCGGCGGAGACGCGCGGCGCGCTGGGGTGCGTCCTGCGGGTGCGGGCCCTCGCGCAGGAGGGTGGGGCGCGACTGGACACGGCCCGGCGGGCGGTGGAGGCACTCGCCGGCTCCCCGCTGCGCCACGAGCACGGGCGCGCGCTGCTGGAGCTCGGCGCCACCCTGCGCCGGGCCGGGGAGCGCGGCGCCGCGCGCGACGCGCTGCGCGAGGCGCTCGACGCCGCCAGCCGGACGGAGTCCGCGTGGCTGGCGCGGCTCGTCCGCGCCGAGCTCGAGGCCAGCGGCGCGCGGCCGCGACGCGATCGCCTCACGGGGATCGAGGCGCTGACGCCGAGCGAGCGCCGGATCGCCGAGCTCGCCGCCGAGGGCCTCACGAACCGGGAGATCGCCGAGGCGCTGTGGGTCACGCGCAAGACCGTCGAGTACCACCTGAGCCGGGTGTACGCCAAGCTCGGCGTGCCGTCGCGCGCCGCGCTCCCCGTCGCGCTCGGTGCGGGCGCCGGCGAAGTCCTGGGGTGACCCCTGGGGTTTCGGCGGGTGGTGGCCCGCCCGGGGCGCTGCCACGCTCGGCCCGCCACCAACGACAGGGGAGACGCATGATGCGCCACTTCATCCTCGCCGCGCTCGCGGCCGCACTGATCCTGCCCGCCACGGCGGGCGCAGCCGGGACCGTGACCGGCGGCCCGGCGAAGGTCGCCGGCGGCTACACGGTCTTCCTCCACGCCGAGGACCGCCGGCAGGACGAGCTCACGATCACCATGCAGCACGGGCCGGCCCGCGATCTGCAGACCGACTCGCTGGTCGTCACGTCCGGCGTCCAGGTCGCGGTGCGCGGCGGGTCGGCGACCATCCGGGGGTCGCTCGGGTCGCACGGCTCGATCGACCTGCGCCTCCGCGGGCGCAAGAGCCCCGCGCGCAAGCTGCCCAAGGGCTGCACCGGCTCCCGGGGCTCGACCTGGACCGGCCGGCTGGTGGGCACCCTGCGCCTGCGGCTGCCCAACGGCCGCGATACGACGATCCGCTCCCTGCCCGGCTCCATCTACATCGGCGACGGGGCGCTCCGCTGCGGTGAGACCTCGGCTCCCGGCGCCGGCGGCGACGGCGACGGGGACGGCGGCGCCGCCGGCGAGCCGCAGCTCATGCTCGTCAAGGAGGAGGGCGACTTCACCACGACGTTCATCGCCCTGAAGCGGGCGCTGACCGTCACCCGGACCAGCGGCCCGCGCGCGGACGGCGCAGCGACCGTGATGACGATGAGCAGCGTGAGCGCGACCGGGCGCAACCTGCTGTCGGTCGGTGGCGGGGGCGCCTCCGCCACCGTGAAGGCGGCGGGCCGGTTCACGGGGACGGGCACGTTCGCCGCGACGATGACGATGGGCGACATGGCGACCGGTCCACTCACCGGCACCCTGCAGGTCAGGCTCGTCGGGGCGCCGGTGATCGACATCGCGGGCGACCCGGCCACGCTGCTGAACGCGGACAAGGGGTAGCGCCGGGCGCAGGGCAGCGCACGCTCGCTATGGTCCCGGCCGATGGTGCTCGGCTCGGCAGGGGGCCAACGGGTCCGGCGTGCGCTGCACGCCTGCGGCGCGACCGCGTGTCTGCTCGCGGTCGCGGGCGTCGTGACGCCCGCCGCCGGCGCGCAGGCGGCGGTTCCCGTGGCGAACGGGGTCGTCGCGACGCCCGACGGCGGCGGCCTGGCCTGGCAGGTGCGGGTCAAGGCGACCACGATCGGCTCGGTGCCGGGCCTGTGCTTCGAGCTCGATCACGCGTGGGACGCGGAGGGCACGTCGTTCGGCAACGTCGCCGGGGCGTGCGCGGCCGGGAGCCGCAACGGCCGCTTCAGCCTGCGGGCCGGCTCGTGCCGCGGCGTGGCGATCATGTTCGGCACGGGCAGCGCGGGCGATCGCCGCATCCGCAAGGTCGGGCTCGCGGTCCCGCGCAAGGCGCGCACCGTCCGGCTCACGTTCGCCGACGGCCAGACCGTGACCGTGCGGACGCATCGCGCGCCGCGGGGGCTGCGCCGGCCGGTGCGGCTGGCCTGGCACGTCGACGGCGGCGAGGCGTCGCCGGCGCGCGCGGTCGCGCGCAACGGCAAGGGCCGGAGCGTCGGGCGCTGGAAGCCCGGCCTCGGCTGCTGACGGGCGGCCCGGAGGGCGATCGCGCGAGGCCTGGTCGCGTGCGATGACATTCGCGGCGGTTCGCGGTCTCACCAGCATGAACGCACCAGCGCCGGTCACCATCACGCCGGTCCTCGTCGCCGACCTCTTCGTCGAGAACGAGCCGATGCCGCTGTACGTGCACGTCATCGACCATCCCGATGCCCGCGTGCTGGTCGACACGGGCATGACGGTTCTGCACCCGTTCGCCGCCGAGCTGAACCCCACGCTGCACCCGCTGACGGAGCAGGACTTCGACCTCGACGCCGTGGACCTCGTCGTCAACACCCACCTACACGCCGACCACTGCGGCGGCAATCACCTGTTCGCCGATCGCCCGATCTACGTGCAGCGCACCGAGCTCGACGACGCCCGCACCGAGGACGAGTACCTGCTCGAGTGGGTCGACGCGCCGGGCGTCAGCTACGAGCCCGTCGACGGCGAGCACGAGCTGCTGCCGGGCATCCGCCTCGTCCCGGCGCCCGGCCACACCCGCGGCAGCCAGATCGTGGTCGTCGAGACCGGCGGACGGCCGCTGATCGTGGGCGGCGACGTCGCGGTGTGGCACGGCGAGTTCGACGAGCCGCCCACCGAGGGCCGGCTGCGCGTGCGCGCCCTCGAGCCCGAGCTCGTGTGGCTCTCGCACGAGCACGAGCCGTGGCGGCCCCCGGCCGCCTGACGCGGCGGCCGGGGAGGAGCGCCTACCAGCCGATGCCGATCGTCAGCCGCGTCGGCGGCTGCGCGTTGGGCAGGATCGTCACCGAGCTCTGTCGTTGACGGGGAAGCTCCCGTCCGCCTGGCCGAGCGCGGGCGCCGCCACCGTCACGGCCACGGCGGCCGCCACGGACAGCGCGAGCGCGACCCGGCGGGCGATGCCGCTCCTGGTCATGCGGTGGACGCTACGGGAACGCGAGCGGCCCGTCACGGCAGCATCGAGGTCGCGCGGCGGTCCGAGCACACGTACGACGCGCGGTGCTCCCACGAGCCCCGGCCGTCGGTGGTCATGTCGCCGTTGAAGTCGATGCTCAGGTAGCCGCGGAGCTCCGACGGGGCGCCGTAGGAAGGGTAGTACCGGCGGCCGATCAGGCTCTGGTACAGCGTCCACTTCTTCGCGGCGACGGTCTCGACGAACGCGGTGCTGCGCGTTCCGTCGTCGCGCCACAGCGGATCGAAGCCGAGGGCGACCTCGAACGGGAACCCGTAGCCCGACGGGCAGTACCAGAAGTCCGACCGCTGGCGCCGGTCGGGCTCGTTGTTGTCGTTGAGCCCGCTCAGGGTCGTGACCCACACGCAGCGCCCGTCGCCCTGGCCGTGCAGCGACGCCGGGCAGCCGAACGGCGCGGAGACCTTCATCGTGGAGAACTGCGGGTTCTGCCACTCCTCGGGGAAGTACTCCTTCTTGGGCGGGGTGGACGCCACCGGCGCGCCGGGCATCGGGCCGCCGGCCTGCGCGGTCGTGTCCCCCTGGGGCTCGGTCACCGCGAACGTCTCGCCGGCCACCGCGCAGTTGTCGGTCTCGTCGCGCTCGGCGACGTCGCGGCCCGCGTCGGCGCCGGCGATCACGTGGTAGATACCGGCCTGCACCGAGTCCGGCACCCTCCAGGCCTGGTCGACGGCGTCGCGGGCGCCGGGCGCGAGCGCGTCCGTGCGCTCGAGCGGCAGGAGCGTGTCGCCCCGGCCGAGCCGACGGTCCTTCGACAGCGCGAAGCGAAGCTGCGACGTGCCCGCCCGGCCCCTGCCGTCGTTGACCACGGTCGCCTTCAGCCTCACCCCGTAGCTGCCGGCCTGGCCGGTCGGGACGGGATCGGCGACGCGCACCTCGAGGTCCGGACGTGGCGCCGCGTGCGCGGCGGCAGGGACGGCGCACAGCCCGGCCAGCGCCAGGCCCACCAGCGAGGTTCGAATCGTCATGGCAGCGACGATATGGCGCACCGGTGTCTCACCGGCGGGAGCGAACACCCCAAGGCGGAGGGGACCTGGCCCCACCTGAGACCATGGGCGGGTGGCGCGACGTGCCGTGGTCGCTGCGCTGGTCGTGCTCGGGCTCTGGGCGGCCCCGGCGAGCGCCGCGCGCCTCGACGTGCTCGTCTTCACGAAGACGGCGGGGTTCCGCCACGACTCGATCCCGGCCGGGGTGGAGGCGATCCGCGCGCTCGGCGCCGAGCACGGCTTTCGCGTGCGGGCCACCGAGGACGCGGGCGCGCTCACGGCGCGGCGGCTGCGGCTGGTCGAGGCGGTGGTGTTCCTGAACACGACCGGCACCGTGCTGGACCGCGCGCAGCGACGCGCGCTGCGGCGCCACGTCCGCGGGGGCGGCGGGTTCGTCGGCGTCCACGCGGCGACCGACACCGAGCACGACTGGCCGTTCTACGGGCGGATGCTGGGCGCCCGCTTCCGCAGCCACCCGGTCCCGCAGACCGCGGCGTTCGTCAACGAGGCGCCCGGCCATCCGGCGACCGCGCACCTCGCGCCGCGGTTCGAGGTCTTCGACGAGCTCTACGCGTTCGACGCCAACCCGCGACCGCGGGCGCGCGTGCTGCTGGCCGTCGACGAGTCGACGTACGCCGCCACCGACCCGATGGGCGACCACCCGATGAGCTGGTGTCGCGACGTGCGCCGAGGCCGGGTCTTCTACACGGCGCTCGGCCACGAGCCGGCCCTCTACGCGCAGCCGTGGTTCCGCCGCCATCTGCTCGGCGGCATCCGCACGGCCGCGGGAGCGGCGAGGGCCGACTGCTCGCCGCGTCAGGCGCCGGCGACCGGCCGGTAGGCGTGCATGACGGCGCCGCTGCCGAAGACCTTGGTGTCGACGAGCTCGGTCCGGCCTGCGCTGTCCGGGCGGAACAGCGGCTCGCCGCCGCCCTTGATCACCGGCGACGTGCAGATCCGGTACTCGTCGAGGAGCCCGGCTGCCGCGAGGGCGTCGGTCAGCCGGCCGGTGCCCCAGATGGCGATGTCGCCGCCGTCGCCCTGCTTGAGCCGGGTGACCTCCTCGATCAGGCGCTCGCCGGCGATGACGACGGTCGGGTCCCAGGCCGAGGTGTCGACCGGCTGCGAGGCGACCACGTACTTGGTGATCGCGTTCACGTGGTCGGAGAACGGGTCGCCGCCGCGGTTGGGCCAGGCCTGCGCCATGCCCTCGTAGGTGAGCCGGCCGAGCAGCAGCGCGTCGGCGCCGAGCGTCATGTCGAGCGCGTACTGCTGGAACTCCCCGTCGGCGTAGTCGAACGACCACGTGTGCGGCGCGTCGATGTAGCCGTCGAGGGTGGCGTGCGTGAACGTCGTGACCCTGCGCATGGCGGTGTCTCCCCGGTCTCGGATGCGACCTGTCGCGGGTACGACGGGCCCGGCCGGGCGAACTCATCGTCCGCGGCGGAACATGCGGCGCGTCGAACCTCGGTCGTGCGCAACGGCCCGGCCTGAGCTTCAAGGATCCTGCTCAGGAACCGATAGATGCGTGCGTGATCCGCAAGCCGCAGCCCCGATCGCTCACGCTGGTCCTCGGTCTCGTCGCCGCGGCCGCGATCGCGCTGTCCGCGGCGGCCGACGCGAGCGCGCGGTGGATCGTGGGCGGCTCGCCGGCGCGGATCGCCGACTGGCCGTTCCTCGTCGCGCTCGCGAGCTCCGACGAGGAGGACGGCTACGCCGCCCAGTTCTGCGGGGGCTCGATCGTGGCGCCGACCGTCGTCGTGACGGCGGCGCACTGCCTGCAGCCGGACATGGACGTGATCGCCGGGCGCACGCTGCTGAGCACCGGCGAGGGGGAGCGCATCCCGGTCGTCGCCCAGCACACCCCGCCCGGCTACGACGCCGCCACCAACGTCCCCGATCTGGCGGTGCTGATCCTCGCGCGGCCGGTGCAGTCGCCGGCCGTCGCGCTCGCCTCGTCCCAGGACGCCGCGCTGCTCGCCCCGGGCACGGCGGTCGCGTCGGCCGGGTGGGGCGTGATCGCGCAGCAGCCGCGGGAGACCTTCAGCGAGGAGCTGCGCTCGGTGAACGTGGTCATCGCCGCCGGTCGCGACTGCGCGCGCGTCTACGACGGTTGGAGCGACGCGCAGATGCTGTGCACGCGCCCGGTCGCGCGCCTCAACGACACCTGTCAGGGCGACAGCGGCGGACCGCTCGTCCTCGGCGCGGGCGCTCAGGCGAAGCTCCTGGGCGTCGTGTCCTTCGGCGGCGACACCTGCGGCGATCCCAAGCAGCCGGGCGCGTACGCGCAGGTCATTCCCCACCACGACTGGATCATGCAGTTCGTCTCGTCGCCGGACGCCGCGGCGGCGCAGCCGGCGGTCGTCGACCTGCCCGTCGCCGAGGCCCGCACGATCCGCCTGAAGATCGCCAAGGCCCGGTGCGAGACCCCGACGCGGTGCTCGGTCGACGTCAAGGCGACCGGCCCGGCGGACCGGCTCGGCGGCGGCATCCTCGTGGTGGCCGACCGCCGTGGCCGCAGGCCGGTGGAGCGCAAGGCCTTCGCCCGCCAGGTGCGCCCGGGCCTGTGGCGCGCCTGGCTGAACATCCCCTACGGCGACGTGCGGGTGACCGCCGTCGGGCTCGACACCGCCGGCAACCGGGTCACCAGGCCCGGGCGGGCCTGGTACGAGGTCACGTGAACCCGCGCGGTGGCTCAGACGCCTGGCCGCCGCGGGCCGGCGACCGCCGCGACCGCCAGTTCGGCCGCGTTCGCGAGGCGCTCCGGCGGCACGCCGCCGTGGGCCAGTACCTCGACGCCGCGCGCGACGACGAGTAGCAGATCGGCGGCGGCCTGCGGGTCGACGTCCGCGGCGATCGTGCCCTCCGCCTGCCCGCGCTCGACGGCCGCCCGCAGACCCTTCGACAGGCCGTCGAACGCCGCGCCAAGCCGCTCCTCGACCGCGTCGTCCTCGTCGGCGAGCTCCGCCGCCGCGACCGTGAGCAGGCAGTTCGGCGAGCCGTCGCGGCCGGCGCGCACGACGCCGTCGAGGTAGGCGCTCAGCTCGTCGGCGGCCCCGGCGCCTGATCCGGCGAGCGCCGTCGTGACGGCGCCGACGTTGCGATCGGCGTACCGGTCGAGCGCCGCCAGATAGAGGCCGTGCTTGCTGCCGTAGGCGCCGTAGAGGCTGCCCTTGCCGAGCCCGGTCGCGGCCGTGAGCTCGTCGACCGACGCGCCGGCGTAGCCGCGCCGGCGGAAGACGTCCGCGGCCGCGCGCAGCACACGGTCCTCGTCGAACTGGCGGGGGCGGGGCATGGGCTCGAGTCTACCGCGTTCTGGACCGGGCGGTACAGAACGGTGTTATTCTGGACCGTATGGTCCAGAACTCCAGCAGCACCACCGACGGCGTCCCTCGCGATCTGGCCGGGCGACGCGTCCTCGTGACCGGCGCCTCCCGCGGAATCGGGGCGGCGATCGTCCGGCGTCTGTCCGCTGCGGGCGCGCAGGTCGTCGGCGTCGCGCGCCGCGTTCCCGCCGAGGCGCCCGCCGGCGTCGAGTTCGTGTCGGGCGACGTGCGCACCCAGGCCGGGGTGGAGGCGATCGCCGACGCGGCGGTCCAGCGCCTGGGCGGGGTGGACGTGATCGTCAACAACGCCGGGGCGAGCCGCACGTTTCCGCAAGGCTCGAGGTCGATCCCCGCCGACGAATGGCGCGACGTCCTCGACGTGACGCTCATGGCGCCGGTGTGGCTGAACGCCGCGCTGCTGCCGCAGATGCTGGAGCGCGAGTCCGGCGCCATCGTCCACATCGCCTCCAGCGCCGCCTTCAACGTGCCCGGGCCGCTGCTGCACTACGGGGCCGCCAAGGCCGCGCTGATCGCGTACTCCAAGGGCCTGGCGACCGAGCTGGCCGGCTCGGGCGTCCGGGTCAACACGATCACGCCGGGCAACGTCGAGACGCCGGGCGCCGACCGGGTCCGCGAGGACCTGGCCACGGGCTTCGGCGTGGACGTCGCGACCGTCAACTCGGTCGTGCCGCTCGGACGCATCGGGCGGCCGGATGAGATCGCCGAGGCGGTCGCCTACCTCGTGTCCGATCGCGCCGGGTACGTGGTGGGGGCGAACCTCGTGATCGACGGCGGCGAGCAGACCCGACCCTGAGAGGGCAGAAAGGCGCCGCTGCGCGGGCCCGTCCGGCCTGTACCGTTGCCCGCCATGGCAGGCGGGCGGGAGGTCACGGTGGGCCCCGGGACGGCGCGAATCGGCGGTGGCGGCGCGCTGCTCGAGCGCGACCGCGAGCTCGGCGAGCTGGACGGGCTGGTGCAGGCGGCGCTCGAGGGCCGCTCGGCGCTGGCCTTCGTGGAGGGGCCCGCCGGGATCGGGAAGAGCCGGCTGCTGGCCGCGGTGCGCGAGCGCGCCGACGCGGAGGGCTTTCGCGTGCTGGCGGCGCGCGGCTCGGACCTCGAGCGCGACTTCCCGTTCGGCGTCGTGCGCCAGCTCTTCGAGCCGGCGCTGGCCGACCCGGAGTCGCGCGCGCGCTGGCTGAGCGGGCCGGCGCAGCAGGCCGAGCACGTGTTCGCGCCGCCCGACGACGGCGACGCGACGAGCGGCGCCTCCTTCGGGCTGCTGTACGGCCTGTTCTGGCTGGCGGCGAACATGGCCGCGGAGACGCCGCTGCTGCTGGCCATCGACGACCTGCACTGGTGCGACCGCTCGTCCCTGCGGTTCGTCGCGTTCCTTCAGCGGCGACTGGAGGGGCTGCGGGTGCTCGTCGCGACCGCCGCGCGCCCGGGCGACGCCGGCGAGGACGCGCGCCTGCTCGCCGAGATCGCGCACGATCCGGCGGCGGTGTCGATCCGGCCGGCGCTCCTGAGCCCGGACGCGGCGGCCGAGCTGGTGCGCGGGCGCCTCGGCGAGGGCGCGGCGCCGGAGTTCTCCGCCGCCTGTCATCGGGCGACCGGTGGCAACCCGCTCCTGCTGGCCGAGCTGCTCAAGACGCTGCAGGCGGAGTCCGTGCGCCCGGCGCGCGAGAACGTCGCGGCGATCGGGGCGATCGGTCCGCGGGCGGTCTCGCGCGCCGTCCTCCTGCGCCTCGCCCGCCTGCCGGCGAGCGCCGTCGCGGTCGCTCGCGCCGTCGCCGTGCTGGGCGACGGCGCGACGCTGCCCACCCTCGCCGTCGTCGCCGGCCTCGACGAGGCCGAGGCGGCCGACGCGATCCCCGCCCTGGCGGCGGCGGAGATCCTGCGACACGACGCCGCCGTCGGCTTCGTCCACCCGCTGGTCCGCGACGTCGTCTACGAGGAGATGGCGACCTCGATGCGACAGCGCCAGCACGCGCTGGCCGCCGCCACGCTCGGCGGCCTCGGCGCCGCGCCGGAGGCCGTCGCCGTCCACCTCCTGCACACGCCGAGCCGTGCCGACGCCGAGGTCGCCGCGCTGCTGCACGACGCGGGGCTGGCGGCCGGGCGGCGCGGGGACGTCGACAGCGCCGTGTCGTACCTGCGCCGGGCGCTCGCCGAGCCTCCGTCGCCGGCGGTGCGCCCGCGCCTGCTCCTGGAGCTCGGCACGGCCGAGGCGCTCCTCAACCTGCCCGACGCGGCCGAGCACCTGCGCGAGGCCGCGGACCGGCTCGGCGATCCGCTCGAGCGGGCCCGGGCGGCGGAGCTGCTGGTCCGGACCCTGATCTTCACCCGCCCGCCCGAGGAGGCGGTCGCGGAGGCGCGCCGGGCGATCGCCGCGCTCCCGCCGGAGCTGGCCGACCAGCGCGAGGCGCTCGAGGCGATCGAGCTGAAGGCGCCGACGTTCGGCGCTCCGATGGGCGCCGACGGCGCCGAGCGCCTCACGCGCGCCCGCGCGGGCGTCGACGGCGACGGGCCCGGGGCGCGGATGCTCACCGCCGTCGCCGCCTCCGACTGGGCGCTGACCGGGGGTGGGGTGGAGGAGTGCACCGCGCTGGCGCACGCGGCGCTGGCCGACGGCGTGCTCGCCGACGCCGACCCGGTGCTGATCGCCGGCGTGGCGATCAGCGTCCTGTCGATCGGCGACGACGAGCGCACGCTCGACGCGCTGGAGGCCATCGCCGCGAGCGCCCAGCGGATCGGCTCGCCGTTCGCGCTCAGCGGCGTGCACTACATGCAGGCGTGGGCGTGGCTCGCGCGCGGCGAGCTGGAGGAGGCCGACGCGGCCCTGCAGCGCTCGGCGGACGCGGCGGTGCCGTGGTCGTCGACCGTGTCGGGATACTGGCTGTGCTGCCGCGCGCAGGTGGCGATCGAGCGCGGGGACCTCGCCACCGCCGAGGAGCTCCTCGCGGCGATCGGACCGCAGATGCCGGGCTCCGACGGCGAGAGCCTCGCCCACGAGGCGCGGGCCGAGCTGGCGCTCGCGCAGGGACGGTGGGGCGAGGCGCTGGGGGCGGCCGAGGCCTGCGGCGCGAGCGTGGAGCCCACCTACGTGAACCCGGCGTGGATCCCGTGGCGGTCGCTGCAGGCGATGGCCCGGCACGGGCTCGGCGATGCCGATGCCGCCGCCGCGCTGCTCGAGGAGGAGCTCGCGGCGGCGCGGACGTGGGGCGCGCCGCGGGCGCTGAGCCGCACGCTGCGCCACCTCGCCGCCGTCCGCGGCGGAGCCGAGGGGCTCGATCTGCTGCGGGAGGCCGTCGCGGTCGCCGACGGGACGCCCGCGCGGCTGGAGCTCGCCAAGGCGCTCACGGCGCTCGGCGCGGCGCTGCGGCGCCGGCGCGAGCGGGTGGCCGCCCGCGACCCGCTGCGCCGCGGCTTCGAGCTCGCGAGCCGCCTGGGTGCCGTGCCGGTCGCCGAGCAGGCTCGCGCAGAGCTGCTGGCCACCGGCGCCCGGCCACGGCGCGAGGCGCTGAGCGGCCCGGGGTCGCTGACGCCGAGCGAGCTGCGGGTCGCCCGGCTGGCCGCCGACGGGCAGACCAACCGCGACATCGCCCAGCGGCTGTTCGTGACGCCCAAGACCGTCGAGGTCCACCTCACGAGCGCCTACCGCAAGCTCGGGATCGCGGGACGGTCCGGCCTTCCGAGCGCGCTCGCCGACCCCGGCTAGCGACGACGACCCGAAGGTTTGGGGGGCGGAATTGGGGTCGGCCACGATGCGGCCCCGGACGGCGCCGCCGATGCTGCTCGGCGATGAGCACGGCCTCCATCCAGCTCGCGATCGACGTCACGGTCGACGGCCGCGAGATCAGCGGTCACGCCACCGACGGCGACGGGCGGACGGAGCGCTTCACCGGATGGCTGGGACTGATCGGCGTGCTGGACGCGCTGCTGGGCTCGCACCTCGACGACACGGACGGCCAGGGAGCTGGGAGATGACGCGGCGATCCGCGCGCTAAGCGGGACGGGGGCGCCCCATTTATAGTGCGGGCCCCGCGCCTCGGCAGGGCTCGTCCCCACGGATGGGGACCCGCCGGCGGGGCGCTGTCGTGACGACTGACGCGGATCCGAAGGAGGCGATCCGTCCCATGAGAAACCCCATCCGAACGACCCCCGCTGCCCGGGCGGTCGCTGCGGCGCTCATCGTCGCCGGCCTCGCCGCCGCGCCGGCCGACGCCGCCACCAAGAAGCCCCGCGAGGTCCGCTACAAGCTCGAGTACTCCGCGTGGGGGTCGTACGCCTTCCACGAGCACCGCAACCTCGGCGGGGAGACGGCCGACGAGCGCTACGACTTCGAGATCACGGCCGCCGGCGACTTCGCCGTGGTGACGTTCCGCAACGGCGCGCCGCTGGACGTCGCCGAGGCCGACCGCACCGAGGGCCTCGTCGGGGGCGAGTTCCTCGGCTGGTACCAGTTCGCGGACGGCAGCTCGCTGCAGGCCACCTGCACCGCCAGCCCCGGCCTGGACTCGGCGGCCGGCATGACGCGCCTGGAGGAGGTCGGCGAGCTGGCACGGCTCGACAACGAGGTCGAGATCGGCCTGCGGCCGTTCGACCGCCTCGACGTGTCGCTCACCTGCGGCGACCGCGGCACGGCCGCGACGACGCTGCTCAACGACGGCACGGTGGGGGAGGGGCCGTTCGACCTGCGCTTCACCATGCCGCGCGACGCGATCGGCAACGGCTACATCGAGCAGCTCGTCCCCGAGCGCACGATCACCGGGGCCGCCTGCCCGGGTGTGCGCCAGGGCGGTGAGGCGACCTGCACGCTGCACTGGCAGGGTCGCGTGAAGCTGCGTCGCATCAAGGGCCGGTCCACGCGGACCGGCACCACGTCGGTGCCGGCGACGCCCGGCGCCTCCGGGAGCGTCCTGAAGGGCGTGTCGGCCAGGAGCGTGCGGGTCGCGCCGTCCGGGCGCACCGTGTCGGTGAAGGTCGCCTGCCGCGCCGCCTGCACCGGCGCGATCGTCGTCGAGCCGGGCGCGCAGCAGCCGTTCACGGTGCGCAGCGGCGCGTCGCGCCGTGTCGTCGTGCGCCTCGACCGCACGACGCAGCAGGCGATCCGCCGCGACGGTCAGGCCACCGTCCACATCGCGGCCGTCGCGGGCGACAAGACCGAGACGAAGACGCTGAAGGTCCGGGCGTCGCGCCGCTGAGTCAGCGCGCGTTCGCCGTCCAGCGGCGCTTGGCCGAGCACTGTCCGAAGATCGTCGTGCCGTCCTCGAAGCTGGAGTGCGGCCGGCGCAGCACGACCGTCCCGGTCGCCGTGCCGCCCCGCACGCGGCCGGTGACGGTCATCTCGATGATGCCGTCCGTGTCGTCGGGAGCCGTCCAGGAGAAGCGCCCGGCGCGGTCGAGCCGCATGGGCGGCACGTTGGCGATCGCGTCGGTCTCGTAGCTCGAGTCGGAGCCCGCGAGGCAGAACGTCAGCACCCCCGCCTGGAACGCGCGGACCTGCCCGTTGGCGACCGTGAACGACACGGCTCGCTTCTGGTCGGTGCGGCCCTTGAAGGGAGTGGAGGCGGCCGAGGCGGGGGCGGAGGAGAGCAGCAGGCCGGCGAGGGCCGACAGAACCAGAAGCGAACGCATGAGCCCGAGTCTCGGCATGACGGCCGCGGTCCTTGAGCGGTCCGCGGGCCGTCCGGTGTCCGGGCGCTGACGCAGCCGAAAGAATTACGTAATTACGTACTAGCATGCGGTGCATGCCACCGACCTTGGACCAGCGCGTGGCGCGCCTGGAGGAGCGGGTGGACCGCCTCGAGCGGGCGCCTGCGCCCGCGGCGCCCGACGCGATCGACCGGAGCGCGACGTTCTGGGCGCTCGAGGGGCTGAAGGCCCAGATGCCCGAGCCCGGCGGCGTCCTCTTCACGGGCGCGGTCACGCTCGCCGACGGCCACCGCGCCGAATGGCAGCAGGCGTTCACGACGCCCCAGGTGCTCGACGGGTTCGGGCCGCAGGCCGCCTCGGACCTCTCGGCGCTCGCCCATCCGGTCCGCCTGCTCATCCTGCGCGAGCTGCTCGAGGGCGAGCGCACGACCGCGCAGCTCGCCGAGCACGAGCAGCTGGGCACGTCGGGGCAGATCTACCACCACCTGCGCCAGCTCGTTGCGGCCGGCTGGCTGCGCACGACCACGCGCGGCGTCTACCGCGTGCCGACCGAGCGCGTGGTGCCACTTCTCACGATCCTTGCGGCGGTGACCCGATGACCACACGACTCCCTGCCCGACTGCGCATCCCCCTGACCGGGACCGGATTGGTCGCCACGATCCTCGGCCTGGTCGTCGACAGCTCACCGCTCGCGTTCGCGGGCGCCGCGCTGCTCGTCGTCGGCCTCCTCCTGTACTTCCGCGTCGGCACCGTGCGCGCGCGGCCGGTGGCGATCCGCCCGCCCGTCCGCGGCTGCTGGTCGGCCCTGAACTCGCCGGCCGACAAGGTCCCCAGCCACGGGCTGCACGCCTACGGCCAGACCTATGCGATGGACCTCGTGCACGGCTCCGATCTCGCCGACCACGAGCCGCTCTCCTGGTGGCCGCCCACGCAGCCGGCCGACCGGTTCTCCGGGTTCGGCCAGCCGATCGTGGCACCGGTCGACGGGACCGTCGTCCACGTCGAGAACCGCCAGCGCGACCACCGCGCCCGGATGTCGTGGCCCGGCCTCGCGCTGTTCTTCGCCGAGGGGACGGTCCGCGAGATCGCCGGCCCGCGGCGGCTCCTGGGCAACCACGTCGTGATCGAGATGCCCGACAGCGACTTCGCGCTCGTCGCGCACCTGCGGCGGGGCTCCGTCGCGGTGGAGCCCGGCGACCGGGTGACCGCGGGCCAGCCGATCGGCGAGTGCGGCAACTCCGGCAGCTCGACGATGCCGCACGTGCACTTCCAGGTCATGGACCGCCCGCAGATCGCGCTCGCGGCCGGCCTGCCGTTCACCCTCACCGACGCCACCGACGCGGAGGGGAGGCCGCTGGCGCTGCCGGCGGGCCGGCAGGCGATCCACGCCTGACCCCGCCGCGCCCGTCAGTGCACCTGCGCGAAGAAGCGCCGCTGCATCTCCTGGACCTCGGCGGCGAGCTCCGGCACCGGGCCCTCGACGGCGATGCCGGGGACGACGTCCTGGATCGGCAGCGTCCGCACGGGGGACGGGGGGATGCCGAGGTCCGCGAACAGCTCGGCGAGCTGCGCGCCCGACGTGATGTAGACGATGCGGCCCAGGCCGACCCAGCCGTGGGCGGCCGAGCACATCGCGCAGTGCTCGCCGGAGGTGTAGACGGTCGCGCCGGCGCGCTCCTCGGGCGGGACGTTGGTCGCCGCCCAGCGGGCGAGCGCGAACTCGGGATGCTGGGTGGGGTCGCCGGTGGTCACGTCGCGGTTGCGGTCCTCGGCGAGCGGGCGGCCGTCGGCGGCGGCCAGCACCGAGCCGAAGGGCGCGTCGCCGTCCGCGAGCGCCTCGCGGGCGAGCTCGACGCAGCGGCGCAGGTGCCGGCGATCGATGTCGGTGAGATCGGGTCCGGACATGCCGCGGGACGCTATCGCGCGGTGCCGCGCGCGTACCACGCCCGGGCGGTGAGGGTGAACGGCCCCTCGGGAAGCTCGGCGCGACACGCCTCGCGCACGCGCTCCTGCTCCGCGGCCGGCAGCGAGGCGAGGAACTGACCGGTGGGCCCGACCGCGAAGGTGAACGGCTCCCACAGGTCCTCGAAGTCCGCGTAGTCCGCGCTCGCGTCCAGCGCGCCGTCCTCGACGTCCCGCAGGCCGGCGCGCCGGAAGCGGTCGGCGATGTCGCCCTGCGCGACCCCGGGCCTGCCGTGCTCGCCCGGCGCGTCGGGGCGGACCTGCCGGATGGCCCTCCAGAACATGGCGAGCATCGTCATCCCGCCGCCGGGGAGGTCCCACATGCAGGCGGCGACCGTCCCGCCGGGGCGCGTGACGCGCGCCATCTCGCGCACGCCCCGGTCGGGATCGGCCATGAACGCGATCACGAGGCACGACAGCGCCGCATCGAACGCGCCGTCGGCCCACGGCAGCTCCTCGGCCGCGCCCCGGCGCACGTCGGCGGCCGGATGGCGGTCGCGGCAGGCGGCCACGAACTGCGGGGCGGGATCGATCGCCGCGACGTTCGGCTCGCCGACCACACCGGCCAGCACGCGCGTCAGGCCGCCCGGCCCGCAGCCGACGTCGACCACGCGCATCCCCTCGCGGACCTCGGCCGCGCTCGCGAGCGCGGGCGCGAGCGTCCGGGTGTAGCGACCCATGAAGCGGTCGTACTGCTCGGCGGCGGCGGAGAACTTCACGGCATCAGGTACGTGCGCGCCGGGTGGACCGGGCAAACATCCGAAGTCTGCGAGCCTGTCGGCGATGGTGACCACGCGCCGCTGGGTGCTGCTCGTCGTGGCGCTCGCCTGCGCGGTGCTCGGCTGCGTGGCCGCGTACGTGCGCGCCGAGCTGGCCGAGCCCGAGGCGTTCGCGGACCGCGCGGTCGAGGCCCTGCAATCGCGCGAGGTGGGGGCGATCATCGCCGAGCGGATCGCGGTGGACGTGCTGGAGCGTCAGGACCCGGATCTCGTCGCGACCCGGCCGCTGGTGGTCACCGCCGTCGAGGCGGTGCTGGGAACCGAGGCGTTCGAGCGCGTCGCGCGGCGGTCCGTCGCGACCGCCCACCGCGTGATCATCGAGGGCCAGGACGACGCCACCGTCGAGCTGGGGCAGCTGCGCGAGGTGCTCCTGCCGGCGCTGCGCAGCGTGTCGCCGAGGCTGGCGGACCGCGTGCCCCAGGACCTCCACACGGAGATCGCCGAGGTGCGCGCCAGCGCGGCGGCGACCACCACCGTGCGGCTCTTCAACCGCACCCGCGATCTCGCGTGGCCCGCGCTCGCGCTCTCCCTCCTGACGATCGCCGGCCTCGTGGTCACCGCCGCAGATCGACGCCGCGCGCTGGGGGCGGTCGGCCTGGGCATGGTCGCGGCCGGCGCCATCGCGGTGCTCGGCCTCGGGCTCCTGGAGGACCGCTTCGTCGCCGAGGCGCAGCAGGTGGGCGCGCTGCCCGACGACGACGCCCGCGCGGCCGCGCGCGCGGTGTGGCAGGCGATGGCGGGCGACCTCGAGCGACTGCTCGTCGCCTTCTCCGGCGTCGGTCTCGC